>Ga0207681_10000195_pt1 | contig 48855 bp, 35 predicted proteins | sample KBSS53metaG_FD_184324 | JGI IMG/M metagenome (GOLD analysis project Ga0207681, IMG submission 184324) | Switchgrass rhizosphere microbial communities from Kellogg Biological Station, Michigan, USA - KBS S5-3 metaG (SPAdes) (version 2) | ecosystem: Host-associated > Plants > Roots > Rhizosphere... | reverse complement strand
GAAGCCTTTGCCTGCGTTGCCATGTTCGCCATGCACGACCTGGGCATCCCGCACGCCAAGATCAACGTTCACGGCGGCGCCACCGCCCTGGGCCACCCGATTGGCGCATCGGGCGCGCGCATCATCGCCACGCTGCTGGCCGCGCTCAAGCGGCACGGCAAGACCAAGGGCGTGGCCAGCCTGTGCATCGGCGGCGGCGAAGCCACGGCGCTGGCGGTGGAACTGGTCTGACGGGAACAAGGCCTGACGGGAACAAGGCCTGACGGGAACAAGGCCTGACGGGAACAAGGCCTGACGGGAACAAGGCCTGACGGGAACAAGGGGGGTGTGCAAAAGGCTGCATCACCCCCAGCCGCCCCCAAAAATCAAGGCGCCCCGGCACCCCACAGCGCATCCTGCGCCACGAACCCGTGTCGCCCGCCGATTTCCACAGGGCACCAACCGTCGCGGCAATCACCCAGCGTGGCCTGAACGCCTGGCGCCGCGCGCCACAGCACCGGGCCGCTGCCGTCCTTGTTGGCGCGAATGGACGTAATAGCGCCCTTCACCAAGGCAGTGCGCGTCCGGCTCAGGAATTGTGCGAGCATCCACCCGCGCGCACCGTCCGGGTCTTCCACCAGGCGCCAGCCCCCCATCACGCGCAGGACCTTGACCGGCAACGCGCGCCGTACATAGACCCAGTTGATGCGATATTCCCGCCCAGGCCCCACGCGCATGTTGGTCTCGTCCTTGGACAGCGAGGCCCAGTAGGGCGCATTGCCATCCTCTGCCGCATGCAGGCATGCCGGCCGACCGGCCAGGCCCGCTGCACCAGCCAGCAGGGCCACCACGGCAACCGATCGGACGATGGAGCGAAAATGGATCACGTTGGCACTTCTCCCGCGCACACCCGCAGGGGTTCGCATCGCTCTGCGATACAGGATTGATCGCCAAGGGCAACAGTCTGCAACCCCGCTTGCGCGCAGGTCGGTTCGTTTCCGAAAGATCGTCCTTATCGCCCTTGGTCCTGCTTGACCGCCCCCGCCTCAAGCGCATAGCGATAGCAGGGATGAGCCAGCACGCACGCCCCCAAGACTTGCGCATGACGCGCCGCATCGAAGGCAAACCTCGGGTCGTCGTCACGCGACGGTTGCTGCCCGAAACGCAGCGCCGCATGGCCGAACTGTTTGATGTCACGCTCAATGCCGACGATCGGCCGCTGTCGCGCCAGGCCCTGCGCGATGCCGTGAGCAAGGCGCATGTGCTGGTCCCCACGGTGACCGACGAGATCGATGCAGATTTGATCGCCGCAGCCGGCCCCATGCTGGGCCTGATTGCCAATTTCGGCGCCGGCATCGAACATATCGATCTTGCCGCCGCGCGCGCGCGCAAGATCATCGTGACCAACACGCCCGGCGTGTTCACCGAAGACACCGCCGACCTTACCATGGCCCTGATCATCTCGGTGCCGCGCCGCCTTGCCGAAGGCGAAAGCGTCATCCGCGAGCGCGCGTGGGAAGGTTGGTCGCCGTCCAGCCTGCTCGGCCATCGGCTGGGCGGAAAGATGCTGGGGATCATCGGCATGGGCCGAATCGGCCAGGCCGTGGCATTGCGGGCTCGCGCCTTCGGGCTTGCCCTGGTCTATCACAACCGCCATCGCCTGCCCGCTGCGGTCGAAGCCGCACTGGGCGCACGCTATGAACCCGATCTCGATCTCCTGGTTCGCGAGGCGGATATCCTTTCGCTGCATTGCCCGCACACGCCCGAAACGCATCACCTGATCGACGCGCGCCGTATCGCAATGATGAAGCAAAACGCCTATGTGGTAAACACGGCGCGCGGCGAACTGATCGAGGAAGCCGCCCTGATCGCTGCCCTGGAGGCAGGTGCGATCGGGGGCGCCGGCCTCGATGTCTTTGCCCACGAACCGCAGGTCGATCCACGCCTGGTTTCCTCGCCCAAGGTCGTACTGCTGCCGCATATGGGCAGTTCCACGTTTGAAGGGCGCCTGGCCTCGGGGGACAAGGTGATCGCCAATATCCGCTTTTGGGCAGACGGCCACCGCCCGCCCGACCAGGTGATCGAAGGCTGGGCGTGACGCTATCCTCACCCACGCGCTAACCATTTCGGATTTGTCAAAGTCTTGGCCATAGGGTGGCGCCCATGAACGATTCGCATCGTATGCCTGCGCCGCGCGCGCTTGTTGCAACCCTGGCTGCGCTGGTCGGTATTGCGATCCCGGCCCTCGCCCACGCGCAGGACACTGCCCTCGATCCGGCTGACACGGGCGACACCGCCTGGCTTCTGGCCGCCACCCTGCTAGGCCTGCTGCTGGTCCTGCCGGGCCTTGCCCTGTTCCAGGCCGGCCGGGCCCGAGCGCAGAGCGTGGTTTCGGTGCTTACCCAGGGCGCCGCGATCGTGGCGCTGGTTTCGCTGCTATGGATCGTGGTTGGCTATACCCTCGCGTTCGGCGCGGTCAGCAATGGCTGGCTTGGCAGTGGCAATGCCTGGATGCTCATCGACCTGGGCAATGTGCGGCAGGATACGCTGGTGCCCGAAAGCGCCTATGCCCTGTTCGAGATGGCATTCGCGCTGCTCGCCCCGGTGCTGGTGGCAGGCGCCTGGATCGACCGGGCGCGCTTTGGCTGGGTGATCGGCTTTGCCGGGCTGTGGAGCCTGATCGTCTATGCGCCCGTGGCGCATTGGGTGTGGGGCGGCGGCTGGCTGGCAACGCGGCTCGGCACGATCGACTATGCCGGCGGCCTGGTGGTCCATGTCAGCGCCGGCGTTTCGGCACTGGTCGTGGCCCTGCTGATGGGCCGGCGCGAACGCTTTGCCACAGCCCTCGCCACTGCCGGCAGCAGCCCTGTGCTCACGCTTACCGGCGCGGCGCTGGTATGGTGTGGCAGCCTGGCGCTCGCCGGCGGCAGCGCCTTTGCCGCCGGAGACGACGCCGCCATGGCACTGGTCAACACCCATGTTACTGCGGCGGCTGCGGCGCTGGCCTGGCTCCTGATCGATCGCATCGCGGGTGCGCGCCCAGGTCCCACCGGATTTGCGCGCGGCGTTGTGGCGGGCCTTGCCATCGCGGCGCCGGTCGCGGCCTATATCAGTCCTGGCGCGGCCATCGTTCTGGGCGTGCTGGCGGCAGTGCTGGCCAAGGGCGCCGCCCGCCTCGTCCAGCAAACCTTGCAGATCGACGATTCGCTCGGCGTCTTTGCCGGCCACGGCGTGACTGGCGCTGCCGGCACGGTGCTGGCCGCCGTCCTGATCAGCCCGTCGCTGGGCGGCACCGGCTATGGCCAGGGCATGGACCTGGCGCACCAACTGGTCGGCCAGGTCGTGGGCGTGCTGGCCGTGGCGGCATGGAGTGCGATTGCCACCGCCATTGCCGCGCTGATGGTCTCGATGGCGCTGCCCATGCGCGTCACGCGCGATGACGAACTGGCAGGGCTCGACATGGCGAGCCATGGCGAAAACGCCATCCAGAACGACTGAACAAACAGGCGCAAATATCTGCCAGACAACAATAAGCCCGGGTCCAGCCCGGGCTTTCTTGTTTGCGGTCGGCGGGGCTCAGTCGCCGGTCAGGATACGGTCCACCAGTTGCTTCACAGTGGGTGTGAAGTTGTTGGAATAGAACGGGTCCTGCTTGAAGCGATAGGCCGCGTGGCCGGCAAACATCAGGTTCTGGTTCACGTCGCCACCATGGGCGATGTCCTGCAGCGTCTTCTGGATGCAGAAGCTGCGCGGATCGGCCAGGCGCCCCGTGGTGTAATCGTCGTGGTCCTTCCACGACGAGAACCCGCAGTGCGACAGGCAGCCCATGCAATCGGCCTGATCCTTGCGAATCTCGTCACGCTCTTCAGGATTGACGAAAATCACCGTGTCGTCCGGCGTGCGCAGGGCGGTGGTAAAGCCAGCGCCAAACCATTCGCGCGCGCGGGCCAGATCGGCCGGCGCCACCCAGAAGTTCTTGCCCTTCACGCCAACGTCCAGTTGCACGGTGTGTTCGCCGGCCGCCACCTTGGAATAGGGCACCTGGCGTTCGGACCGCGCCTCCAGCGCGCGCAGGAAGGGGTTGCGCACGGCGGAAGAATAGAATCCGGTGGGCGAAAACTTGTGCAGCAGCACGTCGCCCGGGTCCAGCGTGCGCAAGTGCTCCTTCCACGCCTGGGGAATCGGGCTTTCCTCGGTCAACAGCGGACGCGTGCCGAACTGGAAAACGATGGCGCCCAGTTCGGGATTGTCGATCCAGTTGTTCCATTCGCGCAGGAACCACACGCCGCCGGCCATCACGATCGGTACGTTGTCGCTCACCCCCTCGGCGCGCATCGTGTCGCGCAGCGCCTTGACGCGGGGATAGGGATCTTCCGGCTGGCGCGGATTTTCGGCGTTGGACAGGCCATTGTGGCCGCCAGCCAGCCACGGGTCTTCATAGACCACGGCAGCCATCAGGTGCGCCACCTTGTGATAGGCACGCTTCCACAGGGCGCGGAATGCACGGCCCGAAGAGACGATCGGCAGGTAGCTCACGTTGAAGCGGGCGGCAATTTCCGACAGCTTGTAGGGCATGCCTGCGCCGCATGTGACGCCGGAAACCAGCCCGCGCGTGCGTTCCAGCACGCCTTCGAGCACTTGCTGCGCGCCGCCCATTTCCCACAGCACGTTGATGTTGATCGCGCCCTTGCCACTGGCAATGTCATAAGCACGGCGCACCTGTTCCACCGCGCCATCAATGGCATAGCGGATCAGTTCTTCGTGCCGTTCCTTGCGCGTCAGGGCATTGTAGACCTGCGGGACGATCTTGCCTTCCGCGTCATAGCTGTCGGCATTGACCGCGCTGACCGTGCCGATCCCCCCGGCTGCCGCCCAGGCGCCGGAGCTAGTGTGATTGGTGGCGGCAACCCCCTTGCCCCCTTCCACCAGCGGCCACACTTCGCGGCCACCATAGATGATCGGCTTCAATCCCTTGAACGCAGACATATCAATCCTTCGACGCGGCCAGCCGCATCACCATTGCGGGCCAGTTGTGCGACACGTTCGATCGTTCCCTTCCGATCATCCGTGCCAGATGTGCCCGGCCAGACATTAAACCCGAATACGCCGGTTTACGGCGAAACGCCGTGAAACGAAAGTCCGGTGTGGTTCATTAGACGGTTCTTCACGCCGAAATGGAGCGGCGCGCAACCGCCATTTCCCGGCAAAGTAGCGTCACAGCGATCAATCGTCGTCTTCCACCGTCACCTTTTCGCCGGTCACGCGCTGCGACAGGGCCGCCGCCATGAACGGATCGAGCGCCCCGTCGAGCACATCGGTAGGATTGGTACTGACAACGCCGGTGCGCAAGTCCTTGACCTGCTGATAGGGCTGCAAAACGTACGATCGGATCTGGTGACCCCAGCCGATCTCGGTCTTGGCGGCATATTCGCCCGAAGCGGCCGCTTCACGCTTGGCCAGTTCGGCTTCGTAGATCCGCGCCTTCAGCATGTTCATCGCGGTGGCGCGGTTCTTGTGCTGGCTGCGGTCGTTCTGGCTGGCCACGATGATCCCGGTGGGCACGTGGGTGATACGCACGGCCGAGTCCGTCGTGTTCACGTGCTGCCCGCCCGCGCCCGAGGCGCGATAGGTATCGATCTTGAGGTCTGACGGGTTGATGTCCACCTCGATGTTGTCGTCGATCTCGGGATAGACCCAGACCGAGGAAAACGAAGTGTGGCGACGGGCGGAACTGTCGTAGGGGCTGATGCGGACCAGGCGGTGCACGCCGCTTTCCGTCTTGGCATAGCCATAGGCGTTCTCACCCTTGATCAAAAGCGTGGCGCTCTTGATCCCGGCCGCTTCGCCCGCGTGATAGTCCACCAGGTCCACCTTGTAGCCATGGCGTTCGCCCCAGCGGGTGTACATGCGCTGGAGCATTTCGGCCCAGTCCTGGCTTTCCGTGCCACCCGCGCCCGCATGCACTTCGAGATAGGCGTTGTTGGCATCGGCTTCGCCCGCCAACAGCGCCTGAACCTTGTCGGCGTCGGCGCGGTTGGCGAGGGCGGCGAGCGTTGCCAGACCTTCGGCGATGGTATCGTCGTCGCCTTCCATCTCGCCCAGTTCGACGAATTCGATCGCATCGGCCATTTCCTGGCCGATCTCTTTGACCGTGCCGATAGACGCTTCCAGCCGCCGGCGCTCGCGCATCACGGCCTCGGCGTTCTTGGGGTCATCCCACAGCTTTGGATCTTCGACGCGGGCGTTGAGTTCGTCGAGCCGGCGCACCGCACGGTCCCAGTCCAGAAACTTGCGCACCAGCGCCAATGCCGCCTCGATGCGGTCGATATGAGCCTGCCCTTCGGCACGCATGACGGTCTTACTCCATGCAAACGAACTGGCCGCTTAGCGAAGCGAGCCCGTTTGTAAAGGTGTGGCCGCGCGCCCGCCCGGCTTTCCGGGCGGGCGGCGCGTGCCGATCAGTGGTGCGCGTGGTGCATGGCCTGCACGGCGGCAAGCGTCAGCTTCACGTGGTCGCGATAGTCCATGTCGGAATGAACCAGCGTGATCTTGCCATCGGGCGCGATAACATAGCTGGTGCGGTCGGTGAGGCCGGTGGACTTGCCGCCCTGCTGCAGATCGACGTCATAGGCCTTGATCAGTGCTGGCGTGGCCGAGGCGACGGCAAACTTGTCGCGGCAGGCTTCGGTGGAAAAACGCGTCAGCGTGGCAACGTCATCGTTCGACATGCCGACCACGGTGGCCCCCGCCTTGGCGAAATCGGCGCTGGCATCGGCAAAGGCGTGGGCTTCGAGTGTGCAGCCCTGGGTAAACGCCTTGGGATAGAAATAGAGCACGACCGGACCGCGCTTGAGCGCCTGCTTGAGATTGAAACTGAACGGCTTGCCGCCCAGCGCACCCTGCGCCGAAAAATCGGGAGCGCGGGCGCCCTTGGGCAGCGCGGCATGGGCAGCGACAAGCGGGGTGAGGGAAAGGGCGAAGGCCGCGAACGCGGCGAGAGGGGAGCGCGTGTTCATGGGCCGCGCCTTAGCACAGCCATGCAGCGCTCAATAGATGCCCCCTTGGTCCTCCACGAAATTGCTGCCGGCCGGCCGCGCGGCCGGTGCGGCACTGCCCCCGCGCGCGGTCCGCGCCTTGCGCAGTGCGTCAAGCACGGCTTCCTTGGCTGTGATTTCCGATGGCTGCACCGTGCGGCGCGGCTCGGTATCGGGCTTGAACGCTTCCCAGATGATCGAGGCCTTGCGCTCGTTGTCCTGCGGCGTGCCACCGAACACGCGCTTGCCCGAAACGCGGTCGATCTTGACCATTGAAACGCCGTCAGGCGCGGTAAAGGGAATGTCGGCCCAGCGCGCGCGCGTGGCCAGAACGAACTGCTTGAAGATCGGCGCGGCGATCCGGCCACCCTGCGCATAGCCACCCAGGCTGCGCGGCTGGTCATAGCCCATGTAGATGCCAGCGATGATATCGGGCGATCCGCCCACGAACCACACGTTGGTGGGGCCACTGGTGGTGCCGGTCTTGCCGAAAAGCGGCAGGCCCAGATCGTGCAGCGTTTCGGCCGTGCCGCGCACCACCACGCCTTCGAGCATGTGGACCACCTGATAGGCCGTGCGCGGGTCGATCACCTGCTTGCCAGCGGCACGCAGGCGCGGCATCGCCGTGCCGTCCCAGCGCGGCATGTTGCACCCAGTGCAGGCGCGGTTGTCGGCGCGCCAGATCACCTTGCCGTTGCGATCCTGGACATAGTCGATCAGCGTGGCCTCGCGCTGCCGGCCGTGGTTGGCGAGCGCCGCATAGGCATTGACCATGCGCGTCACCGTGGTGTCGCCCGCGCCCAGCGCCATCGACAGGTAAGGCTGGTAATCGCCGATGCCCACGCCCTTGATCGTGCGCACCACCTTGTCCATGCCGACATCGTTGGCCACGCGCACCGTCATGAGGTTGCGCGACTGCTCCAGGCCCCAGCGCATCGTGTGGCTGCCAGATCCGCCCTCGTTGCCGAAGTTGCGGAAGCATTTCTGCCCAAGCGCCGCGCCCTGGTAAACGCAGAACGTGCCATCGACGACCATCGAGGCCGGCGTCATCCCGTTATCCAGCGCGGTGGCATAGACGAAAGGCTTGATCGTGGAACCCGGCTGGCGCTGCGCCTGCGTGGCGCGGTTGAAAGAGCCCAGGCGCGCATCGAACCCGCCCTGCATGGCAAATATGCGGCTGCTTTGCGGGTCTTCCACCACCATGCCGCCCGAAACCTCGGGCACCACGCGCAGGCCCCAGGCGTTGCCGCCGGCCGGCGCGACGGTGATCACGTCACCCACTTTCATCGCATCGGGAACGCCATAGAGCGTGCCGGTCTGCCCATCGGCAAAACCGATCTCTCCACTGCCGCCCCGCCGCGACAGCAGCACGGCCACGCGCCAGTCGAGATAGCGGATCGACAGGTTGCTGATGATCAGCTGCGACTGCCAGTTGCCATCCCCAAGATCGATATGGGCAATCGGCCCATGCCAGGCGCGCCCGGCCGAATAGCGCAACAGGCCCGCGCGCAAGGCGTCCTGCGCGGCGGTCTGCAACTGCTGGTCGAGCGACGTGCGCACCCACAGGCCGCCGGCATAGACGCTGTTGGGACCGTCCTTGGCCTGCTCGCCAAACTGGTCGATCAACTGGCGGCGCACTTCCTCAAGGAAATAGCCCGCGTCGGCCGTGTAGTTCTCGCTGCGCCGGGGCACCAGGCCAAGCGGCTGCTGCTTGGCCACGCTGACATCGGCCGCGCTCGCCCAGCCGTTGCGCGCCATCTGGTCCAGCACCCAGTTGCGGCGGGTGAGCGCCTTTTCGGCAAACTTGGCCCGGCTGTAGGTCTCTGGCGCCTTGGGCAGGATCGCCAGGAACGCCGCCTCGTGCAGCGCCAGGTCGCCCACGTCCTTGTCGAAATAGGCGCGCGCGGCAGCTTGCACGCCAAAGCTTTGCCGGCCGAGCGGAATTTCGTTGAGATAAAGCTCCAGGATCTGCTGCTTGTTCAGCACGCTTTCGATGCGCCGCGCCAGCAGCATTTCCTTGAGCTTGCGCGTAACCGAATATTCGTTGCCGATCAGGATGTTCTTGGCGACCTGCTGGGTAATGGTCGAGCCACCCCGCGCGCGTTCGCCCGAACCGAGCTTGGCGGCATAGTCCACCACCGCGCCCGCCAGGCCGGTCAGGTCGACACCACCGTGAGTCCAGAAGGTCTTGTCCTCGGCCGAGAGGAACGCGTTGATCAACTGCGGCGGGAAATCGACGAAGCGCAATTGCACGCGGCGTTCGCGCGCATAGCTCGACACGATCTGGCCATCGGCCCCGCGCACCATCGTGGGCAGCGGCGGCTGGTAGGTCAGCAGCGTGTCGGCAGACGGCAGCGTGCGCTCGACAGTGACCCACAGAAGCCCGCGCAGGATCAGCAGCACGAGCACCAGCCAACCGGCCCGACGCACCCATTTCGATCGCTGCCACAGCCCCTTGATGCGCGCCCAGGGATTGCCGCCGCGCTTTATGCGGAAGCGCCGCCCTTCGGGCTCATGGTCGGGTTCGGGCGCATCGCCGCGCGCAATGATCGGGGGCAGGTCGTCGGCCATGGTGGCCGCGCTCTAGCACGGGGCTTTGCGCGCGCACCAGTGCCTATTGCGCCACATGCGTTATCCCGCCCCCACCGGGCGGCTTTCCTGCTCGGCCAGAAAGATGGCGATGGCATCTGCCACGGCCTTTGCAAACCGGTTGCGCCAGCCTTTGTCGGTCATCGCCCGTGCATCGCCCGCATTGCTGACATAGCCCGCTTCCATCAGCGCCGACGGCAGATCGAGCGACTTGAGGACCACGAAGGCCGCCTCGCGCCGGGGATCGACGTGGAAGCGCATCGTGCCATCGCCCTCGCGCAGGATCAGGTCCGCAAGGCGGATAGACCGGTTGCGCATCTCGCGCCGCGAAAGATCGACCAGGATCGCATTGACCGCGCCCGATTGCCCGGCCAGCGCCACGCCGTTTACCGTATCCGCGCGGTTTTCCCGCCGCGCGAGGGCATCGGCCATCGCGTCCGATCCGCGATCCGAGAGGGTATAGACCGTGGCTCCGCCCGCGTCCGCACTGGGCGCCGAATCCGCGTGGATCGACAGGAACACATCGGCATGCAGGCGCCGGGCAATGCCCGAACGCTCTTCCAGTGCCAGGAAGCGATCGTCGCTGCGCGTCAGCGCCACGCGCACATGGCCTTGTGCCAGCAGCGCATCGCGCAACGCCAGGGCCAGGGCCAGCGTCAGCTGCTTTTCGCGCAAGGTGCCCTCGCCGCTGGCGCCCGGATCATGACCGCCGTGTCCGGCATCGATCACCACCAGCGGGCGGCTGGCGTCGGCAGGCCCCAGCACGGGCGGCAAGTCGATCTGCGCCTTGCCATCGGGCAAGGCCACCCGCGCCACATAAGCCGGCACATGCCCTGCCCCACCGCCGCCAATGCCCAGCACCACGCGCGCCCACACCAGCGCGACCAGCACCGGCACGACGAACAAGGCAGCAATCGCGCTTGCCTGCAGGGACATCGGTTGCGTGGAAATCGGCCAGGGCTTAACCATCGTGGAACCGCCTATGCCGCGCGGGCACGGCTTCGGTCCAGCGCAAAACGCCCACCATGAAAACGCGATCTTTGCCTACCCGCAAAAAGACGGAGCGTTTCGGGACACGGTTTTAATTGCCGCTTTGCGATTGGGGTGCTAGCACCCATTTAACGGAGCAGTTCGACTGGCTGCTTTCCTCGCCGCGTTGCCGCCGCGCCTTTATGTGCGCGCTGGCAGCAACGCCCACGGCCGATGCGCCAATGGCTGGGGAAGGAAGCGGTCAAGCTTGGTCCGGGCGGGCAGGAAGAGAGCAAGGCAAAGACGCCGCCCTCGCCCGCTGCTTGAGGTTGATGCCGTGATGAAGAGCCGCGTACCGTTCCAGCAAAAGCGCCCCACCGGGGCCTTTGCGCTTTGGACGGGCATAGGCAAGCACGAACATGACCGCCCCCAAACGGGGCAATCGTTGCACACTCTCACCACCGCAGACGCACACCAACCGCCGCCGGGCGGCGAACATCACGGCCATTTGCCACACGGCGTCCTGCCGCAAGGCAGCCTGTCGATGTTCCGATCCGGCAAATCCGCATTTGCAAAGCGCCACTGGCCCGGCCGCCTTCCACACACGGAAGACCGCCGGATGCCAGGCCTTTGCCTCACCACAAGAAACCGCGCGTTGTCCTGGGGCTCTGCCCCGTGGCCGCGCGGCTGGAGACAATGGAATGACTCAGCGCATGCTGATCGATGCGCGCCACCAGGAAGAAACCCGGGTGGCCGTGCTCAAGGGCAATCGTATTGAAGAATTCGACTTTGAATCTGCCGATCATAAGCAGATCAAGGGCAATATCTATCTCGCCAAGGTTACCCGCGTAGAGCCTTCGCTCCAGGCGGCCTTCGTCGATTTCGGCGGCAATCGCCACGGCTTCCTCGCTTTCAGCGAAATCCACCCGGATTACTACCAGATCCCCAAGGAAGACCGCGAAGCCCTGCTGGCTGAAGAAGCCGCCCATGCCGAGGAAGAAGCCGCCCTGCGCGCGGCCGAAGACGGCGATGAAGAGGATTACGAAAACGGCTACGACGATGGCGGCTACGAAGATGGCAGCTATCAGGATGGTGGCTATCGTGAAGGCCAGGGCCTGACCGAGGTCGACACTTCGGAAAAGGACCAGGTCGCCACGATCGAAGGCGGGGTCGTTGAAAACGGCTTCGACCACGAAGCCGAAGACGCCGCCGAAAGCGAAGACACCCAGAGCGAGGGCCGCCAGCGCCGCCCGCGCCGCCAGGGCCGTGGCCAGAGCAAGGAGGCCGAGGAACTGCGCGCCAAGCGCATGGCCCTGCGCCGCCGCTACAAGATCCAGGACGTGATCCAGCGCCGCCAGGTGCTGCTGGTCCAGGTCGTCAAGGAAGAGCGCGGCAACAAGGGCGCCGCGCTGACCACCTATCTCAGCCTTGCGGGCCGCTACTGCGTGCTCATGCCCAATTCCAGCCACGGCGGCGGCATCAGCCGCAAGATCAGCTCGGCTTCGGATCGCAAGCGCCTCAAGCAGATCATTGCCGAGATGGAACTGCCCCGCTCGATGAGCTGCATCGTGCGCACCGCCGGGCTCCAGCGCACCAAGCCTGAAATCAAGCGCGATTTCGATTATCTCGCCCGCCTGTGGGACGAGATTCGCGACGGCACCATGCGCTCGTCCGCCCCGGCGCTGATCCATTCCGACAGCGACCTGATCAAGCGCGCCATCCGCGACATCTACAACCGCGAGATCGAGGAAGTCGTCGTCGAAGGCGAAGCGGGCTATCGCGCCGCCAAGGACTTCATGAAGCTGCTGATGCCCAGCCACGCCAAGCGGGTGCGCCAGTATGCCGATCCGGTGCCGCTGTTCCAGCGCTATGGCGCCGAAGACCAGCTTTCGGCGATGTACGATCCGGTGGTCCAGCTCCGCTCGGGCGGCTACCTGGTGATCAACCCGACCGAGGCGCTCGTCTCGATCGACATCAACTCGGGCCGCTCCACCAAGGAACACGGCATCGAGCAGACCGCCGTGGCCACCAACCTGGAAGCCGCGCGCGAAATCGCCCGCCAGTTGCGCCTGCGCGACATGGCCGGCCTCGTCGTCATCGACTTCATCGACATGGAATACGGATCGAACATCCGCAAGGTCGAGAAGGCGGTGAAGGACGCCCTGAAGGACGACCGCGCGCGCATCCAGGTGGGCCGCATTTCCGGCTTCGGCCTGATGGAAATGAGCCGCCAGCGCCTGCGCACCGGCGTGCTCGAAGCCACGACCCGCGCCTGCCCGCACTGCGATGGTTCGGGCCTCGTGCGCACCGCCTCGTCCGCCGGCCTTTCCGCGCTGCGCATGATCGAGGACGAAGCCGCCAAGGGCAAGGGCAGCATCATCACGCTCTATGCCAGCCAGGAAGCGGCGATCTACGTGCTCAACGCCAAGCGTGGCGATCTGGCCGAGATCGAGATGCGCTATGGCGTCAGCGTCGAAGTGATCCCCGAAGGGGAGAACGAAGGCGCCAAGATGCGCGTCGCCTCGCGCGGGCCCAAGCCTGAATTCGTGCCCCGCTTCGAACCGATCGTCGAAATCGAGGAAGACGACCTCGTCGAGGATATCGAGGACGAGGACGACGAAGAGGAAACGACCGAGGAACGCCGCGAGCGGGACGAAGGCCGTGGCGAAGGCCAGGGTGATGGCAATGGCCGCCGCAAGCGCCGCAAGCGTCGGCGCGGCCGCAACCGCGATCGCCGCGAAGATGGCGTGAACGGCGAAGCCGGCGAGGACGCCGAAGCCGAGGACACCGAAGCGGAAGGCGAAGCCGGCGAGGACGTGGTCCAGGCCGAAGCCGAAGGCGAGGAAGAAAGCCACGCCGACGACGCCCACAGCGACGAAGACCGCGGCCCCCGCAAGCGCCGCCGCCGCAGCCGCCGCCGTCGCGGTGGCCAGCGCGACGACGCGACCGACGCCCAGGGCGAAGCTGAGGCTGGCGAAAGCGAAGCGGAAGCCCCCGCCCCCGTGGCCGAACCCGTGACGCCGGAACCGGCCGCTCCGGCAGAAGTCGCGGCGGAAGCGCCGGTCGAAGCAGCCCCGGCCGCCGAAGCCCCAGCCCAGGAAGCCCCAGCCAAGCCCAAGCGCACCCGCAAGAAAAAGGTCGTCGAGGCTCCCGCCGAAGCGACCGCCGAACCTGCGCCCGCCGCCGAGGAAACCCCCGCAGCGCCCGCTGCTGCTGAGGAAGCCTCGGCCCAGGAAGCCCCGGCTAAGCCCAAGCGCACCCGCAAGAAGAAGGTAGTGGAAGCTCCAGCCGAAACCGCTGTTGCCGAAGCGCCTGTGGTGGAAGCTCCCGCCGAGGAAGCTCCGGCCCAGGAAGCTGCGGCAAAGCCCAAGCGCACCCGCAAGAAGAAGGTCGCCGAAGCCCCGGCCGAAGCAGCCGCCCCCGCCCCGGAACCGACGCCCGCACCGGCCCCGGAAGCAACCGCACCCGAAGCCCCCGCAGACGCGGAAGCCGAAGGTGAAGGCGAAGACGGCACCACCCCCCGCCGCGGCTGGTGGCAACGCACCTTCGGCGCCTAAGCCAGCGGCTTAACAGCCAACAAAAAGGCCCGCCACCGGACAGCCGGTGGCGGGTTTTTTGTGGGTGGCATGATGGTAATTATCGCGCGGCGATTGGACAGCGGCCCGCTTGCTTTAGGTTTGAACCAAAATAGAGGTATAGATGTACGTGCACCGAGCGCCCACCGATCGCTTCTGACAGAGTTAGTCGTTGGGGGCGCACCAATCGCACGATGCGGCGCGTCAATTTCACAAATTGCAACGGGCAAAATAGTTATCCGATACCTTCCATTCAGGTTTGCGTTCTAGCGAGTTGTAATTCCTTGAAGTTGTCCCATCACTCGCTCATTCATACTCATTGATATGTTTACCTCACCTTCTTTCGCTGAACTTCATGCGGAGTTATTGAAGGACCAACGATTCTTGGCATGCTGGGTTGTCCTCACGATCTTCGTGGGGCATCGCTATCAAGAGCAAGGCATGGGGGCACCGGTGGAAACGCAAGAAGAAATTTGGGCCGGAGATCTTTTCAATCGACGCAAGGAGGCCGAGGATCTCATTGGCTATCTTGAAAGCGTTGCCGGTCGCCCTTCGATCCGGGAGGATGGACACGCGCATGTTCTTGCCGTCGACACAGCGTATGGTCACGGTAAAAGTTTCTTCCTTCGGCGATTAGACCGGCACCTCAAAGCTACTGAGCACATTAGTGCATACGTGGATGCATGGGTCGATGATCTAGAAGATCAGCCTATGGTGGCACTGGCAGCAACACTGGACAGTGCCCTAGGGCCGTGGACCAAAAAGCACGGAAGGGTCGCTGACGGTCTGACGGACTTCAAAAACAAAGCCGGGCGGGTAGCAAAAATTGTTGGGATTGGGCTGGCCAAGCGAGGCGCTGGCTTTCTTATCACCCAAGGGGCCGCTGAGGCGCTGGGTGATGAACTCGCTAAAGCCAAGGATGCGACGAAAGATCGCGCTGGAGATGCGCTCAAAGATGGTGGAGCCGGATTGGTTGAGGATATAACCACTGCTCTCGAACCTGCGATGACGCCCACAATGGACAATCGGATAGCGCGCTTCCGTGAGGGGCAGGCGGCGATCCAGGCCATGAAAGATAGCCTTACGTCCGTAGTCCAGGCTCTAGCTCAGGCTGGGATGAAGCTGCCTATAACGATAATTGTGGACGAATTAGATCGGTGCCGCCCAACCTACGCCATCAAGGTTCTCGAGGAGATCAAGCACCTTTTTGACGTCCAGGGCGTCGCGTTTGTGCTGGGTCTTCACGGTCGGCAGTTAGGTAATTCAGTGTCAGCGGCGTATGGCCAAAGCTTTGACGGAGCTGCATATCTGAGGCGCTTCTTCAATCGCCGTTATTCTCTTAAAGCGACCTCACTAACGGCCCTCGTTCGCCATCTAATCACGCAACTGGGAATTGACGAAGCCCGATTTGACCATCCTTCTGTTTACGAGCCTGGGTCCAGAATAAATAAGGCAACTGATCGACCAGCTCTTATTGCCTCATACTTAGATTTATATGACCTTACAGCACGGGATACTTTCGCCGTCATGGAAGCGCTTCAAACTGCGATGGCACTTATTGGAAATTCCCACGTTCAACTCGCCTACCTTCTGCCGCTAATAGTCACAAGACATTTAGGGGAAGACGACCTTCTATTACCTGACAAAAGTAGCCCTTGGGAATACGCGACGCATGGTGGCTTTTATAGCAGTCACGCACCAAGCCGATATCCGGTCAAGGATTTTCTCACTGCGGTCGATCAAGCTGCAGCCATGCCAGACAATGAACTCTCGAGACTCATCAATCAAGGAGAGAACTTCCCTGCAGGGTTAGTAGTGAATTATGGCTTTCGGGACGGCTCGAATAGCTACCACCTTCTTCAAAATTATCGCGAACTGGTAAGCGTCGTAGCGAGATTCAGCTAATAATATTGCTCTCTTCGATATTTACCTATGCTTCTACTCGAGGTTATGATTGTATTTGTATGAGAAAGAATGTCAGTTTTCCCCACTTCTTTTCCTAGCAACGCGAGCCCACACCCAACCCCTCACCCCGGATTATACTTCGCCAGCCACGCCCCGATCGCTTCCAGCATCGCCTTGCGATCCTCGGTGCGGGTGAAATAGTGGTCGGCCTTGGGCAGGCTCAGATAGTCCACCGTCTTGCCCGCGCCGCGCATGCGGCTGGCCATGCTGTCGGATTGCGAGGCGGCGACGGTCACGTCCTTGCGGCCGTGGATCAGCAAGAGCGGCGCCTTGATGCGGTCCACGGCATTGAGCGGTGAGACGGCCGGGAAGTCTGGCGTCATCGCTTTCCAGTCGTCGGTGTATTTGCCCTTCATGAAATAGCTGCCGAAGTCGTTCACTTCGCGGCGCAGGCTGGCCACGCCGGAAATCGAGACGCCGCAGCGATAGAGGTTCGGGTCCTTGGCCAGGCCCCACATCGTGGCATAGCCGCCATAGGAAGCGCCCACGATGCAGGCGCGCTTGGGATCGGCCAGGCCCTGGGCCACGGCCCAGGCGAGGCCATCGGTGATGTCGTCCTGCATGGCGAGGCCCATCTGCCCCTCGCCCTTGCGCTTGAACGCATCGCCATAGCCGGTCGAGCCCCGAAAATTGGGCTGGATCACCAGATAACCGCGGCTGGCGATATATTGCGCCAGATAGTCCCAGCTGGCCACGTCCTGCGCCCAGGGTCCGCCATGGGGCAGCATCACCACGGGAAGGTCGTGCGCCTCGTGCCCCATCGGCACGGTCATCACCGCCTCGATCTCCAGCCCGTCGCGCGCCTTGTAGCGCACGGTTTTTACCGGCGAGAGCGGCGTTTGCTTCAACTCTGCGTTGAACACCGCGATGCGCTGCAGGCGGCCGCCGTCGCGATGGAAGTAATAGAGCGCGCCCGGCGTATCGGGCCGCGACAGCGTGACCAGCATGGCGTTGCGATCGGCGCTGAGGCTGGAGATATCCGCGCTGGTACCGGTCGTGCCCATCGATTTGTCGAACGCGGTCTGCAATTCGGCCAGGTCCGGGTCCAGCCAATGGACGCGGCCGGGCACATCCGATGTTGCCACGCCCAGCACGGCCGACTGATCGGCAGAGAGCACGGTGTGGTCGATTTCCGTCCCCTCCGGCGCTTCGAACAGCAGCTTGCCGGTTTGCTGGGTCAGCATGTTGACTTCGTAAAGCCGGTCGCGCCCATCCTTGCCGGTGAAGATCGCCACGGCATTGTCGGTGCCCGGCAGGAACACGATGGGATCGACCAGCGATTCATGCATGCGCGAATCGGCCCGGTCGATCACGTGCAGCGCCTGCCCAGGATCGGCGCCGCGATAGACAAGCTGCGCCTGGCGGCCCGAATTGGCATAGGACACGCCGCTGCGGACGATGCCACTGCTGTCCGCCTGCCAATCCAGCACGCCGGTGCGCGCGTACTGAACGATCCGGTCGCGCCCCGTCGCCAGATTGAAGCGATGAACCGTCGGGAAAAAGCCATTGTCGAGATACATGGAATGCTGCGCCGAAACGAGGATTTCGGGCGCGCCCTCGCGTGCCGACCAGATCACGTTTGCCGCGTTCTGGCCCTCCAGATTCCACAGGATGCGCGTGACTTTGCCCGTGGCCCGCTCCACACCGATCAGCCGCGTGACATAGCCGCTGTTGAAATCCGCCAGCGGCAGCAGCGCCCGCAATTGGATGAGCAGGTAATCGTTGCCCACCCAGCGGACCCAATCCGCCTCCGTCTTGTCCTGCACGCCCATCATGAACGGCTTTTCATTGGCATCGAACAGATTGCGCACGCTGATCACTTGCCCGCCGCCCATGCCGAACTTGCCGGCAATGCGCCGCCCGTCGGGTGAAATCGCCCCATCGGCAAAGAACGGAATTTCCGCAAAGGCCTCTGCCCCAAGCTGACGCGGGTCTTTTGCTGCAGGCGCGCTTGCAGATGCCGGCGCGGCAGGTTGGGCGCATGCCGGCACGCTGGCCCACGCGGCCAGGGCGAAACCGAGTGCGCGAATGCCCGTCGCGCAAACGCGAATGCGCGTGTTGCGTTGATTATGCGTCATTATTCCCCCGTCCAAGATCGCATTTGCCGGTATCGCACAAATTCCCGGCCACGCCAGCCATGCTGCCAGGAATTATCGCCAAGATGACGCAATCCCATGGGCTTACCCGCTGCGCGGCGCTCGCACTGGCAGCATCGGGTGTACGCGCCTGCAACCAAACCTTTGGCCATACCATGGGGCAAAGGGGGCACTCTCCCCCTTGCCCCATGCTGCGTTTGCGCTAAGGACGATTCGTTGATGCCGATCTGGCCTTTCGGTCGGCGGCCAAAGTGCAGCAGGACCGAGGATTATGGCGACTTTCACGCTCCCCAAGAACTCCACGATCACCGGCAAGGCGCGCCATCATGCCGCCGCCACCAACGGCAAGATCAAGAAGTTCAAGGTCTATCGCTATGATCCCGACAGTGGCGAGAACCCGCGCTACGACACGTTCGAGATCGATCTCGAACAGTGCGGCCCGATGGTGCTCGACGCGCTGATCAAGATGAAGGGCGAGCAGGACCCCACGCTCACGTTCCGCCGCTCGTGCCGCGAAGGGATCTGCGGTTCCTGCGCGATGAACATGAACGGCCGCAACGGCCTTGCCTGCACCACCGCCATCGAAGATCTCAAGGGTGAAATCCGCATCACCCCGCTGCCGCACATGGAAGTGATCAAGGACCTCGTCCCCGATTTCACGCATTTCTATGCGCAGTACACCTCGATCCGTCCCTGGCTGCAAACCGTGTCGCCCACGCCTTCGGGCAAGGAGCGCCTGCAGAGCCCGGAACAGCGCGAGAAGCTCGATGGGCTGTACGAATGCATCCTGTGCGCGTGCTGCTCCACCTCGTGCCCCAGCTACTGGTGGAACTCCGACAAGTTCCTGGGCCCGGCCATCCTGCTCCAGGCCTACCGCTGGCTGGCCGACAGCCGTGACGAAATGACAGGCGAGCGGTTGGACGAGTTGGAAGATCCCTTCCGTCTCTATCGCTGCCACACCATCATGAACTGCGCCAATGTGTGCCCCAAGGGCCTGTCGCCGGCGCGCGCCATTGCCGAAATCAAGAAGATGCAGGCCGAACGCGCCATCTGACGCGCATCCTCCGGCATCTTTACCGCGTCACTTTTCGAACGCCGGCCGGTCCATCCCGGCCGGCGTTTCGCTTTTCAGGGCACCCTCGTTTCCATGACCCGCATTACCCAACGCTACGCGCAACTCGTTGCCTCAGGCGAACTGCGCCCCGATCCCGAACAGGCCGCCGCTGCCGCCCGGCTCGATGCGTTGCAGCAGGAATTGGAAAATCCTCCCCCTGCCCCAGGCCTGCTGGGCCGCCTGCTGCGCACCAAGGCCCCGCCGCCGCCGCGCGGCATTTATATGTGGGGCGGCGTGGGGCGCGGCAAATCGATGCTGATGGACCTGTTCCACGATAACCTGGGCGTGGCGGCCAAGCGGCGCGCGCATTTTCACGCATTCATGCTCGATGTGCATGCCCGCCTGCGCGAGGCGCGCAAGAGTGAAAGCGGCGATCCGATCATACCGGTGGCCGCGAGCATTGCCGCCGAATGCCGCGTGCTGTGCTTTGACGAAATGGTGGTGAACAACAGCGCCGACGCCATGATCATGAGCCGCCTGTTCACCGCGCTGATCGTGGAACATCACTTGGTGATCGTCACCACATCCAACCGCGCCCCGTCAGAGCTGTACAAGAACGGCCTCAATCGCGAGCATTTCCTGCCCTTCATCGCCCTGGTGGAGCAGCGCCTCGACGTGCTGGCATTGAATGGCCCGGTCGACTACCGGCTGCAACGCCTCCAGGGCGTGGGCACCTGGCATGTGCCCAATGGGCCTGCCGCCACCGAAGCGGTCCGCGAAGCGTTCTTTCGCCTGACCGACTTTGCCCCAGAAGACAGCGAGCATGTGCCAAGCGCCGATATCGACGTGGGCGGCGGACGCCTTCTGCATGTGCCCAAGAGCCTCAAGGGCGTGGGCGTGTTCAGTTTCAAGCGTCTGTGTGCCCAGGCGCGCGGCGCATCGGATTATCTCGCGATCGCCCAAGCCTATCACACCGTGATCCTGGTGGGCATCCCGCGCCTTGGCCCCGATCAGCGCAACGAGGCGGCACGGTTCGTGACGCTGATCGACGCGCTCTATGAACACAAGGTCAAGCTGATTGCCACTGCCGACGCCGAGCCCGTTAACCTTTACGAATCGGGTGACGGAAGATTCGAATTCGACCGCACCATTAGCCGGCTAATGGAAATGCAGAGTCAGGATTATCTGGCTCTCGGCCATGGCGAAGAATGAACGCCATCAGGCCAAATTTTCAAGTACAAACAAATAAAGCCCGCAACTAAACGCTGCGGGCTTTACGTTTTTGTAAAGGCAGTGATGATCGGTATCGCACTTATTTCTAATGCGGTTCCGGAATTATCTGCCTTTGGCTATCAGTAGCCGAACAGGAAACGCAGCATAAAAAACCTCCATCCACGGTTAGAGGTTTTCAAGTATCACTTCGATATTAGGTTAACAAGACGTAAAGAAATGCAAATTCGGGCCGAACGCCTGCCCTGTCCCGTTTTGGAACACGCAACATCCTGATAAAATAGGAATTCATCCGAAACATCGCCCAACGACCAGTCTGGCCGGCGCAAAATGTCCTTAGCGAATGACCGGATCAGACAGCTTGGATTTGGCGCCCCATCCGCGCCTGATAATCGCGGAACATCACGTCGAATGGCTGGGGCTTGCTGAGATAAAAACCCTGCGCAAGGTCGCAGCCGAGCTTGGCCAGAAGCTGGAAAGTCGACTCGTCCTCGATGCCTTCTGCCACGACCGCCTGTCCCAACGCGTGGGCAAGGCCGATGGTGCTCGAAACAATGGCACGGTCGCGGTCATTGGTCCGCAGGCGTGAGACGAATCGCCGGTCGATCTTGAGTTCGTCACTGGGAAGATCAGCCAGATAGGCCAGGCTGGCTTCACCCGTTCCGAAATCGTCGATCGACAGGCGGAAGCCGAGTTCGCGCAGCCGCGACAAATTGCGAACCGCCTCGGCTCTGTTGTTCAGGCCAGAAGTCTCGGTGATCTCGATCGTCAACAGGCTGGGGTCGATCCCACGCCGCACCACGATTTCCTTGAAATTGCCCACAAGGTCTGCCTTGTCCACCATCTGGCCAGACAGGTTGATGCTCATCTGGAAGCGCTGTCCCAGAGCATTGACCGCCTGCGCGGCCGTTATCGCTTCTTCGAGCACCCAATAGGTCAACGCGTCGATCCGCCCTGCCCGTTCGGCTTGGAGAATGAAGGCGTCGGGTGCGATGAAGCCGCGCGTTGGATGATTCCACCGAATGAGCGCCTCTGCCCCGGAAATCCGCCCGGCCCGATAATCCCACTGTGGCTGGAATGCCAGCCAGATATCCCCGTTGCGCAGTCCTTCGTCGATCCGCGCGTGCAACGACAGTTCCCACGGAGCCTCTGCCAGGCGTTCCGCTTCGAAAACCTCGACCGTGCGGCCATTGCCCAATGCCTCGTTGGCGCTCGCCAGTGCGGAATTGACCCGCGTGAGGGCATCAACGCCTTCGTTGCGGTCCAGGCCGAAGTGGATGTTGGTGTCGAACGTATGCGCGCTGATTTGCAAAGGCGCGGAAAACAAGGCACGCAGCCCTTCCAGATGCGCCAGTTGCACGTTGATCGGACGGGCTTCCTCGCACCATGCGAAATGTCCGCCATCGCCGTGGAAGATGTTGACCGCGCCCGATCCCACCGACAATCGGCGCGCGATCTGGTTTGCACATTCGCCATGAAGCTCACGTGGCAAAGTCGCCAACATTTCTTCATAGCGGGCCACGACTGCTACGACGACATCGCGCCCCACCTCCATCGGCTGCGACGCAAGCGCGAGAAAGTTCGGCAGGCCCGATGCGCTGGTGTGCTGAATCCTTTTCGTGCGCCGTTGCCACAGCCTTATCGAACCATAGAAAGCAACATAAAGCAGTGCTTCTTCCGGTGGCAGGATCAGCCCAGCGATCCGGGCCACAACGGGCAGAAACACCAAGACCAGCACGAGCGACGCGTAAATCGGAATTTTCTTGCGCTTACCTTTCACATGCTGCGCGAAGTGGGTGACCAACACCGCAAGGAGCAACATCGGCCCAAACGTCAGGTCGACGTTGAACGGGCGACGCAAAGCCTCGGACCCGGCAATATCGTGTGCGACAGGCGCACTGATACGATGCCCGAAATAGCGCATCGGGGTAATGCCTACCGAGGAGGTGATGATCACCGTCCTGCCCGAAAGCAGCGTCGAATCGACCCGACCTGCGAGCACGTCGCGCGCCGAAACGTGATGTATGGTCTCGGGATCTACCGAGAAATCCGGATAGAAATACCTGCCTGGCTTGGCCGTGGTATTGGCCAGCGCTACCGCAAGGGCGGAATAGGTCTTGCCGTTCGCATCCACGGTGTATGGCGCCGAGACGATCGCATGAATGAAATTGTCATTCCAGGCGGAAACATAAATGGGGTGCTTACCGGCAACATCCGCTGCCGGAAACTTGATGGACGCCGGGCTGTATGTATTGGCTTCGTTCGATCGCGCGACAAAAGCGATGTTCTTGCCGAAGCTGTCAACCACGCGCTTGAGTTGGGCGTCTCCGGCCGCATCCAGGCCATACGGAATTCGCATGTCGACAAACACGCGCAGCGGCATTCGCCGGCGCATACCGTCGAGAATCCGCGCCTCGTCCGCCGTATCCAGATCTCCCATGCCATCGACCGACACCACCACGACCGACGACGGCGCGGGACGGGACACGATCGTATAGACAGAGTTCCAATAGATGTGGGCAACCGCTTCTGCCAGGCCAAGCGGCCAGGCTGGCCAAAGCGCCAGGCTCAGCAGCAGCGATATTCCGATCGGGGATCGCAGAAATTTTCGCATGGACCATCGGCGCAGTTGGGTTACCCCACTGAGCTAGTCCGAAATGGTTTAGATCACCTTACCGTTTACCATCGGTGGTAACAGGACGGCTACCTAACCCCAGTCAACGCTATGATGCCAATGCAGGATCGAGCCGCGCCAGGCTGCGGTCGAGCATCAGCAACTGCCACAGGATGCGGCTGTGATCGGCGCGTCCGGCAATGTGCGAATCGGCCAGGGCGGCCATGCGGGGCTGGTCGAACCAACCGGTGCGAGCAAGGGCACCGCCGCTGGCCACCGCGCGGGCGGCCTCCGCAAGGGGGCCGCGCAACCAGGCCGCGATCGGGGTGACAAAGCCCATCTTGGGCCGGAACAGCACATCATCGGGCAGATAGCGCCGCATCGTCTGCTTCATCAGCCATTTGCCCGTGGCCCCCTGCACCCGCATCTTTTCCGGCAAGCGCGCGGCAAATTCGATCAGGCGGTGGTCGAGGAGCGGCTCTCGCGCTTCCAGGCTGACGGCCATGCTGGTGCGATCCACCTTCGTCAGGATATCGCCGGGCAGCATGAACTTCAGGTCCGCGTATTGCGCGCGGTCCAGCCCACTTTTGGCGGGTGCTGTGCGCATCATTGCCAGCAGCGGTTCTTCGGCCCGATAGTCCCCGCGCAGCCGCAGGAACTCCGGCGAATAGAGCGCGGCGCGCCCTTCCGGCCCGGTGATAGACAGCGCGCGGGCGTATCCTGTCATCCCATCCTCGGCCAGGCTCTGGAACGTGGCCTTGGCGCGCAGCGGACGGGGCGCCCAGTCCGCCTTGGGATAGAGCCGCCCGAGCGTGCCGAACAGCGGCCGGCGCAATCCCTCCGGCAAAAGAGAGCGCGCCTGCTCCTCGCGGTGATGAAACATCTGCCGGCGGTAACCGGCAAAGGCTTCGTCTGCGCCATCGCCCGAAAGCGCCACGGTCACATGTTGCCGCGCCAGTTCGCACACCCGAAAGGTCGGGAGCGCCGAGGCATCGGCAAAGGGCTCGTCAAACATCGCGACCAGGCGATCGACCAGCGCGAAATCCTCTGGCGACACTGTGCGCGCATGATGCTCCGTGGCAAAACGCTGCGCCACCGCGCTCGCCCAACTGGTCTCGTCGAGCGCCGCCACATCGAACCCGATCGCGCAGGTCTTGACCGGATCGCGGCTCGCCTCGGCCATCAGCGCCACCACGGTGGAACTGTCCACCCCGCCCGACAGAAATGCGCCCAGCGGCACATCGGCGGCCATGCGCGAGGTGACCGCCTTGCGCAGGCGGTGCAGCAAGTGCGCTTCCAGGTCTTTCTGGTTGGCACGGTCCCGCTCGGCAAACGAAACGTCCCACCATTGCACCGGCGCCGCTGGCGGCGCATCATGGCGCAACAGGCGGTAATGTCCGGCCGGCAGCTTCTCGACGCCCGCCAGGATCGAGCCGTGATCGGGCACGAAGCCCCAGGCCAGGTAATCTTCCACGGCCAGCGGATCGAGCGTTCGGCGCAAGCTGGGATGCGCCATGAGTTGCTTGAGTTCGGAGCCGAAGATCACCGCGCCATCGGCCAAGGTGGCCATGTGCAGCGGCTTTACCCCCAGCCGGTCGCGCGCCAGCAAGAGCGTGCGCGCGCGCAAATCGTAAAGCGCAAAGGCAAACATGCCGTTGAACCTTGCCAGGCAATCGGTGCCCCACTGCTGCCAGGCGGCCAGGATCACCTCGCTGTCGCCATCGGTGCGGAACCGCGCACCCAGCGCTGCCAGTTCACGGCGCAATTCCTGATAGTTGTAGATTTCGCCGTTGAACACCAGCACGGCCGCGCCATCCTCGCTCGCCATGGGCTGGGGCGATCCAGCCAGGTCGATGATCGACAGGCGGCGATGCCCCAGGCCAACGCCGGGTGCCGTCCACACCCCTTCGCCGTCAGGGCCGCGATGCGCGATAACATCGCCCATCATGCGCAGCCGCGCCGGATCGACCGGCTTCATGCCCTGGGTATGAAAAATCCCCGCAATGCCGCACATGGCGTAACAATCACCCCCCTATTGTCCGCGCGAAATGCGGTCGATCCAGATGTCGATTGGCCCGGTTGCCGCCAAGAATGCAGCGATCGCCGGCCCGGCCGGTGCGCCGGGATCATCCTCGCTCGATACGATCAGCGTGGCCGTGGGGCGCGCGCGCAGCAAGAGCCGGTCGCGGATGTTCCACAGCTTGAGCGTCACGTTGCTGCTGCCCACCCAGCGATCGGTGCGATACCACGTCACCGCCAGCCGATGCACCGGGCCTGGCGCCTGGATCATGTCGGCCCTCCCGCCCGCCAGCGCCGGCGCCGGCTTTTCCCAGGCCCAGCCGCTGTCGGGCGGCAGCGCGCCTTCGCCAAATCCACCCGCCTCGCGCCCGTCACCCTGCCCGGCATACAGCGCAAAGGAAACATCCACGACATGGCCCCGCCCATCGGCATAGCGGCCCAGCAGGCGATGATCGGCCCCGCCATGGCGCGGCTGCCACGCCCAGTTCGGGGAAGACGCCACGCGCTGCCATCCGGGAATGGCCGGCAAGTTGATCCGTGCCGGCAGCGGTGCCCCCAGCCGGCCCGCTGCCGCGCCCCAAGCCACGAAACCCAGTGCGAGGGCGACCAGCACTGCCAGCACCACGCCCTGCCCCAACTGGAACTGCCCCAACCGAGACTGCCCCAACCGGGCCTGCGCCAGCCAGGCAAGGCGGCGGTCAGCCAGGATAGCCTGGGCATCCACCGGCGGATCGTCGCGCCCGCGGTCGAAGAACGGCCAGCCTGCCAGCATGGTCAGCACCATGACTACGGCGAAAAAGACCCAGCCATAGAACACATGATCGAACCCGGCCGCAAACTGGATGCCCAGCTTGCCCGCCAACACGATCGTGCCCCAGGCGCGCACCCCGTTGGCCACAATCGGCACGATCAGCGCCAGCGCCATGAACGCGGCCCGGCGCGGCCAGCTGCGGAAGCACACCTGGCAAACCAGCACGCCATAGGCCGTCATCGCGATCAGGAACTTCACGCCCGAACACGCCTCGGCCACTTTGAAATAGCCCGCCGGCGTGGTGATGAACACGCCATCGAGCGCGGCGGGAATGCCGGCCAGATGCAGCAGCGCCATCACAATGCGCGCCGTCACCAGCTGCAACAGCGGGATCAGTTCATCGCCAAACGGCACCAGGAACGCCATATAGGCCAGCGGAAACAGCAAGGCAGCGCCCACGCGCGGCCCCATCAGCGCCAGGAAGCTCGCCTGCAGCATCAGCACGCAGGCCGCCTGCGTCACCAGCGAAAATCCGGCGAAATCGCCCAGCATCCACAGGAACGCCGCGCCTGCAAACAGCACCAACCCCGGCCACCACGCTTGCGGGGCGATCTGGCGCAGCGCGGCCATCCGCATCGACACGAGCCAACCCAGGATCAGCGGCACGAGCAGGATATGATTATAGGTGGAACTGTCCCACCACTGCCCGGCCATCGCGGCCCAATCGCCATGGAACAGGGCAATCAGCCCCAGCCAGGCGAGCAGGAGGCAAGTCCATGGCCGAAGATCCTCCCTCACGACGTGGGGGACGTGGCGGGCCGCAGGCCTGCCCGAGGGGGCGTCAGGCGCATTGCCCCGCCGCTCCGCGAGGGAGGATCGGCTGAAAACATCAAGCCGCACGGCGGCCAAACCGGCGTTCAAAGCCAACCAGTTGCGGCAAGGGCGCGAGCACCTGGTCCCACCCGCATTGCGCGATCACGAAAGCGCGCGCAGCCCGGCCCAGGGCATCGGCACGGATCGTGTCGGTCAACAGCCCTACGGCGCGCGCTGCCATTTCCTCGGGATCGGCGGGCGAGACCGAAAAGTCGCGGCCATCCACCGCATCGATTCCCGTCGCCGCTTCGGGCGTCAGCAAGACCGGCCGCGCCATGGCCATCGCCTCCAGCACCTTGTTCTGCACGCCCCGCGCCAGCGTCAATGGCACGGCGACCAGATCGGCACCGGCGAGCCAGGGCCTGACATCGGGCACGGCACCGGTCACCCGCGTACCGTTCACGCCGTCGAGCGCCAGCACGGCCGAGCTCGGCGCGCGGCCCACCACGTTGAACTGCGCCCCCGGAAACCGCCCCTTGATCAAGGGCATGACCTGGCGGGCAAACGCAATCACCGCGTCCACGTTGGGCGGATAGTCCATCTGCCCGGTGAACACGATCTGCGGCCCGCCCATCACGAGTTGCGGGGCGATCGGAATGCCCGCCGGATCGAAATGCGCGGTATCGATGCCATTGCCCATCGCGCGCACGTCGGGCTTGGTCCCACGCCCCAGCCGGCTGCGCAGCAGCGCGGCTTCGGCCTCGCTCACCAGCAGGCTGGTCGTCGCGCGGCGGGCCATGCGCGCTTCATAGCGGCGCAGCAGCCAGGCCTCGCGCAGATAGACCGGCGCGGATAGGCCGGATCGCCGTGCATATTGGCCGAACTTGGCCGAATCCACGTCGACAAAGTCCATGACCACGCGGCCCTGGAACGAGGCAGGCACATATTGCGCCATCTGGCCGGAGAAAACGAAGATCGTGGAAATCGGCCGGCTGGCCAAGACTTTCCTGACATAGCGCGCCAGCTTGCCGCTGGAGAATGCCGCAAGGCTGATCGGCCGCCCGCCAAGCACGGCAGAAAGCCCTGCCACCGCAAGCGATGCACGCCGCTTCACCAGGCAATGCGTGGTGGCCAGCGCGGCAAGTTCGCTTTCGTGCGCCATGTCGTCGGCGTTGTCAGCCAGGCAGCCAACGTGAACCGGCGCCAGCGCGGCAAGCGCCTTGAGGACGTGGTGAGAGCGGATCTTGTCGCCGCGATCGGGCGGAAAGGGGATGCGATGGGCCAGGAACAGGATTTCGCCCACGATCAGGCAAGCCCGCGCGCAATGAACGGTCCGACCAGGTTGGCGACCGGCAGCGGCAGTTTCTGCCACAGGCGGATGCGCGCCTGGTAGCGAGGGCTCAACGGGTTGACGTCGCGTGGGGCCTGCCCGTCGGCGGTCCAATGGGCGTAAGACAGCGGCTCGGGCACAAAGCCCCAGTTGCGCTTGAAGTGATAGGCGCCCGAATCCACTTTCGACCGACCAAAGTCGAAGCGATCCATGCCGCGTTCCCGCGCATGGTTCATCAGCGCATAATACATCACGTCATTGGCCCGCAGCGCACGGGCGGCATGCACGCCCCCGCCCCAATAGGGCATGACGGCGCCCCGGTGATAAAGGCTCAGCACGCTCGCCAGGGGCTGCCCTTCGTGCAGCACGGTCAGGATGTCGGCGTCGTTGCCAAAGGCGTCGAGCACGCGGGCAAACAGGCGGCGCGGGAACACCGGCGTACCCAGGTTGCGCACCGATTCGCTATAGACGCGATAGTGCCATGCCCGGTCCTGCGGCCCATTGCCAGTACGGATCTCGAACGCGTGGGCGAGGCCCTTGCGCAGTTCGGCCCGCTGCTTGCGCGGAACGGCCTGCAACTGCGCGGCATCGTCTGCTGCCAGCGGCATGACGAACCCGGCGTGGCTATCCTGCTTGACATGCCAGCCCGGCGCATCGGGCAAGATTCCGCCACGCAGTTCCACCGTCGGGCTTTTCAGGCGGCCAGCCAAGTCTTGCGCGGCTGCAACCAAAGCCGGCGCGGCTTCATCATCGCCCACGATTCCGCCGCCCACGGCAAAGCCGGTGGATACGAGCGCCCGCCCGAACAGCAGCGACGAAACAGCATGCAGCGGCAGCGCGGCAACGATCACGCCCGCCTGTTCGGCCAAGAGCAGACGGCAGGCATGGCCACCGCCGCGCGAAACGGCATCGAGCCAACGCGGATCGTGAAAGACGCTGGCCTGCAGCTGGCCTTCCAGAAACCGCGCATAGGCCGCGCGGTCGCCAGGTCCGGCCTCGCGCACGGTCGGCTTGCCCAGGCGGAACGGCGCGTTCATGCCGCTGCCGCAACCGGTGTGGATGCCACCGCGCCATCCGCCCGCAAGGCTTCGCGCGCGGCCAGCTGGTCCATGCGACCCCAGGCAAATTCACGCACCAGCCGCTCCAGCTTGGGCGCCATGACCGACAGGTTGGTGTAGTGGCGAAAGCGCGAGCGCCATGGCGCGTCGGCGCGGCGCGGCTGGCCGGGATCGATTTCCCACGGGTGGAAATAGAACGCCGCCGGGCGCCCGGCCGCGTTGACCTGGCGGATCGCCCAGGTCGAAACGGCATAGGGCAACAGGCGGAAGAAACCGCCCCCGCCCGCTGCCATGCGCCGCCCTGCCAGTTCCGCCGTCGTCACCGGAATTTCCAGCAAGGCACTGTCTTCCAACGGCCGGAAGGCAAAGCGCGGCGCTTCCCGCCAGCCATAATGATCATGCACGATCGGCGCGACGGACGAGGAATAGGCATAGCCCGCCTCGGCCAGCACGCGATGCGCCCAGGGATTGCGCGCATCGATTGAAAAGCTGGGGGCGCGATAGCCCGTCACCGCCTGGCCACTCGCCTGCTCCAGCGCATCGCGCGCGCGGGCCAGGTCCTTGGCGAAAGTGCCCGGATCCATGGTGAACACGCGCTGGTGGTCCCAGCCGTGGCTGGCCACTTCATGCCCGGCATCGGCGATCTGGCGCACCAGCGCGGGATGGCGCTGCGCCACCCAGCCGAGGGTGAAGAACGTGGCCTTCACGTCTGCGGCCGCAAACATTTCCAGGATCGCCTGTACATTGCGTTCCACCCGCGAATCGAGCCCGTCCCATTCGGCGCGTGCGATCACTTTCTCGAACGCGCCAACCTGGAACCATTCCTCAACATCGACGGACAAGCCATTGATGACGCGAGCACACATGGCGCGAGCAGACATGACTGGCGCTTTCGTTCAGGCCGCGCGCTTGGGGCGGTCGGTTTCGAACCATTCGATCAGCATGGTCAGCACATGGCGGATCGCCTGCTCCTGCTCTGCCAGGCGATGCTCCAGCACGCCGATGCGTGCAGCCGCATCGCTCAGCGCCGCTTCGAGGGCTTGCGTGCGCGCCTCGCCATCGGCCTGTGCCGCCGCGGCCGCATCGCCATGCGCCGCGCGCATCTCCGCCACTTCGATCACCGCCTGCTGCAACTCGGCAATCTGCTCGTCGCGGCTGGCCATCGCGGCCTCGATCGCGGCCAGATCGAATGCGTGGGCGGTGTCCTTGGGTGCCGGCTGCGCGCCTTCGCCATGGAACGTGTCGGTGGTCAGCCCCAGTGCTTGCGACGATGCAGCATCGGGCATCATCGTCACGGGCGCCGCCTGTGGCGCAGCATCTGTCTCCGGGGCAGGCGCGGCGCTGTCGGCAGCCATGTCGTCGAGCACGGCGCGCAGCAGCCCCGCTTCGATCCGGTTGGTCTGCTCCAGCGCGCCGGCCAGCAGCACGCGGCTCAATATCTGGTTGATCCGGCGCGGCACGCCGCCGCTGGCGCGCGCCAGATCGGCATAGACGCGCGGCTCGAACGCCGGATTGCCGTTCCAGCCGGCGCGGGCCAGCCGATGCTCCACATAAGGACCGACTTCGCCCGGTTCCATCGCCGCCAGGTGGTGCGTGGCAATCACGCGCTGGCGCAATTGCTCCAGCCGGGGCGAATGCTGCAACAGGGTGCGGAATTCGGGCTGGCCCAAAAGCAGGATCTGCAACAGCGGATGCGCGCCCAGCTGGAAGTTGGACAGCATGCGCAGCTCTTCCAGCGCCTCGACCGACAGGTTCTGCGCTTCGTCCACCACCAGCAGGCAGCGGCGCCCGGCGCGCGCTTCGTCGTGCAGGAACGCCTCGATCCGCGCCAGGGCAGCGGCCTTGTCGTGCCCGGCCACGTCCAGGCCGAATGCGCGCGCGGCCATGTGGACCAGTTCCTGCCCATCCAGCTTGCTGGTCACGATCTGCGCGGCGCTCAGCTGCGCCGGATCGATGCTGGCCAGCAGATGCGCGGCCAGCGTCGATTTGCCCGCGCCCACTTCGCCAGTGATGACGATGAAGCCTTCGCCCTGCGCCAGGCCATAGCCCAGGTAAGACAGCGCCTTCTTGTGCGTGGCGCTTTCGAAATAGAATTCCGGGTCGGGCGTCAGCTGGAAAGGACGGGCCGAAAGGCGGTAAAAGTCATCGTACATCGGCGTTACGCCTCCTGAACCGTCAAAGCGTGTAGCGCAGGCCAATCAGCCCTGTCGCTTCCAATTGGTCCGCAGCCAGATCGCGGCTCACCCCGTCAAGCCCAACCGAAGCCGTTGCGGTGAGACGATCGGCCAAGCGGCGATAGTAAGAGGCATAAATGCCATAGGAATTGGTCGTTCCCAACAGGCTGCTGCCACTGTCGTACCAAGCATCGTAGACCGTCACGCTGAAGCTGGCATCGCGGCCAAGCTGGCCCGAAACGCCGCCCGTCACGTACCAGCTCTGGTCAACCGTGCCATTGGCCTGGGCCAGCACGGTGCCGGGCGCTGCAATGAAGCGGCGGCGGACATAGCCAGCGCCCACGCCCAGCCGCAGCCGGCCCATGGCAAAGCCATAGGTCGCGTTTACCCCGCGCTGGCGGAATACCGACGAAGACACCGACGACAGCGCGCCGTTGACGCACGAGCCGCCCGTCGCACCGATGCCGCAACCCGATGCGCCGCCGGGCGTGAAATCGGTCGGCACTTGTCGCAGGGCGTTGGACAGGCTCGATCCGAAGCCGGAAATTCCGTCATAGACCGAGACGTTAAGCGAACTGCGCGTGTTGGGCGCATAGGAAAAGCTGCCGAAATAGGTCGTGCTGTCATAACGCCGGCCGACAAACGCCGAGAGCGACGTACGCCGGCTGGGCCGCCACATCACGCCCACGTCCCAGGTCAGGCCATTGCTGTCATAGGCGATCGCGCGCGGCTTGCTCTTGTCCGTCACATAGCGCCCGTCGCCGCCCACCACCGGCACGCCGTCGGCATCGCGCAGCGCATCGCGTGACGACACGCGAACATGCTGCCAGCCCACATCGCCCACCAGTTGCACCGTCTGGCTCACCGGCAGGGTGGCCTGAAGGCCCACCCGCTTGTCCTCGATGCGCTGGTCCAGATTGGAGATGTCTTCCCGGTCCCAGCCGGCGCTCGCCGTCAGGCCCACCGGCAACACCGTGCCCGCCTTGGTTCCGGCCGAAACCTGCGCCGATTGCGTCACCGAATGGTTGAACAGATCGACGCGCGGCTGCCCGGCGGCGGGCTGATAGGCATTCTTCTGCGTCAGCTTGGTATAGCCGGCCAAGTAGTTGGCATTGATCGCCACTTCGCCGGCATGGGTCGTCAGGCTGGGCCCGGCATAGACCGAATAGATCTGCGAGACGGCATCGTTGACCGACAATGGGTTGAGCGTCGCCGATCCGTTGGCCTCCACCCGCGTGCGCGCGGCAAGGCCACCGGCCTCGATGCTCAGCGTGCGAGGCACCAATTGGTGCGAAACGCGGGCCAGGCCGGTGATCGTGTCGGAATCCCCCACGCGTCCCTTTTCGACAAAGCGACGTTCGTAACGGACCGAAACCTGCCCCTGCGTGCGCCGACCGCCCAACGTGGCGTCCACCCCGGCGGCTAGCGTGGTGTAGGTCACCACATCGTTGCCCGGCGTGATCTGCGCCAAGAGGTTCTGCGTCACTTCCAGATAGGGGCGGATCGTGGTGCGCACGCCCGACCCCACGCCGCGGGCACTATGCCCACCGCGCACTGTCTTGCTGCCCTGTTCCGGCGCGGCGGCGCCATCGTCGCTGCCCACCTGGTAGTCCAGCGATTGCGCCAGCGCGGCCGGCGCTGTCAGCAGCGCCGGGCTGGCCAGCAACCCGCGCAGGATAATGGAACGAGTGCGTTTCATTCCTTGTATCCATAATAAGTGCCAAAACGCCGTCCCGTGGGGGAAAAGCGCGTGCCGTTGAGCAAAAGCTTGATATCCGCGCAGCCCGACAGGATGCCAACTGCATCGCGCAGCGCGGCTTCGCCGGTCACGTCAGCGCGCACCACCATCAGCGCCTGGCCCACGTGCATCGCCAGTTCCGATGCTGGCGAGGCTGCCAGCGCGGGCGGGCTATCGAAGATCACGATGCGGCTGGGCGATTGTGCGGTGAGCCGATCCAGAATGGCGCGCGTGCGAACCGAGGCGAGATATTCAGTGTCTGAGCCGGTCTGGTTGCCCGCCGGCAGCACCGAAAGGCCCGGAATATCGGTGGGAATGATGCATTCCTCCACCATCACCTCGGGATCGGCCAGCGCGTCCATCAGGCCCGGCCCGCCCGGCAAGCCCAGCGTGGACAGCACCGAAGGCTTGGCAAAGTCGGCATCGACCAGCAGCACTTCGTTGTCCTTTTCCGCCGCGATCGACAGCGCCAGGTTCACCGCACAGAATGTCTTGCCTTCGCCCGGATGGGCCGAGCAGACCAGGATGCGCTCGCCATGGCGCGCCGTGCGGCCGGCGCGCGAATCTGCCGCCGCCAGCAGCAGTTGCCGCTTCACGATGCGGAATTCTTCCAGCAGCGCGCTGACCGGGCCTTCGGGTTCGATCAGGCACTGTTCGCGCAGCAGGCGGCGATCGATCGGCTGGGCTGCCTTCTTGAACCGCTGGCGCGAGGGCACGCCATCGAGTTCGGCATCGGCGGCAGGCCCGGCTGGCTCTGCCTGGGCAGGACCGGGAATGAACACTTGCGCGCCTTGCGGGGCAAGGCTTTCCGGCCCTGCTTCCTGCTCTGCCGCCGGCGGCAGCGGCACCGTTTGCGGCTCTGACACAGCTTCGGGTTCGGGTTCGGATTCCGGTTCAGGCACCGGCGCTGCCGGGCGCACCGCCACGGGCGGCAGCGGCGGAACGGCCGGCCCGCGCATGTGCTGGCGGAAATCGAATGTGCCCGCCGCGCGCTCGATCAGCGAGGGCGCACCCTTGCGTGGGCTCGCTGGCGAGCCGCCTTCTCCCGGCGGCTGGGGCGTGTTGCTCTGGTCCGTCATGTCCTGGGCCCTCATGCCACCATCCGCCGCTTCATGAATTCCACGGCAAGCAGCACCATCAATACCAGCACGAGGCCCGCCGTGGCACCACCGAACAGCTTCAATTGCTTCCACTGCCGCGCGCGCGCCGCAGCCGTTTGCGTGAGCGAGATCGAACCCAGCACGATCATGCCGGTGGCCCGTTCCAGCTGGCTTGTCGTGGCATAGCTCGACCGCAACTGTGCCATGGCAAAGGCCACGCCGCAGCCGGCGGCCAATCCCACGACCAGCACCAGCATCAGCAGCAGCGGGCGGTCGGGCGCCGAAGGGCCACGCGGCGTGTTGGGTGGATTGATCACGTCGAACTTGACCGAGTTGTGCTCGCTTTCCACCTGGCCGCGCAAGCGCAATTGCTCGCGATCGCGCAAGAGCTTGTCGTACTGGTCCTTCAGCACGTCATAATCGCGGTTGATCCGCGCGGCTTCGGCGGCAACGGCGGGTTCGTCGTATTGCTGGCCGGTCAGCTGGCCTATTTCCTGCTGGAGCGAGCCCTTGCGCGATTGCAGCGAAACCAGGCTCGCCTCGCGATCGGCCTTGATCGACTGGAGCGAGGCATAGGCCGGGTTGGGCGTGCCAGCATGGGTGCCTTCGGTCGATGCCTGGCGCTGCAAGCTGGCGACTTGCGCCTTGGCCGCCAGCACGTCGGGATGGCTGTCGGTCAACCCGCGCGCCTTCATCGAGGCCAAGTCGGCCTGGGCCTGCGCCAAGGCGCCGCGCGCGCCACCCTGCGCGCCGGGAATGGTGATCGTGGGCGGCGTGCCCGAAAGCTGCCCGTTGATCGAAGCGAGCGCGCTTTGCGCCGCCAGCAGATCGGATTCAACGCCGCGAAGCTCGCTGCGCGCGCCTTCCAGCTTGGCCGAAACCGAGCCGGTGCCCGGCATCAGCGAGGCATTCTTGGCTTCGAATTCCTGCCGTTTCTGCTCGGCCGCTTCCAGGTCCTTTTGCCGGTCGGCCAGTTGCTGGTCCATGAAGGCCAGGCTGTCGGTCATCTCACCACGCCCGCCGGCCAGGTTCTCCTCGCGGAAGATGTCGATCATCTTCTGCACCACGTCCTGCGCCAGCTTGGCGTTCTGCGCGTCGGTATAGGATCCCCGGCCCGACGTGGCGCTGATTTCGAACAGGTTGTCCTGCTGGCTCACCACCTTGATCTGGGTGGCAAGGCCCGCCACGGCCGATTCCATCTGCTTGTCGTTGGTAACCTTGTCGCCCAGCCGCGTAGCGCGCACCACCTTTTCCAGGTTGACCGTGCTGGTCAGCGTCTGGCGCACCCGCTCGATATCCTGCTTGGCATTGCCACCGATGCCGATCTGGTCGGACAGCACGTCATCGATCTGGATGAAGATGCGCGCTTTCGATTCATAGGAATTGGGCACCATGGCCACGACCAGCCAGCCGATCAGGCAGACCAGCCAGGCCACGCCCAGCGCCAGCCAGCGCCGGTGCCAGACACCGTAAAGCGCGATGCGCACTTCATCGAGAAGATTGGTCATGACCGGAGGCGCCCCTTTTCGGTCATGGTCAGAACGTGCTTTCGGGAATGATGATCACATCGCCAGGCATCAGCATGACATTGGCCTTGGTATCGCCCTTGCGCAGCAAATCACCGATCCGTACCGCATATTCGGTCTGCTTGCCGGTGGTCTTGTCGAACCGCACCAGCCGCGCGCGATTGCCGGCGGCATATTCGGAAAGCCCGCCCACTGCGATCATCGCGTCGAGCAGCGTCATGTTGGCGCGATAGGGGATCGACGCGGGCTTTTCGGTGGCGCCGACGATCCGCACCTGCTGGCTGAACGTGCCGGCAAACTTGTTGACGATGACCGAGACGATCGGCTCCTGGATATACTGCGAAAGCTGCAGCTTGATATCCTCGGCCAGCATCGACGGGGTCTTGCCCACGGCGGGCATGTCGGTGATCAGCGGCGTGGTGATGCGCCCATCGGGCCGCACTTGCACAGAAGCGCCCAGTTCGGGATTGCGCCAAACGAAGATGGTCAATTCATCCAGCGGGCCGATCACGTATTCTTCGCCCGGCCCTTCCTGCAGCGCCACGAACGAGGCGGGCGGCAATTGCGGGCCGCTTGCCCCGCCGGCGCATCCGGTCAGCGCCAGCGACAGGGCGGCACCCGCCATCAGCCCGGCACGAGCGTGGCGGGCCAGAAAAGCGGCGTTCCGGGCGTTCGGCTTGGGGCCGGAATGGGACGGCATCGAACACGCTTCCTTGTATCTGGCACTGTGTCTGGCACTTGCATCAAGCCCACGTATTGTCCCTTATCGGGATAAGCAGAGCCTGCGACCTTCACTGTCGGCTATCGACAAAAAGGGTGAAGATACGGTTAGCCTTGTTGCCAAGCGGCAATGGCGGCAAGGCGCTTGCCGGGCAGGTCCCAAATCGGGACGAGTGCCTCATCAAACATTAACCCGCGCTGTGCGCCGGATTTTCAGCGAGAATCTCGGCCGCCGGACCATGGCCCAGGAACGCGCTCGGACTTGCCGTTGCACCATAGGCACCGGCGCAGAACACCGCCACCAGATCGCCCTCGCCCGCATGGGGCAGTGCCGCGAGGTCGGCCAGGCGATCGAGTGGCGTACACAGGCAGCCCACCACGCTCGCCACCTCGTCGGCGGCTGCGTCCATCCGCGTGGCGATCGCCAGCGGATAGTTGCGCCGCACCACGGTGCCAAAATTGCCGCTGGCGGCCAATTGGTGATGGAGCCCGCCATCGGTGACCAGAAACACTTCGCCCCGGCTTTCCTTGCGTTCGACCACTTGCGCCAGATAGACGCCCGCCTCCCCCACCAGATAGCGGCCCAGTTCGATGGTAAGGGCCGTGCCCTGCAGTGCAGGCGGCAAGTCGGCCAGCCTGGCGGCCAGCGCCGTACCGACTGCCGCCAGGTCGAGTGGCACGTCACCGGGAAAATAGGGAATGCCAAAGCCGCCACCCAGATTGAGCGCCGGCAGTTGCACCCCGGCTTCACCGACCAGCCGCGCGGCCAGATCGAGCGTTGCGGCCTGGGTTTCGATCACGGCCTGGGCATCGAGCGCCTGGCTGCCGGCAAAGATATGCAGCCCGCGCCACTCCGCCCCGGATTGCACGATACGGCGGGCAAGCGACGGGACCTGTTCGGCATCCACCCCAAAAGGCCGGGCGCCGCCGCCCATTTTCATGCCCGAACCACGCAAATCGAAATCGGGATTGACGCGAATCGCCAGCTTGGGGCGTTGGCCTGCCGCCTCGCCCAGCGCCAACGCGCGCTCCACCTCGCGCGCGGATTCGCAATGGAGCGTCACCCCCGCAGCGATCGCCGCCGCGATTTCCGCGTCACGCTTGCCCGGCCCGGCAAAGCCCGCGCGCGCCGGCGCGATCCCTTGCGCCTGCAACAGGGCCAGTTCCCCGGCCGAGGCAATGTCGAACCCGTCGACCAGCCCCGCCAGCAGCGCCAACAGCGGGCCGAAGGGATTGGCTTTCACGGCATAGTGCAGGCGGATGGCTGGCGGCAGCGCGGCACGCAACTGCGCCACCCGCGCGCGCACCACGCCGCCGTCATAGACGAACAGCGGCGTACCGCGGCCCTGCGCCCATTCGCGCGCCGGGCGTCCGGCGATCAGCAGGTCAGCGCCAGCTGCGGGAAAATGCGGCGGGATCGGGCCAAGCGGTTTCATCGCGGCATCCTTTAGCGGGCGCTGGTCAAGGCGTGGTAAAGAGCGGCGCGATCATGCTTGCCATTGGGCGATAACGGCAGTGCATCGCGCCAATGCACCGCCTGGGGCAGCATGAACGCCGGCACATCGCGCGCCATCGCCGCGCGCAAGGCCGCACTATCGGGCATGGCGCCAGGCACGGCACGGCAGACCAGATGGATCGCCTGGCCCAGCGCATCATCGGGCAAGCCCAGCGCCACCACTTCGGCGACAAGGCCGGTGGCCAGCGCGGCCTCTTCCACTTCCTGCGGGCTCACACGGTTGCCCGAGGTCTTGATCATCGCATCGCGGCGGCCAACGAAATGGAGCAGGCCCAAGCCATCGCGCCACACCCTGTCGCCCGACCACACCGCCATGCCGCCCATGGCCGAAAACGGCGGCGCCGGGCGGAAACGTTCGGCCGTGCGCGCCGCGTCCTGCCAATAGCCTTGCGCCACGAGCGGCCCGGCGTGGACCAGTTCGCCCTCTTCATCGCTTGCCGCTTCCCCGCCGGCATCGTTCACCACCAGGACTTCGGCAAAGGGGATGGCCTTGCCGATCGAGGTAGGATGCGTGTCGATCAGCGCCGGATCGAGGAAGGTCGAGCGGAAAGCCTCGGTCAGGCCGTACACATGGCAAAGAGCCGCGCCCGGGAACAGGCCGCGCAGCTTGCCCACAAGATCGAGCGTGAGCGCGCCGCCGCTGTTGGTCAGGCGGCGCAGGCTGTCTCCTGCGCCATCGGCCCATGGCGCCTGCACCAGTTGTATCCACAAGGGCGGCACGGCCGCGAGCGTGGTGATCTGGTGGCGGGCCACGGCGCGCACCACGTCGCGCGCCATCAGATAATCGAGCGGCACGACGCAGGCACCCGCCGCCCAGGCGGACAGCAATTGATTCTGCCCATAATCGAAGGCCAGCGGCAAGACGGCCAGCACCCGGTCGTCAGGCTCCAACGCCAGATAATGCGCCACGCTGATCGCGCCCAGCCACAAGTTGGCCTGCGACAGCATCACGCCCTTGGGCTTGCCGGTGGAGCCGCTGGTATAGAGAATGGCGGCCAGGCTTTCGGGCTCGGCTGACGATGGCGGCAGCGGATCGAACACATCGAGCAATGCCGCCACCCCGGCCTCGTCATGCGCCAGCGCGCGGGCAAGGTCGCCCGGTTCCAGCGTTTCAAGCCGCCCGGCATTGGCGAGCAACAGCTTGGCTCCGCTGTCTGCCAGGATATGCGCAGCCTGCGCCCGGCGCAGCAGCGGGTTGATCGGCACGTGGACCAGGCCCGCCCGCACCGCCGCGAGCGGCATGAGGCACGCCAGCAGCCCCTTGCCCACCCAACTTGCCACGCGCGCGCCCGGCGCTGCACCGGGCTGCGCGGCAAGCCAGGCGGCCAATTGCCCTACACGCTGATTTAACCCATCGAAGCTAAGCACCTGATCCTTGAGCACCAGCGCCGGCGCATCGGCCTTGCCCCGCAAGGCCAGATGGTCCAGCGGATGGACAGATGGGTCGGGCGGAACGGTCACGGCACTCCTGACGGAACGAGCAAAGGGAACCAGGGCCAAGCGTGGCGTGCCGGGTCTATCATGCCGAACTTGCCCAAGTGCAAGACCATCCGCGCCTTGCCGCGCTGATGGCGCGTGGCGCCACGGCCGGACCGTTCGACCGGGCCGACTGGCTGGCCCTGATCGCGGCCCATGGCTTTGCCGGGCAGCGCGCATTCCTGGCAGTGGCCGAAGACCAGCAAGGCGGCACTTTGGCGCTGCCGCTGGTGGCCGGTCAAAGCGGCCTTGGCGCACTCGCCAACTGGTACAGTTTCTGGGCAAGGCCGATCACCGATGCGCCCGACCGGGCCGAGACGATGCTCGCCGCCATCGCGCGCAGCCTCCTTGGCCATGGCGCCATCGATTTCGCGCCCCTGCCTGCGCGCGAAGCAGGCTGGATGGCGCAAGCCTTTCGCGCCGCTGGCTGGGTGGCGGCAGTGGAGCCAGCGCACGTCAACCGCCACATGGCGCTGGAAGGGCAAGACTTTGCCGGTTGGTGGGCCACGCGCCCCGGTGCCTTGCGCGCCACGGTGCGCCGCAAGGGCGCGCGTGGTGCCGTGCAATGCCGTGTTGCCACGAACTTCGACGCGGCCGGCTGGGCCGCCTATGAACAGGTCTATGCCGCCAGCTGGAAACCGGCCGAAGGCGATCCGGCCTTCCTGCGCGCGTTCGCCCAGGCCGAAAGCGCGGCTGGCGCTCTGCGCCTTGGCCTTGCCACGATGGACGGGCGCGCTGTGGCAGCCCAGCTTTGGACCGTGGAAGGCGGCACCGCCTATATCCACAAGCTCGCCCATCGCGACGATGCACGCGCCGCTTCGCCTGGCACGCTGCTCTCGGCTGCGCTGTTCGCGCACGCAATCGATATCGATCGCGTGAAGGCCATCGATTTCGGCACGGGGGACGATCCCTACAAGGCAGACTGGATGGACGGCGTGCGAACCCGCTGGCGCCTGCGCGCGCACAATCCCGCCAGCCTGCGCCACTGGCCCGCGCTGTTGCGTGGTCTTGCCCGCCGTGCTGCCGGGCGCACCCGGCTTGCTCCCTTTCAATCGGATGGTTAAGGCCCGCGTCATGTCCCAGATCACTTCCGCTTCGCTCGACGCAGACCTGCGCGCTCTCCTGGCCGATGTGCTTGGCCTCACCGCGGCGCGCGTTGCCGGCTTTACCGAGCAGACGCCGCTGTTCGGCGCGCTGCCCGAACTCGATTCGATGGCCGTCGCCGGCCTGTTCACGGCGCTGGAAGATCGCTTCGGCTTCATCCTGGAAGAGGACGAGATCGACGGCGACCTGCTGGAAACATATGGCGCGCTCCATGCCTTCGTGGCGCGCAAGCTGGGCCATGCCTGAAACGGGGCCCTTGCCCCTGCGCTGGCCCTGCCCCGGCAGCGGCGCGGACGGCGAATGGGCCTTGGCCGTACCCCATGGCGGGGCGCTGCGCCTGTTGATCGTGCCGCCGCTGTTCGATGAAATGAACCGCACGCGGCACATGCTGGTTGCGCTCATGCGCCATCTGGGCGTGGCTGGCCATGCCGTGATGCTGCCCGATCTGCCCGGTTGCGGAGAAAGCGTGCAGCAGTTTGCCGCGCAAAGCCTCAACGCCTGGCGCGCCGCGATGGCAGCTGCCGCGCAGGCCTTTGGCGCAACGCATGTGCTGTCGTTGCGCGGCGGGGCACTGGTGGCGCCGTCCAACCTGCCGGGCTGGGCGCTGGAACCCCTGGGAGGAGACGCGGTGCTGCGCCCGCTGCTGCGCGCTGCGGCGCTGAACTTGCGCGCAACGGGAAAGCAGGCAAACAGTGCCGCCTTGCTCGAACAGGGGCGACAGCACGGGCTGACGCTGGCGGGCTACTCTTGCGGCGCGGCGCTGATTGCCGGGCTGCACGGGGCGCAACCGGCTGGCGAAGGCCAGCGCGCGATCGCGCTTGCCGATCTCAATGCGGCCGAGCCTGCACCCTGGCTGCGCCAGGAACCGGCACCCGCCCCCGCCCTGGCCCAGGCGCTGGCCGCGCGCATCGTCATGGATGCGCGGGCGTGAACCGGCAGGTCGTGTCCTTTTCCTGCGAAGGCAGCATGCTGCTGGGCACACTGGACGTGGGCGCGGCCAGCGGCGCGGCCGGGGTGCTCATTGTTTCGGGGGGCAACGAAATCCGCAGCGGCGCCTGGGGTGGCCAGGCCGGGCTGGCCGCCCGCCTGGCGCACGAAGGGGCGCCTGTGTTCCGGTTCGACCGGCGCGGGGTGGGTGACAGCGAAGGCGCGAACCTGGGTTTCCGGTCTAGCGCGCCGGATATTGCCGCCGCCGTGGCCGCCTTTCGCGCCGCCGCGCCCCATGTGCGCAGCGTTGTGGCACTGGGCAATTGCGATGCGGCCAGCGCGCTGATGCTGCACGCGGCAGCGCTGCCGGGGATCGACGGACTGGTCTTGTGCAATCCCTGGACGGTCGATCAGGATAATGAAACGGCGCCGGCACATTCGCCTGCAGCGCTGCGCCGGCATTACTTGCGGCGGTTGGGCGATCCCCGGCAGTGGCGGCGTCTGTTGGGTGGCCAGGTGGCTCTGGGCCGGCTCATGGGCGGGCTGCGCCAAGCCGCTGCATCATCGCAAGGCGGTTCGGCCTTGGCCCAGGCCATGCAGGCTGGCCTTGCGGGCTATGCCGGGCAGGTCACCATCCTGCTTGCCCAAGGCGATCGTACGGCGCAGCTTTTTGCCAGCCACTGGGGCGCAGACAGCCGCGTGATCGGCCATGCCAGCGCCAGCCATTCCTTTGCCGATGCGCAGGAATGGCTGGCGGAGCAGGTTCTGGCCGCGCTGCCTTAGGTCGTGACCTTAGGCTTGGGTCAGCTGGCCCACGGCAAAGTCAAGCTCGGCCACGAAGCGTTCGGCGTCGAGCGCGGCCATGCAGCCGGTGCCCGCTGCCGTCACGGCCTGGCGATAGGTGTGATCCATCACGTCGCCGCAGGCAAACACGCCGGGAATGGCGGTCTTGGGCGTGCCGGGCTGCACCACGATATAGCCGCTTTCGTCCAGATCCAGCTTGCCCGCAAACAGGCTGGTCGCCGGGGCATGGCCGATCGCCACGAAGGCGCCATCGGTTTCGATGCTGCTGGCAGCGCCGGTCACGGTATCGACCAGTTCCACGGCCTTGAGCCCGCCCGCCGCCGGATCGCCGGTGAACGAGGCAACCGCCTTGTTCCACAGCACGCTGATCTTGGGATGGGCATGCAGGCGCTGTTGCAGGATGCGTTCCGCGCGCAAGGTATCGCGGCGATGGATCAGCGTGACATGCTCGGCATGGTTGGTGAGGTAGAGCGCCTCTTCCACCGCCGTGTTGCCGCCCCCGATCACCACCACGCGCTTGCCGCGATAGAAGAACCCGTCGCAGGTGGCGCAAGCCGAAACGCCCTTGCCCGAAAGCAGCTGTTCGCCCGGAACGCCCAGCCACTTGGCCTGGGCGCCGGTGGCGATCACCAGCGTATCGGCCTCGAACACGTCGCCGCTGTCGGCCGTGGCGCGGAACGGCGGGCCGGACAGGTCGATGTCGGTGATCGTGTCCCACACCATGCGCGTGCCGACATGCTGCGCCTGTGCCTCCATTTCCTGCATCAGCCAGGGGCCCTGGATCACATCGCGAAAGCCGGGATAGTTTTCAACGTCAGTGGTGATGGTCAGCTGCCCGCCGGGCTGAAGGCCCTGCACCACGATCGGCTCCATCCCGGCGCGTGCGCCATAGATCGCGGCCGTCAGGCCAGCCGGGCCCGAACCGATGATAAGCATGCGGGTCTTGTGCGTCGTCGCCATGGAAACTCCTTCCGATGGCGCGCGAGATAGTGGCTCGGCCGGGAAAACACCAGCCCAAGGAAAACTTGCAGGGCGCAATCAAAGCCCTGCCCTGTCGCTCACACCGGTGGGGCCATCACGCCTGCTGGCAGTGCGCGATCCCTTCGAGTGCCCGGCTGACCACAACGGCGGCCGGCGTGGGCTTGGGCACCAGCACGCCGCCCAGGTTTCGCACGGCTTCATCCATGCGATCGAGATCGCCGGTGTGCAGCACATAAGGAACGCCGCGTTCGGCAAGAGCCTTGGCCACCGGCGCGCAGGTCTGGCCATGCGACAGCGACACGTCGAGGATCGCCGCGACAATGGACTCACCCTCGGCAATGGCCAGCGCTTCTGACAGTTCAAGGGCGGTCAGCGGCACGCAGCCGGCATCTTCGACGGCAAATTCCAGATCCAGCAGAATCAACGGTTCATCGTCGAGCACCAGCACACGACAACCTTTGCCCGAGCAAGCGGCGTGCGCCATCACACTGCGTCCTCGCGGAGCGGGACCCGCAGCCTCGCTCGCAGTCCGTCCGGATGCCAATCGCGCATGATATTCCCCCTTGCCATCTGTAACATGCGATCGACAATGCTGCCGGCCGGTGCCTGTGCTTCGCTGGCGTCCGGCATCACGGCCGGTCCGCCTTCTTCGATCCAGTCGATCACGATCGTTGGCGCATCGCTGCTGCCGTTCTTCTGCCAGGCGACCGTGACGCGGCCATCGTCGTGGCTCAGCGCGCCATGCTTGGCCGCGTTGACGGCCAGTTCGTGCAGCGACAGGCCGAGCACGGAAACGGCCGAGAAATCGCTGCGCAAGCCGTTGCCCTTGAAGCGGATGCGCCGCCCTTCGGGATCGTAGGGCGAAAGCACCGACCGGATCGCCTGGCCCACTTCGATCGATCCACTCGATGCTTCATCGAGAGTCGTTTCATAAGCGCGGCCCAGGGCCTGGATGCGGTCGTTGATTTCGCGCGCTTCGCTTTCGATGCCGTGCGAACGGCCGGTGAAGTTGACGATGCCACCGATGACGGCAAACATGTTCTTCATCCGGTGCGACAATTCGCGGGCCAGTTCGCGCGCGTGGCGTTCATCGGCACGGGCGGCGCGCACGTCGGACACGTCCCACTGGCTGCCGAAGTAATAGATGAGCCGGCCCTGGGCATCATAGATCGGGCCAAGATGAAGCGCATTCCAGAAGGCCGTGCCATCCTTGCGGTAGTTCAGCAGTTCGACCACCACGACATCTTCGTGGTCCACCGCGTGGCGAATGCGTGCCACGGCGTCGCGATCGGTGCCTGGGCCTTGCAGAAACCGGCAGTTGCGCCCGATGATATCGCTTTCCTCGTACCCGGTCAGCCAGCGAAACGCCCGGTTGACGAATACGATGGGTGCATCGGGCGCATGGGGATCACACAGGCATACCGCCATGCGGGTCTGCGCCATGGCTTGCTCGAACAGGACGCCTGATGCGCCGATGAAAGCGTCGTCGGGATGATTGGCGATAAAGCGTTCGGCGCTGTCGTCATAGCCGCCAGACTGGCTGGAGCGCGGGCGAACGCGAGACTGGCCAGCGCCGCCGGCGTCGTGATGCTCGACACCTTGCTCTTCTGAAGTCTGACCAGTTGTGCTGGCATCGTCCGCGCGGCCTGGCGCCTGATCTGCCCTGTCACTCGACAAACTCTTGTTCCCGACCTTCTTGTGAGCGTGGCGGAGGACCACTGTAACAACGGCTCAATGCATCACGCGCCAGCAGGGTTCCCCAGGTTTGGAAAATTTTTCATCGACCGGTGCGGACCGGCAGGAGAGGCTCGTCTTCAATCCGCGCCACCCTGTCCACCACATGGCTGGGTATAATAGGCTGCCCGCCGAAGCGCTGTTCAGTGCGGGCGATTGCGCTTGGGAACGCTATCGGGCAACGTCGCCACAATGATCGCCACGCCGCGCCCCTCACCCTGGTCCGTTCGGGGCTTGCAATCCTTGGGTTCACCGGCGCGCTATGCCATAGGCACGGGCTTGTTCGGGCTGGCGCTGCTGCTGCGGTGGTTGGCCAATGACCTGTTCCCGCCCGGCTTTCCGTTCCTGACATTCTTTCCTGCCGTGATCATCGCCACGTTCCTCGCCGGGCGCGGGCCGGGGATCGTCTGCGGCGTGCTGAGCGGAATTGCCGCCTGGTATTTCTTCGTGCCGCCGGCCTACAGCTTGGCCGTCAACACCCAGGTCATCACGGCCATGCTGTTCTATTCCGGCGTCGTGGCGGTGGACATTGTCCTGATCGACGGGCTCACCCGTCGGCAGCGGCAACTGGAGGAGAACGAGGCGCGCCTTGCCGAAATGGCGGCGCACCAGTCCTTGCTGTTCAAGGAACTACAGCACCGCGTGGCCAACAACCTGGCGTCGATTGCCTCCATGCTGCGGTTGCAGCGCCGCCAGATCGAGCGTGATCCCGCGCTTGCGCTGCCCTTGATCGACCGCGCGGACCAGCGGATCGAGATGATGGGCCGCGTGCATCGCCAGCTTTACGATCCGGCCGCGCAGGCCAGGCCGCTTCCCGAAATCCTGGCCCATGCAGTGGATCTTGCGCGCGAGATGGCCAACGTCGATGGCATAGACGTGCGCCTCGCCGTGGACGACGTGCGGCTCGAAGTGGGACGCCTGCTCTCGCTTGTGCTGCTGATTGCCGAACTGCTGGCCAACAGTTTCAAGCACGCCTTTGCCGATGGCGAGCAGGGCCTGATCGACGTGCAGCTCGAACGCGTCGCGGGCGATGCACTGTGCCTGACGGTTTCCGACAATGGGCGCGGCCTGCCCACAGCCGATGGGCCGAGCGGCACCCCTGCCCCCAGCCGCACGCGCCGGGGCCTGGGCACCGCCATCATCGCTGGACTTGTGCAACAGTTGGGCGGCAGCCATCGCGTGCGTAGCGGCGGCGATGAGGGGAGCGGCGTGACGACCGTGGTGCTGTTCCCGATGACTCTCAGCGCCACGGCTTAGGCCGCAGTCCCCGTTCGCGCGCCTGCGCAAGCGCGCGCTGGATTCCCGTATTCGGACAAACGGCTTTGGGCAAACGGCGCGAACCTTATTGCGCCGCGATCGGCCCCGCCTGGTTGGCAACGATGGCAAGAACCCGCGTCCAGGCTTCCACGTTTTGCGCCAGTGCCGCCGGGTCGATCTTGTCCAGCGTGTCGTCGGGCGTGTGGTGCAGGTCGAAATAATGGGTGCCGTCCTGGTTGAGATCGATCACCGGCAGCTTTTGTGCGGCGATGATGGCGCCCACATCCTCTCCGCCTTCGACCGTTCCATCGCGCGCAACGATGCCCAGGGGATTTAGGGCGGCGGCCAGCCGGGCTTTCACGGCATCGGCGGCGGGGGCAAAATTGGTGGTCATGCGCCAGACCCGGTCGGCGCCAAAGTCGCTTTCCATGGCCAGGGCATGCGGTTCCCCGGCATGCTTGCGGGCATAGGCCTCGCCACCAAAGCCGCCCACTTCCTCGCTGCCGGCAAACAGCACGCGGATGGTGCGCAAGGCGCCGCCTGCCTGTGCGCGCAGGGCAGCGGCAGTCACGATCGCGCAGCCCGCGCCATCGTCGATCGCGCCCGTTCCCAGGTCCCAGCTGTCGAGATGGCAAGCCACCAGCACGACGGGCAGCGAAGGATCGCGGCCGGGGAGATCAGCGACGACATTGCCGGAAGGCGCATTGTCGATGATCTGGCCCGTCAGCGTCAGATGCAGGCGTAGCGGCTGGCCGGTGGTAGCCAGGCGCGCGATCTGGTCGGCATCGGGATTGGACACGGCGCCTGCCGGGATGGGCTTGATCCCCTGAGGCCAGGAGATGACGCCAGTGTGCGGGTTGCGATGCTTGTCGGTGCCCACCGACCGGATCACCACGCCAAGTGCGCCGCGCGCCTGGGCCAGGCCCGGCCCCTTGCGCCGCACATCGCCATAAGGGCCATAGCCGCTGCCATCCTGGGTCGGAACCATGGCATGGTCGATGAACGCGATCTTGCCCGCCAGCGATCCGGCTGGCGCCGCTTCCAGCGCAGCAAGCGTGGGGAAATAGACCAGCGGCGCCGTAATCCCGGCCTCCGACGTTGCGCCGGAATAACCGAGCGCGGTGATCGCCAGCGGCTGCGCGGCAAAGCCGATCAGTTCGGCCTTGTCCACGCCGCGGCGATAGGCGCGCATCGCGAAGGGCTCGATCGCCACGTTCTGGAAACCCAGGCTTTTCAACCGGGCCGCCGCCCATTCACGCGCGCGTGCCTCGGCCGGGCTACCGGCAGGGCGCGGGCCGATCTGCGTGGTCAGGTCCTGCACGAGGTTCCACGCCACATCGGCAGCCGGCGCTTGCTGCGCATGGGCGCCGGCACCGGGCAGGATGGCAAGCATGGCAGCGGCAAGTGAGAAGCGGGCGGAAAGCGCGGGCATCGGCAAGATCCTGAAAATCCGGGGGTACGCCACCATTGCGCACCCCCTGCCGATGTCAACCGCGCGCAGCCTTAAATTCCGGCAAGCGCCTGTTCCAGATCGGCCAGGATATCCTCGATATGCTCGATACCGATCGACAGGCGCACATAACCCGGACTGACCCCGGCGGCCGCCTGTTCCGCTTCGGAAAGCTGCGAATGGGTGGTCGACGCCGGATGGATCGCCAGGCTACGCGCATCGCCGATGTTGGCGACATGGTAGAACAGCTTGAGCGCGTCGATAAAGGCGCGGCCTGCCTCTGCGCCGCCCGCCAGCTCGAAACCGACCAGCCCGCCTGCCCCGCGCGGCAGGTAGCGGGCAGCCAGCTCGGCGGCACGGCCCTCTGCCAGGCTGGGGTGGATTACCCGCGTAACCTTGGCATGGCCGGCAAGCCACTTGGCCACGGCAGCAGCGTTCTGGCTGTGCCGCTCGATCCGCAAGGGCAGCGTCTCGATCCCCTGGATGAGCTGGAACGCATTGAACGGCGAAAGCGCGGCGCCCATGTCGCGCAGCAGGATCACCCGCGCGCGAATGGCATAGGCGATCGGTCCCAGCGCCTTGATGTCGCGCGCCCAGACCGCGCCGTGATAGCTGGGATCGGGCAGGTTGAACAAAGGTTGGCGTTCGGGAAATTCGTCCCACGCGAAATTGCCGCCGTCCACGATCAGCCCGCCGATCGACGTGCCATGGCCGCCCAGGTACTTGGTGGACGAATAGACCACCACGGCCGCGCCATGGTCGAACGGGCGGATCAGCAGCGGGGCTGCCGTATTGTCCACGATCAGCGGCACGCCCAGCTTGCGGCCAATGGCGGCAACTTCGGCAATGGGAAAGGCCACCAGCTTGGGATTGGGCAGGCTTTCGGCATAATAGGCGCGGGTGCGATCGTCGGTAGCGCGGGCAAAACCCTCCGGATCGGACGGATCGACAAAGCGCACATCGATGCCCAGGTCCCTGAGCGTGTTGGCAAAGAGGTTCCAGGTGCCGCCATAGAGATCGGTGGAGCTGACGATATTGTCGCCCGCGCGCGCCAGGTTGAGCACGGCATAAGTCGACGCCGCCTGGCCCGAGGCCACGGCCAGTGCTGCCGCGCCCCCTTCCAGTGCCGCCACACGCTGTTCCAGCACGTCGGTGGTGGGGTTGCCGATGCGGGTGTAGATCGGGCCCAGTTCCTTCAGGCCAAAGCGATTGGCCGCCTGCTCCGTGCTGTCGAACTGAAAGGAGGTGGTCTGGTAGATCGGCACGGCTACC
>Ga0207681_10000193_pt1 | contig 49205 bp, 36 predicted proteins | sample KBSS53metaG_FD_184324 | JGI IMG/M metagenome (GOLD analysis project Ga0207681, IMG submission 184324) | Switchgrass rhizosphere microbial communities from Kellogg Biological Station, Michigan, USA - KBS S5-3 metaG (SPAdes) (version 2) | ecosystem: Host-associated > Plants > Roots > Rhizosphere... | reverse complement strand
AGAGCAATGCCGCGCCTGGCGACATTTCCGCGGCAATGGGAGCGCCGACCGGCTCAGTCAGGGCGTTTGCGCCATGGCTCACCGGCCAGATGCGCGTTGCGCCATTGGCCGCAGTGAAGTCCGTGAGCGGCCACATCACGTTGACGAGATATTCGATCTCGCCGACCGGACCACGCCACATATCCTGGTCACGATGCGGAAGCTGAGCGGGTGCGCCGGGATGAATCGCGATCGCCTGCGTCGTGTTGAGCTGAATGCACTCGCACCACGGCGCCAGCACAGCTTCGACAATGCCTAGAACAAGCCGATGCTGGACCAGCGCAGTTGCGCCGGTCGCGCGGGTAAGCAGGCGGCCGAAGCGCTTGGTGGTTGTGCCGTAGAAGCCCCCTTCGCCAAATGGCGTGGCGGCGAAATCAGCCGCCAACTCGGCGTCGAGCGCATGAATCTCGGCGACAGGTATCGCGTCGGGAACGATGCACCAACCCTGTTCCAGGAGGTCGCGTAGATGTCGGGCGATCTCGCCGGAAGGCTCGTGTCTGTCGATCACCATCGTTCCCCTGGGCGTCACGCCACGATCCAACGCCTGCCCCGGGCAGAGCCCTGGGGCTGGATGCCGACCGCCGCGAGCAGGCCGGGCGTGTCGGCAGTGATGTCGATGCGCAGCGCCACCAGCACGCTGCCGCCGATGCGCTGGGGCAGTCCAAGTGGGCGGCAATGCCAGCCGAAGGTCAGAATCTGATGGAACCAGCCCATCTCGGCAATCGCGCTGTAAGCCGAGATGCCGTGATCCAATGCATAGTCGACGAGCCAGGCGACGAGCGTATCGCGCACCGCGCGGCGCTCGGCCGCCTGCAGCCGGCGGTCGAGGCAGAAGCGGGTGATTTCCAGGATGTCAGTCGCGCGTGGCGGCCCATCCTCACAAAGATGCGGATACAAGCTGTCGAGAATATGGGGATGCACAGTCGGCAGCAGCCTCGCCGAACCAAGATGCCCACCATCGGCTTCCGCCAGGATTACATACCTGGCGTTGGGATCGTCGAACTGGTCGATTTCATAGCGTCCGGCCAGGACCGGGACATCCCATTTGAGCAAGTCGACAAAGACCGATTTGCGCGCGGCGAACATCGCACGCAACGCGGTGTCCGGTGCCGACAGCAGCACCGCTGCTGGTGATGATGGCAATGGCAGGACATGCGGCATCGTCGGACTCCCTAGGCGGTGTTCGGCCCAGGGTCGGCGAGATGTCGATCATTGCGCTATTCCCGAAAAGGGGCATAGCGGCGGCGGAAAATATCCAGGAAAGTCAGGGTTCCGTCGAACAGCGCCCGGATCACAAGCAATGTCCGCTTGTTCACGCCATAGCGCGCACAGGCCTGCTTGATATGCCGCGCCACCGTCTCTTCACTGATTCCGAGGATGCGGCTGATTTCCCAGTCGCTCTTGCCGCGCGCCACCCAGAGGATGCAATCGCGCTGGCGGTCCGTCAGCGCCGGTCCTGGATAGAGCAGATGCCCACCCCGTCCCGACCAGAGCCGGCGCGCGGCTTCGAACGCAAAATTGCCGGCGAGTTGTGCGAGCGGCAGCATGACCTGCGGCAGAGGTCGTCCTACCTCGCTGGCAAACGAACACGAACCACACGCCTCGCCGGGAACATGGGCAGGGACCGTGAAACCGTCGCCGACACCCTGTGCGCGCCCGAGCGCAAGAATATGATGATCTCCTGGTGTCAGCGGGATCATCGCCGCCATCCGCGACCAGGGAAAGCCGATGCTGGTGACATGGCTGGCGCGGTGCACCGGGTCACTCACACCAAGGGCGTTCTCGTCATAATAGTCCGCCCAGCGCTGCGGATAATTATGCAATCGGATCGCAGCATCACCGGCCGTGGCTACATCGACATGATGGCTGAGCGCGAAATACTGGAAGCCCAGTTCCACGCTGATGGCGGCCATAGTGACCGTCAGGTCCTCGGCACTGCCAACCGTCTCGACGATACGCGCAAGCTGTATCGCCATGCCCGAATAAGGCATCTGGTCTTGTCGCGACCATCGGCGGTGTCTCGTGCTGCCCGGAGCCCGGCGATCGCCCTTCCCTCATCCTGCGGCCCAGGCGGCGGGGCCTCAATCCGTCGCCGGGCGAATCCTGTCATGGGAGCGTCATATCATCTCGTGAATTTGCCTAGAAGCGCCCTTGGGCTGCGCACCATGCAAGTCGCCGCACATTTCGTGGGTTTCAGCCCATGACGCTGCTGCGGGCGTGGCGCGAGAGCGCCGCTTATGCGCGGCTGCGCGGTATCGATCGCGCTGGCCTGATGTGGGAGTGGCTGCGTCGCGATCCTGATTACATCGCCTGGCACACCCTGGCGAGCAGCGCTACCCGCGGCATTGCGGACCCGCGCGCGTGGGGGCTGCACTTTCGCTGAAGATCCGGCCCGGTCTGCACCCGAGGCGCGGATCATCTGGCATGCCGATCTCGATCCCACAACACTGTGCGTTGCGGCGATCCCGACCGATCGCGCCGATCCCGATGGCCTTGATCTGGAACGAGTCGCCCCCTGGCTGACCGTCGTCACTGATCCGAGAGGATGTGACCATGCCGTTCTCTCGGACGGTCGCCACCATATCCGTCTCGATTTGGCGCAGGGCCGACTAGCCGGCGAGACACTGGTCCATCTGCACTACCGACTACACGGGCTTGGCAACGCCGAGATCGGCCTCCTGCCGCTGCGCCGCCTCCTTCATTTCCAGCGCCATCACCGCTTTGCGCACTCGCTGTATCCGCCCGATCCCTGGATCGAACGCGGTATCCAGTTACTCCGCACCCATGACGGGCTCGCCGCCGGCGCAACCCAGCGCGAGATCGGCGCCGTGCTGTTCGGCGAGGCGCGCATCGCCGAGGACTGGAACGACCGATCCGACTCACTGCGGTCGCGAATCCGGCGGCTGGCGCGCGAAGCAAAAGCCTTGGCGTTGGGCGGATATCGTGACCTCATCCGACGGCAAGCGCGATTGCCGTCCAAGCCCCAGGTTCATGGTGAAGACTCCCGCAGCGATCCAGTCTGATCCTTGGCGCCCCGGCCCTGACGGCGCGACCGCGCTCGATGGCTCGGCGACGGCAAAGACTGACTGTCGTCTTCGCCACCGAGCCCCGCCCTCACCGAGGCTCGTCCTGTCGGTGACGATCGGCTGCCCGCCACGATCGCCGATCGCGCCCGCCTGCGCGTCATGCTCACCAGCGTTGCGCGCACCTTCCACGTCGGCCCTCTGGCGGATTGCTTCTTCGATCCTGCAACCGCGCTGTGCCCCAAGCGCCTGACTATCCCCGATGCAACGCAGCCACGCACCGCTCTGTGCGAGCCAAGTCGCTGCCCCAACGCCTGCATCACCGCCCGCTACAGGCGCCGGCCTGGCAACACGCCGCGCATCAGCTCAGGACCTTGCTCAAGGAACGCCACCTGTCGGACTTGCAGCACGCCGCGCTCACAACCGAACTGCACCGACTGACGAAAGTGATCGAGGCCATCGACCCCGCACCACCGGGAATCATCCCCGGCTGACGGCGGAGGCTCTGCGCCGGTCGGCGCGCCCGCGCAACGGCTTTGCCGTCCTCCGCTTCGCTGCGGCCCTGACGGGTGCGCGAACCCGCCAGTGCCCGGCGCTTCTCGAGCTCCGCCGCCGGGGATGGTCCCCGGCGGGCAAGCGGAGTTCAGACCGTGTCCTCATCTCCTTCATCATCTGCCCACGCCGATGTCTACGCCCGGGTCACCGCGGCGATCATCACGGCAATCGAAGCCGGCACCGGCACCTGGCGCATGCCCTGGCATCATTCCGGCGCCGACGTCACCCGCCCGACCAATGTCGCCAGCGGCAAGCCCTATCGCGGCATCAACACAGTCTCGCTCTGGGCGGCCGCCTATGCCAGTGGCTACACGAGCGGGGTATGGGGCACCTATCGCCAGTGGCAGGCGCTCGGCGCGCAGGTCCGCAAGGGCGAGCACGCCAGCCTGGGCGTCCTGTGGAAGGAGCTTCGCGCCAAGGACGATGATGCCGTCAACGATGATGATCACGAGCACGATCACCGTCGCCTTTTTGCCAAGGCGTTCAGCCTGTTCAACGCCGATCAGGTCGATGGTTACACCCCCGAGCCAGGGCCGATCCTGCCCGAGAGCGAACGCCTCGTCGCCGTCGAAGCTTTCATCGCCGCGCTCGGCATCGATACGGTCTACGGCGCGCCCAGCGCCTATTATCACATCGCGCAAGACCGTATCTACATGCCTGGTTTCAGCACCTTCCACGATGCCCATGGCTTCTACGCCACCCATATCCACGAGGCAGCCCATGCCAGTGGCGCAGCTCACCGACTCGACCGGGACTTTAGCGCCAGGTGGACCAGGCATGCGCTCGCCATGGAGGAAGCGACCGCCGAGTTGACCGCATCGTTCCTGCTCGCCGATCTCGGGATCGCCCACGAACCGCGCGCCGACCACGCGGCTTACATCGCCTCCTGGCTGCAACTGCTCAAGGATGAGCCCCGGGCCATCTTCACCGCCGCGAGCAAGGCACAAGCCGCCGCCGACTGGATGCACGCCCAGCAGCCATGATCTGCCAGCAGCCCAGCCTGAGCGGCCGATCCCTCGCGGGATCGGCCGCTGTGTCGCGCATCCGCGACGCGCAGCTTCGCCTGCTGATCAGCGGACGCCGCTGGCGCGGCGGCGTTGTTCTTCTGGGCCTCCCACGATGCGGGTCTGGTCGGCTCTCCCGGCTAGGCCCGCCACGGCGTGCCGCAAGCCCGGCTGCGCCGCGCTGCTCCATTCCATTGCGCCCCTGCGGGTGCGGCCCCCCGCTAACGCGGGCCTGTCCGCTCGTTTTCGCCGCCCACCCCCGCCTCGGGGGAAGCCATGGGGCTTTTGGGGCAGTGATGGAGGCAATGATGGTTTCTACCTTCCAACCACCGTTTTGGGCTGGACTGTCAGGATATGTCGCCGAAATGGGATCGGCTTTCCTCTGCGCCGCGCTCGGTATCGTTCCGACCGTGCGCCATGCCGACTACCTGGCAAGCTGGCTGGACGTGCTGCGCGAGGACAATCGCGCCATCTTCCGCGCCGCCAGCGCGGCCAGCAAGGCCGCCGACTGGCTGCTGGCGAAACACGCCGCCGCGCAAGTCGAGGCGGTTCAGGCCGAGGCTGTCCAAGGCCAGACGTCTCGCGATGACCTTGGCGAACGGAGGGCTGCAGCATGATCCTGCTCACCCCCGAACTTCGCGCGGCACTGCGGATGAACGCCGACCGTTCCGACGAGCACGTTCATGACCCCGCTCCGGTCGTCAAATTGTTCTCGCCCCTGGCCGCGGCGACGTGGCTTGCCACCGAATTGCTGGACGATGACGATACGCTGTTCGGCCTCGCCGACCTCGGATTCGGCTGTCCCGAGCTCGGCTATTTTTCGCTGGGCGAGATCGCGCGGCTGCATTTGCCGTTTGGTTTAACGATCGAACGCGACATCGGATCTTCGACCAGTACCCGCCTGTCGGTCTGGGCTGACACCGCTCGCCGCGTCGGTTCGATCCAAGCGGCCCAATCGATCATCTGGCGCATCGAATCCGCGCCGGTTCCCGAGCTTCCGACCGATCCCGACGAGGGGAACGGCGGATGGCGCGCGGCGCGTGACGCCGCTTTTCGCAAAGCCGGTCCCGCTCATCCCATAACGAAATCGCGGGACCGGCCCTCACAAGGAGTGCTGACATGAAACTCGAATTCATCCCGCTCGACAAGCTGATCGTGAGCAAGGCCAACATGCGCTATGGCCGGAAGGCGCCGGATGTCTCTGACATCCTGCCCACCGTGCGCAGCCGTGGTATCATCCAGCCGGTCATCGTCCGACCGAAACCCTGTCCTGCGCCCGCCGAAGGATGCGGTCCTGCCAATGATGCCGACAGGGGCTATGAAATCATTGCCGGAAGCCGCCGCTTCCACGCCGCCAAGATCGTCGCCGAGGAACGCCACGCAGCCAGGGACGGCGCTGCCGAAGCCGATACCGACATGGCGCTGCTGCCCTGCGCGATCCTCGACGCGGGCGACGATGCCGCCGCCGTCGAAGCCTCGCTGATCGAAAATCTGGCGCGGCTCGACCCCGACGAGGTGACGCAGTGGGAAACCTTCACCCGGCTGGTCAAGGAAGGCCGCAGGCTGGAGGACATCGCCGCCACATTCGGCCTGCCCGACCTTGCCGTTCGCCGCGTGCTCGCGCTCGGCAACCTGCTCCCGGCCATCCGCGACCTGTATCGCCGGAAAGAGATCGACGCGGCCACCGTGCGCCACCTGACCATGGCGTCGAAGAGCCAGCAAAAGGCCTGGCTGGCCCTCGCCGCCGATCCCGACAGCTACGTCCCGACCGGCCATCAGTTGAAGGCATGGCTCTTCGGCGGTCAGTCGATCCCCGCCCGTCACGCGCTGTTCGACATCGCGGCGAGCGGGCTTGCGACTATCGCCGACCTGTTCGGCGATGACCGTTATGTCGCCGATGCCGATGCCTTCTGGACCCTGCAGAATGCCGCCATCGAGGCCAAGCGCGCCGCCTATATCGAGCAGGGCTGGGCAGACGCGATCATTGTGCCGCCGTCCGACCATTTCACGGCATGGGAATATGAGAAGGCGGGGAAGCGCAAGGGCGGGCGCGTCTATCTCGACGTGCGCGCCACCGGCGAGGTGATTGTGCACGAGGGCTATATAAGCCGCAAGGAGGCCGCGCGTCTCGCCAGAGCGGAGGGGGCGGGCCATGGTGTCGGGACTGGGCAGAAGTCCACACGGCCCGAAGTGACATCGACGATGCAGACCTATATCGATCTGCACCGCCACGCCGCCGTCCGCGCGGCGATGCTCGCCCACACCAGGATCGCGCTGCGGCTGATGATCGCCCATGCCATCACCGGCTCGCCCCTCTGGTCGGTCAAGCCCGAACCACAACGTGCAAGCCATGATGCGGTGCGCGAGAGTGTCGCGAATTGCCGCGCCGAGGCGGATTTCGACGAGCATCGCCGCGCGGTCCTGGCGCTTCTTGGCTTCTCGCCCGAGGAGCCAACCGTGACGGGCGGAAACGGCAATGACCATGGTGTCGTCGGCGTGTTCCGGCGCCTGCTCGAGCTTCCCGACATGGTCGTCATGGACGTGATCGCCGTGGTCATGGGCGAAACGCTGGCCGCCGGCAGCGCCGCCGTCGAGGTGGTGGGCAGCGAGATCGGCGTCGATATGGTTCGCTACTGGCAGACTGACGACGCCTTTTTCGAGTTGATCCGCGACCGCGAGGTGCTGACGCGCATCGTTGCCGAAGTCGCGGGCGAGACCGTCGCCAGCGCCAATGCCGGTGAGAAGACCAAGACCCTGAAACGCATCGTGCGCGATCATCTCGACGGCACCAATGGGCGCGCGCGGCGTGAGAACTGGGTGCCGCGCTGGATGACATTTCCACCCGCCGCCTACACGGCGCGCGGCGGGGTAGGCACCGTCTCCGCCCATGCCAACGCCCAGGCCGCGCGCCAGATCGAGGGGCAGAAGCCGGACGAGGACGATCCCGATTCGAGCGCACCGGGCGCCGTGCTGGCCACACCGGACTCCGACGATGAGGAGAAGGCAGACAAGCTAGCCGCCTGACCTGTCGCGGGCGGCGGGGCGCAAAGCACCGCCGCCCGCATTCCTGCAACGCTTGAAAATTCGGCCGCGCGCCCTCGCCCTGTCGGGCTCGGGCGCGCGGTCCTTATTGCATCCGGGTTAGCCCAAGTGGCCCACCGGTTGCGCCGCTGCAGCCCGGTCGCGAGCGATAAGGACATGCGATCAACAGTATTTCGCGTCCCAGCTCTCATTTCCACAAGATCAGAGCGGCCATCATGGTGTAATCAAGCCTCGATATTGACTTTAAACGTTTCGCGCTCGTGTTGGTGCGGGACCCATTGCATGCATCGTTCGGCGTCAGGGAGGGGAAGCATGGCAAAGGTTCGCAATTCCAAAGGTGCAATGACCGTCGTGGCTTATCGCGGCGACGCCAAGACATTGCTCGCGTTCGACCTGACGACGACTGCGGCCCGCACGCACCTTGCGGGTTTCACCATTGCCGTGACGCCGCCGGGCAAACCAACCTATTTCCTGTGGAATCGGCTGCAATTCCGGATCCCGAGCGATCATGCACAGGACCCGTCCGAACCGGCTCGCTCCACGATCAACGCGCCGCTGCACAAGTTCCGTTGGGTCCATGTGCCGGGCCTCGAACATCAGGGCCTCGAGCCCACGCTGGGCACCTACGTCTACACCGTCACGCCGCGCTATTTCGACGCGCAGGGCCACCTGCTCCCCCTCGACCCGACCCTTTCGGTCGATGTCTCGATCCCGGTCGGCCCGTTCGTCAAGGGTGCACTCAAGCTCGGCTTCACGCGCGGATTCACCCAGAGCCAGGCCTTCGTCGGTCATTTCGGCCTGGACGCCAAGTTCAAGCCGTACCGGGCGCCGCTGCAGTTCGACACGTCGGCTATCGCCGGCATCAATGCGCAGGGAGAAAGCTTCACCTACGCGCAGGAATACGAATGGTCGGGCTTCACCGCCCGCGACCGCATCTTCGACATATTGCGCATGGTCGATGCCGACCCGAGCCTGACGCTCGATCTGTTCGCCTACGATCTGAGCGAGCCGGACATTGTAGGCCTCCTTCTGTCCATCGGTGCGCGCGCCCGCATCATCCTCGACAATGCCGGTCTCCACCACGGCATCAAGCGCCCGGCTGAGGACCGCTTCGCCGAGCTCTTCGCCGCAGCGGCGGGCGCCGGACGCATCAAGCGCGGCCGTTTCGATCGCTATGCCCACGACAAGATCATGGTTGTCTATCGCCATGGGCAGCCGATTCAGGCGCTGACCGGTTCGACCAACCTCTCGGTAACCGGGATTTACGTCAATTCGAACCATGTCCTGGTCTATGAAGATGGTGACGTGGCATCGCTCTATGCCGATCTTTTCCAGACCGTCTGGGACCAAGACGTGGCCGCCGGTCCATTCCGCCCTTCCCCGCTTGCGACCCAACACCATGGCTTTGCCAGCGCCACCGTCCCAGCGACAAGCATCGCCTTTTCGCCGCACAACGAAGCGGATGCGCGCGCGGGCCTCATGGCCATCGTCACACGCGCACAGGCCGAAACGAATGTTCCCGACAACCTCGGCAGCGTGTTGTTCGCGGTGATGGAATTGCAGGGTGCCGCCGACAATCCCGTCTACACCGCGCTCGGCGCGCTGCACGACAGCGGCACGGTCTTCAGCTACGGCATTTCCGACAATCCCGCCGGTATCGCGCTCTATCCGGTCGGCAAGCCCGGCGGCGTCCTCGTCACCGGCAAGCCCCGGAAGACGCGGCTGCCGCCCCCCTTCAGCCAGGTTCCCAACATCAGCTTGGGCCATCAGGTCCACCACAAATTCGTGGTGTGCGGCTTCAATGGCGATGATCCTACGGTGTTCTGCGGATCATCAAACCTCGCGCTGCTCGGCGAACAGCAGAATGGCGACAATCTCCTCACGATCCGGGATGAAGATGTCGCCACCTGCTTCGCGATCGAAGCGATCGCGCTGGTCGATCACTTCAATTTTCTCGACAGCACGGCGACCCAGGCTGCCGAAATCAAGCGCCGCGACAAGGTCGTGCCGCTGGCATCCCCGCCCGCCGTCAAGTCGGATGCCGCGCGCGAAGCGGGCTGGTTCCTCGGCACAAGCGACAGCTGGGCGGCCAAATATTTCGACGAGAACGACCTGCATTGTCTGGATCGACGGCTGTTCGTCCGATAGCCCTTCGCCGCCTCGCCAGGCGCGGTTTCCATGGTGGCGACGCTCTCGTAGACCGCCGGAAGAAGCGGACCAGGGAGCATCGTTTCCCGGATGGGCACGGGACCCAATGCCCGATCAGGGCGGTGTGGGGTTTGATCGGCCCCCTCTGCCTCTCCCTTGCCGGCCAGCCATGACAGGTGGCGGATGCTGTTCCTTCCAATGTCGCCCCCAACCGTTCCCGGCTCCTCGGGCGCATGACCTGGGACGGCCGCGATCCGGTCGAAACCATCGCCCGACGGCTTATTTCCCCGCCCGCACCCACCCCACGCGGCACGCCGCGTGGGGTGGGTGCGGGCTCCTCGCGGTCGCATACGCTCGCAAATAAGCCTTTGGCTCCGGTCCTCCGCTGCCGCTTCGGCCTGCGGTTCGCCGGTCCGCTGTGACCGTCCCTTGGGTCCGCCCATCGCCCGGAAATGGTTCGGGGCGACGTATCAAGGAGACGAACAATGCCTGCCATCGGCCATGTCACCCGCGACGGAAACGGCTTCAAGGGCCAGCTCCGCACCCTCTCGATCCGCACCGACATCGAGATCGTTCCCAATGCCCGCAAGTCGGGCGATACCCAGCCCGACTACCGCGTCTCGGCGGCCGGTGTCGAGGTCGGGGCCGGATGGATCCGGCGCGGCGAGATGTCCGGCCGCGACTATGTGTCGCTGTCGCTCGCCGCCCCCGAATTCGGCCCGCGCCGACTCTACGCCAATCTCGGCCGCGCCGCCGGGCAGGATGACGAGGACGCTTTCGCGATCATCTGGAATCCTGCCGACTGAGCGGACCGCCCCGCGCCCGAACCGGGCGCGGGGCCTCACGCGATGCGCCGGGTTTGCATAGCGCGCGGGGAGCCTCTGCAGGCGGGAGCGCCCGCACCGTCCGCGTTTCCTCGCACGGACGAGAGCCCGTACATCCCGGTTCAGCCCTCCCCGCTTCCTGCAAAATCGGGCCCGAAAGCCCGACCGATTGCCCCCCGTGCTCCGCGCACCACAAGGGTCTGGGGCAGCGTCGGCGACCAGAACGAAGGAGGGTCGCAATTGCATGGGTCCTATTGCGACCCTGCCGAAGACGACCGGATCGATCCATTCCGCGCTCATCAGCTGGCGCACCAAGCGTCGGCGTAGATGGACCATAATCATGGACGACACCGCGAAAGATATCGGGGCACGCGCGCAGGCCGCACGCGAGACTTGCCCCTTTCTCACCGCCAAACAAGCGGCCTTTCATCTCGGCCTCGCCTATTCGACGCTCAAGCGCCTGCGCCAGACAGGAACAGGTCCGAAATGCCGCCTGCATGGCCGCACCTGGCGCTATCATATCGACGACATCGAAGCCTGGTCGGCAACCCGCACACGCGGAGGCAACCATGGTTGAGGCCCCTCCCAAACCCCGCCCGCTGCCGCTGTTTGCCTGGGAAAAGCACCAACGGGCAGAACGCCAGCGCATCGCCCGTGTCCGCCGCATGCGGCTGCACCGCGCAGCGCTGCTGGGGTTCGGGATCGCAGCCCTGGGGGCGACGATTGCCCGGCAACCACTGCCGCGATTGGTCTGGAACGCCAGCGCCAGCGCCCCGATCGGCCTCTATGCTGTCTCGCCCGGCACTGCGCCGGGACGCGGCGACATGGTGATCGCCTGGCCGCCGGCAACCGCCCGGCAACTCGCCGCCCATCGCCACTATCTGCCAGCCAACGTGCCACTGGTGAAGCGTGTCGTGGCGGCCGCCGGCGACACCGTCTGCGCCGTCGATCGCAGCGTGACCGTGAATGGCAGACTGGCTGCCCCGCGCCGCATCGTTGATGCAGCGGGCCGTCCATTGCCTGCCTGGCAGGGCTGCATCCGGCTGACTCAAGGCATGGTCTTCCTGCTCATGACCGAGACGCCGGACTCGTTCGACGGGCGCTATTTCGGACCGACAGCGGCGCGCGACGTCATCGGCAAGGCGACACCGCTATGGCTGCGCTGACGAGGCTCGCGCTTGGTTTCGCGCTGCTGGTCGCCGCGCCCGCCGGTGCGAAATCGCCGACAAGCGATCCGGTCGCCCGCTGGCGCCCCGAGATCGCCGAAGCCTCGGCCCGGTTCGGGGTGCCCGAGACCTGGATCGTGCGGGTGATTCGCGCCGAAAGCGGCGGCATGACCAGATTGCATGGGCGGCCGATCACCAGCCCGGCGGGCGCAATGGGTCTGATGCAACTGATGCCGGCGACTTGGGCGGCGATGCGCGCGACATACGGCCTGGGCAGCAATCCCCATGATCCGCGCGATAACATTCTCGCCGGCACGGCCTATCTGCGCGCGATGTATGACCGCTTCGGCTATCCGGGCCTGTTTGGTGCCTACAATGCCGGTCCCGGCCGCTATGCCGCCTACCTCGCCACCGGGCGCCCGCTGCCGGGCGAGACGAACGCCTATCTCGCCACGCTGACGGGAACGGCGCCTCAGGAAATGCCGACGACTCCATCGACACCGCGCCGTTCATTGCAGCCGCTGTTCGTAGTGCTCAGCACCGTCGCGAAATCCGGAAACATGCCATCACCGCGCCGGCCAGAGGCCTCACCAGATCCGCTGTTCGTGGTTCGCGCCCCCGACTGAGCGAGCATGGATGGCAGCGTCGCAACGCATGGGCGGCGAGGTCCGTGCGCCGGGCAATGGTGGGAGGGGCTCGTCTCGAGCAAGGCCCAGTGTGACGGACGGCGAAGCGCCTGTGCAAGGCCGGCGGCCCCTCCAATTTTGCCGCGATATTGAAGGCTGCTGCGCAGCCGAGTCTGTTTGTTTTGGGCGCAACAAAATCGGCTCCTCCGCCGCCGCTTCGCGGCGCTTTCGGCTGCGCCTCCAGCGGCCTTGACAGCCACTCCACCACCCGTCGCGCGAGGTCAGTCCTCGATGAGGAGGGCGTCAAGCGAAGGAGACGATCATGACCATGTTTCAGACCATAAGTGCCGCATCGGACCGCGTCGTGGCGACGCTCATGGCGGGGCTCGAAATCGAATTCGGGCGAGGTGCGGGCGAAGCGTTGGCCGCTCGGTTTCTGGAAGCGGAAGAGAGCGATTTCCTGTGGGACGCGAGGGCGTCGGAGCGCTGGCTCGGGGCATATCGTGCGCAGGACGGGGAGGATGTTGAGCTTGATCGGGTGGCGATCATGGGCCGGCTGGATGGCCGCTGGTTCGTCGCGGTGAGCATCGTCGATGGCGACGGAAACCCGCACGGCTTGCTGGGGCGACGCGACTTTGGAAGCGAACGCCAGGCGCGAACAGCATTCGCGGTCACGCATTGATCGCGACATCGCAACGCCGGGGCGCGGGTGCCGGACAGGCATCGGCGTCCCGGCTTCTTTTTTGCCTCGTCGCGGGCGGCATAGGAGGACAGCAGGATGGCGGAAAAAAGGAACGGCAGCGGCAAGGACGGGAGGGCGGCGTAAGGCAAGATAAAGCTATGGCACTGCGTTTCCATAAGCCTTTGCCTGCACATCGTTATTTGGGTGGTTTGACGGCACTGCCCTTGACGTGCTGGTGCCGTGCGCCCCGAAATCGGCGGACTTGCGCCACGTTCAGCGGCACCGATTTTCATCTGTTCCGGCGCGGGTCATGCTCACCTGCTCAACCCTATTGGAAGCAGGCAGATGGCCAACGACGACACCTTCGAGCCACACCTCGGGCACCAGCGCAGCCAGGGCATCAAGCGCTCCCGGCGTTATCTCGGCCGCGTGATTGCCGCCACCAATCTCGCGCGCGGCGGCGGGGTCGGGAGCAGGCCTGCCAGGGGAAGCTTCACCGGCAGCCGGACCGGTCGCGGCGCGGGTGTTGGGCGCCTCCTCTCAAGCCGTGGTGGCCATACCGCCGCGAACCGTCGTCGCGTCATCGTCAAGGCGAGCGTGGTCAAGCTCGCCGGCAAAGGCGCGTCGGCCGCCGCCGCGCATCTGCGCTATCTCCAGCGCGACGGTACCACGCGCGATGGAACGCGGGGCGCACTCTACGGCCGCGATGTCGATGCCGTCGACGGTAGAGCGTTCGGCGAGCGCGGGGCAGGCGATCGTCACCAGTTCCGCTTCATCGTCTCGCCCGAGGACGGCGATCAATATGATGATCTGAAACTGCTGACCCGGCGGCTGATGAACCGGCTCGAAGAGGATCTCGGAACCAGGCTCGATTGGGTCGCGGTCGACCATTTCAACACGGGTCATCCTCACACCCATATCGTGGTGCGCGGGAAGGACGATCGCGGCGCCGACCTGATCCTCGCCCGCGATTATATGACGACCGGCATCCGCGAGCGCGCCGCTGAGCTGGTCGATCTCGATCTCGGCCCACGTACCCACCGCGAAATCCAGCGGACCCTTCGTGCCGAGGTGGAGCAGGAGCGCCTGACCTCGATCGACCGGGCCTTGCTCAAGGGAGCGGACGCCGAGCGAATAGTGGCGACCAACAGTCGCGACGCCTTCGACCAGACGCTGCGCGCCGGCCGGCTGGCGAAGCTGTCGCGCCTTGGCCTGGCCGAGCCGCTCGGCGCCGGCCGCTTTCGGCTCGCGCCCGACCTTGCCGATACACTCCGCGCATTGGGCGAACGTGGCGACATCATCCGCACGATGCAGCGCGAATTTTCGCGCGCCGAGATCGCCCGGGCGCTGGTCGACCAGACGATCTATGATCCGGCCGCGCCCGATGCCCGCCCTCTGGTCGGCCGTGTGTTGGCGCGCGGGCTCGCCGACGAGCATGCCGATCGCCATTACCTGATCGTCGACGGCGTGGACGGGCGCAGCCACTACGTGGCGATCGGCAAACCTGTCTTGAGCTTCACCGAAGGGGGCACGGAATCCGATGCCAGCTTGCCGCGTGGTGCAATCGTGCGGATCGATCCAGTCAGCCCGACAGTGCGGGAGGTCGATCGGACCATCGCTGCGGTCGCCGCCGCCAACGGTGGGCGCTATGATGTGGATGCCCATCTTCGTCACGATCCGACCGCCACCGAAGCGTTTGCCGAGACCTATGTCCGGCGGCTGGAGGCGATGCGGCGGACATCGGGGATAGTCGAGCGCGAGCCGTCCGGCCGCTGGATTATCGCGCCCGACCATCTCGATCGTGTGGCGGCCCATGAGGCGGCGAGGCTGCAGGATCGTCCGGTCGCGATCACCATGCTGTCGGCACAGCCGCTCGATCGGTTGGTTGATGCCGAGGCTGCGACCTGGATCGACCGCGAGCTGGTGTCGGGCGCGCCCGTGCCTGCTCGCGATGCCGGGTTCGGTCACGACCTGCGCGATGCCCAGGCGCGTCGGCGGCAGTGGCTGGTGGCGCAGGGTTTTGCTGAGGAATCCGGGGGCAGCACGACGTTTCCGAGCGGCATGATCGCGGCGCTCCAGCGGCGCGAGTTGCTCCAGGTTGTAGGCCAGCTCGCCGACCAGCTGAAAATGCCCTTCCGGGAAGCTGCCGAGGGCACCCGAATCGAGGGCGTCTATCGCCGCCCAGTTGATCTCGTCAGCGGGCGTTTTGCGTTGGTCGAACGGTCGCGGGATTTCACGCTCGTGCCGTGGCGTCCAGTGCTCGAGCGGCAGGTCGGGAAATCGGTCTCGGGATTGATGCGCGGCGACGGCATCAGCTGGTCGATCGGGCGTGGTCGGAGCGGGCCGATGATTTCGTGATTAGGCTCGTTCATTCTCCGGTAGAACCGCCCCAAATGCCGCCGTTGGAGGGCGCGATCGAATTTCCCAGATCCTGGCTCCTCAGGCAAATCAGCAGTCGCCTGCCAAAAATACGGAACGGCGATCAACGTGATTCAACAAAGGCCCGCAGCGAGGAGATTTCTAGTCGGATAGTCGGAGTGAGCAAAAGGCTCGCTGGATTATCGAAGCATTTGGCAGTCGGCGAGATGCCGCCCACATCATAGACGCGCCAGAGCTGATAGCGCGGACCTTCGCGCAGCGCCTTTTCGAACTCGGCGATGCTCCAGTCGAACCGACCGTCGCTGCCCGTCGTCGATTTGACCTCGATCCAAATCGGGCCACCATCGGGTCCAATCGAAAGAATGTCGTGGTCGGCGCCCGGATTGGTTTGGGAGACCCAGACGACGTGCGATTCCGGATCGCCATAACCCAGTGCCCGCACACGCTCGATCTCTTGGCGATAAATGAGCGCTTCACCTTGGAGCCCCACCGCCCGATCGCGCGCCATCTCCAGCGGTGTCCGCGGCGTGAAGACAGTGCTGCTGCGCCAGTCACTGCCGGATCCGCTGTTCTGCGAAGGAGGCGGGGCCTGCCCGCTAGGTGCCGTGACCACGAGTCTGACTGCGGCCAAAGCAGGCAGTGCCGGGGGTGTTGCGACTGACGCGGCCGGTGCTGAAATGGCCGGAGCGGGTTGAGGCGGTGCGGGTGGTTGCGGCGTCACCGGAGAGGGAGGAGTGATCCGAACCGACGATATCAGGCTCTGAGTGATCTGTTCGCGAGTGATCTCGGCCTCATCGGGCTCGGGCTCGTCCGCATAGTTCCAGGCCATCGGGCGGATACCGAGCCGACGCAGATAGGCCAGGAGTTCGGCAGGTCGTTCCAGTTGCAACAGTGGGAGCAGGCTCGACGCGAGCGTCCTGACGTCGACGAGGCGCGTGGCGCCGACAAGTCGCGCCAGTTCGAGCGCCAGCACGAGATCATATTCCGACTTATACTGCGTGGGACGCAGATAGAGGGTGCCATCCTCAATGGCTGAATCGGACGGCACGCTGACCCGGCGCCCGACCTGATAAGTTCGCTCAAGGTCGGTCGTGAAAGCGATTCTCTCAATCGCCAGTAGACGACGGCGGACAAGATTGGTCCGCGCCGGTTCGAACTCCTTGCTCCCCTTCTGATGTGCGTATGCAAGTTCGGTTAGGGCCTGTGCGAGATCGGGGCGACGAAGCTGCTCGAGCGCTTTTGATGCAGTCTTCTCGCGGAACCAGTTCGGCGCGGCTGCCGGCGCACCGATGACGATCCGACCCTCCCCGCACCGGTCGCTCAACGACTTGATACCAAGCCGCCTAAAAATGATCCGGCTCATCTCGTCACCGTCCGCGAAAGCGATACCGGCTTTTGCGTCTACGAGAGCATCGGCGAGCTCAGGAAAGTCGTTCTCGAGGAAACGGCCGGCCCGAAGCTCGTCCAGGCTATGAAGTGTGCTATGGATGCTCAACAGGCAGAGCGTCGTCGAAGCTAAGTCCGGTGGCAGCCCCCCGATGGAGAGCGCGCGATAGGCCTCGCGGATCAGCGCCCGGTCGGTGGCTGAAACCGCGCCTTGTGACGCCGACGCTCGACGGTCCATCCAAGCAAAGAAAGCAAACCATTGATGAGCTTTCGGCGATGCGTTGGCACCGAGCGCCAGATAGGCCTCGGAGACTGCGCCACCGGAAGTGCGAACGACCGGAATAGATTCCTGCAGACAGCGTGGCGGGCGGAAGGCTACCAGCGTCGCGTGCGGGGTTACATAAGCGCCGTCGACGTACAGAATGGGTTGGTCGGAAAAGCTGCTAGGCACCTTGCGATCCGCACGGAGCGCATCCACCAGGGCGGGATAGAACTGTTCGGGGACCGGCGGTGGCTGCAAACCCTCGCGGGCGCGTTCGATGACCTCGATCAGTATGGTAGACCCGGGTCGAGCTGGACAAGACAGGCGGCGGTAGATCGGCTTGTCCTCGACCAACAGCTCCTCGACCGAAAGACAAGAGAGATTGATGGCGGTGGGCAAATGCGCGCGCTGCGGAGCTGCAAGCCCGCCCGACCGGGTGCGAAGGAAACCGACTGCGGATAATGCCGCTACGACCTTCGGGGTAAGCAATGCTGCCTGACGCCGCAGCAAATCCTCAAACGACTCGGCAAGCTGCGGCTCCTCCGCGACGACTTGAGCGAGCACGACGAGATCCTCGCCAACGACCTTACGCCGGATTGCCAAGCGTTCGAGCAGGCCGGCGCGCTGGCGCACCTGCGATGACGGCGCACGCACCACGCGGCCAAGCAGCTTGGCATCGCGCGCAGCCAGGATCGCCAAGCTGTCCGGACGCGCCCAAGCGCCCTTGTCGTCTTTGATCACCGGGCTTTTGCGAATCACGCCGACCAGGCGTGAGCTGAGCTTGGTGTCCGGTAGGAGTAGGTGCCGGTAAAGTGCGTCCCGCTCGGTATCGGTGATGGTTCCCACGGTGGCGCGCTCGGCCGCCTCCTCAATCCACCGGCTCAAGTCAAATGGTCGGCAGTAGCGCGACACGGCATGATCATCGTAGAGGATCGGATGCAGCCGAGTTTCATGCGGCTCGGGACAGGCTTCCCACATGTCGGGGCTGACCCGCACGAGCTTCTCAGCCGCCTCAAGGGCACCGGTCGCCGTCAGGGTCGAGCGCGTCTCTCGCAAATCTCGACGATTCTCTGTTGAGAGCTTTTTGAGAATAGTCAGCGCGCTTGCCGTGCGGTGCTGCTCATCCGGATCGAGGGCGAGCCCAGGATAGCTCGTATAGTGATAGTTGGCTTCGCCCGCGCTGCTCTTGGTCTGGATGCCGCCGTCCTTCTCACCACCGCAACGCAGGCGGACGAGGGAGTTGGCGGTGAATCTCTTCGCGCCGCACTGGATTGCCAGCTTAGCGATCTCCGCGTCGGCCGAGAGATCACCATGAAGATGGGCACTGGCGCTCACATGGCCCCTGAGCGCCGGATGATCAGGCACAACCAAGCCCTTGGCGAGGCTTTGCTGACCTTCGGCATTCGGCCAGCAGGCCGAGTCCTTCAGGCGCGCCATCACGAGATCAGCGAGCGTACCCTCTTCTTGACCCTGGCGGAGGACCAATTCGTAGGCGGGACGTCCGAACCGCCCGAACCAGTCGGCGCCGATAAGATCTGCGACGAGCGCAGCGACCTCGTCGTTCAACCAGATGTTCCAATCGTCAGAGATCAACCGCGTGCGTTCGGCATCAAGATGGAAGGGCGCCGAAGCGCTGATCGCGCACCCGGTGCGAGCCTGCCCTGCCTGAAGTGGATAATAGCAGTGCCCGATGCGATCGGTGACCGGCTTGCCTCCCTTCAGCGGTATCGAGATGGCGACGCGAAGCTGCTCGCCCGATCGGAAATAGTCGGGGAAATCGAGGTTGGTATGATTAACCGGGATGTCGACAAGCCGCGAGAATTCGAGCTCTTCATGATTCCGCCGGCTTCGAACCGATCCAGGTCCCCGGGCCTGCATCCGCCCAACGCGGCGTATCACGCTGATGCCCTCGACCGGGCTGCGGCCGGTTTCGGCATTCTGGCTCCAGCTGAGGCGTTGATCGTGACGTTCGGACGATATTGTGAGCGCTTGGATGCCGCCACGCCGCCCGGGCAAAGCTAGCTTCACGAGCGTGGGAAATAGGACTCGTTCGATCTCCTCGAGGTCGGACGCTTCACGTTCGGGCGTGAACGGTACGAATCGCCGCAAGGGTGCGGTTCGGTAGGGCACCTGGATCAGGATGCCCTTGCGGCCCCTGCGCGCGGGATCGGGCTGGCGCCCCGCGGTGAAGGTCAGGAGGTCGAGAATGGCCATTCTGCCGGCTGAGCGGACATGGATCGTGTCACCGAAGCGGAAGAGTGACCGCATTCCCAGATTCTTGGAGCCGATGCTGCTTTCCTTCGCCGTGATGATCTCGCCCGATCCGTCCCCCAGAACCTCGCCCGTCCCGATCAGGACCGACAATCGTCCCCAGCCCTTGGGCGGGATATCGCGGCCTGTGCCTGTGATCTCGAGCTTCGTATCCGTGAAGCGGATCCCGATCTCAGATCCAATGGCATCGAACTCGTTCTGCACGAGTTCGCGCAAGACGTCGGACGCTCCGTGCGCCAACACGAACTCATCGATCTGGCTTGATCCGACCCGCTGACGCATGTCGGCGGTGACCGGGGGAATGTCGAAGGCTTCCACAATGGCGGCGCGCGCGCGCGGCGATTTCTGTCTGGTCTCGCGTGCCATCAAGTACCTCTAGACCCCCGCCGCCAGTACCGGCAAACCCGCGTTACGCGTCCGGTTTCTCGCAGAATAAATACGGCACTAGTGCTGCCACCGTCTGCGATATTTCTTCCGCCGTGGTATTCACAGATAGGCTGAACCGAAGCGTGGCGCGCGCCTCCGGTGCGCTTACCCCCATCGCGGTAAGAACATGCGAGGGCGCGGTAGCTCCGGCAGTGCAAGCCGAACCTGTAGCGATGCAAATGCCGTGAAGGGCGAGCTGCTCGACTACATTGTCCGCTTCAAGGCCGGGAAATGTGATCAAGCTGGTGTTTGGGATCCGATCGACTGCGGCCGAATGCACGCGGGCGTCGCCGCGCAGCGCGCAAAGCTCGGCTTCGAGCCGATCACGCAACGCGGCAATCGCTTCCATGCGAGGCAAATTGCCCAGCGCCGCTCGCGCTGCAATCGCAAGCCCAGCCGCACCTGGCACATTGGAAGTACCGCCGCGCAGCCCGTTTTCCTGCTCACCGGGGATTAGCGGCGCAATACTGATGCCGTCACGGATGAAAAGTCCACCAATGCCTTTGGGCCCGTGAAATTTGTGCGCCGAAAAGGACAGGAGATCGATCTCCGCCAATGCATCCGATAGATTGATCGGAATGCGACCAACAGCTTGAGTAGCGTCGGTGTGGATCAATGCTCCCGGCGCTTGTTCGCGCACGATTGTGGCGAGGCTCGCGAGCGGCTGGACCACGCCGGTCTCGTTATTGGCAAGCTGGATTGAGACAAGCCGCGTGTCCGGAAGAAGCAGCGCGGCGAGTTCGTTGGGTCTCACCTCACCGTGCGTGTCCACGCAAACGTAATCGACCCGGTGCCCGCGCGCGGCAGCGGCGCGCCCAGCCGCGAGCAGCGACGAATGCTCACTGGCGCACAGAATCGCGTGCGCGGGTTCCACTAGCGAACCGAATATGGCCCAGCTATTGGCTTCGGTGGCGCCCGAAGTCAGAATGATCGCGTCGCTGTGAGCGGCGCCGAACAGGTCACGTAGTGCGGCACGCGCGTCCGTAAGCGGGTTGGCTGCGCCCAGCAACTCGCCTGCCACCGACGCTGCGTTGAGATACATGGCGTCTTGGTAAAAGCGGACGGCTTCGATCACGGCATCATGCGGCCGCGTGGTTGCGTTATTATCGAGGTAGGCGCGGATTGGCATGTGTCAGCTCAGGTCACGCACCAAGGCGGCAACCAATTGCTCGAGGCGGTCGGTGTCAAGGAACGGAACCTGCGCATAAATGGGCGTCGTGCCGCCGCCGATGATCGCAGCCAAGTGTCCCTTGCCGAGCAGGCGCTCGGCCCCACCATTTTTAATTCCGAGCGAGAGGTCCGAGGTGCCCGCGCTATCCACGCGCAGGATCAGGCGATTGCCTAGATTACTGCGCAGTTGCATCGGGAATACACTAGCATCCGGACGTTGCGCGGCAAAGATCAGATAGATGCCTGCGGCGCGTGCTTTTACGCCGAGCCGATTGACCGCAGTCTCCACGCCGGCGCGGTAGCTGTCGATCTGCATCCAGTCAGCAAATTCATCGTGCACGAGCCACATGAGCGGCAGCGGCTCGCTCGCTGTTTTGTTGTACGCGGTAATGTTGGACGTGCGGGCTTCTTTGAACAGTGCGTAGCGCCGCTGCATTTCCACCACCAGTGCATCGAGCCGGGCGAGCGCATCTTCCTCCTTGTCGATGATCGGGCCGTCGAGATGGGGCAGCTCCTCGAACGCGAAATAATCCACGCCGGCCTTGGGATCGATCAGCGTGATGCGCGCTTGGTCAGGTGCGTTGGTCGCGGCGATCCCCAGAATGATATTCTGTACGAGGATCGACTTACCGCTACCGGTACTGCCCGCGACCAGCGTATGCGGCGCGGGTTCGGGCTCGAGAAACATGGGGCTGCCATCGTCTTCCTTGACCGCGATCAACAGCCGCGCGTTGGCAGCACCCACCTGGGGCTCCCAATCGGCCCAGACCTCGGGCAACCCCAACGTCATTCGGTTGGGGCGCTTGATCGAGATGACCACGAAACCTGGCTCGGCGCGCACGCCGATCAGCTCCAGACCATGGGTGGACTCAAGCTCGAGGCGCTTGCTGTCCACCTTCGCCACCGTCAGGTCGTCGGTCCCGCGAAAACGAAGCAGCGCGGCGTTGGGCGTCAGGTTCTGCTGCTCGAGCTTGGCGGACATGCCGTAGCGCAGCAGCGCAGCGCGACACCGCTGGGCGGTGTCTTCAAGCCATAAGGTATCGCTCTCATGCGACGAGCGTTCCAACGCCCACAGCTTGAGCAGATCGCGAAAACCGAGGTCCGCGCCCTGGGTGGCGGGCGTATCCTGCGTCGCAAGTTCCGGTTCCGGCGGTGGCGCATCGTCGGGGCGCTCCGCGGCCGGTGTTGGCGCCGGTGGGTACGGAACCGCAGGGGCGCCGGCCGGTGCCAGGGGCCGAACGCCACCGAAGGTCTCTTCGAGCAGCGTAGCGCCGAGCTGCTGGCGAAGCGGGGTTGGATCGCGCTGTTCGGCATAGGCGCGAACGATTTCGCAAAGCGTGCCCGGTGCGTATCGCTCCTGATATCCCCACCGGGTACCCTCCACACCGGTCATCTGGCCGGCCGAGGCGAGTTCGGCATCGCCGATACCATGGGTGAACACATGACTATAACCCGCCACCCGGATTGTGCACTTGCCGTCGCGGATCGCGGTTCGCCAGCTCGGGTCCAGACTGGTTCCGTCGCGCTGCGCGTCCTGCAGCATTTCGGCTAGGCGTGCGCGCCAGATTGCGGCGTCGGCAGGTTGGCCGTCCCCGGCGAGCGCTTTTTCAAAACGGCGTAGGCTTGCTTTTAGCTGCGACTGGCTGAGCTCGGATTTGTCGCGAAGCTTCTTTGCCGTAACGAACTTGGCCTCGGTTACGACGACATCGAGTATATGGCGACCGGTATCGTCGATCCGCGGGGCAAGGCATAGCAGATCGGCCATGCGTCCCTCAGCTTGACCGAGCCAACTGGCGTAATCGTCGAGGAAAAGCCACGCCTTGGGCCGGTCGCCCAGCTCCTGGTCAACGAGATATTTGCTCAGCACCACGCCGATCAGTTCGCCTGCACTGGTGCCCCGGCGGGCGGCACGCAGCACGATGTCGCCCGACACCGCGTTCGCATCGTTGATCAGCCTGCCGGCAAGTCCCGCCGCCGCCTCGGCGTCATAGCTGACATCGAGCCCGCGGAGCCGGTTGCACAAGGTCGCCCGCAAAAGCGTATCGGACGCCTTTGACGAGATGATCAGCGAACGGTTGCTGCCGGCTGCATGCTTGTAGCGGATAACGGAAATGCCGCTGTTAAGCAGCTGGCGACGGTCCAGCAAATCGTCGAAATTGACTACCCAAGCGCCAAGCCGGTGTGTCTCATCAAGCACCTGACGCGTGTCGTCCGACTGCAGCACCGTGCGGCGGTCAGGCACCCGGCACTGATCTCGCTCGCGTGCCGACAATGCGAGGCCGGCATCTTCGAGCACAGCAATGGCGTCCAGATAGTTCCAGCCCGCGTCGGTTTGCGCAGGGCAAGTCAAATGTAGGACTGCATCGCGATCATATCGTCCGATCGCCTTGCGCCGGGACCATTGCGCTGGGTCGATATCAACGGCCGGACGCGTGATCCTGGGAATGTCCGACCATCCCAACTCCGCCTGGCGCGAAATGACATCGTGGCAGAACACAATATCGAACGGCGGTCCATCGCCATTTTGCGCGGGCCGCTGCTCATTGACGAGGATCGAGATGCGCAGCCGCGACATGAAATCGCGTGCCGCCTCGCTGGCGTGCAGTCCGTCCTGCTGCAGCTCGCGCTGAACCAGCTGCTGGTAAAGAGAGCGCAGTTGATTGCCATCGGTGTGCCGCAGCACCACCTGGCACATCGCTTCCTGCCCATTCTTCTCCGCATCCTTGCGCACCGCATCCACCACCGCCTGCGGCAGCGCGGCTGCATCGCAGTTGAACAGCACGATCGAGAGATTATCGCGTTCATGCGGTTGAAGCTGGAGATAGACCTGCGCAAGGTCGGCAATCTGCCGTGCGGTGGGCAGCACATTCTCGTTGCTCGGCGCGTCGGCGCCGCCGCGGGTTATAGGGCGTTCGAGCAGCGAATAACCGTGCAGCGCGTCCACCTCGCTGACGAGAACGGGTCGCGCGCTTGGCCAGGTCAGCGTCAGATCGGGCCGCGCCGGGTCGCGCAGGTTACGACAAAGTTCGTCGAAGAACAGCGCACCGCCATCGGCGAACTCAGGGGCGTTCGGAGCGAACAATGCCGTAAGCGCGCGCTGGAATTTTGCGAGTTGCGCATGAAGCGCCTCAAGCCGCAGCGGGTGCCAGGGGCACAGGATCACCGAGGACCTTCCACCGGTGATGCCGTTGATCGGCGCCACCCCGATCTCGAAAAGCGGCCGCAGTAACGCTTCCACCACAATTGGATGACCGGCGAGCTGAGCGCACACGCCGTCGATGATCGCGCCGTAGGCCTCGGCCTGCGTGGCCAACGCCAAGGAGCGCGCGCCGAGCGAGACCCATTCGCCAAGCGCCGCTGCATAGGTTTGCTCAAAGGCGTCGAACGACTTGCTAAGCGCGTCGGTCGCTTCCGGTTCGATCACGCCCGCCTTGCGCGCCTCGGCCAAGGCCCGTCGCCAGACGAGCGCAAGCGATTCGCACCGTGAGCTGGCTGGCACAAACGAACCGCGATTGCGCTGTGCGGCCGGATCCAGCCCTGACAGGTCGCGTAGATTTATGCCCGCCTGGCTCGCTCGCGTGCGCCGATAGCCGGCGGAACAGCGCACCAGTGCGGTGCGCGCCTTGTTGTCGCGCAGGCGTTCAAGATCGCCCGGCAGACCAATCCCTACTGCGTCGAGAGAACCTTCCCAGACGAGCCGGACGGAGGCACCGCTGCTGCCGTCCTCCTCAACCCGCACCTTGAAGCGCAATTGCCGTGCCTTGCGCGAAGCACTTTGCGCACCGCGACGCCGCGATGCGATCTCTTCGGCAAAGCTGTCGTGGCGAAAGGCGAGTACGCGCTTGAAACTGACCAGCCCTTCGAGCGCGGCCTCCAGGCCACGATAGCGCATCGCAAACATCGCGCAGATGTCTTCATTTAGTGACAGAAACGCGCGCTTCTCGTCCTCCACCGCTTCCACCACCAGGATCTGGCGCCCGATTGCGCCTGGCCGGTACAACCGCCGCACGCACTGCAACAGCCCATCGACAAAATCGGTGCACGGGACCTCGGGTCCGAAGATGAAGCGATCCCACAAGGCCGCCAGCCGGGGTTCTTGACGAATATCTACGATGTGATCGTTGTAGAAATCTTCGTCACGCTCGTCCTTGGCGGGGTTGCGCCCGCGCTCGTCCGCCAACTCATCGAGATAGCGCCACTCTCCGCTAGTCAGCCGGTCGTCGCGCGCGAGCTTGTAAAATGCTCGTGTCTCGACGCCGATCGACTTGGCATCGGCGCGTTGTGCCTCCTCGAAAAACGGACGAACGTCCGGCCAATCGAGTTCGAAGGGCGCAAATGAAGCGGGACCGGCCCCTGGGGCGGCCTCGATATAGGCGGCAAGCACGGCATAGACGTCCCCAGGAAGCGTGGTGGACATGCCGTCGAGCTTCTCGCGCAACCGCGTGGTCGAAAACGGCGTCTGGCTCTGATCGCGCTTGTAGACATAGCAATCGCGCTTCCAATGCGACACGAACCGGCCGCGCCATTGAGAGTAGTGACCGCGCCTGGCCGGCGGAATATCGTCGAACAGCTGGTCGAAGCGCGGAAGGTGCAGGCGAGGCAAGGCTTTGCCCAACGCTACCGGCAACGGCAGCGCGGCCAGCCCTTGCGCTACCTCCACGAGATAGTCGGCTAGCTGACGCATCGAGACCCGATCGAGCTCCATTAGCGCCTTGATCGCCGCCCGCCACTGAATGGCGCGATCGTCATCGAAAATCTCGATGGCCGCGCCGCTATGCCTGAACCACAGGTCAAGGTGATCGAGCGAAAGCAAAGTGCCCGCGTCGATCGGGTCCACCTGCGACATCGACTGGGCCTGCGACTCGTCGAGCAGGACCAGCAGGCGTGCCTCTTTGGCGCATTCGGCATGGCGCAAATCGGTCGTGTTGTCGTTGGTGAGGTGCTCGGGCGCGATCCCGTCGATATCGCCAAAGGCATAAGCGGGCAGGCAGATGTCCAGCCTCAGTGTCAGGCCCTTATCTTCCTGGATCGCGAGCACGATCGCGGCCATTTCGGCAGGCTCGAGACCGTGCAGCACATAGCGCGCGGTTCCGTGATCCTGCGCGGCGCGGTCGAGGCCAGCGCGAATGATATCGCGCCCCACACGGCCGATCAGGGTCAGGCCATCGATCACTCAGCGCTCCGTCGAGAAAGGGTTTACAACAAAGGCGCAGCCATCGGAGAGCCGCTGGAGCAGCCCCATGCTGGCGAGCCGCGCCTCGAGGCGTGCCCGATTGCGTTCGAACGCAGCGGCATCAAACTCCACCGGATCGAGCGCCGCACGTGCCTCGGTCTCGCCGAAGACCAGACCATAATGCTCGTACAGATCCGCCAAAAACCGTTTGAATTCCAGGCGCCGGGAAACACGGGTGATCACAAGTGTCTTGAGCAGGCTGTCATTGGGGGCGTAGCGCATGCGGTTGGTCCCGCGCGAAGAGGCGAGGCCGATCTGCCGCGCATAGCTGCTGTGCACGCGACCCGCGCCCACCTCATGCTTCTCCTCCACCTCGCGGCGAAGATTGGCGATGAGGTCATGCGGGGCGGTGCCTCGGCCAGCCTTCTCGCGATATCTGAACCGCGACTCCACCATATCGGCGGCACGGTCGGAGCGCTCCTGATCCGACACCTCATCTCCCAAAAGCGCCGTCCATTCGGGCTCCTTCTCGAATGCGTCGATCGCTGCATCGAGTGCGCGCAAGGTCAGGCTGTCATTGTCCTGGTACGAAATGATAGAGCGCTGCCGAACGAACTCGCGTTTGGGCGCAATCAGTTCGCACACCAACGCCGGCCGGACCGCGCGGCCCGCAAGGGCCGCGGCGGTCTCAAGCTGATACAAAACCACGTGCAGCGCCCCGATAGGAACTAGATGAGCAAACGCATCCTGTTCCGGCAGACCCAAAGCAAAGATCGCCAGCCAGTCCTCCACAAGCCGGTTGAATGCCGGATGCTCACGGTAGGGTAGATAAGTCTCGCCCTTCTGATCGCGATCTGGATTGTCATCATTGGGTGCCGACAGCCTAGCGATCAGACGGTTCTTGGGTTGCTCGGGATCGAACAGCAACGCGAAAGGCGCACGAAGCTCGGCGCCGCGCGCGCCGCGGCTCGCCATCATGTAGAGGATTTCGCCGGTGCGTCCGAAATTGTTGAAATCGGCCGAAACCGTTCCGTTCTTCTCATTGTAGATCGCGTCGCTGTAGAGCGCGTCCACGCCGAACGGGAAAATGAAGCGCGACGAACTGCGTCGATTGGATTCATTCTCAAGCGTGGTCTGACGCACGAGGCCAACCAGCTCGGCGAAGTCGCGAAAGCTGCTGAAGCGATCGCGCAGATAGCCAAAGTCGGTTCCGGTCCCCAGGCCCTGCATCGTTTCGAGCCAGTCGGTCCATTGCCGCTCGCTGTCATCCGATGCGGCCGCGATGCGCTCCATCTCGTCGTTGCTGAAAAGGATCGCCCTCAGCCCGAGCCGAAACCGCATCTTGTAGGGATGCATCGCATCGGGTCCGCGCGGCGCGAAGGCCGAGTCCGGGTCCGCACGGTGGAATGCCTCAGCCACGTTCAGAAACTCGAGAAACAGCATCCATGGTGTCTGGCGTGGCCAAAGACGATGTCCAAACAAGGCCTCTTCGATCCATACCGAGCTCTGCCCCGGTGCGCCCGACGCGCTGGCAACCTCCGCGCGATTGCCCTGCATCAGAAAGTTCATAGCCGGAGCCCCAGCTGCCGGGTCGCAAACCCGCCGTCGGCGCCCGTCGTTAGGATCGACAACGGTACCGATCGGCCGGCGTTGATCCGATAAAAGTCGGACAAGACCCGCGTCTTGAACGAGATGATGTCCTCGTAGCATTCCTTGGAGAAGCTCGAAGGCAGTGCGCCATGCGCCACGCGCATCAGAAATTCAAAACGCATCAGCGTCAGCGGCAACGCTGTGTCTTCACCCTGGCGCAGATGGACGTGAAGGATGGGCACATGCCGGTCTTCATCAAAGCTGAGGCTGATGCCGGATCCATTGAAATCCAGTTCGAGCGGCACCGCGTTCAGGTACAGGTCGCTCACCCGGGCGGTGGTAAAGTCGAGGCCCGTGGTGAGATAGAGTTTGTCGAGTCCGCCCGCGAGCATGCCGGTCCATACCCGATTGAAGCCCTGCACCAGGCGCGAGATCAGCGCCGGGTCCACCGGGCGGCCGTCTCGCAGTGCACCAAGCAGCTGGGCGCGATAGGCGCCAGCGGACTGAAAGACGCTCAACTGCCAGGCATCGAACCTCAGATCATCATCGGTGAGCCGGAAGAACAAGCGCCGGCGCTCGGCGATCAGCCCGGCATGGAATTCGTCCACGGCGCTGCGATCCTCCTCGGCCTCGAGATAGGCGTCGCGTAGCCGCGCAAATCCCGGGTTCACACCGTAATGCGGGTCGTCCGCTAGCAAGCGCCGATGATGCGGCTGCAGGTCAGCATCGTCCTGCCCAAACACTAGCAGCGCATCGAGCGCATTGCTGGTCTCAAGACCGATACGAAAGCCGGTGAGAAAGCGAAATACGGCAAATCGCTCGCGTCGCGCCTCGCTCAGATTTGCGCCAAGAAGATTATCGTAGAGGCATGCGTCGTGCTGGCGTCCATCGCACACCAGCTCCCGAAGCACGTCCGCGCGCATCACGCCGTCGCCGCCCTTATAGCCGAGCAGGCCATTGATCAGCAGAAGCAGAATTTCACGAATTGAGACATGAAACCCATTGCTGTCACACAGTTCGGCCAACGCATGCAGGCGCTGGCGGATACGCGGTTCCTGGAGCAACTGGAAATTTTTGTAGAGTGGGGACTGAGCGCCGAACGCCGGGTCGTCCGCCTCGTCTTCGAAGCAGATCCATTCGGGGCGTCCCACCAGACACGACAGCGCGCGCTCAAACAGGTCGCTTGTCGCCATTCGGCTCAGGTTGAGAAACTGCAGCGCTGCGCCCTCATGCGAGCGCTGATCGCGGGTCAGCATCGTCTCGATGATCGGTTTCAGCCGCAGATCGGCGGTGTCGGGCAGCGAATCGAATGCCTGTACCAGCTTCCCATCATTGGCGGCGACCACGAAATATTCGACCGGATCAGGGTCCAGCACCGATCTAGCGAACCGGTCTAGCAGGTCTACTTGCTCAGCCGTCCAGCGTTGCCCCTGTTCAGGCGTGAACCCGCTAAACTCGAAAATGAAATGCAGCGTGCGCTCTCCCACCGAGGTCGCCAGCTGCACCCGGCCGTAATTGTCGCGGTTTTGCCCTGTCTGCCTGCTGTCATCACCGGTCAGCCGGTGCCACAGCGCGTTGCACAGACTGGTTTTGCCGTCGCCCGCCGTGCCGGTGAGGATGACGTTGGTGAGCCGCCCCTCCCCTGGATCGATCGACTCCGTTAACGTCGCGGTCTCGGGATGTTCGAAGGCCAGTTGCGCTACGCCATGCGCCTTTGCCTGGCGTGACACGGTCTCGGCGAACATGCCGTCGCTCTTATTGATCGGACCATAGCTGCGCAGGAACGAAATCCAGCGCTCACCCGGCGTGGCATGTCCCGAGGCAGGTGAGCTCACAACTGACAGATCATGCAGCCGTCACGCGGCGTTGGCTCGCTCTCAAGCCCGGCGAGCACATCCACCAGCGGACGCTGCGTGCGCCGCGCGCGCTTGCGTTCCTGGGACTTTTCCCAATTCTCCTCGATTGCCGCCATACGCTCGGGGCGCTCGAGATCGGTCAGCGGTTCATCGGTCCAGTAGAAGACCTGTCCGTTAACCCGATTGGGTTTCTCATACGCCTTCGCCTGCTCGTACAGTTCGGGATAATGCTGCTTGAGGCGGACCCATTCGATCTTCTGCTGGTAGAAGCAGAAGAAGCAGCCCGAACGAGTGCGGCCCCATTCGGTGTAGGGCGGCATGCCAAGACCGGAATCGGTGAGAATGCGCACCACGCCCGCATAGTCGATACCGTCCTCTCGGAATGGATAGGCCGGGCGGATATTGGGCTTGTGGCTGATATAACCCACCCGAGCCTCATCGGCGCGAATTCCCACGTAGTTGATGCAGGGCTCCTCGCCGATATAGGCCTCGAACGGCTTAAGCTTGAGATAATCGGTGCACCAGCGCCGGCGACCAGACGGCAGCACACCGCCTTTGGTTCGCAAAAGCTCATCGAACCCCTGACGCGTTGTCGTGCGGATGACGCGCTGCCCGAGATAGGATTCTAGCCGTTCGATATATTCGACTGTATCGGGCAGCTCCTTGCCGGTATCATGGAAAATATATTCCATGTTGGGCACGCGATCCCGCAGATAGATCGCCAGCGCCGTGCTGTCCTTGCCGCCCGACAAGCTCAGAATATGGCGAACCGATGGACTGTCCCAATCCATCATTTTACCCTCGGTCCAGTCTTGGCATCATTGACAGCACTTTCTTCATCACTGGGAGCCGCGAGAAGCAGTCGAGCAGCCGCAATCCGTCCGATCCGGCCGGCGCGTTCAAGCAGCGGCGCCAATTCAGCTTCAGCTTGCTTGATTGCATCCTCCTGCTCCGCAGTCGTGCGGAAAATTCGCTCTACCTGCCGACCATCGGCGCAGGTCACCGAGAGCCGATAGGCGCTGTCTTCCTCGCCTTGTCCTGGGAAATGGATCGCTTCCACCTGGCGGAACCGCCGCGTGAAGAACGCCAGTCGCTGGTGAAACTCTTCCTCGTCCGGGTCTGTCCAGCGCTCGGGCGGCTTTCGCGCTACGAAGCTGGCGAGGGATTCAAGCCATGCGGTGTCGTCGAGCTTTTCATCTGCAAGGCGAAGCACGAAGGCGCGTAGCTCCGGCTCCACCAGCGCTGGCACAAGCGTCCGCGCACGGCGAACGATGGCGCCGCGTTGCGTGGCAAGATCGTGATCGGTCTCGAGTGCCGCGCCGAGCGCCGCTGAGAGCCGGGCCAGCAGCCGGGGATAGGCCTCGCGCAACTCGCGAATGGCGGAGGCCATAGCCTGGACATAGCAGTCCACGGCCGCACTGCCGGGCGGCGTGCTGGCGCTGATCGGCTCGATATCAAAGGCTCTGGGCAGATCGGTGAACAACAGGGCGCTCGGATCGCGACCGCTCAGCAGTGCTGTCCGCGCGGCAAGCGCTGCGGGCGAAATACGCCGGGTGCGCCGCGAATGATCGGGCAACTGCTTGCCGACAAAGGTCATCAGCGGGCGCACGATGTCGAGCAGAGCCGGGCGCTCGCTCAGGCGCGTTTCGAGCGCGGCACCGAGCCGGACGTAGAGCTCGGCGCGAACGCCTTCGATCGCGCAATGCTGAAACTCGAAATGCTCCGGCTCTTTCGTGATCCGAGTGAACTCGGGCCCGCCCACCTGCTCGAGGTAGGTCCCGTCCTCATAAACCGCGGTCTCGTGCCACCGGGCGCGCAGATAGATCGCGATCACTAACGGAATGAGACCATCGCGCATCCCGAAATCCTTACCGCGCAGGCGCGTGGCAAGAACCTCATAGCCCAGTGGTTTGTCCGTCGATTTGAGGATTTTGCCAATCTCGTTGAGCGCCGGCGCAAAGTTGAGCGGATCTTCGCCATCCTCGCCCGGGATGCGGATTTCCCAACGCCCACCACGTTCGGCATGGATGCCGCCGGCCTGTAACACCGACAGGTAGATCGCGCGCTCGGGCGGGGTGTTTTCTTTCGAAAGGCCAAGGCCCGGCTGATCGGCGCTGGTGGCAAGCGCCTCGATCAGCAAGCTGCGCGCGCGTGCAGCCGCCGTACTGAGCGTCCGGCGGTTGATCAGCTCGTTGCTAACCCGCGGCGAGAGCGCGAAGGCCCGGTCACAAAGATCCGAGAGATGCGCCATAAAACTGCGCGACGAGGCAAACTGCCGCTCGCCGTCGCGATCGCGCCACCGGATGCCGCTCGCGGCACTGCCGCGCACGTCGAGCATTGCCGCCAGTGTTCGGCCGAGCCGCTCTTCCGCGATCGCCAACTGTCGCGAAACCTCGGTGCGCGCGATGCGATCACCGGCCAGTGTAGCGACATGATCGCGCACCCAGCGCCATGCCAAGACGTCGCGCAGCATCGCATCGAGACCGCCGGTCGGCCGAGGCAGGCCGACAATCGTCGTCTCGGGCAAGCTGCACTTGGCGAGCTTGGTCCAGGCATCGCCGCGCGCTTGTTCGGTCGCAGACAAGAGCAGGATCACACGGCCATCGGGAGCATGTGTGCCGGGCTCGATCGGCGTATTCACCTCCGCCTCGAAGTTCGCGCTATCGAGGCAGATTAGCTCGAAATGCCGCAGCGCGCCGCGCTCGACATAATGGCGTCGCGCGACGATGGGATCTGTGCGGACCATCCGTTTGAGATGATCGAAGGTCTGGTCGATCGGCCCAATCGCACGCTCGGCGGCGGCAAAGGCTTCGTCGAGATCGACGCTGGTATGAGGCCAGAGACACAAGGCACCGGCAGCACCCCGGTCATAAAGAATGCGCGCTTCCTGCGAAAGCCGCGCAATTGCGGTCTTGACCCGATCGGTGGCACGCTTGTCGACCCCGGCTACCGCCAGCGTCACCGCCTCACGCGTGGGCGCGAGCGATGGATCATCAACGAAGTTTAGGAGCGCGACGGTCTTGAGGACGGCATGTTCCTCGCTGTTGAGCGATTCGGCTGAGCGCAGAATTTCCTGTATCTGGCTCCAACGCGTGGCATGCGCCCCTGATGCCAGCAGACTTGCAAAGTTGGCGTTGAGATAGTCGAAAAAGTCGTGGAGGCGATACGGACTGAACCCCTCGAGCGTATGTTGGGCGTGCGCCATCAGCCCACACGGCTCGGTCGACGATAGGAAGCTGAACAGCGATCGCTCATTCTGGCCGAAACGGCGCATGGCGCGACTGATAACGGGAAGCGCCGTCGCATCGAGCGGAAGCAGTGCTGGCGCCAAGTCGACCAGCGCCGTGGGGATCGCGCCGCTGCCATACCAGCGTTTCTCCACTGCGCGGGCCATCGTCCGCTCGGCACTGCGCACCAGCGCAGCCGGGCATGCGCCCAGATCGACATCGAGCGCCGCCGCGATCAGCGTGGCGGCCTGTTCGAGCGGCGGCGAGAACACCACCTCCTCATAGCGACCCGCTACCTTCTCCCATTCGCGACGATGGGCGCTCGTCAACTGGCTCGCATAACCGACGATCGCCTGGTGCACGATCGCTACCACCATCACCGGTTCGTCGCCGCTGCGAGCCGCATATTCAGCAAGATGCTGCAGCAGATAAATATCGTCCGCCTCGCTTTGTCCGGCGGCGAATTCTAGGTTCTTGCCCAGCTCATCGAGAATGAGGAGCACGCCGGCAGCCTTGCGTTCACCCACCAGCGCAGCGCGGACCGCTTCTACCGCCGCGATCACAAGCGGCGGCTCGAGCGCTACGTCGAGCGCAGCTTTGAGGCCTCGCGGAATGCGCCCAAAGCAGCGCTCGGCTGTGGCGCGAAGCCCGCGCAATACACTCTGCCCAACAGGCTCACGTTCACCCACCACCAGCACCGGCTCGAAGCGCTGCGCGGCGCGGCAGGGTTGCAATTCGCTTGGCAGCAGCTTTTTCTCGGCCAGGCCGAGCCGTGCCAGTGCTAGCGCGAAACTGGACTTCCCCGACCCATAGTCGCCGGTTAGGCGCCACGCCCGCGCGGTCGAGCCAGCACGAAAACCGTCGGCCAGGCGCTGCGCGGTAGCCTGGATAAACGGTGTGACCACATAATGGAGGCTGGCGTGCGGATCGCTGAAATCGCGCTCAATCTGAACGGAGCGCAAGCGGTGTGGACGCACCTGCAGCAGGTCGGCGAAGCGCGGCGTTTCGACGCGGGTGTCGGCGTCAAGCATCGATCAGCTCCATTGTAGGCTGGGTGCCAAAGAGATCGTGCAACAGATGTGCATGCGCCGGTCGATCTGGCCGGCGGACCATATATTGGCTGAAGCTCTCGATCAGCTCGATCCGCGCATCGCGCCCGCCCGCCAGGCGCATCACCCTCGCCAGCACTTCATCTTCGGGCATTCGAAACACTCGCCCTGGCGAACCATGGCCAAAGGTGATCGCCGACAGCGATACCGTCTCTTCGAACTCATAGGATTTGCCCCACCAATCGTGCAGGCAATAAGCGAACAGCGCGTCGCTGATCGCGGTCTTTGCATCAAGATCGAACGCAAAGACCGGTTCGCGGCGGCCGACTGCGGTTTCCCGATCGCCCGCGCGCGAAACCAGTCCGAGCGAGGACAAGGGGCTGTCGATACCCTCTTCACCGCGCCCGTTGCGGCCCCGCAAATAGGTGTGCAGCCATACGTCGAAATGCTGGCGGGCGCTGACGGACGACAAAGCCCGTCCGGTGCGCTCTGCCTCACGGGCGAACGCAGTCATCACTTCAGACGTCGTAAAATAGCGCTCGCTCCAGCGATTGATCAGCAATTCCCAGGCGAAAAAAGCATTCTCGCGCAGGCTCGCGATGTTCCAGTGCAGCAGCCAAAGCGTCTGCTCGTCTTCCAGAAAACGGTCATATCCACCTGCGCCGAGCACCGCTTCTCCAAGTTCGGTCAGCCGCCACGCACCATCCGCGCGGATGGCAATTCCGTAGGCCTCCACCCAAGCACGAAGCGATTCGACCATATTCTTGCCTAGGCCGAGCCGGACCACGCCGCGTAGCGGATCGGTGAACACATCGTCGCCATCCTGGATCGCCTGGGCGGCCTTGGGCAACCATGCCGTTCGCAAGGCGAAGCTCTGATGCCCGCCAAAGCGAAAGGTCTGCGAATCCGTTACAGCTTTGCTCACCATTTATTCCTTCGCCTCGCACGTAGCGGACCCTAGCAAGACCGGCTAGCTACCACCACCCTTGGAGGCAAATTCCTTTGTGAGCAGATCAGTGTCCGGACACTGCCAATCCGAGGGAAAGCCTTGATTTATTGCTATTTGCGCCAATGGACGGATGACCCGCCCATAATGAGCCAGCACAAGCTCGCTTGTCAGGCTGGCAAGGGCGTGCGGATCGATTCCAAGAAACTCGCCATAGCTCGCAGCGAGCGAGCGTGGCAGGCCGGGTTGACGCATGATTATGGTATGGAGCGCGGCCAACCTCGGCAAATACAGGTCGAGCGAAGGCAATCGGCCCGATTTGCTGCGATTGGTCTGCGCCGTGGTCGGGCATAAGTTCCAGAATTCGTCATGCGCCACGAACGACCAAGGCAGGAAGTGATCGATTTCGAACCGCGTCCCGAGCGGCTGCCCACTGAAAATGTCGGTGATCGGCATAGTGGCGGGTTCCGCCGCCGCCCAGTTCAACCATTGGCGTGCTAGGGTGAGAGATCGCCGCTGCGGCAGTTCTAGCTTACGCACGATTGCGGGGACACTGGGATTGCGTGCCTGGAGATAGCGGGTGAGTTGCTGTTCGACGAAGCCGATCACCAGAGCGCGATGATGCTCAAGCCAGGCTTGCCAGCCGGGCGCGAGCTCGACCAGTAAGCTGCCGTCCTCCTCTAGCAACCGATAAGGGCCGCTTGCATTTGTTCCCCAAGCGCGACCAGCAGCAACCGCTACGGCGCGCGAACCGCGTCGATCATAGGGTGTCGCGCGCGCGACGTCGGCAAACCAGCTACCCAGAAACCGGCCCGGCACGAAGCGCGACAATTCTTCGACCCATCGATCGAGCGCCGGCCAGCGCTCGAGTTCTGTTTCAAGGCGGTGCGGCGCTGTACGCGCGCCAAGCCCGGTATCCGACTGAAGCGCTCGGACACAGGCCTGCAATCGGTCCACCTTGCCAAGTGAGAGGCGGAACAACGCAACCGCCGCCCACGCCCGGATGATCATCGCCTTGACGAGCTCGCGAACTCCCACCGGCCGGTCGAGCGCAGGAAGCAGATCGAGAATGGCAAGGCACCAGAAGAATTTGTAGGACGAGGTTGTATCACGAAAAGCGGCGCCGAACTCACGCGTACGCAAATCATACGCTGCCTCCCGAAACTGGGGTGGTTTATCGATCACCAAGCGCACGTCAGTTGAAGCGCGCAGGTAGGCGGACGCTTGCCGTCGAAACTCCTTGCGCCACCGCCAGGCGATCGCGCAGCTTCTGGTCGGCCGTTCGCTCGCCGAGCATATACTGGAGCAGGGCAAGCGTGAGCGAGGCGTTCGAGGTGACCATGCGGTTGCGCCGATCGTCCCAGATGACCCCCTTGAACGGTGGCCTGGTCAGTTCAAGCGGGACCTTCTTCGCAAGCCTGAACGCCGCCGCCAGCGTGTGGTCGGGCCGAAGCGACGCGATCAGTCGCATCACGATGGTCAGCCCAACAGGCCTAAAAAGCAACCGGTGCTGCGGCGCGGTCCTACCTGCTGCGATGGCGGGCCCGAAATTCCGGCTGCGCATCGCCGTATCGAGTTGGCTATCAAGCGCGATCAGCCGCTCGAGATACTCAAGGACCTGCTTGGCATAGCGGTTGATCTCCCGGTCGGATAGTCGCACCCGCGCTGCGCGCCGCAGCGCCTCGTCACCCTGCCGCGCCCCGATATCGCCCAGGATGAGTTTAATCAGGTCATAGAAATGACCAATAGTGGTCAGCGCGGGCGCCGCGGCCGGGATACTCGGCGTAAAGCGGTCGACGTCAACCTGACCGCGGTTGAACGGCGGCTGCTCATCCACGAAGCGCCGCGTGAGGATTGCCGCCAAGTCGACCTCATCGAGAGCGATGATATCGCGCTTGGCAACCGGCACCGCCTTCTTGTTGATCGAGACAAACAGACTGCGCGTCCGCCGCAATCCCTTGGGATCGGCCAGATGCGCTACGAACAGGACTGAGACTCGATCGTCGGCTAACGCTTGATATTGTTCAAGCGCTCGCCGGATGCCAGCCAGGCGATGCTGACCGTCGAGCGCGAACAGGCTCTCTTTGCCGTTGAACTCGAGATACCCCAGCGCCTCGCGATCCGTGCTGTCGATATCCGCAAGACGATGCGCGTGATTGCGCACGTCAACGTCAAAGGGGTGCCATTGCGGGTGGCCCCCATAGACGCCCACCACGAGCGAATTGAAGAACCGGTCCTCGGTCTTAACGAGATAGTCCGAAATGTCCTGCGCTCGGGTCTTGTCGTCAAGACTGCGCTGGATCATGGCGCTTAGCTTCGGGTTGTCATGAATTTCGCGCGCGTAACGAACTCGCTCCTGGAGATCGGAAAGCCGCATTAGGGCGGCGTAGTAGGTCCAACTGCCAAACTGGCCCTGGATCGCTGGGAGATAGAGCGGGCTTGTCATTGCCAGGCGTTCCTGCTGGCCTTCATCTCAGCGCTGAAGTCGCGCACCGAGTAAGGGGGAGAAAGACTGTCATTGAGCGCACGTTCGATTTCGCGCAGCCGCGGCTTGTCTGCCGCGTGTTCGGCAAAGCAAAATTCAGCCTCGCCCCAAAAAACCTTGAGAAACTTGCGTACATGCCGTCGCCCGCGCGCGCTGTTGCGCTCGGTAAGATAATTCCGATAGCGGTTGCGAAGGTCGTCGGTCTCGCCGGCATAGAGCGGAAACAGAATTTGCGGCAGCTCAGCGGCACGATTGCCGACAATGAAGCAGTATAGGCCAGATGTTTCCGGTACGGCCGTGGCACCCCCGCGGCGAAAAGGAACGGCCTGCCAGTTCAGCTTGTGATCCAGTGAGAATTTCTTCCAGCGGCTTGGGTAGATCGCGCAACGAATAATCCGCTGCTCGTCTGCTGCCACCCCCTCAAGAAACGCGTCCAAATTTGTGCCCCTCCGCCTCGCCTTCTGCTCCCAACCTGTTAATCGCAATATCCTAACCTATTCAAGACCTGCATTTCACCGGCAATATGTTGATAGCGATCCTCTGCTGTCATCCCATAGTTCGCGACGGCAACGGCTCCGTGCCCTCACTGAGGATTGCAAGATATCGGCGATAGCCGAACACTCGCCCTCGTCGCTTGCCTGTGATCTCCTCGACCACCCCCAAGCGTTCGAGGTCTGCGAGCGCCGCATTAACCGTCGGCGCCGACAGCCCCGTCCGTTCAACCAATTGGTTCGCAGTCAGAAACGGATTCTGCTGGAAAAGGTCATGGACGCGCAGCGCCGATCCAGCACGATCGCTCTCGGCAGTGATCCGCTCACGATCTTCCTTGAATAGATCGACGATGCGGGTGGCCGCGTCGAAGGCTTGGTTGGCGGTGTCAGCAACACCGGTCAGGAAGAAGTCGAGCCAAGCCTCCCAAGCTCCCCGTTCGCGAACTTCCTGCAGCAGCCGGTAATAGTCGTTCCGGTGGGTTTTGAGATACAGGCTGAGGTAAAGCAGCGGCTTGCGCAGTACGCCGTTGACGCAGAGGTACAGTGTGACCAGTAGCCGGCCGATGCGGCCATTGCCGTCGAGGAAGGGGTGGATCGTCTCGAACTGGACGTGAAGCAGGCCCGCCTTGATGAGCGCCGGCAGTCGGGACTCGTTTTCGTGCATGAACCGCTCGAGGGCGTCGAGACAGCCATCGAGTTCCATAGTCGGTGGTGGAACGAACAGCGCGTTGCCGGGACGGCTACCGCCGATCCAGTTCTGCGATCGACGGAATTCGCCGGGGCTCTTGGTCCCACCCCGGCCGCTTTGCAGCAGGCGTTCGTGCATCTCGCGGATGAGACGCAGTGATAGCGGCATTTCCTCAAGGCGGTCGAGACCGTGCATCATGGCATCGACGTAGTTCGATACCTCACGGATATCGTCGATCGGTTGACCGGCCTGCGCCTCGGTTTCAAAGCGGAGCAGGTCGGACAGTGTCGATTGGGTCCCCTCGATCTGAGATGAAAGCACCGCTTCCTTCCTGACATACATGTAGAGGAAGAGTTCCTGACGCGGCAGCAGCATGGTTATGCCGTCGAGGCGACCCAAGGCACGCTCGGCGAGGCTGAGCCGGTCCAACAACACCAGCACGTCGATCGGTGGCACAGGTGGCAGCGGCGGTGGCACGAATGCCTTGACCATTTCCCCGGCGACGGGTGTCTCCACGAAACGGCCCAGCCGCAGATTCGGTTCTGGATCAGCCATAGGCACCATTATGCATGGCGCATCTTATTTAAGCAATCGCCACTTCACTTAATTAGAAAATGAGCTAAGATAAGCGCGCTTAAATAAGAGAGGCGGCAAGGTGCGCGATCATCTGGAACACACCTGGGATTGCGTTGGTGCGTGACGCGCGATCATCGGTGTCCCGGTCCATGTGGTCAAGGCTTGCCAACTTCACGTCCTGCGGTGAGAATCCCCTGCGTGCGGAGTGATATCGACCATCTGCCCGCGATCCAGCAAGGAGAACTGGACCGCGTGAAGCAAACGCTCATGGGCGAATTTGCCCAAGCGATCGCGCGCGCGAACCAGCCATGGAAGAAGAACGGCAAAATCCTCAAGATCATTTTGTTCGGCAGCTATGCCCGGACAGACTGGGTGGACGAGCCGGAGAATGGCTACCAGTCGGATTTTGACCTGCTGGTCGTCGTCAGCCACCCGGACCTTACCGACGTCGCGGACTACTGGTACGTCGCCGAGGACAAAATCCTGCATGACAGCGCGATCGCGCGGCCGGTGAACATCATCGTCCATACGCTGGACGAAATGAACCAGGCGCTGAGCCGGGGCGAGTATTTCTGGACCGACATCGCCCGCGATGGGATCGTGCTTTACGAGTTGCCAGGCAGCGCGCTCGCAATGCCAAAACCGCTGACGGCCGCCGACGCCTATGAGATGGCTTCAGCCTATTTCTATGATTGGCTGGCTAAAGTCGACAGCGGTATCAAGCTGGCGTCATTCGCAATTCAAGAAGGGGAAAGCAAAGATGCAGCTTTTCTTCTGCATCAGGCGACCGAACGTGCCTATATCTGCTTCCTACTAGCCCGTACCCTCTATTTCCCCCGCTCGCACAACATTAAGTTCCTGCGCTCGCTTGCCGAGGACAGTGAGCCGCGTCTGATCGAAGCTTGGCCCCGCACCACTAGACTTGACCGCCGTCGGTTCGAATTGCTCAAGCGCGCCTATGTCGAGGCCCGCTATTCGGCGAGCTATGAGATCGGCAATGACGATCTTGACGCCCTGTCGCAGTCGGTTCGCACCCTGCGTGACATCGTCGAGACGGTCTCACGCGAACGCCTCGAAACACTGAAAGCTGACGCCAGGCTCTAACCGCCACTGACCCGCTCCGGAATAGCCTACCGTTTGGGCTCCTGACCGGAGCAGGCCTACGCGAGCCCATCTGCGCCCATCAGCACCGTTCAATTTTCGGCCCCTGTCACCGATTCTGAAACTGCCCAAACCGGTCCTGTCCGGTGGGCAGGAGCCTCGACGTGACACCCACCAAACTGCTCATTGGCCAGATCATCGTCGTCTTCGCCATCGTCCTGCTGGGCATCTGGACGGCGACGCAATGGGCAGCAGCCATGCTGGCCTATCAACCCGAACTGGGGGCGCCCTGGTTTCGGCTCGATGGCGTGCCGGTCTATCATCCCTGGGCGCTGTTCCCCTGGTGGTATCACTACGACGCCTATGCCCCGCATGTCTTCGACCGCGCAGGCATGTTCGCCGGTGCCAGCGGCTTCCTCGGCTGCGCGGCGGCGATCTTCGGCTCGCTGTGGCGCGCACGCCAGTCCAGCAACGTCACTACCTACGGTTCTGCCCGCTGGGCAAGCCGCCGCGAAATCGCCCGCGCCGGCCTGCATCGCGACGGCGGCGTCATGCTCGGCCTGCTGCGCAGCCGTTATCTGCGCCATGACGGCCCCGAGCATGTCATGGCCTTTGCACCGACGCGATCGGGCAAGGGCGTGGGCCTTGTCGTCCCCACCCTGCTCTCCTGGACCGGCTCGGCGGTCATCCACGATATCAAGGGCGAAAACTGGACGCTGACCGCCGGATGGCGCGCACGTTTCTCGCATTGCCTGCTGTTCAATCCCACCGACGCCGCCTCCGCGCACTACAATCCGCTGCTGGAAGTCCGGCGCGGCGTGAACGAAGTGCGCGACGTACAGAATATCGCGGACATCCTGGTCGATCCGGAAGGCGCGCTTGAACGCCGCAACCATTGGGAAAAGACCAGCCATTCGCTGCTGGTCGGCGCGATTCTGCACATCCTATATGCCGAGGAAGAGAAGACGCTTGCGCGGGTCGCGACGTTCCTTTCCGACCCGCAGCGCAGCTTCGTTGCCACGCTGCGCCGGATGATGAGCACCAATCATCTCGGCGATGACAAGAATCCCAAGGTCCATCCGGTCGTCGCCTCGGCTGCGCGCGAATTGCTCAACAAAAGCGAGAACGAGCGCTCGGGCGTGCTTTCAACTGCGATGTCCTTTCTCGGCCTCTATCGCGACCCGACCGTTGCCGAGGTGACCTCCCGCTGCGACTGGCGGATCGCTGACCTCATCGAGGCGAAGCAGCCTCTGTCGCTCTATCTTGTCATTCCGCCATCGGACATCAGCCGCACCAAGCCGCTGGTCCGGCTTGTGCTCAACCAGATCGGTCGCCGTCTGACCGAGCGGCTGGACCAGCTTGGCACGCCCGCACGCCGGCACCAACTCCTGATGATGCTCGACGAATTTCCGGCGCTCGGCCGCCTCGACTTCTTCGAGACCAGCCTTGCTTTCATGGCCGGCTACGGCATCCGCGCCTTCCTGATCGCGCAGAGCCTCAACCAGATCGAGAAGGCTTATGGCGAGCACAACGCCATTCTCGACAATTGCCATGTCCGGGTCGCCTTCGCGACCAACGACGAACGCACCGCCAAGCGTATTTCCGATGCGCTTGGCACCGCGACCGAACAGCGCGCCATGCGCAACTATGCCGGCCACCGGCTCGCGCCCTGGCTCGCCCATGTCATGGTCAGCCGCCAGGAGACCGCGCGCCAGCTTCTGACGCCCGGCGAAGTGATGCAATTGTCGCCCGACGAGGAGATCGTGCTCATCTCCGGGCTTGCACCAATCCGGGCAGGCAAGCTGCGCTATTACCGCGATCGCAATTTCATGGCTCGGGTTGCGCCCGCACCGACGCTGGCTCAGGGCCACTATGCTGATTGCCCGCAACCGCGCGACGATGACTGGTCCAACCAAGTGCGCGGCATCGACGCGCGGCTGCACCAGGCCGAAGATGCTGCCGGCGGCGACGACGATGGCGGCATGCAGCAGCAGCGCCATCCCGGTCTTCCCGAACAGCCGACCAAAAGCGCCGACGCCGCCGAAACGCACGATCCGCAACTCGTACCGGACGAGGACGATATCGCGGCCGACAAGCGGGCCATGGACCAGGCACAGAGCCTGAGCGCCGTTGCCCGCGGCTATGCAATCAACGAGGGCGCCCACCGCGACCTCGTGCCCGGGCTGTGAGGCGGCGATGAAAATTCGCCAGAACCTCTATCTCGACCGCGAGATCGGCGACGCGCTCGAAGCGCTCGCCGCCGGCAATCGCGGCAACAAGAGCCACTTGGTCAACGATGCGCTCCGCGACTGGCTGGCGCGCCGGGGCACCAAGGAAATCGACGACCTTCTGAAGGTCCGTCTCGACCGGCTGTCGCGCGAACTCGATGGCGCGCGCCGAGACATCGACGTCCTGCTGGAAAGCCTGTCGCTGTTCGTCCGCTACCAGCTGATGGTGACGGCACCATTGCCCGAGGCCGATGCTGCGGGCCGCGCCATCGGGCGCGACCGCTTTGAATCCTTCGTCGCCCAGGTCGGTCGCCAGATCGCGGCGGGCAAACGCACGCTGGCACCAACGGCGGCGCTGGGAGGTAAGCCATGATACCGGCGGGACCCGATATCACTGCAGCAGATCGCCGTCGCGCCATGCTGCGCACTGCGATGGGGCCGGCGATCGCCGCCGCGCTCTCCGATCCGCGCGTGATCGAAATCATGGTCAATCCTGACGGCGCGCTGCGCGTGGACAGCCTCGGTGAAGGCCGCGTCGATACCGACGTGAAGCTCGATGCTCCCCAGGTGGAGCGAATCATCCGGCTCGTGGCGTCGCATGCCCGTACCGAGGTCCATGGCGACAGGCCCATCGTCTCGGCTGAATTGCCGCCGCATGGCCAAGGCGCCGGCGAACGGTTCGAAGGAATTCTCCCGCCGGTCTCGATTGCGCCGTGCTTCTCGATCCGCAAGCCGGCGGCGCGGGTCTACACCCTCATGGACTATGTGACCGACGGCGTCATGTCGGCGGAAACCGCGCGCCTGCTTTCCCTCGCGGTTGTCGAGCACCGGAACATTCTGATCGCCGGCGGAACCAGCTCGGGCAAAACCACGCTCGCCAATGCGCTCCTCGCCGAGATGGCACACCTCGATGAGCGGGTGATCCTGATCGAGGACACGCGCGAACTGCAGTCTCCCGCAAGCGACACGGTGGCGCTGAGAACAAGGGTCGGCGCCGTCACCATGGGTGATCTGGTGCGCTCGACGCTGCGGCTCAGGCCTGACCGCATCATCGTCGGCGAGGTCCGCGGCGGCGAAGCGCTCGACATGCTCAAGGCCTGGAACACCGGCCATCCCGGTGGAATCGCCACTGTGCACGCCAACAGCGCGTCTTCCGCGCTCTACCGAATCGAGCAGCTCATCCAGGAAGCCGTGATCACCGTCCCACGCCGCCTGGTCGCCGAAGCGATCGATGTAATCGTGTTCATCGCTGGCCGCGGCACCGCACGGCGCATCGAGACGATCGCCCGTGTCGCGGGCCTCGACCCTGACGGTGGCTACGCCATCGTCGATCTCTCCCCACCCCTGCCCCCCGATTTTGAAGGAGACTGACATGCGCACGTTTCGCATTCCCAATCGTGACCGCTTTCTTCTGACCGGCCTCATGCTCGGCCTCTCGTTCACCATGACCGACATGGCCCACGCCAGCGGGTCCGGCATGCCTTGGGAGCAGCCGCTCCAGCAGGTCCTGGAATCAGTGCAGGGACCGGTCGCCAAGATCGTCGCGGTGATCGTCATCATTACGACCGGCCTGACGCTGGCCTTCGGCGAGACCGCGGGTGGGTTCCGCCGGCTGATCCAGATCGTCTTCGGCCTGTCGATTGCCTTTGCCGCCTCCAGCTTCTTCCTGTCGTTCTTCAGCTTCGGCGGTGGGGCGCTGGTCGCATGAGCCACATCGCCCCTGAACATATTGGCGGCTTCGAAGCGCCGATCCATGCCAGCCTCGGTTCGCCGATCCTGCTCGGCGGTGCGCCGCGCGGGATTGCGATCGTCAACGGCACGATCGCGGCAGCGGTCGGCCTGGGCCTCCAGCAGTGGGTTGTCGGCATCGTGCTCTGGGCGGTGGGCCACAGCATCGCAGTGTTCGCCGCGCGCCGCGATCCCGATTTCGCCCCCGTCCTGCTACGCCACCTGCGCCAGAAAGGGTATCTGGCATGCTGAACCTCGCCGAATACCGGTCGCGGGCCGATCGCCTCGCCGATCATCTCCCCTGGGCCGCGCTGGTCGCGCCCGGTGTTGTCCTCAACAAAGACGGCAGCTTCATGCGGTCGTTCGCCTTTCGCGGCCCCGACCTCGAAAGCGCAACCGAGGCCGAACTCGTCGCGACCTGCGCGCGGGCCAACAATGTGCTAAGGCGTCTCGGCACCGGCTGGGCATTGTTCTTCGAGGCCGAGCGCCGAGGCAGCCTTGGCTATCCGAACAGCACCTTTCCCGACGCCGCATCATGGCTGATCGATCAGGAACGGCGTGCCGGGTTCGAAGCCGAGGGTCAGCATTTCGAAAGCGCTTATCACGGCACGCTCACCTGGCTGCCGCCGGCCGACAGCAGCGATGCCGCCGGAAGGAGCCTGGTCGAACGGCCCGACGACGCGCAAGGCCGAGACTGGCATGCCAGTCTCGCCGGCTTCATCGCCGAAACCGACCGCATCCTCGACCTTCTCTCCGGCTTCATGCCAGAAGTGCACGCACTCGATGACGCCGAGACGCTGACCTATCTCCACGGCACGATTTCCAGCCGTCGTCACCCGGTCGCGGTGCCGGAAACGCCGATCTATCTCGACGCGCTACTGGCGGACACGCCGCTGGTCGGGGGGCTTGAGCCCATGCTCGGGGACCGACATCTCCGCACCCTGACAGTGCTGGGATTCCCGAACCTCAGCCGGCCGGGCATCCTCGACGCGCTCAATCATCAGGATTTCGGCTACCGCTGGGTCACGCGTTTCATCACGCTCGACAAGACCGACGCGACGAAAGCGCTGACGAAAATCCGGCGCCAGTGGTTCAATAAGCGCAAGTCGATCACCGCGCTGCTGCGCGAGGTGATGTACAACCAGCCGGCCCAGCTCCTCGACACCGACGCGGACAACAAGGTGGCCGATACCGATCTCGCGCTGCAGGCGCTTGGGGCAGACATGCTCGCCTTCGGCTACCTGACCACCACGATCACTGTCGCCGATGCCGATCGGGCGCGGGTGGAAGACAAGGTCCGCGCGGTCGAACGGATCGTCAACGGCCTCGGCTTCACCTGCGTGCGCGAGAGTCTGAACGCCGTCGAGGCCTGGCTGTCCTCGCTGCCCGGCCAAGTCTATGCCAATGTACGCCAGCCGCTGATCCACACGCTCAACCTCGCCCATCTGATGCCGCTGTCTTCGGTCTGGGCGGGACCGACGGAAAACCGTTACCTCGGCGGGCCGCCGCTACTCCATGCCCAGACCAGCGGATCGACGCCGTTTCGCCTGTCCACTCATATCGGCGATGTGGGACATATGCTGGTAGTGGGGCCGACCGGCGCCGGCAAATCGGTGCTGCTGGCACTGATCGCCCTGCAGTTCCGACGCTACGCCCGCTCGCAGGTCTATGTCTTCGATAAGGGCTTCTCGGCGCGCGCGGCAGTACTGGCAATGGGCGGCGCGCACCACGCCCTCGGGCTCGGCGCGGAGGGCGGCCCTAACGGCGAGGATGCCCTGGCGTTCCAGCCGCTGCGCCGGATCGACAATGCCGGTGAACGCAGTTGGGCGGCAGAATGGATCGCGGCGCTGCTGGCGCACGAAAAGGTCGTGGTTACGCCCGAGGTCAAGGACGCTGTCTGGTCGGGGCTGAACAACCTCGCATCGGCGCCGCCGCAGGAACGCACGCTGACCGGGCTCGCGATGCTACTCCAGTCGAACGCGCTGCGCACCGCGCTGAGCGCCTATACGCTCGAGGGACCTTATGGCTGCCTGCTCGATGCCGCTGAGCAGAATCTCGCGCTAGCCGATGTCCAGTGCTTCGAGACCGAAGCACTGATGGGGCAATCCGGGGTAGTCGCTCCGGTGCTCACCTACCTCTTTCATCGGCTCGAGGAACGCTTCGACGGGCGGCCGACCTTGCTGATCCTCGACGAGGCCTGGGTCTTCCTCGACCATCCACTCTTCGCCGCGCGCATCCGCGAATGGCTCAAGACGCTGCGCAAAAAGAACGTCGCGGTGCTCTTCGCAACGCAGAGCCTGGCCGATATCGCCGACAGCAGCATAGCGCCGGCCATCATCGAAAGCTGCCCGCAGCGGATCCTGCTGCCCAACGACCGCGCCATCGAACCACAGTCGCGCGCCGCCTACGAGCGCTTCGGGCTCAACGACCGGCAGGTCGAGCTGGTCAGCCGGGCCACCCCCAAGCGGCACTATTATTTGCAATCGGCGCGCGGCAATCGGCTGTTCGAACTGGGCCTGGGCCCGATCGCGCTGGCGCTCTGTGGTGCGTCCGATCCCGCCAGCCAGAAGCGCATCGACGGTGTCCTCGCCGAGCACGGCACGGAAGGCTTCGCCGGCCACTTCCTGCGCGCCGCCGATCTCGCCTGGGCCGCCGACCTGATCAGCGCATTTCCGGGCGCTGCGCCATCCCCCGCTCCTCAACCTCCAGCCCCTGGAGAATGACCATGACCAGACCGCTGCCGTTCAAGAAGCCCCTCATCGCCAGCGCACTCGGCTGCGCCGTGACCGGCGCGCTCGCCCTTGCCTCGCTCGCACCGAGCGAGCCCGCCCGGGCGCAATGGACCGTGTTCGATCCTGCGAACTACAGCCAGAATATCCTCACCGCCGCGCGCACGCTCGAGCAGATCAACAACCAGATCCGCATGCTGCAGAACCAGGCGCAGAGCCTCACCAACCAGGCGAAGAACCTGTCGACGATCCGCTTTCCCGAGTTGCAGGCGCTCCAGCAGACCATGCAGCAGATCGACCAGTTGATGGGCCAGGCGCAGGGTATCCAGTTCAAGGTCGCCAGCCTCGACCAGCAGTTCCGCTCGCTCTACCCTGACAGCGTCGCGCCAAGCCTGTCCACCAGCCAGCAGGTGCAAAGCGCCCGGACGCGGATGGACACGGCGCGCGCGGCCTTCGAGCAAACCATGACCGTGCAGGCCCAGGTCGTCGAGAATATCGCCACCGATCAGGCGGCGCTCGCTGGCATCGCCGCGCGGAGCCAGAGTGCCGAAGGGGCGCTGCAGGCCAGCCAGGCGACCAACCAGCTCCTCGCGCTTGTCGCCAAGCAGCAATTCCAGATCCAGACGCTGATGGCCGCGCAATACCGCGCCGAGGCGATCGCACGGGCAAACCAGGCCCAGTCGCGAAGCGATGCCCAAAGCGCGTCGGCAAAGTTCCTCGGCTCCGGCAGCGCCTACACGCCGCACTAGGCGCAGCCGGCCAGGACGGCGGCGATTCCTCACGCCTTTCTCGCCGCCGTCGCCGCGGGGTCCGGTTCCCGCTCCCCAGGACCGGGTCCCGCGGCATCCGTTGAACCCAGCATCAGGACGCGAAGCCCATGGGCGACCTCAACATCATCGACCAGTTCATGGCGGCTTTCATCCGCTATATCGACAGCGGGTTCGGCCTGCTCGGCGGCGATGTCAGCTTTCTAACGCGCACGCTGATCGCGCTCGACGTTACGCTGGCCGGGCTGTTCTGGGCGCTGGGCGGCGAGGACAGTGTGCTGGGCCGCCTGATCCGCAAGATCCTCTACATCGGCGCCTTCGCGTTCATCATCAACAGCTTCGCCACGCTGTCCGACATCATTTTCCGGTCCTTCGCCCAGGCTGGCGTGACGGCGGGCGGCGGCACGATCACGGCAGCCGATCTGCTCAAGCCTGGCCGCCTGGCCGGGACCGGCTTCTCGGCCGCCTGGCCACTGCTGCAACAGGCCAACCAGTATCTCGGCTTCACCACCTTCTTCGACAACTTCCTGACCATCGTGGTGCTGCTGGTCGCGTGGGTGATCGTGATCCTCGCCTTCTTCATCCTCGCCGTGCAGATGTTCGTCACGATCCTTGAGTTCAAGCTGACGTCCCTCGCCGGCTTCATCCTGGTGCCTTTTGCGCTGTGGAACCGCACCAGCTTCCTCGCCGAGCGCGTGCTGGGCAATGTCGTATCGTCGGGCATCAAGGTCATGGTGCTCGCCGTCATCGTCGGCATCGGCTCCAACTACCTCACCCAGTTCTCCATCGCGCTCCAGGGCCAGGAGCCCGACATCGGCCAGGCCATGAGCCTGGTGCTGGCGAGCCTCGCTCTTCTCGGACTCGGCATTTTCGGTCCCAGTATCGCCTCGGGCCTGGTCGCGGGCGCGCCGCAGCTGGGGGCAGGCGCTGCATTCGGCACCGTGCTTGGCGCGGGCGGAGCCCTCTACCTTGGCGGCGCCGGGATTGCCGGTGCTGCTCGCGGCCTGGCTGCCGCCGGCCTCGGCGCCGTGCGGGCCGGCACCGCGATGGGATCGGCAGCCTCGACCGCCTACACGCTCGGGCAGCAGGGCGCCGGCTCATCCAGCGTCGGCGCCGGAATCGGCGGCATGGCCAGCGCCGCAGCCGGCGCCGCGCGGTCGCGCTTGTCGGCCGCACTCGGTCTTGGCGAAGCGGCCGAGTCCGGTCGCCGGGCCGCGTTCAATGCCATGACCGGGCAGACGACCTCCACCGCCTCGGAAACCGCAGACAGTTCGTCATCCATGCCCGGATGGGCGCGCGCGATGCAAACCCAGCAGAGCGCCCGCCACCACCGCCAGACCGCCCTGCACGCCGTGCAATCCGGCGAGCGTGGCGGTCACGGCGCAACCCCCGACATCAAGGAAAGGGAGGACTGATCCCCATGCTCGCGAATTCGACATTGTTCAGGCGCGCCGTGCAGCGATACGGCCATACCCCCGAGCCAGAGACGCCCTATCAGCGCGCGGGCCAACTCTGGGACGAACGCATCGGCTCGGCCCGCGTCCAGGCCCACAACTGGCGGCTGATGG
>Ga0207681_10000190_pt1 | contig 50050 bp, 38 predicted proteins | sample KBSS53metaG_FD_184324 | JGI IMG/M metagenome (GOLD analysis project Ga0207681, IMG submission 184324) | Switchgrass rhizosphere microbial communities from Kellogg Biological Station, Michigan, USA - KBS S5-3 metaG (SPAdes) (version 2) | ecosystem: Host-associated > Plants > Roots > Rhizosphere... | reverse complement strand
GTGCTGGTGACCACGCCGCAGGGCGGCGCACGTCGGCGACGGCGACGTCCTGCGGCGTGGTCACCAGCACCGCGCCCTGAACCGGCACCAGTTGCGCGAGCGACAGTTGCACGTCGCCTGTTCCCGGCGGCATGTCAACAATCAAATAGTCCAGCTCGCCCCACTTCACATCCGTCAAAAACTGCTTCACCAGTCCATGCAGAATTGGGCCACGCACGATCATCGGCTTGTCGCCCGGTTGCAACAGGGCCATCGAGATCAATTTCACTCCATACGCTTCAACCGGAATCAACTTGTTGACATCAATCTCCGGACGTGAATCCGCGACACCGAGCATGATGGGAACGTTTGGACCATAGACGTCCATGTCCATCAAACCAACGCGCGCGCCATCGAGGGCCAGCGACACAGCCAGGTTCACGGCTACGGTCGATTTGCCGACGCCGCCTTTGCCGGAAGACACAGCAATGATGTTTCGCACGCCATCGATCGCGAGCTTGTCGCCGATGCCACGGCCCTTCGGCACTTCCGCGTCCATAGTGACGGCAACCGCAGTAACGCCGGGCAACGCGCCGACGAGTTCGCGCGCCGCGCTTTCCATTTCCGCTTTCACCGGGCACGCCGGCGTAGTCAAGACTATGCGGAACGAAACCCCGCCGTTGTCTATTTTTAGATCTTTGATGAAGCCGAGGGTAACGATGTCTTTATGAAGATCGGGATCGTTGATCTGTCGCAGCGCGTCCAGAACCAGCTGTTCAGTTAGTGGTGTTGACATAGGATTTGAAAACCGTGTCGAGATGAACTCGAAAGCGTAGCTGATCGATTTGCGTAAAGCAAACTGCCAGTTTGCGGTTGTTCTAAAGCGCTGAAGGCGCGAAATGTAATAGCCAGGGGCGAGCGACGAAGGAGCGCCGCCCCTGGATAAGAATCAGCACACCTTACCAGCCCTGTAGGGGCGAAATAGGAAACTCTACAAGGGAGATTGATGTAAACATGAAGGAGTGCAATCTCTATTTCGCCGTTACAGGGCTCAGAGCTTTGGCCGGCCGTTTTCCAGGGGCGGCGCTCCTTCGTCGCTCGCCCCTGGCTATTACATTTCGCGCTTTCAGCGCTGAAACCGGTACAAGATACTCATTAATTTAACTATGTTTGCTGGAACTCGAGCTTCTCGATCACGAGCGCACTGTTCTTCGAGCCGAAGCCGATGCAATTGCAGAGTGCGATGCGCACGTCGGCTTTTCTGGCGGTGTTCGCCACGTAATCGAGATCGCATTCCGGGTCTGGCGTGTCGAGATTGATCGTTGGGGGAATCATGCCCGTCTGCATCGCGCACAACGCTGCTGCCACACCGGCCGCGCCGCTCGCGCCCTGAGGGTGGCCAATCTGCGATTTAGTCGCAGACATCGGCGTCGTAATCGCCTGCCCATTTAGCGCAATCTTGATGGCACTCGTTTCGATGCGATCGTTGAGCACCGTCGAAGTCCCATGGAGATTTACGTAATCAACTTCGTCGGCGCGCCGGCCCGCGTCAGCGAGCGCGAGTTTCATTGCCCGCGCCGGCTCGTCGCCCGACTCCTCGAGCCGCACGCGATGATAAGCATCGCAGGTCGCACCGTAGCCGGTGACCTCGGCGTAAATCTTTGCGCCGCGCGCGCGCGCGTGTTCGAGTTCTTCGAGCACGTAAATCCAGGCCCCCTCGCCAAGTACGATGCCTGAGCGATCGAGCGAGAAAGGACGCGAAGCGCGCTGCGGTTCGTCGTTCCATTCATTCGTCAAGACCGTCATAAGATTGAAGCCTGCGAGAATGCCGGGCGCGATGGGAGCGTCCACGCCGCCGCTTAGCATGATCTCCTGTCGGCCGAGGGCAATGTGCTGCGCGGCATAGGCGATGGCGTCGGTTGAGCTGGTGCAGCCAGTCGACACGATGTGCGACAGGCCGCGAAGTCCGAAGGCCATCGACAACTCGCTGGACAAGCCGCCGTGAGTTGAAGCGGGAATTGTATAGACGCTGGCCTTCGCTGCCGGACCATTGAACCAATACGAGTATTGTTGTTCCGTGAAGGCGAGTCCGCCGCCGCCCGTTCCCAGCACGACACCAACTGAGCGTCGCTGCTCTAACGAAAAGTCTTGCGTCGAGAGCGCTGCGTCTTCAACCGCTTCCCGCGCGGCTGCGAGTGCGAGCGGCACGGTCCTGGGCACGTGCTTGCGATCTTTCGGATTGAGCTGGGCTTCCCAATCGAAGTCGCGAACCTCGGCGGCGATTTTGACCGGCGAGTTTGAAACGTCAAAGCGTTCAATCTTACGCACGCCGCTTTCGCCCGCAGTTAATGCCGCCCAGAATTTTTCGCGACCGATGCCGAGCGGTGTGACACAGCCCATGCCGGTGATTACTACTCGGCGCGGCTCAGTGAATTGCCTAAACATGAGACTGGATCCTGATGGTTATGCGGGTCGGGCTGGTTGTGAGAATACCATGTAGCCTCATGAGGTCAGAACTAACCGCTGGGCAGTGACAAGCGACAATTGAAAATGGTGTTTGTAGGGGCGCACCTATGTGTGCGCCCAGGGCGGACACGCAGGTCCGCCCCTACATCATTCCACTACTCCACCTTCGTCCCGCACTCATTGCAGAACTTCGCACCCGGTTGCAGTTGGGCCCCGCACTTGGCGCACGGTGTCGCGGTCACTTCCATCTTGGCCCCGCACTCGTTACAAAACTTCGCGCTCGGCAGGTTAGCGGAGCCACATTTTGGACAGGCCGCCTTGGTGGTACCGGTCGCTTCGGTCGCCTGGTTCTTCGACTGGTTCATCGCGTTCGTCATCGCGCCCGCCATGGCGTTTCCAATCGCGAAGCCGGCTCCGAGTCCCGCGCCCGTGCCGGCGCCACCACCGGTGTTTTGTGCCGCGTCGCGCATGGCATCGGCAGCCTGAAACTGCGCGTAACGTCCCACGTCGCCGATGACGCCCATCGAGGTGCGCTTGTCCATTGCGGCTTCCACTTCTGCCGGCAGCGAAATGTTTTCAATTACAAACTTCAGGAGATCAAGACCGAATGCCTTGAAGTCGTCAGTTAGTTTGGTGCGAATGAAGCGGCCAAGCTCATCGTAATTTGACGCCAGGTCAAGCGCGGCAATTTTCGACTCCGCGAGCGCGTCGCTAAAACCGCTGACCAGCGTTCGCTTCAATTGTCCTTCGATGTCTTCGGTAACGAAATGCGCATTCGTGCCGGCAATCTCTTTTATGAAGGCCTGCGGATCGCTGACGCGAATCGAATAGATGCCAAAGGCGCGCAGACGGACCATGCCGAAATCGGCGTCGCGCATCATCACCGGATTCGACGTGCCCCATTTGAGATCCGTGAACTGTTTGGTGTTGACGAAATAGACTTCGGCTTTGAATGGCGAGTTGAAGCCATGCATCCACGCGCCCAGCTTGGTGAGGATTGGCGTGTTGCCACCGTCGATGGTGTGCAGGCCTGGTCCAAACACGTCAGCAATCTGACCCTGGTGAACAAACACCGCCGCCTGCGATTCGCGCACGGTCAGTTGAGCTCCGTTCTTGATCTCCTGACCGTGAACTGGAAAGCGATAGACCAGCGTGTTACCCGAATCGTCGAGCCACTCAATGACTTCGATAAACTGGTTGCGTATGGCGTCTAATATTCCCATCGTTTTCTCCTCTGGCGTTGCCGCGTTCGCAGCCGCGGTTCGATTTGTACGTCGCTTAATACGTGGCGCGCGCGGCTTTGGTTCACTGCCGCCGCGACGAAGAATGATTGCATAAAGGCCGCGCTGTGGGGAAGTAAAGCGTGGCGGTAGCCCGACCGTCAGGGAGGGCTTCGGCATTAGCCCGAGAATCAGGGAGGGCTTTGCAGGGTTTCAATCCAAGCACTCCCTGACGGTCGGGCTACTGCCCCGCGGCGCGAGTGCGCTCGTACAGCTTGAAGATCAGCAACACCGTCAAGCCGCCGGCAACGTCGATAGCGCTATCGTAAATAGACGCAGTGCGCGACGGCACAAAACTTTGATGAAACTCATCAAGCAGCGCGTAAATTACCAGCAGCAACAAAGCGAACTCGAACCAATGCTGACGCAGCCACGCGCGCGCGGATGTTATAAACGCTCGCCGGGTCAGAAACCCGAGCACCGCGTATTCGCTGAAGTGACCGAGCTTGCGTAAAAGAAAATGTATTGCGGCAACTTTGGCTTCGCTCAGCGTTGGGTAGAACCAAAGCACGATTGGGCGCAGGATCGTGTTTGTGTTAACTGCGGAAAACTCGGCAGTAGAAGCGAACGAGATGAAGAGCAGCCACAGGACTAGTGGTCCATAGCGCCACAATCGTAAACGGGCTCGGGAGCTTTGTCTGATCATTCGCTTCAGAAAAAACAAAGGGAAGCTGCGAATTGCTGCTTCCCTTCCGGCGGATCTAGAACTACAGAAAAACTATTGCGCGGCTGCGCCCGACACCACTTCAATAATTTCGTTGGTGATCGCTGCCTGGCGAACGCGATTCATGTTAAGCGTTAGCGAGTCGATCAGTTCGCGTGCGTTCTTTGAAGCGGAATCCATCGCCGTCATGCGGGCGCCCTGCTCGGAAGCGATTGATTCAAGCAGCGCGCGGAAGATTTGCGTCTCAATCAGGCGCGGCAATAGCCTGGCAAAGATTTCAGCGGGCGGCTGTTCGTAGATGTAGTCGACGAGCATTAAAGGCTTGTCGGCGGTTCCGAGTTCTGAGTCACTGTCGTTGCGCGAAACCGGCAAGAGTTGCTCAGTGACCACGCGCTGCTGCAACACGGACTTGAACTCGTTGTATATCAGAAACGCCTTATCAATCTCCTGGTTCTCGGTGTAGCGCTTAATGACGTCGCGTGCGATTTCCAGCGCTTCCGAAAACTCAACCCGGCCTTTCCCCGTTACACCGATGTATTCGCCGGCAAGATCGGCGCCGCGGCGACGGAAGAAATCTCTGCCCTTGCGGCCGACGGCCATGATTTCAATTTGCTTGCCCGGATGCTCACGAATGAACGTCTGTGCCGCCTTGATGAGATTGGTATTAAACGCGCCGCACAAACCTTTATCGGCGGTTACAAGCACCAGCAAATAACGCTCGTCACCGCGAGCGTCGAGTAACGGATGGCGAAAGTCTTCGTCGGTGCGCTCGGCGAGTCCAGCCAAAACCTCCATCATCTTGTTGGCAAACGGTCGCGCGGTCACAACTCGATCCTGAGCACGCTTCAGCTTTGCCGCCGAGACCATCTTCATGGCCTTGGTGATCTGCTGTGTGTTCTTAACCGACTTGATGCGCCGGCGGATGTCCAGGAGGTTCGGCATTACTCTTTAGAACTAGCCCCCTACGGTTACGGGCTCCATTGCTACAGTGCTCTTAACCTTCTCAGATGAATCCAAAGATTCCGCGCGCTCGTTCCAGGTGTCTTTGAAATCCGAGAGGGCTTGCTTCAGGTCTGCTGTGATTTCGTCAGTCAAACTCTTCTTCTCACGAATGTTCTCCAGCAACCCCGGATGCGAGTTTTCAATAAACTTCAACAGCGCGCCTTCGAAGGCTCGCACGTCGTCAATCGCCACGTCGTCAGCGTAACCGTTACTGGCCGCCCAGATCACCAACACCTGGCTTTCAACGTTCATCGGCTGATATTGCGGCTGCTTCAGAATCTCGACCAGACGTTCACCTCGAGCGAGCTGCGCCTGCGTCGCCTTATCGAGATCCGATCCAAACTGAGCGAACGCTTGCAACTCACGAAACTGCGCCAGATCGATGCGCAGCGTGCCCGCCACCTGCTTCATCGCCTTTATCTGAGCAGAGCCGCCTACGCGAGAAACACTGTTACCTACGTTGATGGCCGGACGAATGCCACTGTTAAAGAGGTCTGCTTCGAGGAATATCTGCCCGTCAGTAATGGAAATAACGTTCGTCGGAATGTAAGCAGAGATATCGCCGGCCTGGGTTTCGATGATCGGCAAGCTCGTCAAAGAACCGCCACCCTTTGAGTCTGACATTTTCGCGGCGCGCTCGAGCAAGCGAGAGTGAAGATAGAAGACGTCTCCCGGATAAGCCTCGCGACCTGGCGGACGGCGAAGCAACAAAGAAATTTCGCGGTAAGCCGCGGCCTGCTTTGAAAGATCGTCGTAGATTGTTAGGGCGTGGCGACCATTGTCGCGGAAGTATTCACCCATCGCGGCGCCGGAGTACGGCGCGAGAAATTGCATCGCCGCGGGATCGGAAGCCGTCGCCTTCACCACAATCGTGTATTCGAGGGCGCCAAAATCCGACAGCGTCTTTACGACCTGGGCCACCGTCGAAGCCTTCTGTCCGATGGCGACGTAAATGCAAATAACGTCTTTCCCTTTTTGGTTGATGATGGCATCGACCGCGACCGCGGTTTTTCCGGTCTGCCGATCGCCAATAATCAGCTCGCGCTGGCCGCGCCCAATCGGCACCATCGCGTCAATCGCCTTCAGTCCGGTCTGCAATGGTTCTTTCACCGGCTGCCGGTCGACGACGCCTGGAGCGATTCGCTCGATCGGGTAAAACTCTTCCGTCATGATTGGCCCACGATCGTCAATCGGATTTCCTAGGGCATCCACGACACGACCAATCATCGCGTCTCCCACCGGCACCTGCATGATGCGACTGGTCCGCTTTACCAAATCGCCCTGCTTGATTGCCTGGTATTCGCCGAACAACACAGCGCCGACTTTGTCTTCCTCAAGGTTCAGCGCGAGACCTCGGACCTCATGAGGAAACTCGAGCAACTCGCCCGCCATTACCTTTTCTAGCCCGTGAATTTCGGCGATGCCGTCGCCCACTTTGATAACCGTGCCAACCTCCATGACCGTCACACCCGTCTCGAAGTGTTCGATCTGTTGGCGAATAATTTCGTTAATCTCGTCTGCTCTTATTGGTTCCATCTTTCCCTCTGGCTGCTAACCCGCGAGCTCCTCCCGGATTCGGTTCAGTTGGTTGCGCACCGAACCGTCGTAAATTGTCGAACCGATTCGCGTGACAATTCCGCCCAAAAGCGACTCGTCGGTATTAAAAGTTAAGCGTGCTTTCTTGCCGGTTAGCTGAGCGAGCTTTTCGCCGAGCAAAGTTTTGGTTTCTTCTGAAACCGGCCGGGCGGATGTCACATCCGCGCTAACGATACCGGTTCGTTCGTCTAAAACCTGGCTCAGCTTTTCGTTCATCTGTGACAGTTCAGCCAATCGCTGGTTCTTCAGAAGCAGGCGAAGAAAATTCGCGGTGGTGGGCCGAACCTTGGTCCGCGCAATCAATCGTTCGAGCACGGCCTGCTTTTGTTCGTAAGCAACGGTTGGGTTACTGAAAGCTTCGAGCAGGGCTTCGTTAGACGAAATCATCTTTTCCCACGCATCCAGTTCGCTCTGAACGATGCGTTCTTCCCCGCGTTCGACGATTACGTCAGCCAACGCCGTAGCATAACGCCTGGCGGCAGTTTGTGAACTCACGCGCTGGTTCCTCCCAGCTGTTGCACGTTTCGATTTGTCAGCGTTGCGTCGTCGGACTCACGCATTTCTCTTTTTAGGATATCTTCCGCTAATCGCACACTTTCAGCTGCCGCAAACCGGCGCAGCTCAAGCCGCGCAATTTTTCCCGCGCTCTCGATTTCTCGCTTGGCTTGTTCCCGTATCTTAGCGACCTCCTGTTGAGTCGCAAGTTCCATCCGCCGCTTTTCCGCTTCGGCTTCAGCCGTCGCGTTTTCCTTGATGCGTTTGATTTCAGCATCAAGATTCGAGAACAAAGCCTCAGCCTCCGCTAATTTCGCCAGAGCCCGGTCACGGTCAAGGCGCGCCACTTCGAGTTCTCGCTTGATTCCCTCACCCCTGGCACGAAGCGCCTCGCGGATCGGTCTGCCAAACCGCTTATGAAGATAAAGGGCGCACACGATGAATATGAGAAGGTTTACAAACTTCCACAACTCAAGCCCTGGATAGTTGAGCCATGGATCCAGCCACTCGGGAACAAAGTTGATAACGGAGAATGTATTGAGAAGTAGTAGCGCCAAAATTAGATTACATCCGCGAGCGACCAGTTAACTGTTTAGCCAAGCCGTCGTCCCAGGATTCGCCCCCCAATCTCAAGCGCTCGCGCTTCAGCATTCTTAATGAGAGATAACCTGGCGCCTTCTTCGGCTGTCTGAAGTGCTTGCCTTTCCTGGTCGATCCAGCGGGTAACCTCTGCCCTCACCTCGGCCACCTGCAGATCTCGTTCGCGCGACGCCGACCGGCGTTCTTCATCCATCAGTGAGTAGCCTCGGGTCCGGGCTTCACGAAGACTGCGCTGGTAATCCTGGATCTTCTCGCTCGCGTTCGCTAACGCTGTCTGCGCTTCCGAGGCACTGCCCTTTGTCCGGCGCTCCCGCTCCTCCAGAATTCGGTTGATTGGCCTTAAAAGAGTCGCATTCAGCAGGCTGACCATTACAACAATCAGCACCAGGTGAAACAACATCGTTCCATCCGGCACCAATTGAATGGCACTTCCTGCAAGAGCTAGCGCGACCACTTTCTCCTCCAATCACAAGGCACTAGGTAAAAAGCGACGGAGCATAACACCAGCATAAATCATGGTCAAGCGAGCGGACGCCAAACCCATTACCACTTACAGCACTGCCCCATACTCGGCTAGCCATAGCGCCACTACCGGGCTCCACTGTACCTTATACCGTTGGTCGGGCCCCAGTGGTATACAGTACAGTCGCTCAGGACTTCATGAGGAGATCGTAGAGACGAGCGAGATCCGAGTCGTTGTAAAACTCGATCTCGATCCTCCCGGCCGAGCTTCCGCTGGCTTCAACGATGCTTACCTTCGTTCCGAACTGCCGCCGTAACTTGCTCTCCGCGGCTCGTATATTTGCGTCCGATTGACGGGCACTGGCGGACACCCCCCGCGCCGCGGGCGGATTGCCGGAGAGACGTACGAGCTGTTCGGTCTTTCTAACGGACAGATCCTGGTCGATTATTCGTCGGGCGATCCGCCGCTGGAGGTCTGGGTGCTCTAAGCCCAAGAGAGTTCTCGCGTGGCCTGTCGATATCCGACCACTTTGGAGCAGCTCCTGGATATCCTCTGGAAGCTTCAACAGACGGAGATAGTTGGTCACATATGAACGGTCTCGACCCACCCTTTCTGCCACCGTCTCCTGTGTCAACCCCAGGGTATCGATTAGCTTTCTATAGGCTCGAGCCTCTTCGATTGGGTTCAGGTCTTCACGCTGAATGTTTTCAATGAGTGCAAGCTCAAGGACCTTGTCGTCTGATACATCTCTTATGACGGCGGGAACCCGAGTGAGGCCAGCCCGTTGTGCAGCTCGCCAACGCCGTTCACCCGCGATCAGTTCATATCGCTCGCCTTTGCGTCGCACCAGGACTGGCTGAACCACGCCGTTCGAGACGATCGATTTAGTGAGTTCATCTAAGGCCGACTCATCAAAGAAAGTGCGGGGCTGGGAGAATCCGGGGTCGATCAGATCTATCGGGACTTCGTTCGTTTCTTCGGCGGCTACCGCTGCTGCTCCTTCAGCTGAGAGCAGTGCCGACAGCCCCCGACCCAACGGCTTTCGTGTCATGGGCAATTATCTCCTTGGCCAACTGAAAATACGCTTCTGCGCCCCTGGAATGCGGGTCGTAGAGAGTGATGGGTTTTCCATAGCTGGGCGCTTCAGCGAGCCGAACATTTCTGGGTATTGTTGCCTGGAAGACCTGTTGCCCATAAAAGTCGCGCAGGTCCGACGCGACTGCGGCTGACAAGTTGGTCCTCTCGTCGTACATCGTCAATAGTAATCCTTCGATCGTTAATCCCGGATTATGGAGGCGCCGGATACGAGCCAACGTATCAAACAGCTCGGTGACGCCTTCCAGCGCGTAGTATTCGCACTGGATTGGAACCAGCAGCGACTTGGCGGCAGTCAGGGCGTTGAGAGTTAAGAGACCCAGGGACGGGGGACAGTCAATGATCACGTATTCAAAGTTTTCGAGAATCGGCTCTAGCGCCTGTCGCAGACGGAATTCGCGGTGCTCCACACTGACCAGCTCTATCTCAGCACCGGCCAAATCCTTGTTCGCTGGTAAGACCTTCAAAAATGGCAACTCGGTATTGAGCTGGGCGCTCGCGACAGGTTCTTCCATCACGAGAGAATGGTAGATACTTCTGCGGAAGCTGCCCCGTTGGATTCCAACCCCTGACGTGGCATTGCCTTGGGGGTCGGCGTCAACCAGCAGCACAGGCAAGCTCATACTCGCGAGCACGGCAGCCAAGTTGACAGCGGTTGTAGTCTTACCCACCCCGCCTTTTTGATTCGCGATGGCGATAACCTTAGACATTTAGCTCAGAGGGCTGGACGCAACGGATTGTGGAGCGGCTAACTTAACACAAGGCAGGACGGGGTTTCTAGCTTGAGTTGAGGAAAAGCTGTTTTAGAGGCTGAACGAATGTTTCACGTGTCCCCAGCAGCGGATGGGACACGTGAAACATCAATTGTGGACGCTCGCCACCACATATAACGTTGATAACGCGGCGGCCGTTAATCCAGATACTCTTCGTGCGTCACCTATCGTCAGCGGCCGCGAACGTTCAAGCCGCTCGATCATTTCATGCGACAGGCCGTTGATGCTTCGGTAGTCCAGATTCTGAGGAATAGGCGTCAAATCGTGGTGTCTTAGCCTTTTCACTGCGGCATCCTGCATCCGAATGTAACCGGAGTACAGGTCATCAGCTAGAGCGGTCTCGACATCGCTCAGGGCGACGCTTAGTTCCCCTTGGTTAATCAAAAGACGGTGTATCAGCTCCGGCGTTATGCCTGGGCGCCTTGCCACTTCCTCCAGCGTTATGGAACTCCCTAAGTCGCCGAGGCCTGCGCTTGCGGCGGAATACGCGGCGTCAGATGGGCGCAACCGTGTCGACTTAAGAGCGGCCTTTGCGGCTGCCACGTTATCTCGTCTTCGATTGAACCGCTCCCAGTCCACGTCGCCTACCAATCCCAGTTCTCTGCCGTATGCGCGCAGCCGCTCATCGGCGTTGTCGTGTCGTAAAGCCAGGCGATACTCTGCGCGCGAAGTGAAGATTCGATAGGGTTCATCTACTCCCTGGCTTATGAGATCGTCGACCAACACACCTATGTACGATTCTTCCCTTCGTAGCCGGAACATAGGGCGGCACGTCACTAAACATGCTGCATTAATGCCCGCTAGCAGGCCTTGGCAGGCGGCCTCTTCATAACCGGTCGTTCCGTTGACTTGTCCCGCGTGAAACAATCCCAAGATCCTTCGCGATTGCAAGTCTGGGCCGAGTTCTCGTGGATCCACGTAGTCATACTCGATGGCGTAGCCGGGCCTGATGATCCTCGCCTCCTCAAGGCCCGGTACCAGGCGCACCAACTCCTGTTGCAGACCCGCCGGCAATGACGTGGAGAAGCCGTTGAGGTAAACCTCGTTCGTGTCGTGGCCTTCGGGCTCCAGGAAGAGTTGGTGCCGGTCCTTCTCCGCAAATTTCACCACCTTGTCTTCGATCGATGGACAATACCGGGGCCCCACACCTTTGATTTGTCCCGAGTAGAGCGGCGACTGGTCGAGGTTTCTCCTAATAGCCTCGTGAAGCGTTGGCGTGGTATAGCCTACGTAACACTGCAGCTGCGGCTGAGTTATTTCGTCGCTGGAAAAGGAGAACAGGACTGGTCGCTCATCGGCGGCTTGGGCTTGAAAGGCTGACCAGTCAATCGTGCGGCCATCAATTCGCGGCGGCGTTCCCGTCTTCAACCTGCCGACAGGAAACCCCAACTGCTTCAGACTTTCGGCCAATTCGATAGACGCTGGCTCCCCTGCCCGGCCAGCGGTATACGTCCGACGGCCCGTGTGAACCAGCCCATTCAAAAACGTTCCTGCCGCGATAACCACGGCAGCCGCAGCGATGCGGCGTCCGTCCTGCATTTCCACGCCACGGATCTTTTCCTGCTGGACCAGCAGGTCAACCACCATTCCTTGCCGCAGCTGCAGATTCGGCGTGCCTTCGAGCATCTTTCGCATTTCCTTGCGATAAAGCGCGCGATCGGATTGCGTTCTCGGTGATTGTACCGCCGGGCCTCTCGAGCGGTTCAGTAGTCGAAACTGAATACCGGTCCGGTCCGCGACGCGGCCCATGATGCCCCCCAACGCGTCTATCTCGCGCACCAAGTGGCCCTTCGCTATTCCACCGATTGCCGGGTTACAGGACATCTGTCCAATCAAGTCCAGGTTCAAGGTAACGAGCGCCGTTTGCGCGCCCAACCGCGCCGCGGCTGACGCAGCTTCACAACCGGCGTGTCCGCCGCCGATAACAATCACGTCAAAAATCTCGTCAAACGCCAACATCATTTGCCTATACAGAAGGTGCTAAAAATTTCGCCAAGGATATCATCCGGCGTGGTCTCTCCGGTTATCTCACCTAGAAATCTAAGGGCATTATGAAGACCAACCAGGACTAGTTCTTCGCTAGCTCCACTGTCTAGCAACTCTCGTGAACTCTCCAGGGAGCTTTGCGCGCGGCGCAATAAATCGTAGTGCCTGCTGTCGGTTATTAAAAGCCCTGCGGTCTCCGAATCGACAGTTCCGAATGGCTCAAGTATAGCAGCCGTCAACTCGTCCAGTCCCTCGCCCGTGACTGCTGAGACATGGACCACCACGCTCGAAAATTCCGATAACGATTCTTCGCTGCGGACGGAGTTCGGAAGGTCACTCTTATTTATCGCGACGACATGCTTTGCTTTGGCAGCCTCTTCGAGTATTCCGACGTCTTCTGTCGTGAGTTCCCTAGAGCCGTCAACTACAACGAGAAGCAGGTCCGAATCCGCCGCGGCTCGGTGTGTGCGCTCGACTCCTAGTTCCTCGATCCGTCCCTCCGCCTCGCGAATGCCGGCAGTATCCGTTAACGAGACCGGGATAGCGCCCAGGATGATCGACTCTGTAATCGTGTCTCGCGTCGTGCCGGGTATCTCCGTGACGATGGCTCGGTCAATACCTACTAACCTATTGAATACACTTGACTTACCGACATTCGGTCGTCCTACCAAGGTCACCTTGATGCCGTCTCGCAACACTCGCCCTGACGCGAACGTCGCCGCCAAAGCCGCGATCATATTCGTGGCTTCAACCAGCTCGCCTGAAATTTGTTTCGTCTCGACTTGTGGTAGGTCGTCTTCAACAAACTCCAGCGCGGATTCCAACCTAACGATAGTCTTAATTAGTTTGTGCTTCGCCGGCTGCAGCGTTGCCGACAACTCGCCGCTTAGCTGACGCAGAGCTTGACTGGCTGCAGCATCTGTTTGCGCGTCGATAAGATCGCGCACGGCCTCCGCCTGCGTCAGATTCATCTTGCTGTTCTTGCAGGCGCGGAGTGTGAACTCACCGGGATGGGCCAGGCGCGCGCCAAGCTGTTGGGCCAGGTCCAAAGCGCGCCTTAGGATTAGCGGTGATCCATGACAACTTATCTCGAGCATATCTTCGCCGCTAAACGAATGCGGCGACTCGAAAAAACATATAAGCGCTTCGTCGAGTAGTTCTCCCGACTCTCTTAGAATTCCTTTTAGATAAACTCTTCTTGGTTCGGGCGTGAAGAGAGGATCGTGAATAAGAGCTTGAAGAATGCTGAGGGAGTCTGGGCCACTGAGACGTATTAGCCCAATCGCGCTGCGCCCCGACGAGGTTGCGATTGCGACAATGGTATCCATCGCGATGTGAACAGTTTTTAAAGCAGGGAGCCGGATCTACTTCGAGGACTTCAAGGCAACTCGCAGCTTGCGCGCCGAACCATCACCCACCGATTCGGTATAGAGGTCTTCGCAGTCGGCGAGGGTTAGATGAATAACTCGTCTTTCGCTTCCGTTCATTTCCCCGAAGATAAAGGGAACGCCGCTCGAGCGAACACGTTCGGCCGCCAGATTAGCCATCTTACGCAACTCTGCTTCGCGAGTGGCGCGGAACCCTTCGACGTCACAAACCAACCGCTGACCTTCGGCGAGCTTCCTTCCAAACGCCTGATTAACCAAGTGCTGAACAGCCTGCAACAATTCGCCGCCCTCAACCTGCAACATCTCGGCGTCTGGTCCACTGAGGTCAATCAGGCATTCGGTCGGCGTTTCCGTGACCGCAACTTTCACCTGCAGACCGGTGCCTGAAAATAGTGACTCAAGAAAATTGCCTGCCATTACACATGTTTCTTGCATCTTGTTCGTGCGCGGAAAGAGACGTAAAACTAAGTCTTCTTCCCTGGTCCGCTGCCTTTCTTCGGAGACTTTTTATCGGGCGGTTCTTCAGGCTCGCTCGGCTCGACGTTGGTCCACTTATTAATGATGAACTGTTGCAGGAATCCTACAATATTGCCAACCAGCCAGTACAGTAACAAGCCTGACGGCGCGCTCCAAAGAACGTACAACATGAAGAGCGGCATGCCGACCGCCATCATCTTGCGTTGGAGCGGATCTGCGGATGGCGCAGGTGTGATCAACTGCAAGACAATCATCGTCACTGCCATGAGGATTGGCAGGATATGAATTAAGTACGGCTCCGGAGCGGAAAGATCAGGCAGCCATAAGAAACTCGCCTGGCGAAAGTCTAAAGAGATCGTGATCGCCCGGTAGAGTGCGAACAGGAATGGCATCTGGATCAAAAGCGGCAGACACCCTCCGAGGGGATTACCTTCCTTCATCAACCGCAGTTGTTCGATCTGCAACTCCTTAAGCCGCGGATCGTTTTGCTTCATCCCCTTGATCTTTTCCTGCAACTCCTTCATGCGCGGCGCCAGCTTCTGCGCCTTTTTCATCGATTTCGATGAACGCCACTTCAGCGGAAAGAACAGGGAGTAAATAACTATGGTGAACAGGATGATGGCGACGCCGTAGCTGCCGGTGAGTTTTTGCAGCCACTTGATCGAGCTCAGAATTGGAACAGCGAGCGGACGTGACATCCAACTGAACCAACCAAAGTCTATTAGTCCTTCGAGGTCGATGGAACTACGCCCAGACAGTTGTCTAAGTTGTGCGCTTGCTTTAGTTAGCAGGTAGTGGTCTTTGGGGCCGGTGTAGACAGCCGAACGTGAACCGTCAGTAGGAATCGGCACCCAGGCAGTTATCAAATACCTTTTTTCAGCAGCGCCGTTTGAAGTGTGATTGTATTGGGTGGTCTGAAGTTCAAGTCCTTCCAGCCTGCGCGCGGGAATTACCACCATCGAAAAATAAGTATCGCCAACGCCGGCCCAATCGACAGGCCCGGGTATTGCCAGATGATCTGGACTGTTCTTGTTCTCGTTGACCGCATGGGCGAGGTGACGCTCGACTTTGTCGCCTACCGCGGCCACAGCTTCCGGAGCGACCGAATAAAACGTGTAGTTCTTGATTCCCTGGTCACCGATGCTTGGTCCGATTCTGACCTTCGCCTGGGGGACGACTTGTCCGCCACGCTTGATCGTGATTTCAAGATCAGCGATATAGCTATCGGCGTCGAGCACGAGCGTCTTTACAACATCCAAACCGGTTGCCGGGTCGTTGAGTAGAAACGTTATTCGTTTCTTCTCACCAGGCGCGAGAGTTAGTTCAGCATCTCCGGTCTCGCCACCCGCGCCATCCACCACGTAGTTTTTGCTAATCAGCAAACTATCAACCGATGCGTCGCCGATCGATAATTGGAGCGGCGCCTCGCGCGGCTGCCTTTGCAAAGCTTCCTGCGAAACCAACTGGAGCGGGACTTGCCGTTTCTTGTTATCCGCAACTGAATAGATACTCTGGCCGCTGTCCTGGTTCTTCTTGATGATCCAGCTGATCGCTTCGCCGCCCAGCGAATCGAGCTTCGCCTCGTACAGCGGTGTCTTAATTGAAACGACGCGATGTGGCGCGGCATTCAGGGACTCAGCCGGCGAGGGGCTGGCACTCGGCGACGCACTACTCACCGGCGTACTTTGCGGCGTAGCAGTCGGTTGCGGACTTGGCTGGGTTGCCGGCGCTGGAGCTGGGGCTGGCTCCGGTGGCTTAGTTGGAACGAAATAACTCCACGCAAAAAGAATTGCGGTGGAGATTAAGAGCGCGATGATGAGTCGTTTTTGTTGCATTTAGCTTAGCGATAACGAGAGCCGTGCTGCTGCATGCGGCCTACTTCACCGGGTCGTAACCGCCCGGATTGAAGGGGTGGCATCGCAGAATTCTGCGCACAGCCAGGCCGCAGCCGCGAACAGCGCCATACCGAGCAATCGCCTCGCTGGCATATTGCGAACACGTCGGAGAGAATCGGCAAGAGGGTGGAAGAAATGGTGAAATGGCGTGTTGATAAAATCTGATAAATGCGATTAGTAGTGACTTCACGTTTCGCCCAGCCGGGACTTACTCTCTTCCTTTGCTCTCCGCCTTTGTCACTCTCACCAGCAGCCCTTCGAATTCTTCGATCGTCGCACTCAACTTTAGGGCCGGCAGCCGGCGTTTGGCGTTGATTACCCAGTCGTAAGTTTGGGACAGAGTATTAAGCGACGTGGTCCTAAGCCGGAAAGTCTCTTTTAGTAATCGCCTGGCGCGGTTTCGATCTACAGCATTTCCCACCGCCTTGCGGGAAGCAGTAATTCCGAATCGGTTGTGAGACAGTTTGTTGGGCAAGACAAATGCCGTCATCAACACACCGTCATAACGCTTGCCTTGCCGGTAGACTTTTTGAAAGTCGGCGCTCCTGCGAAGGTTGGCCTTCATGAGCTGCGACTATTAATAGTGTGCTGGGGTTAAGCGGCGGCGACCCTTCGCGCGCCTGCGCTTTAGAACGAGGCGGCCGGCCTTCGACGCCATTCTGGCGCGGAAGCCGTGCGTTTTCGCGCGTCGTCGGTTGTTCGGCTGAAAAGTTCGCTTAGACATAGCTGGAAATCTCCCGTAAAAAGAAAACCGTAAGACTAGCTGTCAGAACACCCTCTGTCAAGAAAGGGTACGTGCTCGCGCGTTCAGTTGACCCAACTAACGGCAAAGCTCCGGCGTCTCAGCAAAGTCAAAGGAGACAGGCCGCTCGGACTTTCTCAAGCGTCAAAAACACCTCGTTACTACGGAAATATTCGCGTAGGTGTTTTATCTCGCCAGTTTGTTGCCTCCGGCAGAATCTGTGTGTTAGTCTCCGCCTCGCGTTCCGTCCTCCTTGTAAACCCTTGATAACCATAAGCTTAAAGCTTTACTTTAAGGCACAGGCTTTTCCACAAAGCTGAGGAAAAGCCTGTGGACAACTTGGCGGGCCGTGAACGCAGACATCCCGGTACAGGTTGATCAATCAACAGGGCGGCCTTGAAAAACTGAAGGTGACTAGTGGCAACGACCGACTTCAAAGTTTGGCATGGTGAGACTGGTGGAGAGTAATCTTTGGGAAAGTTTTCGTCGGACAATCAAAACTAAGCTCCACGAGGAAAGTTTTGAGACCTGGTTTAATCCGATCGGTTTCGAGGGCGTCGATCAAGACCAGCGGCTCCTTCGGCTCCGCGCCCCAAACTCTGTCGTCAGAGATTGGGTGAGGTCGAATTACGGCGGCGTCATCGATCAGTCGTTCACTGAATTGAACCTGCCCGGGTATTCGGTCGACTGGATCGTTACCGAAGCTGGCGGAAAGACCGAGACCCAAAACCCGACATCGGCCGAAGCCGCTGTTGTTTCTCTTCCGACGAAGTCCGAAGCCTTTCCATCGCCGGCTAGAAGCGTTGCAACCGCAGCAGCGCCGGCGAAAGAAATTAGCCTCGATCCTTCCTTAAACTCGAAATACACTTTTCACAGTTTCGTTGTCGGCTCCTGCAATCAGTTTGCCCACGCGGCGTCGTTAGCTGTGGCCGAAGCTCCTGGAAAAACCTACAACCCGCTTTATCTGTACGGCGGTGTCGGATTAGGCAAGACGCACTTGATGCACGCGTGCGGGCACGCGATTAAGCAGCGAAATCCTCACCTGAGAGTTTCCTATCTCTCGTCAGAGCGATTCATGAATGAGCTAATCAATTCGATTCGTTACGATCGGACCCAGGGATTCAGGGAGCAGTATCGATCCGTCGACGTTTTACTCATCGACGACATTCAGTTCATGGCGGGCAAAGAACGCACCCAGGAAGAGTTCTTCCACACGTTCAATACTTTATATGAACAACAGAAGCAGATTGTGATCAGCTCAGACTGTCCGCCACGCGAAATCCCGACGCTGGAGGAGCGTCTTCATTCAAGATTTGAATGGGGACTCATCGCCGATCTCGAGCCGCCCGATCTGGAAACGAAGGTGGCTATCCTGAAGCGAAAGGCCGAGGTCATGGGTTTTGCGATACCAGATGACGTCGCTCTTTTCATTGCCAGCCGGGTAAAAAATAACGTCCGCGAACTGGAGGGTTCTCTCATCCGGCTGGTAGCGATTTCGTCTTTGAGGGGAATTCCAGTTTCGAAAGAGTTAGCGAAGGACGCGATCAGAAACATTGCGACTGAAGACGAACCCGGCATAATTGCCATCGAGCAGATACAAAAGACAGTTGCAGCAGCTTACAAGCTGACGCCCATGCAGTTAGTTTCCAAGAGTAACTCTCGAGAGATTGCTTTCCCGCGCCAGATCGCTATGTATCTCTGCAAGAAACTTACGAAACATAGCTATCCGGAAATAGGTAGAGCTTTCGGCGGCAAACATCACACGACTGTCATGCACTCATGTGAGAAGATTCAATCACTGTCTACGACAGACGCTGCTTTTCAGAGACAGCTATCGAATCTTTCCGAGAGTTTGAAAAAGTGAGCGTTGTTTTCCACCGCCTGGCGTCAATATTAGATTCATAAATCAGCGCGGAGATCAATGTCGAGCAGGAAATCCACAAGGTGTTTGGCAGAGCGCCTGTGAAAGAATAGAATGAAAAGTGTTCCGGAGAGTTTTCATGCGGTGAAGTGAATTACCATTCAGAATTTCACCGTCGGTCTGGCGGAGTAAGCCGCAGTCCTGCTTACAGTTTCCTTGTTTTTCCACAAATCAACAGGACCTATTACTACTGCTGGAAATTAATAAACTGTTTTTCTTAGATCGAAGTAGAAAACAAAGAGGATGGTCTTATGGCTTCCACTGAAGGCACAAAGCGTAAGGAGTCGAACATGCAATTCATCGTCAGCAAACAAAACCTCCAGAAAGAACTTGGGTTCGTTCAGGGCGTCGTGGAAAAGAAAAACACCATCCCGGTGTTGTCGAACATCCTGATTGAATCCGTAGGCGAAAACACCATTCGGCTGACCGGAACGGATCTGGACGTGACCATTCGCTGCGACATGGATGCGGAAGACATTTCAACTCCTGGTTCTATTTGTGTGCAGGCGAGAAAGCTCTTCGAGATTGCGCGATTGCTGCCTGACGCGCCGGTAACTTTCAAGAAGGAAGACAACGATTGGGTGACGGTAACTTGCGACAAGACGCGCTTCAAAATGGTCGGCATCGCGCGCGACGCGTTTCCGGAAGTGCCTTCATTCAAGTCTGCACCGACTAAGCTTTCCGCCGGAGTCATCAAAGGATTTGTCGACCGCACCATTTTTGCGATCACGCAGGAAGAATCGCGCTATACGCTTTCGGGAGCCAAGTTTATTCTCGACGATGAAGGCGCGAAGATGGTCACGACTGACGGCCACCGGCTGGCGTATGTCGAACGAAAAGGTGTTTCGAAGAATGGGAGTGCCGAGTCGATCGATACATTGATTCCGCGCAAGACGTTGGCTGAGTTGACTAAATTATCGGCTGGTTACGAAGGTGATATTAGCTTGGGAATGGACGGCAACCATATCTTTTTCGAGGTTGGCCCGCGGCTGCTGATTTCGCGAATGCTCTACGGGCAGTTTCCGAACTACGATATGGTGATGCCTAAGAATAATGACAAGTCGATCCAATTCGACGGCGCGTTGTTGAACTCAGCTATTCGCCGCGTGGCCCTAATGGCGGATGAACGTTCACACGCCATTCGTTTTCACCTCGAGCCTAACCAGTTAGTTATCAGCTCACAGAACGCCGAAGAAGGCGAAGCGAGTGAGACTATTCAAACGGAGTATAGCGGCGACGCTACGGATATCGGCTTTAACGCGCAATACCTTCAGGACTTCTTGAACGTGGTTGGCGACGGCGCCGTAGCGTTCGAATTCAAAGACGGCAACTCACAAGCGCAACTGCGCCCGGCCGAAGGCAGCGAGTATGAATACAAATACGTGGTGATGCCGATGCGCCTGTAAATTCCAAGCTGAGTTAAAATCGGAAAAATTTTGTTTAGAAGATTGGGGGAGGGTTTTTAAATTCAACCTTTATCACTAAATAATAGGCCGGGCTATTCTTGAGTTGAACGTTCTCAATTAGATCGCCACATTTCATCTAAAAAGTCTTGAGAGTGAGGATTACCGGATTCGGCGGCTTTCTTGAGGTAGCGTACCGATTTTTCTCCGAACGAAATTAGCTTCTGTTTTGCCACTTTAGCTTCATCTACGTTTCCTTCGAGGTCGGCTATTAATTCATATATCGTAGCCTTGTCTGCAAACTCCGTTACGCTGTTTATCACCCAAATTGGAACTTGATTCTCTTTCCCTTTCGTAACGCAACAATCCCTCAGCGCGAAAAGAAATCCCTTTATTGAGTCCAACCCGATGGAACTTTCAGTGCCACTCGCTGTTATTTCTGCATCTATCGCGCTCAGCCTGTCTATTAGTTCGCGCCATGGTCTCCCTTCACTTTGATAATTCTTGACTAAGTAAAGAGCGGCTAGGTATTCAGCAACAGGGTCCAACGTAAAAGAAATTTTGCTTGGCAGTTCGTCTGTCTTAATTAGTTTTAGCTCGTTTTCTAAATATGACAACAGATGGAGAGCAGTTTTTCCACCTCCCAACGCACTAAGAACATCTACGCGTTTTACATGCTTAGGATTAAGGGTTTCCTGGAGACATTCCCAGGCAATGATTTCGAGTTTACTGAGAACGGTCTCGGTCCTAAATTCATGTCTTCGGTGTAGGCTACTTATGTTGCTTTCTATCAGGTCAGGAATATTGTCGGGTAATATTCCTGAATGCGCCTCTTTAATTGAAATCATTTGATCGGCATAGATTCTGGCGAGAAGGACTGTCACGCCGCGTTCGGCGGTAATCTTGGACAGTTTCTTTTGTGCGTTTATGTATTCACTTTGGTCTTGAAATAAAGAGTTCTTGTTGTTGAGTTTCACATATTCAGCGATAAATTCCAGCGTGTTAGCGTCTTGCATTTGTTTGAGATGAATGACGCTCCTCGGCTGTTCGTTAAGATTTTCATACTTGCGAGAGGTGACTATCAAAGCGTTGATCGGAATCTCGCTTATGGAGTTTGTTATCGCAGCGCGGGACTCAGCGCTTAACTCAGAGAAACCATCAATAACCACGAGGATGTGTTTCTTCTTGAGCAACGATTTAACAAGCTTTTCGGAAAGAAGCTCTGTCGCGTCAATCAGTCCGGACAACCGAACGTTAATAGATTTCAAGACGTTTGGTTCGCCATCGAAGGAATCGGGCTGGAGCAGTACGGGAATCATCGAGTGTTTAGGACAAATTCTTTTTTCGGCTTTCTCATGCATGGACCATCTGATTATTTGTTTAGCTAACGTCGTCTTACCAGTGCCACCCTCGCCGTAAATTACCAGCCGTGCCTGGTTTCTCTTAAACAGGTCCTGCAATGCGGAGGGTTTCGGTTGCGGAATAGTAGTCTTATCAAGCGTAATCTCGGTGGGTACGTAGAGATTGCGGTCCCTTATCTGGTTCTTTTCGAAATTCGTTCTAACGTCCTCGGAATGAGAGCGAACCCACGCGTTAAGAGCCCGAGCGCGGTATTGCATGCCGAGCAGTAACAGATACTGTGGCTGGAAAGAGATGGTTGGACCGCCAATGGATTGAGGGAGTTTCAGAGTTACGACACCATTGAACGTTAGTTTCTCGCTAAGGCTGACCATCAGCACCGGAAACATCAAGAAACCCAAGAGTAGAATCGCGATCAATATTCCTGAAGAACCGAGTACGACAGCCAGCCATAACGGTACTGCACGCAAACGCCGGAGACTGGCGAATATGAAAGTATCTTCGCTCAAGGCCTTCGCGGCCCTATGTAAATCGTTTGCTTCCGGCTCGTAGCCAAAGCGACGAAGATCGTTTTCGGCCTGATCCAATGGCGCTAATAGTTCGGAGTCCTTTGTCAGCAGGGCAGTGTTTCCTATTTGCAACACAGCCTCGACAATAGGTCCTTGTTTGGCCTTATCTAGCCCGCCTAATTCCTTTAATAAGGAAGCCAGTGTATTCCTGATAATTATGTTTTCCGCTTCCTTCGCTTCGTCGACGGCTCCAGAAAGGTATTCATAGTCAACTCCTTGGAGAGCCACATTAGTTCTCGTAATTTGAGCGAGGGCATCAACAACGGCGTAGCTGGTTTCGGCAAGAGTTAGCGCAGCTCCGATACGAACCTCCGGCTGCGAGAGTCGGAGAGCCGATTCAATCTCTGGAAGGATCCGTCGCACAATTGCAAGGACTTCCCTTGCGGCGCTGTTCCTGTTATCGACGTTGGAATCGGTGGTAATCGTCTGCCTAAGCTGTTTGACTTTCGCAAGAATGATTCTGCTAGCCGAGGCTATCAACTCTGGCGTCCTTGCCTCATTAGCGTGGTTCTTCAGCGTGTCTCTCAACTCCTCATAGGAATTGGGAGCAATAATACCGTAGCCCGAAGCCAGAGACTGTAATGCACCAATGCGAATAGACTGAATAGGATCGCTTCCCGCTACAAGTTTGAGAACCTCGGCTGCGGCGATCTTTTCGTTTCTATCGTCCTTAATAGGTCCGCTGATCTTGGAAATCGCTTGGAGAGCTTCTGCCCTTACAGTGGGATCTGGATCCTGTTTGACGACCTGTTCGAGAGCAGTGAGGGCGCGAGACGCTCGTTCACCCAGTGCGGCAAGGCTGACGGCAGCGGTTTTTCTGTCAACGGGATTACACGTTTGCAGCTTACTTATTTGCGTCTCAACGTAAGCACCCTCTTTTGGGCTGAAACTGGAAACTTGACCTTGGGAGTTACTGAAACTTAGAGCAAGGAACCCAAACGCAGCGCTCATACAGATTCCGATCCAGTTGCGATGTGATTGAATTTTCATGAGGAGCAAAGGATGTCAAGATGACTTAAAAGCGTTGAGGGCTCAATCTATGGTGTCTGCCCCGATTCTCAGGAAACAGGCAAATCGGCGGACAGGTACGAGGATTACAGACCGGAATCTACTGTAAGCGCTTCCAGCGCGTCAAGAAAAAATCCCGCTATCGCTGAGGCTTAGAATAAATTCCAAGAAAACAGACCAGAAAATCCTGATACTGATTTACTCATTGATAGGCGACACATCGGCTTTCCCAGAGGGCCAGCGTTCCTAGTTGTTGGGAGTTCTCACGATCCGACATTGGTTCCAACTCGTATGCTAAAATCCCTCGATGATCCTCGAGTCGCTTGCCGTAAATAATTTTCGAAATCTAAGCGGCGCTATCACCTGGGGACCCGGCCTCAACATCATCTACGGCAACAACGGCCAGGGTAAGACAAACTGGCTCGAAGCCATTCACACCCTCTCTCGAACCAAATCCTTTCGCACCCAACGTCTTCAGGAAGCCATCCGTTTCGGCCATGACTCAGCCTTCATTGAAGGACAAGTCTCCACCGGCGAAGACGTCCACAGAAATCTGCGCGTCTCTCTGCGTGAGAACACCAAGTCGATCTGGGTTAACGAAAAGCGCGAGCAACTCGCGCGTTATCTCGGGCTGCTTCAGGTGTTTGCTTTTACCGCCGATCAACTCGAGGTCGTGCGCGGCATGCCCGAAGCGAGAAGACATTTCATCGATCGCGGAGTGGCGTCGCTCAGGCCGGCGTACATAAGAACAGTTGCCGACTACAACAAAGTAATCAAACAAAAAAACCGGATTCTGCAAGACGCGTCGGATAGCGAGTCACGGCTGGAAGAGGTCGCAAATTTAGTAGCGCCGTGGAACGAGCAACTGGCGACTCTCGGTGCCGCGATCCATAACGCGCGCGTTGAGTATACCGAGCGCCTCAACGGCGCGCTCGAGCGTTCGCTTTTTGAGCCGGCAGAACTGCAAATTCGCTACGCGTCGTCGCTCGAAACCAGGGGAGACGTTAACGACTACCAAGCCCTTTTGCGGGAGCGTTTGCAGTTGCGTCTGCCCGCCGAGATGTCTTCCGGCCGCGCGCTCATCGGGCCGCATCGCGACGACTTGGCGATACATTTGGCAGGCCGGGAAATGCGCGTTTTTGGAAGTTCCGGCCAGCAGCGTAGCGCATTGTTACTATTAGACTTAGCGGCAATTTCAGTGTATAATTCCTGGCATCAGGATTATCCTGTTTTTCTGGTCGACGACGTCGATGCCGAACTGGACGAGAAAAGGATAAGACGGCTGTTGGAGTATCTTGAAGGACGCACCCAAACATTCATTACCACGTCGAAAAGAAGCCACCTCGAAGGGTTCCTTTCCAAAGCCAACGTCCACGAGATCGTACAAGGCGAGGCCTTGTCGAGGGAGTTGACTCAGCAGCCTCTTTCAGCCGCTGCGGCTCTGGTGGAGAGCGTCTAGTCCAACGTCGCGGATCTTCGCGGTTTCATGAGTATTAAGGAGAACGTATTGACGACAGCGGGAACAACAGCAACCGGTAAAAAGCAACACACTTACGATTCATCTTCCATCGCAGTTTTGGAAGGCCGTGAAGCCGTGCGCAAGCGGCCGGCGATGTACATCGGCTCCACCGGCGAGATCGGTCTGCATCACCTGGTTTACGAAGTGGTTGACAATTCGATCGATGAAGCGCTTGCGGGATATTGCGACACCGTTGAAGTCACCATCCACCTCGACAACTCGATCACCGTCGTCGACAACGGGCGCGGAATTCCGGTCGACGAAATGAAGAAGGAACGAAAGTCCGCGGCTGAAGTAGTGATGACCAAGCTTCACGCCGGCGGAAAGTTTGACTCGAACGCGTACAAGGTCTCTGGCGGTTTGCACGGCGTCGGCGTTTCCTGCGTCAATTTCCTTTCCGAGTCTTTGCACCTCGAAATTTGGCGCGACTCGAAAACGTATGAACAGGATTACGTGCGCGGAATTGCCGTCGCGCGTCTGGCCCAAACCGGCAAGACCAGAAAACGCGGCACGAAGATCACCTTCAAGCCGGACGGCCAGATTTTTGATCACACTGTTTTCAGTTTCGACAAACTTTCCGAGCGGCTCAGAGAAAAGGCGTTTCTCAACAAGGGCATCCGGATCACGATTAAGGATGAACGAGAAGATCCGGAGCGCTCGCACGAGTTTTACTACAAAGGCGGCATCGCGGAATTTGTCAAACATCTGAACAAGAATAAGACGACACTTCACGACAAGCCGCTCTACTTTGAGAAAGAAGCCGACGCGCTTTCGATCGAAGTGGCCATTCAATATAACGATGGCTACGACGAGAAGGTCTACTCTTTCGCCAACAACATCAACACGGTCGACGGCGGCACACACCTTTCCGGTTTTCGCTCCGCCTTCACCCGAACGATCAACGCTTATGCGCAGTCGTCCGGTCTGGCTAAGAACTTCAAAGGTTCATTGACCGGCGACGATGTTCGCGAAGGCCTGGTGGCGGTGATTTCCGTCAAGCTGCCGCAGCCTCAGTTTGAAGGTCAGACGAAGGGCAAACTCAATTCCGATGTAAAAGGCGCGGTGGAGTCGTTCCTGAATGAGCGGCTGACAGAATATCTCGAGCAAAACCCGACCGTGGCGCGCAAGATCGTGGGCAAGTCGGTCGACGCGGCCCGCGCCCGCGAAGCGGCCAGAAAAGCCCGCGAAATTGTGCGCAAAGGCGCGCTCAGCGGCTCGATGTTGCCGGGCAAACTCGCCGACTGCCAGGAAAGAGATCCGGCGAAGTCGGAGATTTATATTGTTGAGGGAGATTCTGCCGGCGGCTCCGCGAAGCAGGGGCGCGATCGCAAGAACCAGGCGATCCTGCCGCTCAAGGGCAAAATCCTGAATGTGGAAAAGGCGCGCTTTGACAGGATGTTGGGCCACAGCGAAATCAAGGCGCTGATAACCGCGCTCGGCACCGGCATCGGTAAAGAAGATTTCGATGCGAGCAAGCTTCGTTAACCATAAAATTATCTGATGACTGACGCCGACGTCGACGGCTCGCACATCCGCACCCTCCTGTTAACCTTCTTCTATCGGCAGATGGCCGAGCTGGTCGAGGGAGGATTTGTTTACATTGCGCAGCCGCCGCTGTTCAAAGTGAAGCGCGGGAAGAAAGAGGAGTACATCAAAGACGAAAGCCTGATGATTCGCTACCTGATGCGCATGGCGACTGCGGACATGACCGTGAAGTCAGTCGGAGCCAACCAGGACATCGAAGGCAAGCAGTTGGCCCAGTCGCTCGAAAATTTGGTCGATCTGAAAAACTATCGCGAGCGCGCCGCGCGTCGACTCGGTGGCGATGCTCACCTGCTTGGGACGCTGCTCGAAGCGTTTGGCGGAAAGAAAGGCGTGCTACGCAAGCCGGGCACTTCGTTGAAATCTGTTTTTCAGAGCAGCGATTTGATGTCGAAGGTCAGGTCTACGCTCGAGAAAGCCCGTTTTGATACCGAGCTTTCGAACGATGAAGAACACGGGTTATGGGAAATTGAAACGACCACGACATCTGGTCTGAATATTCGGATCGACTGGAACTTCGCCAGCTTTGTCGAGTTTCAACGAGCCGTTGAGCTTTACACGGAGCTCGAAGACACTCTGGCCGCGCCGTTCATCACCGGGACGAATGGCAGCAGCGAGGAGATTGCCACGCGCGAAGAGTTGCTCGAAAAAGTGCTCGCGGCCGCGAAAAAGGATCTATCGATTCAGCGTTACAAAGGATTGGGCGAGATGAATCCCGAGCAGCTTTGGGAAACGACGATGAATCCTGAAAAGCGCACGCTGCTGCAGGTAAGGATCGACGACGCGGTTGAAACTGACGAAATATTTACGGTGCTGATGGGCGATGCGGTTGAACCGCGACGAAAGTTTATTGAAGACAACGCGCTCGACGTCAGAAACCTCGACGTCTAACGAAGAGGTGTAAATCCAACCAGCGTAAGAAAAACATTTTCCATTTCTCATTTCAAATTTCTCATTTGTCATCCCGGCAAAACCATCCTACGTTTAGAATGCGGACTTGTCCGCCTCACGCGGGGGCACAAGTGCCCTTTCTAAACGGAAGGCAGCTACCTTTTTTCGCGGTAGCGGTCGACGCGAAAACGCGATAGCTTCACCGGCGCTCCCGGTTCAATGCCCGCTTTACGCGCCGCGATATCCACCTGCTGGCTGGCGCTTTCAACTCCGGGAATATCCGGCAGCAATAATCCGCGCCGGCGCTCCGACTCGTCCTCAACAATCACTCCAAAAACCCTCGGGTCGAGCTGCGCCAGCGTCGTAGGTTCCGCACTGCCCAGGACGTCGACTGAATAACGAAGGTCCGCGAGTTCTTCCGGCGCCACCGGATAGAAACGCGGATCGCGAGTAGCGGCGTTAATCGCGTTGGCGATAATTTCCTGGGCCAGGTTGTCCTTCACTGGCTCGACCGTGCCAATGCAACCGCGCAACTCGCCGGCGTGTGTCTTGATGGAAACAAAGCAGGGCGCGCGCGTGGCCAGCAGAGCCGAAAGATTGACCGGCGCTTCGATCTGTTTGCCGGTGCGCACGAAAGTTTCCACGGCATTGCGCGCCAGCGCCGGCAGTTGAGTCGCTGGATTAGCGTCTTCTCGATCTGCCGCAGGATCAAGGCTAGCGGACTTTGACGCGCCGGCGTTTGTCAGTTGGGCCACCAGGTAGCCAACGCCGAAGGGCGCTTCATAATTCAACACTTCGCAGGCGCGCGGTAGTTTGTTAATTGCGCCGAGGGCCACCAGCATCGAACGATAGCCACACTCCCCCGCAGTTCTCCTCAGCTCCGGATCGATTTCAACAATTCGATCGGGGGAGTTTTCGTGAATGGCGTCGACCACTTCTCGATCGAAGAGATAAGCCGTCGCGTTGTAACCCGCCGGCGCCTCGGGCTTGAGCCGATGACTAAGATCGCCGCTGGCAATAAAAGCAGTCGGCCGCCCGGTCACGTTTGCCGCCGCGCTGATGCATTCGCCAAACTTCAGATGGTCCTCGTTGGAAAGAAAACTGTAGCCCAGCGCCACTACGCCGCCGCTCCAGCCGTTGCGATCGAGAAAGTAAAGCGGCACGGCACTGCCGTGGTCCAGGGAAAAATCTTCAAGACCAATCACGTCGTAGGTTTTTTCGGCGGCTGTTTTCTTTATCGCGACGAGCAACTCCTGGTCGAGAGGGAATTCGATGCGGGCGTTGGGCGCGCGAAAGTTCGCGAAGTCACCGTAGAGATTTGTTTGCTGGTAGGCGACGAAGGCATCCGCATGAAGCGGAGCGTGAGGCGAGATCAGCACTACGGTTTCGGCGCCGCTCCGGACGACGCGTCGCGTGAGTTCGGCCATCGCGTCAATCGACGCACGCACCTCGGCAGTCGCTTCGCGCCCGACTTCGTCCACCATTATCGGCGGGTGCGGAGCAATGCCGCTGAAAACAATCGCGCCGGCGTTTTCCATCAGCGTGGCCAATACGGCTGCCCCTCCGGCAAAAGAAAGATGCCGGCAGAGGCTTGAGGCAGATGAAATGCTGAGCGATAGCTCAACATTTACAGCTGCAAACTGAGTGTCAGGGAACGCGCGAATTTTACCACACTAATCGGCTTCGGTACCTTAGGGTGAGTGGCGGGCATTCGTGCCGTAGGCACGATATGTTTATAGCCACGAGGTTCGTTTAAAAGACTTTCCTTCGACAGGAGCGAGCCGCTCGCTCCTGTCGAAGGAAAATGGCTTGATGAAGCGCAGGGCTATAAACATTTGGCTCCTAACGGAGCCTTTGCCTCTCGTTTAGAAGATAACTATCATCGTGAAATCTTGTGCGACGCGTTTCAACTACAGACCAGATGATGGAAACAGATGTCTTGATCGTGGGTGCGGGTCCGGCGGGCTCGTTCGCTGCCGAGCGGCTGGCGCGTGGCGGGGTAAGCGTTGTGCTGTTCGATGGACGCCCGGAAGGCGAGCCGAAAGCCTGCGGTGGCGGCGTGACTGCCAAAGCTTTGAAAGCCTGGCCGGAGCTGCTGGGCGCGGTCGGTCGCACCGTAAACGAACTTGAGATGTACTCTCCGTCGGGCCGTCATCTTCATCTGGAGCTTGACGAGCCATTCGCAATTTATTCGCGCGTGGCCTTCGATTCCTACCTGCGCGAACGCGCGCGCGACGCCGGCGCGAAAGTCGTCTCGGAAAAAATTACCGCGCGAGCTATAAAGAAAACGGAAACCGGCTGGACGGTGCGCGGCGCAAATAACGCCGAATGGACCGGAAGAGTTTTGGTTGCAGCCGACGGGGCCAACAGCGCGATTGCGAAGAAGCTGGCTGGTCCCTTAGCCGCCTCGGACATGGAAGTCGCTTTCGGATATCGCGCGCCGCTGCCCGAACAGGGAAGCGTGCCGACAGTGATCGCGTTTCTGCCGGGCTGGGTGGGATATGCGTGGGCCTTTCCGCGTCTGGACCATGTCTCGTTCGGCATTGCCACGACGCAGGACGCGTTTGATCACAAAGCCCTCGACGCGCTGCTCTGGCAATTCATGTTTGGCTACTACCGGCAACGCGACGACAGCAAGGCAAATATTTGGAAAAACTCGCAGCCGGATACCCAAATGGAAAACAGCCTGCGTGCTGCTGCTGAACGCTACGCGGCGCGCATCCCGGGCCTGGCGGATGAAACCTGGGAACGGCGCCGGGCGTCGGGCGAGGGCTGGGCGTTGCTCGGCGATGCAGCGGGCTTTGCGGATCCGGTAACCGGCGAAGGAATTTACTACGCACTGCGTTCAGCGGAATTGTTTGCCGACGCCTTTCTCACCGGGCGCCCGGAGGAGTACGAGCAACGTTGGCGCGAAGACTTTGGCGCGGAGTTGCGGCGCGCTTCACAGATGCGGCGGCGGTTTTACGGAAACTTCTGGGGCGCGCCGTTTACGGAGCGAATGATTGAGTTCGCGCGCGGACACAAAGGGATCAAGCGAGTGCTGGGCGATCTGGTGGCAGGCGAGCAGGGTTACGTGGGACTGAAGAAGAAACTTGCGCGCAAAGCGCTGCGACCGATCTGACGTGTACTAACACAAAACAATCAGCCGCGGATTCACGCGGATATGCACGAATCAGAACAATCAAATCATAATCCGTTTTACCGTTCTGTATCCGCGAGCATCCGCGGAAATCCGCGGCTGGATGAGGCAAAGCCGCGGAGCTTTTACGGAGCCAGCCGACTGATGCTCCAGCTTTCGTCAGGCCCGCGTTCGTAGACAATTCGATCGTGCAGCCGGCTCGGTCGCCCTTTCCAAAACTCAATTCGCTCCGCGCGCAGGCGATAACCACCCCAGTGTGACGGGCGATTCACGTCGCGGCCTTCGTAAAACTCCTCCAGCTCACCGGCCTGTTGCTCCAAATACTCCCGCGACGGAATTACCTGGCTCTGCGGCGACGCGAGCGCGCCGATCTGGCTTTCGCGCGGCCGCGTTTTGAAATACGCATCAGACTCGGCGGCCGAAGTTTTTTCTACCGTACCTTCCACGCGCACCTGCCGCTCGAATTGCGGCCAATAGAAAACCAACGAGGCTTGCGGGTTGGCATCGAGCTCGGCGGCTTTGCGGCTGTTGTAGTTGGTGTAGAAAACAAAACCGCGCTCGTCAGCCTGCTTCAACAGCACGAGGCGGGCTGAGGGTTTTCCTTGGCGCGTGGCGGTCGCGAGCGTCATCGCTTCGGCCAGGTGGATGCCGGCAGCGATCGCTTCGTCAAGCCAGCTGCGGAAGAGAACTAGAGGATCGCGATCGATCGTGCTCTTGTCGAGTGATGCGTCGGAGTAAGTGGTTTGCTTCTCTTCCATGCTCTGAGTCTGAAGGTACAGCGTTGAGATTTGAACTTGTGATCTCGTCCCAGAGGGACGAAATGTTATAGATGACGTTCTGACAAGGTGTCCCAGCTCCGTAGGAGCGAAACCTCCGATTTGCTACAGATTGTTTCGACTCGGAGTTTGTCCGAGCAACCCCTCGGTTTTATATTATCTATAGACATCTCGCTCCTATGGAGCGAAATCTGATCCGCGCAAATCCGCGGCCTAACTTTTTGTAAACGGCGCGAGCCGTTCACGCAGCTCAGCGGGAATCGGTACCGTTTCAAACGTATCCCGGCGCACTGCGACCAGCACGAAGTGGGCGTCGGCAATCACGAGCGTATCGCCCTTTCGTCGAACCTCGAAATCCAAACGCATTGACTTGTTACCAAAGCGTCCGACAAAAACCGACACTTCTAGTAGATCGTCCAGTTGCGCGGCGTGATGAAAGTCGCATTCGAGATGAACGCGCGGCAGCCACACGTCGAGCTCGTCAAACATCACGCTGTAAGGCAAGCCGACGGCTCGAAACAGTTCCGTCTCCGCGAATTCAAAGAAGCGAATGTAAGCGCCATAGAAGATTATGCTGGCGGCGTCGACATCGCCCCAGCGCACGCGTTCTTCGATGGTGTATTTCTGGTGCATGATCTATTGGCCGCGGATTTACGCGGATGCACGCGGATCAGAAAAAAATCAAAGAAGATTCAGCGGTCAACTGGTCTTGCTCTGATTCGCGTTAATCCGCGTAAATCCGCGGCGAAGAAATCCGCGCCAGTTCCGCCACCGCGGCGATGAATTCGCCCAGCTCCACCGGTTTCGACAGATAACGATTGTAGCCGGCGGCAAGGGCGCGCGCCTTGTCTTCGTCTTTCGCGTAGGCCGTGATGGCTATGGCCGGGATATCGGGAAACAAATCCAACGCTCGCACGTCTTGAATCAACTGGTATCCGTCGGCGCCCGGCATCGCGATATCCGAAATCACCACGTCGGGCCGCGTTGTTCGAATCGCTGCCAACGCCTCGACGACTGAAGACACCGCGGTGACATTCGCGCTTCGCTGCACGAGAGCGGCGCTCAATAGATCCAAAGTGTCCTGATCGTCGTCAACCAGCAACACGTTCAAGCCGGAAAGAGTTGGCTGCAACTTCAAACGGCCGTTAGTCTCAACCTCGTTAGCATCCGGGACTACCGCAGGCTCTTCAATGATCGTGCCGACAAGTGGCAGCCTAACTGCGAAGACGGCGCCGGTCCCGGCCCCGCCGCTCCTGGCGGAGATTGAGCCACCGTGAATTTCAACCAGATGTCTCGCGATAGCCAATCCCAAACCGAGGCCGCCGTGTCGTCGCGTCGAAGTACTATCTGCCTGGCGAAAACGATCGAAAACGAATGGCAGGAACTGGGACGTAATACCCTGCCCGGTATCCGTCACGGTGATCTCGACGTGAGAGTCCACATGATGCAGGCCCACGGTTACGCGTCCGCCCGCAGGAGTAAACTTCACCGCGTTTGAAAGCAGATTCCAAAAAACCTGTTGCAGCCGGTTGACGTCGCCGGGCACCGCCGCCGGCTCCGGTTCGAAGTCGAGATCGATCTGAATGCCTTTCGCGTCAGCTGTAGGCCGCACCACATTCACGGCAGCTTCCAACACGGGCGCGAGCTCCACCGGGTTCAGCTCGAGATAAAGATTGCCGGTGATGATTCGAGACACGTCGAGAATGTCGTCGATGATTTGCGCTTGCGACTTTGCATTGCGCTGGATGGTTTCAATGGCGCGCGCGGCCGTCTCAGTTTCCAACGAACCACTCTGCAGCATTCGCGACCAGCCAAGGATTGCCGTCAGCGGCGTGCGCAATTCATGGGAGACGGTAGCCAGGAATTCATCCTTCAGCCGGTTCGACTCTTCCGCGCTCGCTCTGGCAGTACTTTCGCGTTCCAGCAAACGCACATTCTCAATCGCCACCGCCGTAAGATTTGCAGCCATACGCATTGCCGTTGCATGTTCCGCGCGATAAGCGCCGAGCTCGTAGGTCTGCACTTCGATCGTGCCGATAATCCGGCCCATCACGGCCATCGGCGCCGATAATGACGACTGCGGTCGCAAACCATTATCGGGACCGACCAACACCGCCGGGTTGCCGAGCGTCGCGTTTTGATAGTCGTTGGTAATGATGATCTGATTGGTTCTTACCGCGCGACTGTTAGGTCCGGTGAAATTCACCGGCATCGGCGGCAGTTCAGAAGTGTCGAACTCCGCGCCGTCGCCCCAACCGTAGCAGGCGATACGAACGTCAAGGCTGGCGTCGTAAAGAGAAACAAACAGGCCGTCGCAAGGCACGGCCAGGGAGGTGAACTCCCGCAGCCCGCGAAAGATCGCGAGCAGGTCGCGTGCGGTGCCCAGGGTCTGGGCCAGGGCCGCAACTTTCTCCAACAACCGTTCATATTCCGACAGCGCGCGCTGGTCTGCCTGACGCAAAGCTTCTTCGGCCCGGCGCCGCGTGGTGATGTCGCGACCGACGCCCTGTACGCCGATCGGCTTCCCGTGGTTGATCGCCAGCCGGCTGCTGATCTCCAGCGTGAAGAGACGTCCGTCCTTAGCCGTCACTTCCACTTCGTAATTGGTGCGTTCTTCCCCGGCGAGTTTGCGTTGAGTCATCTCGCGCGCACTGGCGGTAGAAACGGGCGTTAGAAACTCCGACATGTTCATGCCGATGAGCTCTTTTTGGGTATAGCCGGTAAGAGATTCGACGGCGCGATTAATCGAAGTGACATTGCCCTCGAGGTCGAGCGAGAACACGATGTCGTTCGCATTCTCGACCAGATCGCGATAGCGTTCTTCGCTTTCCCGCAGAGCTTCTTCCGCGCGCTCGCGATCCGTGAGCGTCTTGCGCACCTTACCTTCAGATACGCGCAAGTCGGCCGCCGAGGCTTCGGCCGCGGCGCGCGCATTCACTTGGGAATAGGTGAGACCAAACAGCAGCAGGGTAATCAAAACGCCGCCGACAAAGGTCGAGTAGAGAGATTTAGCGCTCGCGGCGGAAGCAAATTCCGGACGAGAGGCAAAAGCTACGGTCCAGGGGCGGCCGGCCACCTGCACTTCGCTAAGTGTAGTGAAGCGAGGCTGGTCGTTTCCTGGGCCGGCGTTGTCAGTCGCCGTATCGTGCAGCAGGTTGTCAGCTTTCGGTTCCGGCCCGTCGTAAAGGCGTATATCGATGTCGGTAGTTTTTTTGATGGCGAGGACGGCGCTCAGAAAGTCTGACGCGCGAAACTGGCTATACACAAAACCCGCTAACGCGCCGCGGCGCTCGTCGACTGTTTTAGGCGTGCGATCGTTCTCGTAAATAGGCGCATAGATCAAGAATCCCGCTTGCTCGTTTTCGCCATTCGCCGGGGCCAGCTTTACCTTTGACGTGGTTGCCGGCAGACCGGTGTCGCGCGCAATTTCCATCGCTGCTTTGCACGCCGGATCGGTGTGCAGATTGAAATTGTCGTTGCGATCGCGTCGATCGAGTTGATCGAAATGCAGCGCCGCGGCGTAGCGGTCCTGATCGCTGTCGGGCCAAATCTGAAATTCCTGAATCGGGTATTGTGGTCCGGTGGCGGTGTCTTTAGCGGTGTGTGGGACTCGCACCAGGTAGCCGATGCCCTGTACGCCCGGGTATTGATCCGCCAGCTCCAGTCGCTCGACAAACTTCTCAAACTGTCCCGGATTGATTGAAGGGCTTACGGCAAAGAGGCCGGTGGCCGCGCGCAACACTTCGATGTATAAGCGAGGGCGCCCGCGCACATAAGTCGTCAATTCCTGTGAGGTGGTATTGAAGCGTTCGAGATCCTTTGCTTCGGCGGTGCGCCAAACGTAGTAAGAAAACAGCAGCGTGCTGAAGAGCCCGACGACCAGGACGAAATAAGGAACGAAATATCGTCGCGGCGGTGGTCCAACACGCTTTGGTTCGGTCACGCGAATTCCTTAGCTCTAGAGAAAAACCCGAAGCTATCTCACGCGGCTGGTCCGTCGTCGGAGAAAATCTATCAATACAAACTGCGAGAGATTGCTCGGATTTGCGAAGTAGGCTTTGCCGTTCGTCATCGCGCTCATCTGTTTCACGAACTCAACCAGGTAGTAGTCGCTGGCCAGCATGAACGTGTTGACCATTATACCGGCTTTTCGACAAGCCTGGACTTCTTTGAAAGTCGCCTCCATCACAAACGGGTCGCCGCCCATCGAATTCTTGTACAAACGGCGCGCTGGGAGCGCAGGCATCTTGCCCGCCGCTTTTGCGCTGGACGTTCCCGCGAAGTTTCCCTCAACAAAACACGCCGTCGGTTTACCGTCAGTGACCATCACGATTTGCTTCATCTCTTTGCGCTGCGACTGCAGAATGCGGCGCGCCAGGCGCAGCCCTTCGGCAGTGTTGGTGTGGTAAGGACCAACCTGCGTGACCGCCAGTTTCGCAAGCGGCAACTCCTCTGCGCTGTCGTGGAACAAGACTATCCGCAGCGAGTCGCCGGGATATTGCGTGCGAATCAGGTGGGCCAGCGCGAGCGCAACTTTTTTCGCCGGAGTGAAACGATCCTCGCCGTAGAGAATCATCGAGTGTGAGCAATCGAGCATGACCACGGTGGCGCACGAAGATTGATAGTCACACTGATGAACGTGCAGGTCGCCGTATTCGAGATTGAGCGGGAGGCCCAGGCCTTCGCGCTGGATCGCCGACAACAGCGTGGTGTTTACGTCAAGATTGATGGTGTCGCCAAACTCGTAAGGCTTGCTGGCCGCCGCCGCTTCCACGCCGGTTGAAAGGTGCGAAGTGTCATGCCGCCCGAAGGAACTCTTACCCAGGCTTCCGAGCAAGTTTCGCAGCGTCTTGTAACCGAGGAAGTCCAGACCTTTTTCGGTGACTTCAAACTTCACGTTGCGCGGCAACGGCTCTGAAACTTCCGGTGTGCCATTGCCTCCCTGTTGCCGCCGCTCCGGCGGTGGTTGCTCAGTAAGTTTTAGATAACCTTCTTCCACCAGCAGCTCGATCAGTTGGTTAAGCATTTCTTCCAGCAGCGAACCTTTGTACCTCCCCTCGTTGTCGGCGAGCATTTCCTGAATCTGACGCTCGTCGAGCAGGCCCTGGTCCATGAGCGCTTGCAACAGCGCGCGCCGAAGCGCATCGAGCGACGTGTCTTGCGGGCGGCGCTGGCGCGTCCAGTAGTAATCGTCGTCGTATCCGGAATCGAGCAGGGAATCAGACAGACCTTCCATCAGATCGCCGAGATTGAGCGACGAGATGTCGAGGCCTTTGAATTTTGAATAGCGGGTGAAACGCATATTATTGGCCGCGGATTTGCGCGGATAAACGCGAATCAAGAGAGAAAAGTTAGATAATCAGTTACATCGTGCTATTCGACAGAGTTCGCTCCTGCATCGACCGACAATAAACTTTCAAGTAGTCCTGGATGCGTAGCTTGCAGTTTGCGCGAATTGTCAAACGCCATCCGCTTGAACTCCGGCTTCAAGCCAAAATTGAACAAGATGCCGACTTCAATTCGAGTCGCTCTAAGGTAGTTGAGAAGTTGAGCTTCATGCGCTTTACTAAGCGCTTGACCCGCCTTCAGCTCCAATAGGACACGCTTGTCGACTAACATGTCGGCAGTGAAGTCTCCAATCTTTTTTCCCCGAAACCATACAGGCACCTCGATCTGTCTCAACACCGGAACGCCGCTCGATACCAGCGCCATTTCAAATGCCGTCTCGTACACTGATTCGAGAAAGCCGTGACCTAACTCGTTGTAAACCTCGTAGAAAATCCCAATGATCTTTTTCGTCAAGTCTCTATGCTTCAGACCGCTATCATTCTCCTTCATCACGAAGTCTCCAGCGGAATTGTTATAAGCGGTTTGTTGCTGATTCGCGTGTATCCGCGTTAATCCGCGGCCAAGTCTTCTCCTTACTAGCTGTATTTTCCCGTCTCAGTTAGGTCGTCGTAGATCATTCCTCGCCGGTCCTTCTTTGCTTTCGTCACCGCCGTGTAGCCGCCTTCTTCGTTACGGCTGATCTTGTTTTGAGCGTAGAGACCTTCCAACACAAACTCGCACGCCGCCACCAGTTGGGCTGTATCAGCCGATTTGAAGTCAAACGGAATCACGGCTGTGTCAATCAGTTCCGGCACAGCTTCCAGCAGCGTCCGGCATTCGTCTGCCGCCGCGGTATCGGCCAGCCGCAGGTTGTTGCCCTCTTCGAACCATTGCACCGTCTGCGCGAAATCAATGCCGACGAAGTAGCCTTCAAAGATTTCGCCGGCCGCGCGTTTGATCAAATCCTTCGCAATGCGATTGGCGCCAATCTGCTCGCCCTCGTATTCGAGCTCCATCTTTCCAGTCATTGACGGGATCGCCGCATAAACGTCGGAGATGCGTGGAACAATTTCATTCTCCCTCGTCAACAGGGCGCGCCGCTCAGCATTCGAAAGCATCGACTCGATGACCGTGATCGGCATGCGCTGCGAAACTCCGGAATGCTTATCGACGCGATTATCGTCGCGCGCTTCGAAAGCGATCTGTTCGACCAGTTCACGAATAAATTCCGGCACCTGCAAATTCGCACCAGTGAAACCGGCGCGATTAAGCCATGCCTCCTGGCGCGTGATCTCAACCGCGGTCTGCAGTTCGGCCGGATAGTGCGTCATTATCTCGGTGCCAATGCGATCCTTGAGCGGCGTAATAATTTTCCCACGCGCCGTGTAGTCTTCCGGGTTCGCTGAAAACACCAGCATCACGTCCAGCGGCAGGCGCACCGGGTAGCCCTTAATCTGCACGTCGCCTTCCTGCATGATGTTGAAAAGACCAACCTGGATCTTGCCGGCGAGGTCCGGCAATTCATTAATCGCGAAGATGCCGCGGTTCGCGCGCGGCAGAAGTCCGTAGTGAATCGTCAGCTCGTCGCTAAGCAAATGTCCGCCCTTGGCCGCCTTGATGGGATCGACGTCGCCGATGATGTCGGCGATGGTCACGTCCGGCGTCGCCAACTTTTCAACGAAACGCGAGTCGCGTTCAATCCAATCAATTGGTGTGGAGTCGCCGTGCAACTCGAGCGTCTGGCGACCGTAAGCGGATATCGGTTGAAAAGGATCGTCGTTGACTTCCGAGCCGCGGATGATCGGAATTTCATCGTCGAGCAATTCGGTCAGTTGCCTGATGATTCGGCTCTTGGCCTGGCCGCGTAGTCCCAGCAGGATCACATTGTGGCGCGCGAGGATCGCATTGACGAGTTGCGGGATGACGGTTTCGTCGTAACCAACGATGCCGCGGAACAATTTCCCGCCGGCGCGTAGATTCTTGATCAGGTTCGCGCGCAATTCGTCTTTAACCGAAACCGATTGGTAACCACTTTGCCTGAGCTCACCGAGAGTCTTCGGCCGTTCGTTGGATGTTTTTGGACTACTCATGAAAAGACCTGTCGACTAGGCGAATGTGAAATTGGGGATGCGATTATCTTACGCGAGGGACGATGGAAAAAGGTAATGCTGAACCTCTCTGTGCGTTCTTTGGGATCTTTGTGTCTCTGTGGTGGGTTGTTGCCGGGTGAATTCACCACAAAGACACAAAGATCACAAAGGGGGCACAGAGAAATCGCTCAGTTGTTTGGCAGGAAGAGACTGTCAGAGGTTTCCCGAACCAAGCCGTCTTCGACAAGTTTTTCCAGATGCGCCAGCACCGCGCGTTCGGCCATCGCATGCGCTTTGGGTGAAACGTCTGTATAGACGACGGTCACAATGCCTTTTGGCGTGGCGGCGCCGTCGCGAACTGCCTGAAGTATTTTTTGTTCGCGATCGAGACGATGCGCGACGTATTCGTCGAGCTTCGCGTAAGGATTTGCAATTGCGGGCCCATGTCCGCCGAAGATAACAGACAGGTTTGGCAAGGCGCGCATCCGAGCGAGCGAGTTCAGATAGTCGCGCATGTTTCCTTCCGGCGGATCGATTAGCACGGACCCCAGCCCGACGATGTTATCGCCGGAAATGAGTGTGCCGGTGCGTGCTTCATAAAGACAAAGATGACCACGCGCGTGTCCGGGCGTGTGCATCACGCGCAACGCAATGCGCGGTTCGCCGTCAAGCTCGATAGTATCCTCATCTGCCAGGCAGACCGTATGAGGCAGAAGCCCGAGCGTCAGGGAGGGTTTAGCTTGAGGCGATTCGATAGCGACCCTCCCTGACGGTCGGGCTTCTGCCATATCCGGCAGCGCTTCGGCCGTAAGCCGGTGCGCCAGGACGTTCGCGTTACCAATGCTTGCCCGCAGCGCGTTCACTCCGCCGACGTGATCCGGATGGACATGCGTCAACAGGATTCCGCTCAGCTTTCGTCCTTCGGCGAGCAGTTGAGCGACAGCCGCGGCGAGCGCTTCCTGCTCATCTTCATAGGGCGAGCCGGGATCGATAACCAGCAATTCACGCGAGGTGTAGATCAAATAACAATTGGTGTGTGTCGCCGGTGGCTTGGTGGGCGTGCGCACCGGAAAGCAAATGTAGTTTGGACGAAACTCAATACGCCGCACCGGCTCGCGATGCGCGTTTGGTCCAGCGAGGAACCGTGCGACAAGTTCCTGATCGATCTCCGCGTCGTTTCGGAAGCCGGCTGCCAGAGTTTTAAGTCCATGCAACACGGGCGGCACGGCGAGAATTTCGGAGCGCTGCCAGCGATCGTAAGCAGCTTTTGCGCTGACCCAGTCGCCGCTTTCCAATTCCGCGTCGCCACTAATAAACGCGCGTTGTTTGGCCGGACACTTGACGAGAAAGAACCAGGTGTCAAAGCGGCGCGCGCTAAACGGCGGCGTTACCCAACGGCCGACAAAAACGAAATCGTTGGCATCGAGATGAAGCTCGTAGTGTTTTAGCAGCGCCGGCCACGACATTCGTCCGGTCTGCAAATCATCAAGCAGCGATAAGCGCTGGCCCTGAGTTAACGCTTCGCCCCCGCGCGCGACGAGTATCTGAGTTTCTTCAAACAACTCGCGAGCGGCGCAGCTGATCGCGACGCAAGTGTCCGCGTCGTCACAATTCTTAACCTCGACTTCAGCATCGACGGCATCAAACTGTCCGCCGGGAAACGCGTGGAAGCCGCCGAGGAAGGCAAGCTTGTGACTGCGCTTTACCAGAAAAACTTCGGGGTCGTCGGGCCTGGTATTGTGCTTGAGGAGAATTACCGCAGCGGCGTCTTTGGGAGTTGCGGCAGTCGAGGTTTGCATTGATCGATGCGATTTCGGCGTGTTCTCATCAGACCCGTTTAGAAGGGTATTTGTGCCCCGCATGCGCCGGCGCACAAGTGCGCTTTCTAAACTGGGGGTTAGTCGGCCGATTGCTACCGCGCGCACCGTCGTAAACAGTCTCGATACCTTATTAGGCAGCGCCTTCTGACATCTCCGCGGGCTCGAGTGCATTTGCCGAAGGCCTTCCGGCATTTAATCTGACAACGAGCGCTTTTAGGCGACGTTTGCATCTCGACGGTGGTAGAAGAGTTCGCGTTCTGCGCGCTGCCTGTTGTTGCCATCGAGCGCGACATCTGAGGCGTAACCCAAAGCAGCACGAATAACAGGGAAAAGCGAACAACATTACTTTTCATAATGGATCTCCTTGGGCTTTGGAAAAAGTACTCGACATCAGAACCGAGAGCGGTAGCGACCGGCCAAAGATTCAACTTGGAAAAAACGAATATTTGGCCAGTCGCTACCGCTCTCGGTTCTGATGCGACGACCTTAACGCGTAAGACTTACGACCAGCGGAAGCGTTCACCGTCTCCCGGCCCCCACGGCACGCCGCGCATGTGATAACCACCTTCCTCCCAGAAGCCTGCCTGATCCTGCTCGAGAAAGCGTACGCCCTTGATCCACTTGGCCGACTTCCAGGCGTAAAGCTGCGGAATGATCAAGCGCACCGGACCACCGTGATCCGGAGGTATCGGAGCGCCGTCGTGTGACCAGGCGAAAAGCGAATCTTCTTTGAGAAAATATTCGATTGGAACGTTGGTGGTCCATCCGGAATCGTAGGCGAGCGCCAGGACAAACTTCGCCTCCGGTTTGATGCCCACAATGTTCGCGAGCTCGCGCGTCGGCAGTCCGCTCCAAACGTTGTCGAGCCGGGACCAACGTGTGACGCAGTGGAAGTCGGCGTAGACGCGCGCCGCAGGCAATTGCATGAACTCGTCCAGCGACCATTCCTGCGGGCATTCCACCAGGCCGTCGACTGCAAACGACCAGGTCGCGAGATCGATGTCCGGCGTTCCGTGCGCGTCGAGCACTGGCCACTTCTTGGTGCGCGATTGGCCCGGCGGGATGCGGTTCGCACGTCGCGTGTCTGGGCTGATGATTACTTCCGAATCACCGAGCTCTTCAGGCTTGCGCGGTTCCGTCGTTTGGTACTTCGGATCTTTGATTAGGTTATTAAGAAAGCTCATCCTTGAAATTCCCTTGCAGAAGCCCGACCGTCAGGGAGGGCTCCGCATTGCTCGCTTCAACCTAAGCCCTCCCTGACGGTCGGGCTACTGCCTCGGCCCTCCCTGACGGTCGGGCTTCTGCCACTCAAGTTCTTCCAGGCCTTCGACAATTTCAGACTTAGCCTTCAGCCGGCGCCACTTGCGAGCGGCCTCCTTGATCTCTTCCGTATAACTCCAGTGGTTCTGATTGGAGTGGCCCAGCTTGCCACCCTGGCCCGCATCAGCTTTGCCTTTGGATATTGCCATGGTCGCCGCTAACTACTTCTTCGTTTGCCGTTCGGCAAGCGCCATCAACTCTTCGGGCATCCACTTGCCCACGCCTTTTTTTGTCGACTCTTCAATCCCGACGGTGCGGTCGTGCCAGTCGTCTCTGCTGCCCTCGGGCCCACGTTCCTTTTCGTAATTCTCCGTCTGCTCGAGACTCAGGATGATGCCGTCGACCACGTCCTTCCAGTCCTGAAATTGAATACCGCGTCTGATGAGCGGCAGGCCGGCCGACCAGTCTTCTTCCGGCGCGCGCGAATCCTGCTCGGGGATGGTCAGATTGTGGAACGAAGGAAACGCCGTGCCCGCGAGCTCTTTCAGCAACTGCGCTTTGAGGTCTTTGTACGACGCGTCAGGCTGTTGCTGTTTGAGTGCTTGTGCACGACGAAAAAGATCGGAAGCACTGGCTACTTCGTTCATAGTTAAGCTCGGATAACGGAAGTTGAATACACCATACCTTACACGGGGCAGGGGCGGGTTTACAACCGCGTAACCTGGAATGACATCATCCTCAGTCTGACTTCGAACCTTGTGCCGCGGCAGCGGCAGACAGAAGGTAGCCAGACGTGAAACGTCTGGATCCAGCAAGACCAGATTGAAAAGCGCGCTGGAGGCGCGCAAAGAAATTCCACTGCGGTCCAGGGCGCAAGTCCGAGGGTGATCTGCCCAGAGGTTTCACCTCTGGCTAACTTCGGTACGCGCCTTCAGCGCACCATCCCAATTGAAATCAGCTCAGAATAAAGTAAACTTCCAGTTCATGCCGGAAATACTTTCCACCGACATTGCCGTAGCTGACGATGCTAACGAGGCCACGAGCCTCGCGTGTCACACTTGTGGCCGCCTCAACGATCAGCGAGTCTTAATTAGTGAACTCCCGCCAAGTGTCGCCGCGCTTATGAAAGCCGACGCCGGAGTAACGCCGGATCTGGCCCACGTTTGCGCCAACTGCTTTGAACTCTTTAGCCGCGCGCGCGCGCAAATCGATTCTCACCAGGTCGTCTTCGAGCAAACGGATTACGTTTTGCCGACACCGCTGCGGCTGAATGCGGATGAGCGGTTTACCGGAAGGGGCGTCACGATCGCGTTCCTCGATTCCGGTTTTTACGCGCACGACGATCTGACGAAACCCGAGAACCGCATCGCGGCTTACCACAGCATCTTTGACGCTGAAAACGACCGTACTTCGCTCAACACCACCGACGTAGCCAGTTGGCACGGGATGATGACTTCAGTCGTGGCTGCCGGCAACGGCCACTTGTCGCGCGGGTTTTATCGCGGCATCGCGTCCGATTCACAAGTTGTGCTCGTCAAAATCGGACGCACCGGCCGCATTCCTGATGAACAGATCGGGCGCGGTCTCGGATGGGTGCTGGCTAACAAAGACAAGTACGACATTCGCATCGTTAATATTTCAGCGGGCGGCGATTGCGAACAGTCGTACCTCGACAGCCCCTTGTGTCGAATAGTGGAACAAGCGGTAGCGGCTGGGTTGATTGTCGTTTGTGCGGTCGGCAACGCGGGCATGTCGCCGGGCCATCGAGTGTTGCCCCCGGCCAGCTCGCCTTCGGCAATTTCCGTCGGCGGCCTCGACGATCAGAATTCGTTGGATCGAGCGCGGCGTGGGATGTATCGCTCATCGTATGGTCCAACGATCGATGGTCTACAAAAGCCTGAAATCATCGCCCCCGGCATTTGGGTGGCGGCGCCGATCCTGCCGTCAACCCCGACCGCGGACGGTGCACAACTTTGCTCGGAGCTCGACAAGGCCGCTGACAACGAGCTGCGCGCGATCATCAGCTCACACGCCGGCGTCGACAAAGACTTCGATGAGGCGCGCGATCTGCCGCTTCCGCTAATCAGGCAACTGATCACGATCAAACTGCGAGAGGGCAACGTTATCAGTCCGCATTACAAATATGTTGACGGGACTTCCTTTGCTTCGCCGATTGTCGCGTCGGTCGCGGCGTGCATGTTGGAAGCCAACCCGAAGTTAACGCCCCAACAAGTGAAACGCATTTTGATCGATACGGCCGAGCGCGTGCCGGGGATTGAAGTTGAAAGACAGGGCTGGGGCGTCGTCGTTCCGCGGAAGGCGGTTGAGGTGGCGCTAGCGACGGGAACGGGGCCGTAGTCCGACCAAAGATTAGCCGCGGATTTACGCAGATGAACGCAGATAAGAAAACGAAATCAAATCGAAGTGCACTAAATTTTTGTTCTGATCCGCGCGCATCTGCGTAAATCCGCGGCTAAATCTCTTGGTTGGGTTAATGCCCCGCAGTGCCAGCAGGCATTACCTCGGTAGACACCCGCGCGATGCGTGTGCAACAATTCCGGCAATCCAAAGCGACAAGCCGAAAAGTTCTTAGAGGAGTATTACCGTAAAAATGTCTGAAAATGAAAGCGCAATAACTGAAGGAGCGGGCAGCGAAACTCCGGCCGCCGAGCCGGCTAGTGAGGATATCTCTTATCACGCCGTCGAAAAGGACGGAGTGGTGACTGCGATTTGGGAGATGCAGGGACGAAAGCACGTCAGGACAATCGATCCGCGTTCGCGCCAGGGCCAGGACATCCTCCGGCTCTACACCACCGAGCATCACGACGAGACTGCGCCGGCGGAAGCTAGCGAAGCCGCGTCGTCCTAATCGTCTTCGCTCCTCAAACATCAGAACCGCGAGCGTTAGCGACCGGCCAAAACACTCCCGTTTGATGTTATGTGTCTTGGTAGCCTCATGCTTTTCAGGTTGACTCTTTGGCAGGTCGCTCACGCTTCCCGCTCTGCCAAGCGCCCCTACATCCATCCAAGATTTTGAACGAAAAAACCAAATTTCCATGATCTTGTTAGGATGACCCGCGGCTGGTTTTAAAGACGTGGCAAAAAGCGCGGATTTCTCACTCACCTCGCAATTCATCAGCTTGGAATGTTGCTTGCCTCAATCCGGCACAACGATTATTCTAGCGCCACCTAACATTCGGGCTACGCACTTTTCCTTTCAACATACGAACCAAGGGTCGGCAAGTTTTTCCCAGGGCCTTTCAACTCAAGTCGTTTTCTAAAATCGTTACTTCGTAAAAAGAAGGAGGAGCTGTTATGCGAAGCGTTTTGCGCTTGCTGGCGAGCGGACTAATCCTTTGCTTCCTTTTTGTGGCATCTGTCTATTCTCAGAGCACACAAACAGGCGGCATCACCGGTGTGGTCACTGACCAGGGCGGCGCTCTTGTAAAGGGAGCGACGGTCGATGTAGTCAGCGAAACTACCGGCCGCTCTGTTCGAACTGTCACCGTTGGAGACGATGGCGCTTTCACGGCCACCCTGCTACCCCCCGGCACTTATCGGCTCGAGGTAACCTCCGCAAACTTCAAAAAAGCGGTTGTTGCCGGTGTTAAGGTCAACATCACAGAGACGACACGACAGGACGTGAGTCTTGAAGTCGGAAGAATTCAGGAAGTGGTCAACGTCGAGGCAGCGCCTTCTTTGATTAACCCTTCAAGCGCGCAGACCGGACAGGCGCTTGACTCACAAACGCTAAACACACTGCCGCTCGCGTCGCCTAATTTCCTGTTCCTGTTGTCGCTCTCTTCAGGTGTGTCAGGAGAACCGACCGACGTTAGAACCGCGGGTCGCGGCACTGCCGACGTCAGTGTGAACGGGCAACGCACCAGCAACAACAGCGTTTCGCTCAACGGCATCAACGTCAACGATTTTAACCTCGCGCACTTCGACACGGTGCCTCTCCCGAATCCCGACACGCTGCAGGAGATGAAGGTGGCGACGTCGCTTTACGACGCCACCCAGGGCAGCAAGGGCGGCGGCGCGCTCGGTCTGGTAACCAAGACCGGCACCAAAGATTTTCATTGGGACCTCTACTGGTCACATCGCAACGATTACCTAAACGCCAACGAATATTTCTTCAACAAGAACGGCACCAAGCGCGGTCGTCTGCTGCAGAACGTATTCGGCGGCAGCGCCAGCGGACCCGTTCCTGCGGCGGGTGGTTTCTGGTTCTTCAATTACCAGGGCGTGCGCGCGCGCAACGGCATCGATCCAATCGGATCGAGCACGGCGCCCACCGTCCAGGCGTTTCCTGTCGCCTCCGACGGCACCACCAGCGCCGCTCTGCTGGCGCCGGCATTCGGCCTGACGGCAGCGCAGATAGATCCAGTGGCGGTAAACATCCTTAACCTGAAGGACAATCGCTTCGGTGGTCAGTATCTGGTGCCGCGCGTGGGCCAGGGCGGTTGCGGCGCAGTAACCGGAGGCGCCACCGGCACCTTCCGTTGCCAGTTTTCAGCTGTCGCCCCGATACGTGATAACCAGTACACCATCAGCTACGACCGCAGTTTCCGCGACGACAAGGATAAAATCACGGGCACCTGGTTCTGGGATGAAGGCTCCGTGCTTAAGCCTTTCGGCACGGATACAACCTTGACCAATCCGCGCAGTGACTTTCAGTGGAACCGTTACTTCTCCCTCACGCACACTCACCTTTTCAGTGCCACGAAAGTCAACGAGCTGCGACTGGGCTACAGCCGGTTTCTGTTTGGAAACGTTCCCACTGATACACACCAGGCCGCCGACGTAGGCGCTCAGCCAAATGGCGCGTTCACCGGTCTCTACCGTGTCTCAGTCACCGGCCTGTTTTCTTTGGGCACGGGCGTCAACGACGACCGCGGCACCATCTCCAACACCTACAACATCGTCGAAACGTTTTCGATGATCATGGGCAAGCACAGCCTCCGCATGGGCGGCGAGGCGGTTCAGTATCAATTGAACCGATTCAACAACTTCGCCGTGCGCGGTTCGCTTACCTTTGGTAGCACTTCGGGAACCGGCAACACGTTTACCGCGTTTCAGAATTTCCTGCGCGGCGCTCCGACCGCTTTGCAATCGGCATTTGGCGATCCGGCGCGCAACTTTGTCGCTACCGATTACGCAGCGTTTATCCAGGACGACTACCGCCGCACCTCGCGCATGACCTTCAATCTCGGGTTGCGTTGGGAAGCGATGAGTTTCGGTCATGACAAACTCAATCGCGCCGGCATCTACGATCCAGCCCTCGCTGCTGCCGGTAAAAACCCGTTCTTAATTCCGGAAGCTGTCGATCTCGGTGGGTTCAAAGGAACGCCGGGTATCCGCAACTGTGCCCTGATCCGCTGCCGCGACGATAACAACTTCGCGCCACGCGTGGGCATGGCCTGGGACATCAACGGAGATCAGAAAACGGTGCTGCGCGCGGGCTACGGTATTTACTACCAGCGGCTGTCGAATCAGAACATTCTGCAAAATTCTTTAGCGGCGCCTTTCACGGTGCAACCGCTCGAGAACCGCGCTGTTCCGTCGACGCTGCAACTTGCCAACCCGCTTGGAACGCAACCGCCGCCGTCTATCGTGGCCACCGCTTACATTCCGACGGCTACTTTCTTCGCCGGCTTGCGGCGCCTCAGCGGCTCGGGTACGCTCGACATTAACGATCCCAATGTTGGACCAATCTTTGTTAACGCCGCCGGACAGCAATGTCTCAACTACGGCGGCACGGCAACCAATTGCTCCATCAATCTGGCTTCGTTCACCACTGCCCCGCGTGATGCTTACACGCCTTACACGCAGCAGTGGAACCTGACCATTCAGCGCCAACTCAGAGGCGGTTGGGCGCTGGAGACGGGCTACGTCGGCTCACACTTCATTGGCGGCATCGGCATCTGGGATCCGTTCCTCGCCATTCAGGTGAGCCCGTCGAATCCGTTAACCGTGCGCGACATGAACGGCAATTCCTACACGATCACTGCCAACACAGTGGCTAACGAGGAACTCCGTCACCAGATCATCGGGCTCTCGCGCAAACGCGGCGCTCGTTATTCGTCGAACATCGGCTTTGCCAATTACAGTTCCTGGCAAACCACCCTGTCGCGGCGTTTGCATAGCGGTCTGTATTTCCAGGCGGCCTACACTTACTCCAAGACGGAAGACAACGTCAGCGGCTCGCTCAGCACTGACGAGCTTAACGCTACTCGCAACGGCCAGAACGGGGCCAACATCTATAACAACCAGGCCAACGTGGCCCAGAACAAGGCGCGCGGCGACTTCGATCGCCCGCACCGCCTGGTCGTAAGTTATGCTTACGACATTCCGGTGAAGCATGGCAGTTTCATGGACAATCCAGTCATGCGTGGTTGGACGGTCAGCGGGATTGTCACTTACCAAAAAGGCTTGCCGTTCTCGGTAACCGACAGCACCAGCGGCGGCATCTTCGGAACCGCGGCGGGCACAGCGCAGTTTCTCTGCGGCCGGATCTCTGAAGCCTACACACAAGGCACCACGCAACAAAAACTCGATCACTACCTGCGACCGGAATGCTTCGGCACCGCGCCGCTCATTCCCGGATTGCCCACCATCAACGGCGGCGCCAATCCTGGAGCGACCGGCTGGGGCACTACGCCACGCAATGCCTTCCGCTCGCCTTATCAACAGAACTGGGACATCTCGCTACAAAAAGCTTTCACTGTATTCGAGTCGCATACGTTCCAGTTCCGCATGGACACCTTCAATCTGTTCAATCATCCGATCTTTGGAACGCCGTCAGCGGTTAACATTGGCACTCCGGCGACGTTTACCCAAATTACGGAGACCAGGGTACCGGCACGATTGATTCAGTTTGGCTTGAAATACTCTCACTGACCGAAGGGTTAGTGACTTTGAATTAGCCGCGGATTTACGCAGATAAACGCGGATCAGAAAAGCGATTAGACAGTTAGCTGACTAATAATTAATCTGCTCTAATCCGCGTTCGTCCGCGCAAATCTGCGGCTAATTAGCACAGAGAAATTTTCAGGACTATCACAGTGCGAAGTTTTTGCTGTTATCCTCTGGCTTTCATCTTCCTCCTCGCCTTGAGTTCAACGCTCGTCGCACAACGCGACCGCGACACGTATTCTTCGGCCTCGGCAAATTCACTTGAAGTTGTGGGCCAGGTGCGCATTGCGGAATCGGGCCTGGCGGCCAACCGGATTCCGGTGCGGCTGGAAAGGTTCGGGGGCGGCGTAGTCGATCAGATCGATACCGACAGCACCGGGCGTTTCCGTTTTTCCAATCTGTCCCGCGGCTACTACCGCGTGATCGTCAACGCGCCGGGCTATAAGCCGGTCCAACAGGACGCCGACCTGCAGGTGGTGTTTCGCGCTTACCTGGTTTTCGAATTGTCAGTCGAAAGAGCCGGGAACGTTGCGTTGCTCGACGTCATTGACGCCCGCGCGCCCATCGAAGCGCGTGAACAGTTAACCCGCGGGCGCACCGCGCTGGGTCACAAAAGCTACGAAGAAGCGATCGGACATTTCCAACGTGCGATTGTGATCTATCCCGAGTTTTATGAAGCGCACCTTTTGCTGGGCACCGCTTATGTGGACCAACGCGAATGGAAAAAAGCCGAATCGATCTTTCAACGCGCGGTGGAATTGAAGCCCGGCAGCGCGGCCGCTATCTTGTCGCTGGGTGAGGTCTACTGGCGCGAACAGCGCTTCGACGAGTCTGAAAAAGCTCTCTTAGCCGGATTAAAGCTTGACGACAAATCCTGGAATGGTTATTTCACCCTCGCGCGTCTTTACTGGGACCAGCAAAATATTTCCAAGGCTGGCCCCGCCATCGGCCACACGCTGCAATTGAAACCTGACTTTGCAGAGGCCCACCTGTTGGCCGGAAACATTCTGTTGAAAGTTAATCAGCAGGAGCGGGCCCTGGCGGAATACAATGAGTACCTGCGTTTGGATCCGAAGGGCGAGTTTGCCGGACCAACCCGCGAGCTGGTAGAAAAACTTGGCAAGGTAATCGGTGATCATAAGAAAAGCAGCAACTGAAGACGCCGGCGCGCTCACGCGCATTGCTCACGATGCCAAACGGCATTGGGGTTATCCGGAACACTGGATAAAACACTGGCAGGACGATCTCACCATCACTCCGGACTACATTGCTGCCAATCGCGTCTACCTGGCGGAAAACGAAGGCGGGCCGCTCGGCTTTTATGCGTTAATCATGCGCGAGGGCAAAGCTGAGTTGGACCACATTTGGGTGGCGCCGGCGAGTATCGGCACGGGCGTGGGCAAGGAAATGTTTCTTCACGCGATGCAAATAGCCGCGGGAGAGAGAGTCTCGGAAGTTGAGATAGTGTCAGACCCAAACGCCGAAGGCTTTTACCGCAAGATGGGCGCACACCGAACCGGGGAAACAGTTTCCGAAATCGAGGGCCAACCGCGAACCCTGCCACGCCTCACGATCGACCCGAAAACGTCTTAGTCAACTCCAGGCAGAA
>Ga0207681_10000189_pt1 | contig 50344 bp, 43 predicted proteins | sample KBSS53metaG_FD_184324 | JGI IMG/M metagenome (GOLD analysis project Ga0207681, IMG submission 184324) | Switchgrass rhizosphere microbial communities from Kellogg Biological Station, Michigan, USA - KBS S5-3 metaG (SPAdes) (version 2) | ecosystem: Host-associated > Plants > Roots > Rhizosphere... | reverse complement strand
ATACCCGCCCCGAGGGGGCGGTGCCTTTCGGACCGTTGGGGACCGCCCCTTCAGGGCGGAGATGGGTGGGTGGAGCCCCATTCCTGGCGCTAAAGCGGCCAGGCTATTCAACGACCGCCCTTTCAGGGCGAGAACAACATCGTCCGTTCGGAGCAGTCGAGATATGTGTAAGAGGTTGGGCTCCCGCCCTGGGCTGGCGTATGCCGCCCTTCGGGCTGGCCTCAAGTCGATTTTTGTAGCGCGGTGGGCAAAGCGCAACCCGAAGCCTCGGATTCCGGCGCGCAATCCACGGCTTCCAGAGTAAAACCCACGGTTTCTGATGCGAAAGTCTATGGTTCAGCGGCGGAACCGAGAATTCTGCCGCTGAATCCACGGCCGCGGCCGCGGAATCCATGGCTCAGCCATCGAATCCAAGCCTTCGGGCGCTGAATCCAAGGCTTCGGCCACGGAACTCGTGGCTCTGCCGCCGGATCCAGGGCTTCGGCCGCTGAATCCAATGCTTCCACGACGGAATTCAGTGGTTCTGCCGCGAAAGCCACTGGCTTTTGCCGCGAAAGTCAGTGATTCCGCGGCAGAATTCAATGGCTTTTGCCGCGAAAGTCACTGGATTCAGCGGCGGAATTCAACGATTCCAAAACGGAATTCAGTGGGTTTTGCTTTGGAATGACTGGATTGAGCACCTGAATTCAATGACTTCCGGCGCCAGCTGCTCATAGATGCAGGCAAAATCATCGAATTGACCGAAGTACGGAAGTTCCATAAGCTCGCTTCTAAGTCCAATGAAGCGAGCCAGTTATCTTTATGCTGGCAACCCCGCCACCCAGCCGGTGGCGGCGACCGTGCCGGATGCAGCCCCGATCGAGGCGGAGGGTCTCGCGGGGTGGAGCCGGCTCTTGGCCGGACCGGTCGTGGCATTGGCCATCCTGGGGCTGCAGGCCGCCGCCATCCACCGGCAGTCGCTTTCCGGGGACGGCGCCCAGCATCTTCTGGCCGGCCAGCATGCCCTGTTTCATGGGCAAAATCTGCACAACCTCGAGCATCCGCCCCTGGTGAAGCTGGTGGCGGCCCTGCCGGCGCTGGCGACCGGAGAGGCGCTCTGGCCGCCGGTGCTGCCGCGGGAGGCCGTCGTGGCCACGGACCGCATGCACCAGGACGGGGAGCGGGTGTGGCGGGCGACGGTGGCCGGCCGCTGGGCCGTGCTGGCCGCCTTCGGTGTGCCGCTGCTGATGGCCTGCTTCTTCCTGGGCCGGCGCTTCGGCGGGTCTCCCCTGAGCGGCTGGCTCCTGGTGGCGATGGTGGGGCTCTCGTTCAACGTCGTGCCCTGGCTCTCGTCGCTGCAGACGGACGCCGCGGTCGGCTGCGGATTCCTGCTCACCCTGCTCGCCGGGCTGCGCTGGCAGGAGCGGCCCTCGCCCGGCCGCGCCGCCGCCGTCGGGGCCGCCGTGGGCCTCGCCGCCGCGAGCAAGTTCTCGGGCCTCCTCCTCCTGCCGATCGTGCTGCTGCTGGCCGTGGCCCCCGCGGCCGTCCGGATCGGCTGGCGGCGGCGCGTGGCGCTGCCGCTCGTGGCCGGCCTGGCCGCCGCGGCGCTGGTGCTCTCCGCCTACGCTGCCGCCAACTGGCGGTACGACCCGGAGACGGGCCGCGAGGTCATCCGCCAGTATTGCCGTGGCGAGGCGACGCTGCTCACCGCCGACCGTCTGCTGCCCTGGGAGGACCGCCTGCTGGCGCTGGAGCGCCGCCTGCCGCTGGTGGCCCAACTGGCGACGGGAGTGCTCGGCGTCGCGACGCAGGACGCGCTCGGGGTGTATCCCGCGTACGCCTTCGGCGAGGTCAGCTCGCGGGGGCGCTGGTGGTACTTCCCGGCGGCGTTCCTGGTGAAGACGCCGCTGGTGCTGCTCGCCGCCGCGGGCGCGCTGGCGCTGGGATGGCTGGCGCGGCGCCGGCTCGCCGGCCCGTCGGCGCCGCCGGGCGGGGCGAGTTGGACGGCGCTGCCGCTGATCGCGACCGTCCTCCTCTACCTGGTGATGGCGATGCGCTCGAACTACAACATCGGCCTCCGCCACCTGTTCCCCGTGCTCCCCCTGCTCTACCTGCCGCTGGCGGCCGGACTGGCGCGCCGGCCGCGCTGGGCGGCGACGGCCGTCGTCCTCCTGCTGGCCGAAGCGGTGTTGGTCGCGCCCAACTGGCTGGCCGCCACCAACACCTGGTGGCTGGGCGACCGCAATCCGACCCGCCTTGCCCTCGGCGCCGGAGACATCGAGTTCCGCCAGAGCCTGTGGATGCTCGCCGACGAGGCGCGGCGCCGCGGCCTCGGGGATCTCGGCGTGTTCTATCTCGGGCTCCAGGAGGACGTCCTCCACGCCTACCTGCCATCGGCCCGCGTGGTGCGCCCCGGAGATCCCCTGCCCCCGGGCTGGTACGTCGTCAACGTCGCCGCCGAGCAGCTCATCCCCGGCATCGTCCAGGGCGATCCGGCCAAGATCTACCTCTACCAGGAGCGGCACGCCATCGCCCTGAAGTGCCGCCGCACCTGGCGGCGTATCCGCTCGGGGGAGGATCATGGTTGGGTGGCGGGGACGTTTCATCTTTATCGGGTGGGAGGCGGGATAGAACGGAAAGACAGCGGCCCTGACGAAAAGCACCCGCCGCTTCGCGGCGGGCCCTCACTCTCCCAACCCTCTCTCTCCCAGCCTCCCCCCCGCCGGCCGGGAGAGAGAGGGCTAAAGCATCTTTCTTCAAACAACTTCTTCAAGACAAATCGAGACAAACTTCTCCCTCTTCTCCCGGCGGTCGGGGGGGAGGCTGGGAGAAGAGGGTCGGGGTGATGAGGGTCCTTCGGAGGCGGGCAATGCTACGATCCGCCCCCATGTACCGTGAGCCCGATTTCTCCCTGCCGCGTTTCGCGAACGCTCCCGAGTGCCGGTTCGAGCCGGCGCCGGGGGACACGATCCTCCCGGATGGCTTCATGTCGACGACGAACCATCCCACGTATGTGAAGGTCGGCGGCCGGTGGCGGATGCCCGAGCGGCCGCGGATGGACTCGCACCTGGTGTGGGACCCGGCCGCCGAGCGGCTCCTGATCAAGGAGTTCCGCCTGGTCCGCAAGGGCGATCTGGTGGCTGTCGCCTCGGCCGAGGACGGCTCGGAGGGGGTGCTGGTGTGGGACCGCGGGTTCCTCGGCGAGGTGGACGACACGCACATCCCCGAGGCGTTCGCGTTCATGGCCTCGGAGGTGAGCCGCGAGAAGCCGGTGAACTACGACGCGATCTTCCGCGAGTTCGTGCGCAACCGCGGCGACGACGGCTTCATCCTCTGGGTGATCGGCCCGGCCCTGGTGCACGCCCGCGGGCGGATCGCCATGGAGTGGCTGATCCACAACGGCTATTGCCACGGCCTGATCACGGGCAATGCCGTGGGAGTGCACGACGTCGAGGCCTCGCTGTTCGGCACGACGCTCGGCATGCTGGCCGACGGCTCGGGCACGGCGGGCGGCCACTCGACGCACATGCGGGCCATCAACGAGGTGAAGAAGGCGGGGTCCATCCAGGCGCTCGTGGACTCGGGGCGCCTGCCGGGGGGCATCATGCACGCCTTGACGGTGACCCGGACGCCGTACGTGCTCGCCGGCTCGATCCGCGACGACGGGCCGCTGCCGGAGACGATCCCCTCGGCCCTCGATTCCCAGGAGGCGATGCGCGAGCTGACGGTGAAGGCGACCATGGTCGTGATGGTGGCGACCGCCCTCCACGCCATCGCCGTGGGCAACATGCTGCCGACGTTCTGCGTCCGCCCGGACGGCTCGTTCTCGGAAGTCACGACGATCTGCGTCGACCAGACGGAGTTCGTGGTCGGCAAGCTGAAGGACCGCGGCACCCACCAGGCCTTCGGAGTGGTGACGAACGCGCAGGACTTCATGCGGCTGGTGCAGCTGGAGCTGATGGAGCGGTAAGATCGCCCCGGAAAAGGGAGGGCCTTGGATGGACTCGATCACGATCCTGAATCAATCCAGCGAGCCGGTGCGGGTGGCGATCTTCCAGCGGCCGCCCTCGAACGGCGGGGTGGCTCTGGCGTTTCGCGCCGCCGAGGTGCCGGCGAGGGGCAGGGTCCGGCTGGCCGGCGAGCAGTACGGGGTCTCTCTCGTGGCCAAGCTGCCCTCGGGGTACGAGCGGGGCGAGCTCCTGGAGCTTGCGGGGCCGCCCGTCCGGGTCGAGGTCCGTCAGAACCCTCTCCCCGAGCCGCCGGACCTGGTCCTGACGTCGGCCGACGCCGGGGACGACGAGGTCCAGGTCGGCAACGGCGCCGAGGTGCCGGTTCAGGTGTTCCTCTACCGGGAGGGCCAGGAGATCGGGCGCTCGCGCTTTCTCGAGCGCGGCGAGGAGCACTCCTTCCACGTCCGCTCGGAGCTGTACGTCGCGGTCGTGGACTCGGTCGAGCTCGGCGACGAGATGCCCGCGGAGCTGGCCGGCCAGGCGGTGCGCATCCACAGCGGCCAGACGGCGACCGTGAGCCAGGAGGCGGGGGGGTTCGTGGTGCGGGTGGAGTGACTCCGCCCAGGCATTCATGCCCGGGCGGGGCTCCGGATCTCGGGTTACTACGATCCCCCTACGGCTTGTACAGCGCCAGATACGCCGCCAACCCGCCCAGCAACGGCAGGATCCACCACAGGATCGTCGCGGCGCTGGGGGAGCGGCGGATGAGCACGATGACGCCGCCGAAGGCCAGCCAGATCAGGGCCTTGAGCCAGACCCAGGTGGGCCAGCTCGCCGGGCTCGAGAACCCGAGCTTGGCCAGGGCGCCGAAGCCGCTGACGAGGAGCAGGATGAGCGCGATGCCGTGGGTCATGCCCGCGGTCTTGCGGCTGACGCCGGTGTCCACCCGGGCGCGGGAGGCCAGGAGCAGGCCGCCGAGGGCGGTGAACATCAGCATCATGCTGAGGATGTGGATCAATCGGTAAGCGGGAAGCTCCATCAGGGTATCCCTCCAGGAAAAGATTGGCGGGATTGTACCCCGGACGCCCGCCGCGGTCCTCTATATAATGCCGATTCCCAACGGGCGCTGCGGCGCGGCGCCCCTCGACCCCGCCATGACTCCCGATCCCGCTCTGACTCCTGCCCCCGCCAGCCCGACCGCCATCCGCTGCCACGGACTGGTGAAGCGCTACGCCGACGTGGTGGCCGTCAACGGGCTCGACCTCGCGGTGCTGCGCGGCGAATGCTTCGGCCTGCTCGGCCCCAACGGCGCCGGCAAGACGACGACGATCGAGATCCTCGAGGGGCTGACGGAGCCGGACGCCGGCGAGGTGGAGATCCTGGGCTCGACCTGGACGCGCAACGCCAAGGAGCTGCGCGAGCGGCTCGGCATCTCGCTCCAGGAGACGCAGCTCAACGAGAAGCTGACCGTCGGCGAGACGGTGCTCCTGTTCCGCTCGTTCTACAAGAATGGCCGCGACCCGGAGGACGTGATGGCCCGGCTGTCGCTCGACGAGAAGCGCGACGCCCGGGTGGGCAAGCTCTCGGGCGGCCAGAAGCAGCGCCTGGCCGTGGCCTGCGCCCTGGCGGGCGACCCGGAGGTGCTGTTCCTCGACGAGCCCACCACCGGCCTCGATCCGCAGAGCCGGCTGGAGCTCTGGCACCAGGTCATGGACTTCCGGGCCGGCGGCGGCACGGTGCTGCTCACCACCCACTACATGGACGAGGCGGAGCGCCTGTGCGACCGCGTCGCCATCGTCGACCGCGGCAAGGTGATCGCCCTCGGTACGCCGGTGGAGCTGATCAGCTCGCTGCACGCGGCGAACGTCATCGAGTTCGCCTCGGAGCCGGAGATCGGCGAGGCGGACCTGCGCGCCCTGCCCGGCGTCGCCGAGCCCCACCGGCGCGGGCCCAACTGGTCGCTGCCCGTGAATTCGCTGGCCGAGACGGTGCCGCCTCTCCTCGCCCTGGTCGAGCGCTCCGGAGCGCGGCTGGTGAACCTCTCGACGCACCGGGCGACGCTGGAGGACCTCTTCGTCTCCCTCACCGGCCGGGCCTTGCGTGAAGATTAGCCATCCATGAGAGTCCGATCCGCCCTCATCGAGCTGACCCTCGCCCGCGCCCGGGAGTTCCTGCGCGAGCCGGAGGCCATCTTCTGGGTCTTCCTGTTCCCGATGCTGCTCGCCGTGGCCCTGGGGCTGGCGTTCCGCGAGAAGGGTCCGGACAAGATCCCGATCGGCGTCGTGGCGCCCGCGGCAGCCTCGGCATCGGACGCGGCGTCCACGCGGACCTTCCAGGCCCTGGAGAAATCGCCCGCCCTGCTCGCCCGCCGCTTCTCGCCCCGGGAGGGCCGGGAGGCGCTGCGCACGGGCCGGATCTCGCTGCTGGTGGAGGCCGGGCCGCCGGTGGTGTTCCGCTTCGACCCCACGCGGCCGGACTCGCGGATCGCCCGCCTGGAGGCCGACGAGGCCCTGCAGCGGACGGCCGGACGCCAGGACGTGGTGGCGGTGAAGTCCGAGGAGGTGAAGGAGAAAGGCTCGCGCTACATCGACTTCCTGATCCCGGGCCTGCTGGGCATGAACCTGATGGGCACGGGCATCTGGAGCCTCGCCTTCTCGGTGACCACGGCGCGCAACCGCCGCATCCTGAAGCGCCTCATCGCGACGCCGATGCGCAAGAGCGACTACCTGCTGTCGCAGATCTTCGGCCGCCTGGCGTTCCTGCTGCCGGAGGTCGTGATCCTGGTGGGCGCCGGCTGGCTGTTCTTCGACGTCGCGGTGCGCGGCTCGCTGCTGCTGCTCTTCGCCACCTCGCTGCTGGGGGCCATGGTCTTCTGCGGCATGGGCCTGCTGGTCGCCTCGCGGGTGACCACGATCGAGGGGGTGAGCGGCCTGGCGAACCTGGTGATGGTGCCGATGTGGATCGCCTCGGGCGTGTTCTTCTCCTCGGAGCGCTTCCCGGACGCCGTCCAGCCGTTCATCAACGCCCTCCCCCTGACGGCCCTCAACCAGGCCCTGAGGGGCATCATCACCGAGGGCAAAGGCCTGACCGGCATCGCCCTCCAGCTCGGCATCCTGCTCGCCTGGGGCGTCGTGTGCTTCACGGTGGCCTTGAAGATCTTCCGCTGGAGGTAGGGGGCGTCCCTCCATGAGCCGCCCCGAACGTACAGACGTCCTTGGCCTCCTCCATAGGATGCGCTCCAGCCCCCTCGGGGAGCGCCTCATCCTGGCGGGCTCGTCGGGCCTCTATGGAGTCAGTGAAACGATTCCGGCCTTGACCGAGGACGTCGATGTGCTGATCGACGCGGACTGGGTGGCGGAACAGGAGCACCAACTGCTGAACGAGATGACGAAGCTCGGTTTCGAACACCAGTCCGGCACCAGTATTTCCTGGGGCGGGATGGGCTCTCGCTCGACCTGATCGGCTACTCGCGTCGGGATACCATGGATCGGATCGGCGGTGGAAAGGCGGTGCCGATCATGATCTTCGGCGATCTGAGCCGGGTCCTGGCGGCTGCGGGCTCGACGGTCGAGGTGCCGACTCAGGGCCGGGCGCTCTCTCCCGCCGCCCTCGCGGCCGTCAAGCTGCTGACGATCCGCCTGGAGAAAGGGAGCAAGGATAAGCTGCAGGCCTTGCTCCTGATCGAGGAGAACGAGTCGGACGAAAGTTTCCTGAACGAGCTTCACCGCCTGCTGTCGCTCTTCGATTCCGACCGGATCGAGGATGCGCTGGCCGATGCCCAGGCAGCCTGCCTAGCGGTTTCCGGAGACGCCATGCGCGCCGACGCGCAGTCGAGCGGCTACACGGAGATGGCCCTCGCCATCCGAAGCGGCCTCACGATCCTGGAGAACCTCATGGCCCCAGGGAAGGAGGAGAAATGAGCGGAGCTCTCCTGACCACTGCCGAGCGGTGGCGGCGCTATCAGCGCGACCTGGAGGCGTACCGGCGCCGTAGCCTGGTCCGACGCAGCCATCCCCGCTTCCGCCGCGACCTGATGATCGTGCCCCATCTTTTCCTTCTCCCCGGCAAGGCGAGCATGGCCCTCCTGCTGAAGCCGGAAGAGATTGTCCGACTGGCTCTCCGTGGACGGGCGGTCTGGACGCTCGATACTGCCTCCCGGCTCGTCTCAGGACGCGGGTTTCTTACGTCCCCCGATCTGGCGGGCTATCTCGCTGCGGACGATCTGCGATGGGCGCAGGAGACGGGCCTGATCGGGGAGCCTCAGTCTTCAGGCTTGAGCGTGGATCCCCTGTACCAGCGTCCACCGATGCTGATCGCGCACCTCGGAGAAGAGATCCCTTCCGTTGAGCTACCCTCCGGGGATCGGGTCGTCCCTTGGGATTTCCTCGCCCAGGACATCCTGGGCACCCTCGGCTGGCGGCCGGACCTGCTGACGCGGCTCGAAGCGACGTATCCGTCCGGGCTGCCGCGTTGACGATTTTCTTCCTCCTCCTAGCCTTCGGCACCTTCCTTCTCCACCTCGCGACCGCGTTCGAGATCGGACGCGGCAGCCGGTCGATCCGCCATCTACGGGACCTGCCGCCGCTCGGCGGGGCGCTGCCCCGGATATCGATCCTCATCCCGGCGCGCAACGAGGAGCGGAACATCGAGGAGGCGCTGCGGAGCGTGCTGGCGCTCGACTACGACAACCTGGAGATCGAGGTGGTGGACGACCGCTCGACCGACCGCACCGGGGAGATCCTGGAGCGGATGGCGGCGGCGGACCCGCGGCTGCGGATCGTCCACGTCCGCGAGCTGCCGCCGGGATGGCTGGGGAAGAACCACGCCCTCTGGCTGGGCGCGGGCAAGGCGACCGGCGAGTACCTCCTGTTCACCGACGCCGACATCGTGATGGACCCCTCGACGCTGCGCCGGGCGGTCGCCGTCATGCAGGCCGACGGTCTCGATCACCTCACGGCCTCGCCGGAGATCGACCGGACGGGCAGCCTGCTGTTCGAGATCTTCATCGGCGTGTTCTCGCTCTTCTTCGCCCTCTTCGTGAGGCCCTGGAAGGTGAAGGACCCCAAGAGCCCGCGGCATATCGGCATCGGCGCCTTCAACCTCGTGCGGGCGGAGGCCTACCGCGCCGCCGGCGGCCACCGGGCCATCGCCATGCGGCCGGACGACGACCTCAAGCTCGGCAAGCTGATGAAGAAGAACGGCTTCCGCCAGGACTTCGTCTACGGCCAGGGGCTGCTGCGGGTGGAGTGGTACGCCTCGGTGCGGGAGCTGATCCAGGGCCTGATGAAGAACGCCTTCTCCGGCGTGGACTACCGGGTCTCGGTGATCCTCTTCTCCACCGTGGCCCAGCTCGCGCTCTTCGTCTGGCCCTTCCTCGCCCTCGTCCTCACCTCCGGGGTGGCGCGCTGGCTCAACCTGGGTAGCGTGCTGACGCTCCTCACCCTCTGCTGGTTCAACGCGCCGCTCGCCGGTGTGCGGCGCTGGCACGGCATCGGGTTCCCCATCGCCACCCTCCTCTTCCTCTACATCCTCTGGCGGGCCATGCTGACCACGCTCCGGAACGACGGCATCGACTGGCGAGGGACGCACTATGCTCTGGCGGAGCTGAAGGCTAACAAGGTTTAGGGGGAGCGCATGGCGGTGGCGGATACCTTCGCGCTGAGTGACTACTGGCGCCGATGCCTGGCGGACGTCGATCTACGGTCTCCGGATCTGAACCAGACCGCGATCCGGCTGGATTTGGCAGCGCTCTCCTCGGGCCGGATCGCGTCCGAGCCGACGGAAAAGATCTTTCGCGAAGCCGCCAAGGGCCGGCGGCGGGACCGTGGGCGGCCGAACACGAAGGAAGGGAAAGAAGAGGACGAAAGGCTCTCCTCGGTGGCGGTCCTGGTGGCTCCCTTCGGGCTGCGCCGCTGGTTTCACAACGGAACGCCTCGGGAAGCGGACGCCCAGGCGTACTACCCCCTCTGGATCCCCGCACGGTTGGCCGTCGACGGCACCCTGAGCGCGGCCCAGCTCTCCCCTTGGATGGGCCGGGAGTTCCTGGAGCCGGTCTATCGGGATATCCCGGTCCTCGGCAAGCTCGAGGACCTGGAAGGCTTCCTGACCCGGGAAGCCCTGGCAGGCTCGGATTGGGCCGCGGTCCTGGACTATGCGGAGCGCATGCTTCAAGCCGTCACGGGCCATGGCGTCGCGGACCTGCGGCTCGAGGGTTTCGAGGCGCTGGCCCCCATGGCCATGCTCTGGAACGAAGACAAGGGGATGGCGCGGTCCATCCTCGTCCTCTATGACCATATCCTCCGCCTGGAATCTCCTCCGCCGTTGCTGCGCACCCTGGCGGAGGGGGCCCAGCCACGGCAAGCTCCCGAGCCTTACGCGCTCGACGATCCCCGGCCGGCCCTCCGGCACTGCGGCCAGATGAGCGAGGCCTTCCCGCTCAGCCCGTCGCAGCGTCAAGCCATCCACGGATTGCTATCTCTGGAGGAAGGCTCTCTGCTGGCCGTCAACGGCCCCCCGGGGACTGGCAAGACGACCTTTCTCCAGAGCGCCGTCGCCTCGCTCTGGGTGGAGGCCGCTCTCGCCCAGGGCGAGCCGCCCATCGTCGTAGCCTGCTCCACCAACAACCAGGCGGTCACCAACATCCTGGACAGCTTCGGGGCCGCGGCCTCGTCCGCCGGCACCTCTCCTTTCAGCTCCTCTCCCTTTAAAGAGCGCTGGCTGCCCGGCCTCCGGTCCTACGGCCTTTACCTCCCTTCCCAGGCGAAGTTCGGGACCTCCGAGCATCAGGTCGCCTCTCCTGGCCGTCCGGCCTGGCGCGGTTTGCCGGAGGTCATGGAGACGCCTCAATATCTGGGCCAGGCCGAGGCCGCCTATCTGGACAAGGCGCGCCAGGCCCTGCCCGAAGCCAAGGACGGAACCGTTGCGGACGCCGTTCGCGGGCTTTACGGGAGGATGACGGAGGCCCGGAGCCTGATGGAGGCCTGCATTGCCGACGTGCGGGCCGTCGAGTCGCTCCGCCGCGAGCACGGCGTCTCCTGCTACGGGGCCGCCTGCCGCTTCATCCAGGCCGAAGAGGCCAAACTGCAAGCCGTCCTGCGGGATCAGGAGGAGCTCCACCGGGAGATCCTCGCCGCCCTGGAGGGCATCCCCTTCTGGGAGGACCTGCTGTCATTCCTCCCCCCGATCCGGAAACGCCGGGACCGTCGTCTGGCCCTGCCGTTCCTGCGCCGGCATCTCGAGCCCCCACTCCACGACGGCGCCGATTTCGCCCGGATCGTTCCCGGTCTCATCGGGAAGTCCATGGAGGAAACGCGAGCCCGCCTCGCCAAGCTGCGGGAATGGCGGGAGACGGAAGAGCGATTCGCTGGCAGCCTGAAGAAGCTCGGCGCGGGACCTCTGGACGACCTCGGAAGGGTCCTCGATCCGCTCGACGGCCTGCGCTACCGGCTGTTCCTCCTCGCCGGCCGCTACTGGGAGGGTCGCTGGCTGCTGGAAATGTCGAAGCTGACCGGCTCGGGGCAGAACCTCCATGCTCAGAGCCGGGCAGCCTGCGAGGCCCGCTTCCGTCGTTTCTGCATGCTCACGCCCTGCATGGTCGCGACCTTCTACCAGGTGCCGAAAGCGTTCACGTATTGGGATCGCGAGGCCCAGCGGGCGATGCCGCTCTTCTCGACCCTGGATCTGCTGATCGTGGACGAGGCCGGGCAGGCGAGCCCGGAGATCGGGGCCGCGGCCTTCGCCTTGGCGAAACGGGCCCTTGTCGTGGGCGACATCCACCAGATCCAGCCCGTCTGGTCGATCCTGCCCATCGTGGACTTCGCCAACCTGCGGGCCTGCGGGATCACGCCTCCCGAGGACGAGAAGGGCGAGGAGGCGAATGCGTTCCGGGCGTGCCGCGGCAGCGTCATGCTGCTGGCCCGCGGCGCCACGGCCTGGACCCGCGAGGGTGAGCGAGGCCTCCTCCTCACCGAGCACCGGCGGTGCGTTCCGGAGGTCATCCGCTTCTGCAACGAGCTGGTCTACGAGGGCCGGCTGCAGGCCCTGAGGCCGGCCAAGACGGACCGCGTGCTGCCGGCCCTCGGCTGGGCTCACGTCGCCTCGGCGGCCACAACGGACGGCGGCAGCCGTATCAATCCGGGCGAGGCCCAGGTCGTCGCCGACTGGATCGACCGGCACCGCCGGCAGCTCCAGGAGCACTACGGGCGTCCGATCGGCGAGATCGTGGCGGTGATCACGCCCTTCGTGGCCCAGCGGGGAGTCCTGGAGAAGAGCTTCCGGGACTTCAAGCTGGCGGGGGTCCAGGCCGGCACCGTCCACGCCTTTCAGGGGGCGGAGCGTCCCGTGATCCTCTTCTCCCCGGTCTACAGCCTGGCCGAGGCTCCAAAAACCTTTTTCTTCGACGTGGAGGCCAGCCTTCTCAACGTCGCCGTGTCCCGGGCGAAGGATTCGTTTCTGGTCTTCGGCGACCTGCGGCTCTTCGAAGCCGAGAAGGTCCACCTGCCGTCCGGAAAGCTGGCGTCCCTGCTGTTCGAGTCGCCGGAGAACGAGATCACGGACATCGAGTCCGCCCAGCATCTCAAGGACAAACCCGGCGTCCGGAGGCTCGCCACGCTCGAAGAGCATCGGACCGCACTGCGGCGGGCCTTGGAGGAGGGGAAAGAAAGGATCCTGATCGTCTCTCCCTATCTCTCCATCAACGCCGTGGAAGCCGACGGGGTGCCGGCGGCCATCGCCGCTGCGAGAAAGAGGGGGGCTCGGATCTGCGTGGTCTTCTCGCGAGACTTGCAGCCGCATGATCCCCGGAACAGGCAAAAAGCGATCGAGGCCCTGAAGCTGGCCGGCGCCGACGTGAAGGCCTCGAAGCGGATGCACAACAAGACGCTGGCGATGGACGAGAGATGGATCACGGAAGGATCGTTCAATTGGCTCTCCGCCAGCCGGGACCAGCAGAGTCGCTTCCAGCGCCATGAGACCTCTCTCCTCTGCGAAGGCCCCGACTCGCAGAAGTTCATCCAGGCAGCCTGGAGCGAGGCCCAGGAGATTCGCGGTTAGCCCCTCCTGGTCAGCCCTCCTGCGCGCCTCGTGTTAACGCCCCCATCGTCCCGGGCGTACTGAACACGAAATTGGAGCCGGGGACGGGTCAGACCCCGGCTCTTCCAGGGAAGGGGAACGAAATGGCATGGTCGATCGTCGTCTTGATCGTAGCGGAGCTGGCCTTCGTGGGCTTTCTCTTCTGGCTCTTCACGGACTATCGGGTGCGGCAGGAGAGGATCCGCGCCGAGGAGCGCGAGCGGCTTCTGGCGCGCTTCGCGACGGGACAGGAGCTGTCCGACTTCCTGAGCTCTCCGGGCGGCGAGAAACTCTTCAACGCCCAGCAGGGGCTTGCCAGGAGAGGATCGCGGAAGCTCATCGCCGCGGTCGTGACCGGCATGATCCTGCTCTTCATGGGCATCTTCTTCTTCCTCATGGGCTGGATGGGGAATCCGGCCGGCGACCGGATCTTCGTACCGGCTTGGTTCTTCACCCTGTCCGGCCTCTGCGTCCTGGTCTGCGCGGCGATCTCCACCTTCCTGCTACGGCGCTTCGGGCTGCTGCCCAGAAACGGCGACGGCCGTGGCACGGAACAACCTTGAGGCCGGGCCGGGCCTGGGCGAGGAGGCGTTCGAGCGGTTCCATGCCCGGACCGCTCCCGCCCTCTGGGGCTACCTGCGGCGGCTCGGCGGCGATCCGGCGCTGGCGGACGACCTCCTCCAGGAGAGCTACGTGAAGTTCCTCGGCCACGTGGACGCGGCGAGCGAAGAGCGGGAGCAGCGCGCCTATCTCTACCGGATCGCCACCAACCTGCTGCGCGACCGGTGGCGCCAGAGCCGGCGGGAGATCCTGGGGCTCTCCTGGCTCCTCGGGCGGTGGGAGGAGGGTGGCCGCGAGACCAGCGCTCCCTTGAGGATGGACCTCGAGTCGGCCTTCAGCCGCCTCGACCCGCGGGAGCGGGCGATCCTCTGGCTGGCCTATGTCGAAGGGTATGATCATCGAGAGATCGCCGGCATCGTCGGCGTCAAGGAAGGCAGCGTCCGGGTCCTCCTGTTCCGCGCGCGCAAGAAGGCGGCCCGGGAGCTGGACCGCAAGGAGGTGCAGTCATGAGAGAGACGCCCCGCGATCGGGACGAGGAGCTTCAAGGCGAGGAGCGCCAGATCGCCAGCGCCCTGCGGCAGCTCGCGGCCGAAACCCGGCCGCCGCACCCGCTGCCCACCGCCGGCCAGCTCTGGTGGCGGGCCGAAGTCGGCCGGCGGCTGGCCGGGAAGGCAGACGGCAGGGTGGACCAAGCGCTCCGTCCCGCCACCTGGGGGCAGAGGGCAGGCCTCGCCGTGCTGCTCGTCTTCTTCACGCTGCAGGCGCCGGCGCTCCTGGAGTCCCTCGGCCGGCGGATCGACCTCGGCGCTCCCCTCCCCCTGGTGCTCGCCGGGCTGCTGCCCCTGGCGGCCGGCCTCCTGCTGGGGCTTCTCACGCGGCGAACCTGAACGCGCCCATGAGGAACAGGGCAAAGTTCAAGCGGATCCGGCCCCGCCCGGGCATAAATGCCCGGGCTAGTCAAAAGAGCCCCCTGAAGGGGACTCAGTCGGCTTTAGCCGGCTGTTTTGAGTAGCCCAGGCATTTATGCCCGGGCGGGGCCTCGGCCGCGTGTTCTTCATTCCTCATCTGTTCGCTCGCTGAGCTGACAGAGCCCCATGGCACGCCGCGTGCTGCGCCGATTCCCCAAAGGAGTCGGCCGCGGCGCGTGCGTATCATTCTGGGTCTCTTCGGTATCGCTTTCATCCTCTTCGTCCTCTACGACGTGCTGTGGACCACCGTGCGCGTGGAGGGGGCGGGGCCGCTCACGTCGTGGGTGACGACGGCCCTCTGGCGGATGTCGCTCAAGCTCGCCCGCACGCACCGGGCGCTGGCCATCGCCGGCTTCGATGTCGTCCTGTTCACGGTCCTCCTCTGGTTCTGCCTGGTGTGGCTCGGCTGGACGCTGGTGCTGGGCATGGACCCGCGCTCGGTGGTCGCCGTGGCGACGGGAACGCCGGCTGGCTTCTGGCAGCGGCTCTACTTCACCGGTACGACCCTCATCACCATCGGCAACACCGAATTCCAGCCCCAGGGGAGGTTCTGGCAGGTCTTGACCCCCATCGCGGCGGCCAACGGGTTCTTCCTCGTCACCCTGGTCATCACCTACCTGCTGCCGCTGGTCCAGGCGGTACAGCAGCGGCGGGAGATCGCGGTCTACATCTCCGTCCTGGGAGCGACGCCGGACGAGATCCTTCTGCAGGCCTGGAACGGCAACGGCTTCGGCGTCCTGCAGGACCACCTGGTCGCCCTGGCGCCACGGGTCGTGGGGCTCGGGCAGGGACACCTCAACTATCCCGTCCTCCACTGTTTCCATAGCTGGACGCGGGCTTCGGCGATCGCGCCGATGATCGCCGTGCTGGACGAGACCCTCACCCTGCTCGAAGGGATCGACCCCGAGCTGTGCCCGGACCGCGTGGCCGTCTACCCGTTGCGCGGCGCCATCCAGCATCTGCTCTCGACCCTGGCGGAGGCCCATCTCGAGCCGGAGAAGGTGCCGCCGCCGGCCCCGTCGCTCGACGGGCTGCGGCAGGCGGGCATCCCCACCCAAAGCGACGACGAGTTGCAGCGCCGCGTGGACGGCGTCGCCGACCGGCGGAAGCTGCTGTCCGGCCTCGTCGAGCAGGAGGGGTGGCGCTGGCGGGACGTGTTCGAGGACAAATAACGGGGCTCAGACAGCTCAGTTCACCCACTCGCCGGTCTCGTCCCGCCGCTCCTCCGGGTCTTCCTCCTGCCGGTCTTCGGCCAGCTCGCGGGCTGACGCCGCCTGGCGGGCTCTCTCCTCTTCCTCGTCCCACACCCGGCGGCGGGCGGCGTCCCGCTCGCGTCGGCGGCGGATGGCCCAGAGGGCGAGCAGCGTGATGAGCAGCCACAGGGTTACGGAGCTCGTGAGCACGGGCACCCAGCGGTACCAGAACGTCTGCCGGCTCCAGAAGGACGACTCGGCCTCGGCGAGGGGAATGCCCGTGGCCTCGCGGAAAGCCTCGTCGAACGACAGGCCCCGGGCGACGCCGGCGAGAAGACGCGGGGCGGCCTCCTGGCCGTAGCGGTCGAACAGCTCGCGCACGAAGGCGCCGGCGATGGCGTAGGAGCGGTTGACCTCCCCCTGGCCGCGCGCGAAGCGCTGGTCGAGCTCTTCGAGGGAGACGGGGCGGTCCGTCAGCAGCGCCAGGGTCAGGCGGGAGCGGTCCTCGAAACCCCAGGAGCCGCCCGCGATCATGGCCATGCCCTCGTGGAACCAGCGCGGCAGGGGGCGCCCGCCGGCCGCCCTGGCGATGAGAACGTGGGCCACCTCGTGGCGCACGAGGTCGTCCAGGGAAGAGTCGGGATAGGTGGGCACGCGCTGCGGCAGCAGCACGATCAGCCCCTGGTCGCTCAGCGCGTAGCCGGAGATCCACGGCGCCACGAGGGTCGCCGGGCCGGAGCCCTCGGGGGCCAGGATCACCCGGATGGGCGGCCCCGGCTCCGTGAGCCCCACCAGGCGCATGGTGCTCGCGAGCTGCCCCGGATCGATCCCGCGCACCCGGTCGGCCGCGGCCGAGAGCGCGGGCGGCGCCTCCACGACCAGCTCGGGAACCACGGCCCGGCCGGAGAAGGGGAACGCCAGAAGGAGGCAGAGGAAGGCGGCCGCCGCCGCGCGCGCGAGCGTCATCCCGGCATCTTACCCCGTTGACCTATAGCTTTCTGGCGATATCCTGCGCTACTATCTAACCAGCGTGACCAAGTTGAAGGCTTTTTGCTCTACGTCGATCTGGTGCCGAAGGCTAGACCTCGCGGCTTCCACGGTGTAGGCTCGCGTCTCTTTTGCGTATCGCGTCGGTGAATGTCTGACGATGCCGGTTGTTCGAGCGACGGATTCGGACGACGGCATAAGTAGCAGGCGGAGCGGTTGGCAGGAATCCGCTTTCGCCGGAGGTGAGCACATGGTTGGACGCCGCAGCATTTTCACGATCCTCGCCCTTCTCATCCTGACCTCGGTCTCCCTGACCGGCTGCCGCGAAGCGGCCGTGCGCTACAACAGCCGCGCCATGATCCTGATCCAGCAACCGATGCCGAGCGCGCTGCCGATCCCGGTGGACGGCGTGATGCGCTCGCAGCTCCGGGACACCTGGGGCGCCGCGCGGTTCGGCGGCCGGAACCACAAGGGCATCGACATCATGGCGCCCCGCAACACGCCGATCCGCAGCGTCACGGAGGGGATCGTCGAGATCAAGGGGATGCGCGGCCTGGGCGGCCAGGTGGTGACGATCACGGGACCGGGCGGCTACCGCCACTACTACGCCCACCTCGAGGAGTACGGTCCGCAGGCCGTGGGCGACTGGGTCGAGCCCGGCGAGATCATCGGCTACGTCGGCACCTCCGGCAACGCCGCCATGTCGCCCCCCCACCTGCACTACGGCATCTACGCCCCCTCGGGCTCGGCGATCAACCCCTTCACGTACCTGCGCGAGAGCGATCCGTTCGCGTTGCGCGAGCAGACGTTGCTGACGGCGTCGAAGTAGCGGTGAAGTTGTAAGGGCGGCCTCGGCCGCCCTACCCTCCCTTGATCATCCCCATAATTCCGGCCCGGATCATCGCCACCGAGATGGCGGCGAGGAACAGGCTCGCCACCTTGGCGATGGCCCGCGAGCCGGCGGCGCCCGTGAAGCGTCCGATGTAGGGCGCGGCGGCCAGGGTCAGGAACACCAGGACCATGTTGATCACCAGCGAGGACAGCGTCGGCAGGTAGCCGAAGGCTTCCCGCGAGACCAGGATGGACGTGATGGCGGCCGGTCCGACGATCAGCGGGATGCCGATCGGCACGACGCCGATCGAGGCCACGTCCTCCTCCCCGCCTTCCGTGGGGTCCCGGCGCCGGTAGTCGCCGAAGATCAGGTTGGAGATGCTGAGCACCAGCAGGATCAGCCCGCCCCCGACCCGCAGGTCGTTCACGGTGATGCCGAGCAGGGAGAAGATGAGCTGGCCCGCGAACAGGATCAGCACGGCGAGCCCCACGGCGGTCAGCATCGCCTGCAGCGTGAGCCGCCGTCGCTGGGCCGTCGTGAGGTTCTCCGTCACGCTCAGGTAGATGGGGATGATCCCCATCGGGTTGATCGCCACGAAGAGCGGCAGGAAGCTTTCGATGTAAGGGCGCATGGGCAGGGCCTCGCAGTCGCGGGGAGCATATCGCGATGAAGTGCGGTGAGCGAGCCTGCCGATACCGCTGACCGCCCGCGAGTGTCTCTAGCGGTCGAACATGGCAGGAGGGCAGATGATGCGGGTTTCGGCGGCCTTTATGATGCCGCAATCTAATTTGTCAAAGGAATTCCCCGAAGCTCCCGGGTTGGCGCAAATACTTCTCTTACCCTCAAGGCGGAGGTTTGCAACATCTTTTCTCTTCCTGAAGGGATCGTCCGGACAATTATGGAGCTGCCGGTTGCCAACCGGCAATCCGACCGCGTTCCGTTGAGGAAAAAATATATCCTCGCTGGGCGCGAGACTATAGTATGCCTCGAAATGCTTGCCACCATCATCGCTGTACTTATCCTCCGGGACCAGATTATTTACAAGAAGATCGGGGCAACTACGCTGATCACAGTCCAGATCAATGGCAGCGACAATCTTATCGTCTGCCCGGCTCGTCAAGGCCAGCGCGACAATTCCAGAAGGAATATGGACCTCAAATGCCACGTACTCCGCCAAAGCCTGGCTGTGGGCAGACGAGCTTCCAGCTTCAGTGTAGAAATTAAAATCATATATCTTATAAACTCCAGGCTCCTTTTCAGTATCAACCTGGTCGAGATGGCAAGACCGAACCGAGGTCCAGTTAAAACCGAAGCTCGAGACCGTAACCGACTCGACCGTGCTCTTATCTACCCGAATTGGCTTAGCATTTATCTTGTGCAATGACGCCAGCCACCCTGGATTTGCTGCCGCGACCATGCCGGTGGGCCTGCCGGATCTGTCCGCGATAGCCTCACCAGCGCCAACCGTGGCCTGCTTGAACGAGACATCAAGGCCTTTAAGATCGCAAACACACCACGATAAATCAGGAGGTTCATGAGTCTCTTCAGTACAGACAGACGACGGACAAGTCGTTCTGCCTGTTAGCTCGAACGCCAGTTGAGCCTCATGGTTGCCGTGCTTCATTGCATAGGCGGTCATGGCACCACTTGCGTCGCCCGGGGCGAGCGCGATAAGCCCATGAAAGAAGATTCGCACTATCAGTTCATGCATTAGAAACTCCTATTGAAATGAAGATACAAAGAGCCTGCTCCTATTACTTGGAAACCAGCCCATGAAGCGGGGGCTGATACCTCGGAGTCGGAGCTCGAGGACGCGGCGAGTTGTGCCTGCCTTAGAGCTTCAGCCGATCCAAGCCTGGGTAACCGTTGGTGGAACTCTATCAGGAGTGCCGCGGTAGCGCGGTCATCGACCCGCCACAGGCTGCCCACGACCGTCGGAACGCCGGAGGCCAGGAAGGGCCGCGCCAAGCCCGCAAGACCCTCTCCCTCTCTGGTATCCCCCCGCATCGTGCTGCACGCAGAGAGGATGACAAGGCGGGCAGCCGGGGCGGGCAGGCCATAGAGGTCACGAGCGTAGAGGATGCCGGAATCCCCTTCCGACGCTGAAGGTGCCAGAGCCAGGAAGCTCAACGATGGCACGGTTGGATTGACCACGGCATGGCCCGCGAAATGGATCACGTCACTTGTCGCAAGCCCCGTCAGGAATTGACGTTTGGTCGCCTGTGCTCCCATCCGGATCTCCACCTCAGGGTAGAAGCTCGCGATATGGACTGCCTCTCTTCTCGCTTGCGGGAGTTGGGGCAGATCCTGCAAGACTTCTCGGTCGAGATCCGGATCGCCAAAGACCAGCACGGACCGCAACGGTAGTGAAGCAAGGATCTTCTCCCGGGCGAGCGCCTGTACGTAAAGAGTTGCGCTTGGGTCCACCGCCAGCGTATACCGTTCGATGAGATACCGGTTGGCGGAATCCTGCAGAGCCGCGAATGGCAGCCTATAGAGATCTCCGTCCGGTACTATGACGACCGTTTTAGCTCCTTCTAGAGCGGGTAAGAGCGGCCTGATCAGGATGTCGAAAAGCTCACGCGCGTCCGGCCCGGCTTCATGGCTGTCCCTTGCCGTGATGTCCTGTCGAAAGCGGTCAATCCGGCGGCTCAGCGAGCCGGCGGTGATCTTCGTTGAAAACTGAGTGATGGAGCCCCGACGAACTACCCAGGAGAGGAGTTGCCGGTCCGTGGCCCAGAACTCGACGAGAGCAACGTCTCTGGGTATCTGCTGGGAGATGTCGGCTGCGCTCATCGCTTCCGGTCCTCTGGAAGCCTGTTCCCGGAAGAGTTGGGCTCGACCGCTCTCGGCGTAGCTCAGGGCCTTCTCTGCCTTACCCAGATGCGCTTGTAACTCGATCATCTCCTGGAAGATCGAGCGGGACGCAGCGAGGAACCAGGTCCGGAGCTCCCGCTCTGAGGTCGCTTCATGTTGCCGGGCGATGGCACGGATCGCCTCAGCATAGTCATCTTCAGCAAGATCGAGCTTCCCCAAGGCGGCTTGAGCTCGTGCCCGGCGCGCGAGGAAAAATGCGAGTTGCTTCTGGTACCGGGTATTCCGGTAGATCGCGATGACCTCGGACGTTGTGTCCACGGCCTTCCGGGGGTCAGAAGCATCATGGAGTTGGCTCTCTACACCCAGGATGTCACCGAGGAGGGAATCCCGCAGCGAGGTATCATGGACCTCCGCCAGCCGGCTCCGAGCTTCGGCAAGATCCCGCCTTGCTCGCTCGGCGCGGCCGGCGCGGATCTCGATCAGGGCCCGCCGCCGCAGGCAATAGATCCAGGCGGCGGCATTCCTAGAGGTACTCAGGCTCGCGAACGCCTCCTGCTGAAAGGCCAAGGCTGCCAGCGGCTCGCCCATGCTGAGCGCGGTCAGACCGCTCCCTTCGAGCACTACCTGACGTCGAACCGGGTTACGCAAATCTCGGAGCGATTTCAGCGCTGAGAAGTTATAAGGTAGGGCACCGCGAAGATCTCCAGAGCTCCACAAGCTCTCGGCAGTCAGCGCGCTGACAACCGCGCAATTCTCGCGCTCTCCTATGCTGTCAAAGGCGCTGTAAGCCCTGCGGTAGGCCGCAAGTGCATCGGTCGGCCGCGCCTGAATGACTTTGATCAAAGCGGTAGTCCATTGGCTCCGAGCCATGAGGCTTGGGTACGACCGCCCTGCATCGCTGAACCGGATCCGATCTAGTTTGGCGAGCGCTCCGGGATAGTCAAAGCTCTGCATTTCACAAACCGCAAGACGAAGCGTGGCCAGCAAGGCGAACGGGCTCCCTACCCCGGCGAGGTGGCGTTCAGCGTCCAGGAATTTCTCCCTAGCCTCGACGAGCCGACCATCTTGGTAGAGACGAAGGCCTTCCAGATACCACAAATGTCCTTCCTCCAACGTCTTCATGCGTCGGCCAAGCCCAGGTCTCGTAGCCTCTTCGATCACTGTCACCGTGTCGGCGGTTATGCGGTCGCCGTTGCGCACGCGCAGGATACTTCCTATTAAATAGGCCTTCTTCAACACCTGCTGGGCTTCTTGAGTCCTTCCCGCTTTCAAAGTCTCAGCCCAAGTGCCGAGAAGGACTTCTTCGGCGTATTCTCGAGAGGCCTGAGGAAACTGCGTAACGACTTCGTCTACATCGGCGAAATCTCCCTGTTCGACCGCAGCGTCGAGCTCGAGCTTCGCGGCTTGCCAACGCCGCTCGGCGGCACCGGTTTCCGGCAGTGCCCGCAGCCGTTTTCTTGCCTCCGCAGCCCAACCGGATTGAGAATCGATCTGCAAGTACGCTTGCCAAGCGGAGCGGGCCTGCTGGTCGAGGAAAAAACTCTCGAGAGCGACAGCACGGTTGAACCGCGCCTCGGGCAGATTCGGGGCAAGCGCCACCGCCTTTTCCGCGCTCTCCAAGGCCTTGACAAGCGAGTACGGCTCCCGGCTCTTTCGCGCATCCTCCAAGTAGGCCGCGGCGAGGTCCGAGAAAACGGCTGCGCTGTCCGGGCCAGCCGCGATGGCTTGCTCAAGCTCGGCAACGGCTTGCCTCGATTTTCCATCGATCAGCTTCGCCAAGCCCTGTCCAGCGTTGTCTTGCAAGTCGCGAAGCGCGGCTCTCAACTCTTTGGAGGGCTTCGGGTTTTTATTGGACGGATCGAACGGCGCGTAGTCAAAACCGCCCGTCATCCGCCCTTCGGCGAAACGGCAGGGGCCGAGCGCGTCGGCCAGCCGGGAGCGGGTCGAGGACCGGGAATCGAAACGAAGGAAATGCGCGGCCCCCAGTAGGAGGGCCACCAAGACCAGAAAGGCGAGCAGGACCGTCGAACGCCGGCTCATCCGGGCCTACGTTCAGTTGGAGACTGGAACGTTCATCGATGGATCGATCGTAGCCCATGGATCTACGGATAAAGAAATCAGGATGAATCTATCCAAAGGGAAACGCCACCCGCCTCTTGGCAGGTGGCGTGTCTTCCCGAAGCCCCGGCGAATCTACCGTTGCGCCGGCGGCTGCGGCGGGGCCTGGCCGGCCACCTGGATCATGTTCAGGATCGACTTGACCCCTTCGGTGTGGGAGGCGAGCTTCTCGGCCTCGGCCTTCTGGTCCGCGGAAGAGACCTTGCCGCTCAGGGTCACCCGGCCGTCCAGGGTGTCGACGTCGATGTGGAAGGCGTTGACCTCGGGGTCGGCGATCAGCTTGGCCTTGACCTTGGCGGTGACGCTGGCGTCGTCCAGCACGGCGCGGGCGGCCGGCCCGACCTCGGCCTCGACCCTGGCGGCGCCGCGCTGGATGGCGTCGCCAGCCTCCTCGGCACCTTCCTTGATGGCCTCTCCAGCCTGCTTGGCCGCGGGACCGACCTCGGCCCCGACCTTGTCGGCGCCACGCTGGAGGGCGTCCCCGGCCTGCTCGGCGCCTTCCTTGATCTGCTGGCCGGCCTGGTCGAAGTTCTTCTCCGCCTGCTCGAAGTTCTGGTCGACCTTCTCGCCGTCCACGTGGACGCTGGTGTTGCCCTTGGCGTCCTTCTCCGCGTGGACCGCGTTGACGTCACGATCACAACCGGCCAGCGGGAGGATCAGGAGTCCAAGCCAGGCGGCGGTAAGGATGGGTAGTGCTCTCGTTCTCATATCGTCTCTCCTTAGAGGATGTCCCTCTGAGAGGGTTTTCTAGCAATTCCTGCACCCGCCAAAAAGAAGAGCTTGCAGAGCTTCCAACGGTATTTCCAGACAATCCAGACATAAAAAGAGGGGAGGCGCTGATCTAAGAGATCCAGGACGCCTCCCCTTTCAGGGAGGGGCCGCGAAAGGCTATTTCGCGCCGTTGCTGCGTGTACGTCTCGGGAAACATCCCCGTACTGCGCTGCCGGTTCACCGTGCTACCGGCCTGCGAACAGGGAGAATTGCAGGTTTTATGCCAGGAATCAGAAGCGGTGGCTCGGGATCCCGCCTCCCTGGGAAGGGGCTTCGAGCCGTGAAAACTTTACAAGGTGGGGAGAAGCGTCCGCTCCCGACGCCTGGGAGAGGCTGCCGCCGTGCCCGCGATCCGCTCGATCCCGCTGTAGACGTTGAAGCGGTCGCCGCGCAGGAAGCCGATCAGGGTGACCCCGAAGCTCTCGGCCAGGTCCACGGCGAGGCTGCTCGGCGCGGAGACGGCGCAGACGACGGGCACGCCCGCCACCAGGGACTTCTGGAGGATCTCGTAGCTCGACCGGCCGCTCACCATGACGAGGTGGTGGTGGAGCGGCAGCCGGCCCTCCAGGAAGGCCCAGCCGATCACCTTGTCGAGGGCGTTGTGGCGCCCCACGTCCTCGCGGGCGGCGAGGAGCCGGCCCTCGGCGTCGAACAGGCCCGCGGCGTGGAGGCCGCCCGTCGAATCGAACAAGCCCTGGGCCTGCCGGAGCCCCTCCGGCAGGGCGGCGATGATCTCGGTGGAGACCACCGGCCCCTCGGGGATCTCGGCGGGCACGCGCAGCCGCAGGGCGTCGAGGCCCGCCTTGCCGCAGACTCCGCAGGCACTGGTCGAGAAGAAGTGGCGGTCGAGCCCGGCGAGCTCCGGCTCGGGCACGCCCTCGGCCAGCTCGACCTCCAGGATGTTGGCGCAGCCCACGTCGGGTCCCTTGCAGGGAGCGGCCCGGAGCACCTGACCGCGGTGGGCGATCACGCCTTCGGAGAAGAGGAAGCCCAGGGCCAGCTCGGGGTCGGAGCCCGGCGTCCGCATGGTGACGGCCACCGTGCGCGTCCGGCCGTTCTGGATCAGCCGGATCTCCAGAGGCTCTTCGGTCGCCACGTGGTCCGGCCGCTCCTCCGCGCCGCCCGGCCCTACCCGCCAGACGCGGGCGTCCGTTTTTCCGGGGCGATTGAAGCGGGAAGGACTTAAGCCGGAGGAGCGCATGTGGTTAGCTTCTCACAGATCCTTCCTCGCTCCCCCCGATCCACCTCTGCCAGAGCCACGGCCACAGATCGAAGGCCACGAGAGCGAGCACGAGGCCCAGGAAGTACTGGGCCGGGGTGGTCTCGATCAGGCCGGGATAGAACCGCCACGGCAGCCAGCCGAGGAGGAATCCCAGCAGCGCCAGGACGGCAAGGCCGCCGGCGACGATCGTGACCCGTCCCTTGACGGTGCGCGGCGGGTCGAAGACGGGCCGGGCCAGGAAGCAGCCGGCGAGCAGGCCGCAGGCGCTGCCGTTCGCGACTCCGAAGAGCGCCAGTGCGAGGCCGCCGACCCCGACCAGCGGCCCCCAGAGCCGGCGAACGCCCTCGCTGACGCCCTCGGGCCGGAGCCGCGGGCGGGGTCCCGACCAGCTCCCCGCCACCCAGGCGAAGATCATCCCGAAGATGAAGCCGCCCGTCACGTCGATGGGCATGTGCACGCCGAGGTAGATCCGCGACAGCGCCACCGCGAAGACGATGAGGATGGCCACGATCCAGAACCACGTCCGGCCGTAGCGGAAGGCGAAGGCGGGCCAGAAGGTGGCGGCGTTCTGGGTGTGGCCGCTCGGGAAGCCGTGCCCTCCCCCCGTGTGCCGGGCCGACTCGGTGCTGAGCGCGGCGTCGAGGTCGTAGGGGCGCGAGGTGCCGAAAGTGCCCTTGAGGACCTGGTTCGTGATGATGGAAGCGGCCAGCACGATCCCCAGACGGCGGCCGAACTTCGGGTCGATCAGCCAGTGGTAGAGGATGAGCAGGGTCCACAGGGTCACGCTCGCCCCGAGGAAGGTGACGGTGAGGAAAAAGGCATGGGGACGGACGCCGAAGAGATGCTGGACCGCGCGGACGATTTCCATAGCGGAGAAAACGGCATGCATCTTGCGTTCCCACACCGTTTCGACAGCGGTTCTTTTTCGGCAGAATCGAGGACGAAATCCCATGGCAAGAGCGATTTGGAAAGGCAGCATCAGCTTCGGTCTGGTCAACATCCCCGTCGGCCTCTACACGGCCGAGTCGCGGGACGAGATCCATTTCAAAATGCTGGACAAGAAGACGATGTCGCCCATCCACTACAAGCGGGTGAGCGAGGAGAGCGGCAAGGAGGTCGCCTGGGAAGAGCACGTGCGGGGCTATGAGTTCGAGAAGGGCAAGTACGTCGTGCTCTCCGACGAGGACCTGAAGCGCGCCGCGCCCGAGGCGACGCAGACGATCGACATCTCGGACTTCGTCGACCTCGACGAGATCAGTCCTCTCTACTTCGACAAGCCCTACTACCTCGGCCCCGACAAGAAGGGGGCGAAATCCTATGCCCTGCTGCGGGAGACCTTGCGCCGCACCGGCAAGGTGGGGATCGCCAAGGTGGTGATCCGCACCCGCCAGTACCTGGCCGCCGTGGTGGCCCGCGGCGACGTTCTGACGCTGGAGCTGCTGCGCTATGCCCACGAGCTGCGCGATCCCTCGGAGCTGGACGTCCCCAAGGGCAAGGAGGGGGTCTCCGAGCGGGAGCTGGAGATGGCCGAGCGCCTGGTCGAGGGCATGGTGGAGGCCTGGGACCCCGAGAAGTACAAGGACGACTACCGCCGGGACGTCATGAAGATGATCGAGGAGCGGGTCGAGGCCGGCCAGCTCGAGTCCTCGCCTGAGCCCGCCCCCAAGCCCGAGCGGCCGGCCGGCGGCAAGGTGCTGGACCTCATGGCCCTGCTCAAGCGCAGCGTCGAGGAGGGCGGCACGAAGAAGAGCCCCGCCAAGAAGACGGCCGAGAAGAAGACGGCGGCCAAAAAAGCGCCGGCGAAGAAGACCGCCGCCAAGAAACCGGCTCACAAGGCCCCGGCCAAGAAGACCGCCGCCGCGCGCAAGCGCAAGAGCGCCTGAGCCATGGCCCTCGAGGAGTACAAGAAGAAACGGAACTTCCGCGCCACCCCCGAGCCGGAAGGCAAGGTCAAGAAGGCCAAGGGGAAATCCTTCGTCATCCAGAAGCACGCCGCCACCCGGCTGCACTACGACTTCCGGCTGGAGATGGAGGGCGTTCTGCGGAGCTGGGCCGTGCCCAAGGGCCCCAGCCTCGACCCCGGCGAGAAGCGGCTGGCCGTCCATGTGGAAGACCACCCCATCGACTACGGCGGCTTCGAGGGGATCATCCCCAAGGGGCAGTACGGCGGCGGCACGGTCCTGCTCTGGGACCGTGGTACCTGGGAGCCCGTGGACGGCGAGGACCCCGTCGCGGCCTATAAGAAAGGACGGCTCAAGTTCCGGCTCGAGGGCGAGAAGCTCCACGGCGGCTGGAACCTGGTGCGCATGAGCGGCCGCCAGGCGGGCGAGAACCAGGAGAACTGGCTCCTGATCAAGGAAAACGACGAGACGGCCGTGCCCGGCAGCGGCGACGCCGTCGTCGAGCAGTATCCCCAGAGCGTCGAGACCGGTCTCAGCCTGGAGGAGATCGCCGCCGATCCCGAGCACGTCTGGCAGTCGAACCGCGCCGAGAGCACCGACGACAGCTTCAAGCAGAAGATCGCGGCCAAGGCAGCCAAGTCCACGACAACTAAGAAGGCAGCCAAGAAAAGCGCCAAGGCTCCCGAAGCTCCTCCGTCCGGAATCGATCCCTCAAAAATTGACTCCTCAAAAATTGACCCCTCAAAGATTGACCCCTCAAAAATCAAAGGCGCCCGCAAGGCGGCCATGCCCTCCACGATCGAGCTCCAACTCGCAACGCTGGTAGAGACCGTCCCACGGGGCGACGAGTGGATCCACGAGATCAAGTACGACGGCTACCGCGTCCGCTGCGAGGTCCGGGATGGCGAAGCCCAACTGATCACCCGCCATGGCAAGGACTGGACGGACCGCTTCGGTCCCGTGGCGCCGGAGGCGGCGAAGCTGCCCGTGCGGCAGGCCATTCTGGACGGCGAGGTCTGCGTCCTGGAGCCCAACGGCACCACCAGCTTCCAGTCCCTCCAGAACGCCCTCTCCGAGGGCCGGGACGACGATCTCGTCTACTTCGCCTTCGACCTCCTCTATCTGGACGGCTACGACCTGCGGAACGCCACCCTGCTCGACCGCAAGGAGGCGCTGTTGGCGCTGCTCGGCGGGAAGCAGGGAGCTATCCGTCCAGGGGATCACGTCAGCGGCGAGGGCGAGGACTTCTTCCGCCAAGCCTGCAATTTTGCCCTGGAAGGGATCATCTCCAAGCGCGCCGACCAGCCGTACCACGGGGGCCGCAACAAGGAATGGCTGAAGGTGAAGTGCCTGAAGCGACAGGAGTTCGTCGTCGTGGGCTTCACCGATCCCGAGCGGTCCCGGGTGGGCTTCGGCGCCCTGCTGCTGGCCGTAAACCAGGGCGGCAAGCTGGTCTACGTCGGCAAGGTGGGCACGGGCTTCAACGACCGTACCCTGCGCGAGCTCCGCGCCCGCATGGGCAAGATGGAGATCGACAAGCCGGCCTTCGAGAACGCCCCTCGGGGTGCCGAGGCCCGGCGCAGCCATTGGGTGAGCCCCAAGCTGGTGGCCGAGGTGGCCTTCACGGAGTGGACCCGCGAGGGCATCTTGCGCCATCCCACGTTCCAGGGGCTGCGCGAGGACAAGAAACCCGGCGAGGTGGTGCGCGAGAACCCGCAGACGCCGCCGCCGGAAGCCCACGTGGCCGAAGCCAAGCGCCCGGCGGCCAAGACCGCAAAGACCCGGGGGACCTCGATGAAAAAACAGCCGAAGGGGCCCAAGCCCGCCGTGCGGCCCGCGCCCGAGGAGGCCGAGGTCGTGCCCCAGGGGCGGAGCAAGAAGAAGGAGGCGGAGATCGCCGGTGTGCGCTTCTCCAATCCCGAGAAGGTCCTCTACCCCGACCAGGGGGTGACCAAGCGGGAGCTGGCCGTTTATTACAGCCGCATCGCCGACTGGATCCTCCCCCACGTCGCGAACCGTCCGCTGACCCTGGTGCGCTGCCCCGAGGGGCAGGCGAAGCAGTGCTTCTACCAGAAGCACGTCAACGAGCACTTCCCGGAGGCGGTCTACCGGGTGGACGTGGGAGATCCCGAGCCCTACGGCGCCCTCGACTCGCTGGAGGGCCTCCTGTCGCTGGTGCAGATGGGCGTGCTGGAGCTGCACATCTGGGGCTCCCACCGCGACAAGATCGAGCTGCCGGACTACGTCGTCTTCGACCTCGATCCCGACGAGGGGCTCGACTGGCAGCGGGTCGTCGAGGGCGCCGTCCGGGTCCGCGATTTCCTGGCCGATCTCGGCCTGCGGACCTTCCTCAAGACCACGGGCGGCAAGGGGCTCCACGTGGTGCTGCCCCTCACCCGGCGCGACGACTGGGACGAGGTGAAGGCCTTCACCAAGGCCGTGTCCGAAGCCATCGTCGCCGCCGAGCCGGGCCTCTACACCTCCAAGCTCCCCAAGGCCAGCCGCAAGGGCAAGGTTTTCATCGACTACCTCCGCAACGGCCGGGGCGCCACCTCGATCGCCCCGTTCTCCACCCGCTCCCGCCCGGGAGCGCCCGTCTCGGCGCCGCTGTTCTGGGAAGAGCTGGAGACGGACGTGCGCGGCAATACCTACACCGTCCGCACCCTCCCCGACCGGCTGGAAAGCCTGCCCGCCGATCCCTGGGCGGATTTCGCCAAGGTGCGGCAGTCGATCACCGCGGCGATGAAGAAGGCCGTCGGGATGAAGTAGGAACCCACCCGGGCCCCATCCTTGCAGTACCCGCCTCTAGAAACGAAGACTCCAAGCACGTTCTTTAGAGGATAACGATCTGATGAGCATCCCAAGACAGAGAATCCTTGCCCTCAGCCTCCTCCTCGCCAGCCTCCTCGCGGCCGGCTGCGACAAGGCGAAGGTGGCAACCGAGGCGAAAGCGAGCTTTCCTCCCCAGGTGACGCAGCTCCTGCGCGAGACGGTGGAGGTGAAGGCCATCCCCGTCGCCCTCAAGGAGCAGAAGGAGCTCCAGAAGGCCTGGGGCGAGATGCAGGGCTTCTACGCCAAGCGAGGCTTCCAGCCCGTGTGGTCCAACGCGAAAGGCCCCCGGCCGCAGGCCGAGGAGCTGATCCAGGCCATCCCGCCCCTGGGGCAGGACGGCCTCGACATCCGCCGGTATCAGCCCGCGCGCCTGGCCGCCCTGCTCAAAGATGTCAAGGAGACCAAGGGCTTCGACGATCCCCAGGCCCAGCGCCGCCTGGTAGACCTGGACCTGGAGCTGACCTACACCTATCTCAGCCTGGCGGCGCATCTCGCCAGCGGCCGTCTCCAGCCCGAGAAGCTCCGCGTCGAGTGGTACACCAAACCCCGTAATGTCGATCTCGATGCCAAGCTGGGCCAGGCCCTGGAGGCGGACACCTCGGGCGAGATCGTGAAGATCCTCCGTAGCCTGACCCCGCCCTATCCCGACTACCAGCGCCTGCCCAAGGCGCTCGCCGAATACCGGGCGATCGCGGCCCGGGGCGGCTGGCCGGAGGTGCCGGACGGTCCGACGCTCAAGGCCCGCGACCGCGGCGTCCGGGTGGCGGCGCTGAGGGCCCGCCTCGCCGTTACGGGCGACCTGCCCGCGGCTCCAGCGCCCGCGACAGTCCCGGCAGGCAACACGGCGGGTAATGCTCCGGCCAGCTCTCCCCCTCCCAGCGTGGACGTCTTCAACGAAGCCGTCACCGCCGCCGTTTCCCGCTTCCAGCGGCGCCACGGCCTGAAGGTCACCGGCACGGTGGGCAAGGAGACCCTGGCGGAGCTCAACGTGCCCGCGCAGGAGCGCGTCCGCCAGCTCCAGGGCAACATGGAGCGCTGGCGCTGGCTGCCCGCCACCCTGGGCGACCGCTACATCCTGGTCAACGTGCCCGAGTTCCGGCTCGACGTCGTCGAGGCGGGCAAGCCGGTCTACAGCATGCGAGTGGTCGTGGGCAAGGACCAGAGCCGCACCCCGGCCTTCAGCGACAAGATGACCTTCATCGAGCTGAACCCGACCTGGACCCTCCCCGACAGCATCACGCAGAAGGAGATCCTGCCGAAGCTGGCCTCGGACCCCAACTACCTCGCCAACCACGACATGGAGGTGGTCTCGACTTCGCCCTACCGCCTGCGCCAGCGCGCGGGGAAGGACAACCCGCTGGGGCAGATCAAGTTCATGTTCCCCAACGAGTTCGACATCTACCTGCACGACACGCCCGCCGACCATCTCTTCGACCGCGCCGAGCGCGACTTCAGCCACGGCTGCATCCGCCTGGAGAAGCCGATCGAGCTGGCCGCCCTGCTGCTCAAGGGGGACCCGAAGTGGACGCAGGAGTCGATCCAGGCCGCCATCGCCTCGGGCGAGCACGAGACGATCACCCTCCCCCGCCCGCTGCCCGTCCACATCCTCTACTGGACGGCCTGGGTGGAGCCGGACGGCATGGTCGCGTTCCGCAAGGACATCTACGGCCACGACGACACGCTGGAGCAGGCCCTGGCCAAGGAGCCGCCGGTGTGGATCGACCTCAACGCGATGCGGGGGGACGTGCGGGCGGCGAAGTAGTCTTCATCCCCCCGCCGGCAGGGCGGGGACCCGTGCGTCCAGCCAGCTCTTCACAACCGTGGAGAGCAGGATCACGGCCCCGCCCGCCATCGACCAGCTCCCGGGCCGCTCGCCGTGGACCAGCCAGGCCCAGACCGGGTTCAGCACCGGCTCCAGGAGCAGCAGCAGCGACGCCTCGAAGGCCCCCACGTTCTTCAACCCTCCGAGGAGGAAGAAGTAGGCCAGGGCGATCTGGAAGACTCCGAGAACGGCCACCAGGAGCCAGTCCGTAGGCCGGCTGTCCACGACCGGGAGCGCGAAGGGCAGGCACGCCAGGGCGGCGAACACGTTGCCCCAGAAGGCCGAGGCCGGCGCCCAGGATCCCCCATCGCCGCCGCGCTTTCCCAGATCCCGCAGCCCCATGATCGTCAGGGCCCAGGTGACGCCGGACGCCAGGGCCAGGACGTTCCCCAGCGGCGGGTTCGGAGCCGTGACCGAGACCGGGTCGAAGCCCACGAAGAAGAGACCGAGGCCGACCGCCAGGGCTCCCATGAAGACCAGGTCGCGAGCGCGGATCTTCTCGTGCAGCAGCCAGGGGGACAGAAGAAGGACGTAGAGCGGCGCCGTGGACTGGAGGTAGATGGCGCTCGCCGACGTCGTCAGCTTGTTCGACAGCACGAACAAGATCATGGTCAGCGCGTACGTCATCCCCACCCCGAGCACCCACAGGTTGGGCCGCCGCCGAACCTCCCGCAGGAGCAGGAACAGGGCCGCCGCCGCCACGGCCGAGCGGAAGCTCGCCACCTGCCATCCGGTCAAATGGACCGCCTTGATCAGCGCCCCGCCCGAGGAGAACAGCGCTGCCGCCGCGAGCACCCGGAGGCGGTCGGCGAGCGGAGTGGGCGGGTGCGGGGCGGAGGTGGACATGCGCTTTCTGAAGGACGGAGGAGCCGGGGCCGGGGAATCTTAGTGCAACCTTGCCCCCGGACGCCGCCTGAGCTAGCCTGTTTTCATCCTGAACGAAAGGAACTCCCCAGAGTCACGAAACTCCCATGCCCGACTCCCAGAATCCCCAGAGAAAGATCTTCGTCCTCGATACCTCGGTCATCCTCTACGACTTCAACGCTCTCCAGAACTTCCAGGAGCACGACGTCGCGATCCCAATCACGGTGCTGGAGGAGCTCGACCACTTCAAGAAGGGCAACTCCGTCCTAAACCTGCAGGCCCGCGAGTTCATCCGCCAGCTCGACAAGCTGTCGAACCACAACATGCTCCACGAGTGGATCCCGCTCGACGGGCCCGCCCGCGGCAAGTTCCGGGTGGTGACGGACGAGAACGGGGTCTTCGTGGACGCCGGCGAGGTCTTCGGCTCCCGCAAGGCCGACCACCGCATCCTGAACGCCGCCCTGGGACTGATGAAGTCCGAGCCCGACCGGCGGATCGTCCTGGTCAGCAAGGACGTCAACCTGCGCCTCAAGGCCCGGGCGCTCAACGTGGCGGCCGAGGACTACGAGACGGTCAAGATCAAGGACCTCGACCACCTGCCCAAGGGCAAGAACGAGGTCGACGTGCCGGACGGCGCCACCATCGACCGTCTCTACCAGGAGGACTGGCTGCCCCTGGACGCCGTGCTCGAGGGCCGGCCGCCCGGCAACCAGTACTTCATCCTGAGGAGCGGCTCGAAGTCCGCCCTGGCCTACTACAACCCGCGGCTGGACCGCATCGAGCGGGTGCACAAGACCCTCGCCTACGGCATCTCGCCCCGCAACGCCGAGCAGACCTTCGCCCTGCACGCCGTGCTCAACTCCGACGTGCCGCTGGTCACCCTCTCCGGCGCCGCGGGCACGGGCAAGACCCTGATCGCCCTCGCCGGCGCCATGGAGCAGCGGCGGAACTTCCGGCAGATCTACCTCGCCCGACCCATCGTGCCGCTGTCCAACCGCGACATCGGCTTCCTGCCGGGGGACGTCAACTCAAAGATCAACCCGTTCATGCAGCCGCTGTGGGACAACCTGGGGATCATCAAGAACCAGTTCGACGAGAAGGAGCGGGAGTACAAGAAGGTCGACGAGCTCGTCGAGACCGAGAAGCTCCACATCGTCCCCCTGGCCTACATCCGGGGCCGCAGCCTCTCGAACGTCATCTTCATCGTGGACGAGGCCCAGAACCTGACGCCCCACGAGGTCAAGACGATCATCACCCGCGCCGGCGAGCGCACCAAGATCATCCTGACGGGCGACATCTTCCAGATCGACACCCCGTATCTGGATGCCCACAGCAACGGCCTCTCCTATCTGATCGACCGCATGCGGGGGAACGCCCTCTACGCCCACGTCAACCTGGAAAAGGGGGAGCGGTCGGCGCTGGCGAACCTGGCGAGTATGATGCTGTAGGCGCTACGCCCCAGGCTTGGCCCCGGGGTCCGCCTTCGGCATCCCCGACTCGCCGAGATACCAGCGGGGCGTTTGGGGCTTCGCCGCCTGCCAGACCAGACCGAATTCCTGGGTGGCGGCGCTCAGGATGCGCTCCATCGCTTCGTCGATGGAATCGGTGAAAATGATTCGCTCACAGTCGGCGGGAAGGATCGTCTTCTCCGGAACCATGCGATGACAGAGGAAATCGTGCAGCGGCTGCCAGTAGTCGGTCCCCATGAGGATCAGGGGGAAGTTCTTGATCTTCCCCGTCTGGATCAGCGTCGCGCACTCGAAGATCTCGTCCATGGTGCCGAAGCCCCCGGGCAGCACCACGAAGGCGTACGAGTACTTGACCAGCATCACCTTGCGGACGAAGAAGTAGCGGAACTCGATCCAGCGGTCCACGAAGGGGTTCGGCTTCTGCTCCTGGGGCAGGACGATGTTGCAGCCGATCGACGGCGCCCCGACGTCGCGGGCGCCGCGGTTGGCCGCCTCCATGATGCCCGGCCCGCCGCCCGTCAGGACGGTGAAGCCGGCGCGGCCGAGCCGCTTGCCCATCTCGCGCCCCATGGCGTAGTACCGGTGGTCCTCCGTGAACCGCGCCGAGCCGAAAACCGTGACGCATGGCCCCACGAAGTGCAGGCCGCGGATGCCGCGGATGAAGTCGATACAGATGCGCAGCAGGCGGCGGAACTCGGAGGCCCGGGTGTGCGGCCCCTCCAGGAACTTGCCGTCTTCCGCGCGCTCCGTGCCCTTGCCCCACCTCGGCGCCTCGCCGCTCTGCGCCGCCGCCTCCACCTCGGCCTGGGGCGCGGGACCGGGGGTCTTCTCGGGTCGGATCTCGTCCATGCGGGTGAGAGTAGCAAAGTGCGCGCCGTGAGCCTTGTTCTCCTCGCATTCCTGCTCACCGCCCTACCCGTCCTCGCCGCCAATGCCGCGCCGCGCCAGGCCGAAGCCCCCGCCCAGCGGTTCCCCAACGTGGTGATCCTCACCATCGACACCCTGCGGGCGGACCGTCTCTCCTCCTATGGCTACCGCCGGCCGACGACGCCCAACATCGACCGCCTGCTCGCCTCCGGCGTACGGTTCACCCAGACGCGGACGGTCGAGCCGCTCACCAATCCTTCCCTGTGCTCGATGTTCACCTCGCTCTACCCGCACGAGCACGGGGCTACCCGCAACGGGCTGCGGCTGCGGCCGGACCTGCCGTCCGTCGCCCGAACGCTGGAGAAGCGCGGCTACCGGAGCGCGGCGTTCGTGGGCAACTGGACCCTCAAGAACCGCATCTCGGGCCTCGGCGACCACTTCGAGCGCTACGACGAGGTGCTCACCCGCAAGCGCTGGCTCGGGATGTTCAAGGGCGAGGCGACCGCCGAGGACCTCACCGACGCCGCCGTCGAATGGCTGGCGGAGGCGCGGAAGAGCCCGCGCCATCCGTTCCTCCTCTGGGTCCACTACGTCGATCCCCACGCTCCCTACCGGCTGCAGGAGGATTTCGCCCGTCCCCTCGGCGTCGGCACCGGCGGCGACACTTCCCGCTCCGACCGCTACGACACCGAAATCGCCTTCACGGACCACCACCTGGGCCGGCTCCTGGCCGCCTTCGACCGCGATCCCGCCCTCAAGGCCAACACCCTCTTCGTCTTCACCGCCGACCACGGCGAGAGCCTGGGCGAGCACGGCTACTGGGGACATGGACGCAACCTCTTCGAGCCCACCCTGCGCATTCCCTTCGGCATCGCCTGGGCCGAGAAGATCCGCCCGGGCACGACGATCGACGCGCCGGCCCTGAACATCGACGTGGCGCCCACCATCCTGGGCCTCGCCGGGCTGCCCATTCCCCCCGGCTTCCGCGGCTTCGACTGGGCTCCCGTCTTCCAGGGCGCGCCGCCGCCCCGCGACCGCGTCGCCCTCTTCCAGGCGCACAAGGGAGCGGTGCTCTCCGCGCAGGAAGCGGGGAGCGCGCGCCGCAAGGGCCTGCTCGAGGTCGGCGTGATGATCGGCGAGCGCAAGGAGATCTTCCGCCTCGACGAGCGGCGCCTCTGGCTCTTCGACCTCCTCAAGGACCCGCGGGAGACCCGCGCCGCCGCCCGCACCCCCGAGCTTTCCCAGCGCCTCCACGCCTGGATGGACACCGTCCAGAAGGGCCTCATCGCCTCGGACCGCCTGGCTCCGGCGGAGGTCAGCGCGGAGAGCGTGGAGCAGCTCCGGGCGCTGGGATATACCCACTGAGGCAGTGATATCTTGGGCTCGTGGCGAGCCCCATCCAACCGATCTTCCTGCTGGCCGACAGCCAACTCCTCTTCTGGCGCGACGAGGAGGGCCGGCGCCTGCTCGACCGCGCGCGAGAGCTGATCGCGGCGGAAGAGCCTGGCAAGGCGCCGAAGGCCGCCTATCTCGGCGCCTCCAACGGCGACGCTCCCGAGTTCTACGACCTGTTCGTGGGCGCCATGGCCGAGATCGGCTTCCACGACTGCCGCCACGTCACTTCCCAGCCGACCGCCGAGGACTTCGCGTTCCTCGACGAGGCGGACCTCATCCTCCTGGCCGGCGGCGACGTGCGGCGCGGCTGGGAGGTGTTCCAGGAGACGGGCCTCAAGGACCGGATCGTTCAGCGCTACTACGCCGGCGCCGTGCTGGTGGGCGTCTCCGCCGGCGCCGTCCAGCTCGGCCTCAAGGGTTGGGATTCGGAGACCTCGAAGCTCTTCGACACCTTCAGCCTGGTGCCGTTCCTGGTGGATGCCCACGACGATCCCTCCTGGTCCGGTCTCCTGAAGGCCGTCCCCAAGGCGGGCGAGCACACCCGCGGCCTCGGCCTGCCGACGGGCGGCGGCGCCGTCTACCATCCCGATCATTCCGTGGAGCCCGTGCGCCATCCGGTCGCCGAGGTGGACCTCGCCGAGAGCGGCCCGCGCATGTCGCTGCTCTTCCCCGGGGCCGGCGGCGAAGAGGCGCCGGCGGCGGAGAGCGGCCCGCGGATCCTCAGCCAGGAAGATCTCCTCGATCACGTCCTGCGGGACATCGGCGCCCCCGAGCCCGGCGACGACCCGGTCAACTGACTGATCCCGTTAGAATTTCATCCCTGATGAAGCTCTACGCGCTGGCGGACCTGCATCTCCGCTACGAGGTGACCCGCCAAGCCCTGCGGGAGGTCCGGCGCCATCCCGACGACTGGCTGATCCTGGCCGGCGACGTCGGCGAGACGGAAGAGCACCTCCGCTTCGCCCTCTCCGTGCTCGGCGAGCGCTTCGGCCGCCTGCTCTGGGTGCCGGGCAATCACGACCTGTGGACGGTGCCCGTCAAGCCGGGCGACCCGCGGGGGCAGGAGAAGTACGAGCGCCTGGTCGAGATCTGCCAGGAGTACGGCGTGCTCACCCCCGAGGACCCTTACGTGACCTGGCCGGGCGAGGGCGAGCCGTGCATCCTGGCGCCCACGTTCGTCCTCTACGACTACACCTTCCGGCCCGACGAGATCCCCGTCGAGCAGGCCGTCGAGTGGGCCGCCGAGGAGAACCTCCTCTGCTCCGACGAGGTCCTCCTGCATCCGGACCCGTACGCGTCGCGGCCCGAGTGGTGCCACGCCCGCGTCCGCGCCACCGAGCCGCGCCTGGCCGAGGCCGCCCGGCAGGCGCCGCTCGTGATCGTCAACCACTTTCCCCTGCGGCAGGACCTCGCGGTGCTCCCGCGCATCCCCCGCTTCTCCATCTGGTGCGGCACCCGCCTGACCACGGACTGGCACGTCCGCTTCCGCGCCCGCGCCGTCGTCTACGGCCACCTCCACATCCGCGCCACCCACCACCGCGACGGCGTGCGCTTCGAGGAAGTCTCCCTCGGCTATCCCCAGAACTGGGACCCCAGCCGGGGCATCGACCCTTATCTCCGGCAGATCCTGCCGGACCCGAACGGCTAGCTCAGTGGTAGAGGTTCTTCCGCTCTCCGGCCGGCAAACCCGGAGCGTCGAAGTCGCCATGATCGCGGGCCCAGCGCAGCCGGTCGCGCATCCCGCCCTGCCACACCGTCTGCAGCCGCGTGCCGGAGGCTCCCGAGGCAAGCTCTTCGAGCCGGTCCCCGCCGGCGTCGGCGAGCCAGTAGACGGCCGATCCTTGCCGCTCGAAGCGCACTCCCACCTTGCCGGCGCCCGGGCGCAGGGCCTGCTCCGCGAGCTCGGCCGCCGCGGCGGCGGGCGTTAGCTCGCCGCGCTCGACGATCGCGTAGCCCGGCGGCGGCGTCAGCAGCACGCCCGCCAGCCCGTCGTCTCCCCGTCCAGTGCCCAGCTGAGAGAGGAAGAACCGGCCGAAGAGGGCCAGCGCCCCGAGGACGACGAGAGTGAGGAGGACGCCCTTGGCGATTTTCATGGCGGGCCCAGGATACTTCTACTGGGATAGGATCGCGGAGCTTTCCGAGGCGAGCCATGCTGAGAACCGTCTACGCCACCCGCTACGTGACCCCCCTGCGCGAAGGCGGCTCCCTGCCGGCAATCGTGGAGGCGGACGACCTCGGGCTCTACGTGCTCAAGTTCCGGGGCGCGGGCCAGGGGCCGCTGGCCCTGGTGGCCGAGCTGATCGCCGGCGAGATCGGCCGGGCGCTCGGGCTCAAGGTGCCCGAGGTCGTGCTGGTGGAGGTGGACGCGGCGCTCGGACGCAACGAGGAAGACCCGGAGATCCGCGACCTGCTCCGCGGCAGCGTCGGGCTGAACCTGGCCCTCGACTACCTGCCGGGCTCCGCCACGTTCGACGCGGCGGCCGACCGCGTCGAGGCGGACCTCGCGTCGAGCACTGTCTGGTTCGACGCCTTCGTCACCAACGTCGACCGGACCCCGCGCAACCCCAACCTCCTGTGGTGGCACAAGGCGCTCTACTTCATCGACCACGGCGCGGCGCTCTACTTCCACCACAACTGGCAGAGCGCGGAGCAGGTGGAGCAGATGGCCCGCAGCCGGTTTCCCGCCATCCGCGACCACGTCCTCCTACCCTGGGCCGCGGGCATCGAAGAGGCCGACGCCCGCTTGCGTCCGCGCCTGGACGAGGCGTTCTTCGCGAGCGTGGTCGAGCAGATCCCGGACGACTGGCTCCTGCCCGAGCCCGCCGCCGCCACCCCGGCCGCCAAGCGCGCGGGGTACGTGGAGTTCCTGACGCGGCGGCTCGAAGCGGCGCCCCTGTTCGTCGAGGAGGCGGTGAGTGCCCGCTCTAAGCTCGTTTGACTACGCCATCCTGAGGGTGATGCCGCGCGTGGAGCGCGGCGAGCTGATCAACGCCGGCGTCATCCTCTTCTGCCTGGAGCGGGACTTCCTCCAGGCCCGCGTCGAGGTCAACGAGCCCCGGCTGCGCGCGCTCTGGCCCGGCACCGACCTCGAGCTGGTCCGCCAGCACCTGGAGGCGATCCCCAGGATCTGCGCCGGCAGCCCGGAGGGAGGGCCCATCGCCAGGCTCTCGCTCCGGGAGCGCTTCCGCTGGCTGGTCGCGCCGCGCAGCACCATGGTCCAGGTCTCCCCCGTCCACTCCGGCCTCTGCGATTCGCCGGAGCGGGCGCTCGACGACCTGTTCCGCCAGATGGTCCTCGTCCCGTAGGCCGCTTCTCTTCTACGGCTCTAAGGCCCGCGGCGCGGTTTTCTTTCCTCGAATCGCTCTTCGACACGTCCAAGGTCCAGCATGGCGTCGTCGGCCATCACCACGAACGGCCGCGGCTCCACCGTGATCCCGCCCTTGCCGTCGTGTCCGACGACCTGCACGGTGCCCATGCCGTAGCCCATCGGCCCGCGGCGGTAGTAGTGCACCCGCAGCTTGTAGGGCGCGGCGTTCCTCTCCGCCGGCCCGCCCACCATGAAGCATTCGGGGCCATAGCCCGTGGTCACGTCCTCGAACAGCTCGCCGCCGGACGCCAGCTGCTTGTTCTCGTAGAAGGCATGGCCGCCCCGGCGGTCGTAGACGTGGAGATCGACGTCGTTGGCGTCGGTCTCCCAACTGAGGACGAAGCGCAGGGAGGGCCCGCTCTCGATCTTCGCTCCCTGGGCGTCGAGGCGGTCGAGCACCTCCGTGCGGCGGGCCGGCTCGGCGCGCAGCCAGGCCGCCGCGAGCAGGCCCAGGTCTTCCTTCAAGACCCGGTCGAAGCCGGCGAAACGCCCATCCGGATAATCCTGCTCGAGACCCTTTTCGAGCGCCTCGAAGGCCTCCGCGAAGCGGCCGGCGCGCAGCAGGGCCCAGGCGAGGAGCCGGTGGCCCGTGGGGTGGTCCGGCCGGTCCAGCACGGCCTTCCGATAGGTGTCGATCGCCAGCCCGAGCCCCGCCTCCCCCAGCCGCTCCAGACGCTCGCCGGCCAGCCGCCGCATGTCCACGCGGCCCGGGAACAGGTCGATCAGCGAGCCGTAGGCCCGCGCCGCCGCGGCCTTCTCGCCCGCCGCCTCCCACGCCTCGCCCAGCGCCACCAGGGCCAGCACGTCGCCCGGCGCCTCGGCGTGCCAGGACTCGGCGAGGGTGCGAGCCTGCGTCACCCGGCCGGCGGCCAGGTGCTTCATCACCTCGGCGAACCGCCCGCCGTAGGGCGCGGCCCAGGTCTCCTTCTCCTCGTCGGGCCGCTGCCGCTGCAGGTTCGGACGGTCGGCGACGATCGTCTCATCCACTCCGCCCTCCTCCCGGCCATCGACCTGGTCGCGGATCGGGGGCGGCGGTGGAGGCGGAGGCATGGGAGACGTGGCGATCCGCAGGGGCGCATCGTCGTTTTCCGTTGCCGACTCGCCGCCCACCTCGACGGGCTCCACCGGCAGGGCCGACGGTTCCGGCATGACCCTCGGTGCCGCGGGCGCGGTGCCGATCATGCCTCCGGCCACTCCACCGGGCACGCCGCCGACCACGCCGCCGGGCACTCCGCCTTCCACGCCACCTTCCACGCTCCCGACCACCTCGTCTCCGGCCGCGTCCGCCGCCTCGGGCGCTCCGACGTAGCCGAGGGATTCGAGAGGCGGCTCCGCCCTCTTCCGGGCCACCGCGGTCCCGGCCGACGAAGGCAGGGCACGCCGCGAGCGGGCGAGCACCTCCAGCCCGCCCGGACCGACGGTCAGGACGTTCGCGAGGGCCCGGCGGTCGAGACCGAAGCGCGTGTAGTCGTCCTCGGTTTCGAGCACCAGCATGGCGGTGAACGGGCTCAACACCCGATGCTGGACGCTCAGCTCGGTGATCTGGAGCCCAAGGGCCCGGCGCAGATCGTCGTCGCCGGAGAGAGCGGCTTCGCGCAGGTGCAGCAGCCGCTCGATACGGGCCTGGGCCCAGGCCCGTTCGAGCAAGGGCCGCTCGGCGGACACCGGCTCGCCGAGCGCCAGCGGCTTGCCGTCCAGGGTGAGGCGCAGCGGCCGGCCCGCCGGCAGATCGGCGTAGATCAACACCTCGTCGCCCGGCTGAACGCCGTCGAGGGTCTCGGGCCAGATCCAGGCCGCGCCCTCTACCGCCACCTTGATCCCGGAGCGGCAGGCGAGGGTCAGGCGGCGGGCGATCTCGGGAAGGGACGCGGCGCCGTCGAGCCTCTGGCCGTCGTGCGCCAGGTTGCCGGTCGTCAGCTCGCGCAGCACCGCCTCGTCCCGCAGGCCGCCGACGGCCAGCACGTCGAGGCGCTCGACGCCCTTCGCCCCGAGGGCCTGGACCGCCGCCTTGAGCGCCCGCGTCTCGGTGTCGCCCGCCGTGGCGACGCCGTCGGTGATCAGCAGAACCCGCGGATACTTTCCGCCAGGACTGCCGGCCAGCCGTTCGGCCAGCCAGCCGAGCGCCCCTTCGAGGTCCGAGGCCCCCAGCGGCCGGCGGGCCTCCAGGCGCCGCACCTCCGCCGCGCCGAACCCGCTCGCCGTGCCTTCGAAGACCGGCACGACCTCCTGGTCGAAAGCGGCGATCCCCAGAGGCGTGGCGCCGCCGGCGCCGTCCCGCAGGCCGGCGACCAGCTCGGCGAGGCGGCGCACCTGGCCCGCGTAGCCCAGTGCGCGCGACGCGCTCGAATCGACCAGCACGTAGAGGCCGGCGATCTCCTGCGGCACGGCCTCGACGGGCGCGGAAGCCCGCACCACGGCCAGGTTGCCGTGACGCAGCCCCGAGCGATCGGCAACGCGGTCCTGGCGGATCTCGAAGTCGCGGTCGGGAGTCCAGTCCCGCTTGTGCAGCTCGACCATCCGGCGGTCGCGCACCTCGCCGCCGAGATTGCTCGCCGCCGCGTCTTCGGCGGGACGGTCGCCGAGGAGCACGCGGACGTCGAGCCGGCCGACCTTCGACAGCCCGTGGAGAGGCAGGACGTACGGCTCGTCCGTCCGCGCCAAAGCGTGCGAGTAGGAGACGATCAGCTCCTTGCGCCCGCGGGCCGGGATCGGGAAGACGCGGGCCGAGAACTCGTTGCCCGCCTCCTGCTCGAGCAGCGCCGGGTCCTGCCGGCGATGGAGGAAGTCCTCATAGGCCTGGCGGGCGCGCTGGCGCTCCACCACCTCGCCCTCCTGCCACGTATCGCCGATCTTCATGGCGAAGCGGGAGAGGGCCGCGCCCGGCGGCAACGCGATCCGGAAGCGCCCCTCGATGACCTCGTCGCGAGGGTTCTCGAACGTCAGGTGCAGCTCGGTGAAGGCGAGAGGAGGCTCCAGGACGCCATCCGCCTCGAGAGCCACCAGGGCGAGGCCCGTGCCATCCGAGGCCGTGAGGCCGATGGGAGCGGCCTCCTCGACTTCCGAAGGATCGGCGGGGAGCTTCGCGAACCGGAACGAAGCGGGAACGAAACGGCTGGCGGCCAAGCGATCGGCCGAGTGGCCGGCGGCCGGATTGACGGCGTCCTGGCTCGCCGGGTCCGTCTTGAAGCCGGCGGCGATACCTACGGCAGCAAGGACGAGCAGGCCAAGGAGCGTGACGGTTCGGGACATGATTCCCTCCTCCCCGAGCGATCTGGAGACCCCGGTTTGGGACCTCCTGTCCCCTTAGACACCGCAACCCCCGAAAACGTGCCCGGCCCCTCCGTGGTACCCCGCTTGCACCAGAAATCTCCGATGCGAAACCGAGACTTCCTCCCGTGCATCCTCCTGATTTCGCTGGCCCTCCCCGCGGCAACCGCGCAGCCGAAAGCCCAGAAACCCCAGGCCAAGCCTCAGTCAACCCAGGCCGAGGAGAACAATCCCTATATCCAGCGCTTCAAGCAGTTGGACCATAACGGCGACGGCTACGTGACCGTCCCCGAATGGCCGCTCGACGAACCCAGCTTCCACCGCGTCGACCGCGACCAGGACGGCCGTCTGAGCCGCAAGGAGCTCCTGACCCCGAACGTCCTCCGCCGGGACGACCGCTTCCGGCAACTCGACAGCAACAACGACGGCCGCCTGAACCGGACCGAGCGCCAGCGCGCCGGCACCGCCCTCGACGGCCTGGACCGCAACAAGGACGGCTACGTCACGCCCCTGGAGTACCGCGATGGGGCCGGCGACATCTGGAACCCCCGCGCCGGTACCGTCCAGGCCCAGGAGCGCTTCCGGAACCTCGACCGCAACCGCGACAACCGCCTGACCCGCCCCGAATGGACCGGAGCGGGCCCCGCCTTCGACCGTCTCGACTTCAATCGGGACGGCGTCATCAGCCCGAACGAGTGGCAGGGGCCGTAGGGGCGGTGTCCTCGCAACCGTAATCTCCTACCCGCCACGATTCCTTTTAGGTTTCTGTTGAATCTGGCGGCCGAGTGACGCTCGGCATCTTTTGCTCCTTTAGTGGAGGCCGGCGTTCAAGGCAGTAGGGGCTTGGTAATGAAGACAGCGGCCACAAGGTTATCCTGATCAGACCGCCAAGCGAGTTTGAAGCCACCGGTGAACCTATCGTCAGAGTTCCTGATGAGAAAGAGAGGCGCTTCGAATCCCCAGACATCGGTCTCGAAGTCGTACTGGACTGAGGGTGCCAGGGCAAAACCCCTGAAGAAAAACCGGCCCTCTGTGGCGAGAATCAGGCTTTCGACCTCCTTAGCCCTCCCCAGGGGCTGAGAAGTACAGTTCTCGAGGATGCTGCCGGTAATCGGCTTACAGAGAGTCGCTTTGTCGTTTTCCTTGTAGTCCCTCTTTCCCGTGAGCTTTGTGTAGGTGGACCAACTCTGGAAGACCAAGCCACCAACCGCGGAGAACGAATGACCGGCGCGATGTTCCTCCTCTTTCTCGGCCGCTGGCGTGAAGAAGGTGCGTTCCTTGTGCCCCACGGAAGCCTCTAGGCTCCAGACCTTAGAGGCGAGACGACCGAACAGAGCGTCCTGTAGCTTGGCATCCAGCACATCGCTCTCCCGCTGAGCCAGTTCCTCAGCCGTAGCGTCCAACTTCTCAAGATCCTCCTGGCGGATCTCTTGCGGAGCGGAGGAGTCGCTCGGCCTCTGTCGCTTTAGCTCATCGAGATGCCTTTGTTTGGCGACTTGTCTAAGGCCAAACTGGCTGCATAGAAGAAGGTCCCGAATGCCCACCCTGGCACATTCCTGACAGATGGCTCGCCCATAGTCCGCAGGAGAGATGTCCCAGAGAAACCGCGAAAACGACCCGCTGGCGACGATGTCTCCGCCGAGGCCTGCCAGCGAGGCTAGGACCGCCTGATTGTCCTGTTTGCTGAAGGGCGCGCTAATCTCCAAGCTCCAGTTATTAGTGGCTCTTCCTTGCACTGGCCTCTTAGGCGAGAAGGAGATAACTCCCCGCCCATCCTTGTCGCTCGCTACTATGGCAACCGCTGTGGTCGCGTTTGGGGCTACGTTGCTAGCCGCGAGCGGAAGGCCCTGCCTGGTTTCTTCCGCCTTATTCTCCATCCTTACCGATATCGTCGCTGCTTGTTGGGGAGAAGTGAAGCTCTTAATACACTCGTCCAGAACGAAGGGTACGACGATCTCAGATTCCGGCGGGGTCTGTGCGAAGACGGCGCTGGTAGCTCCCGAGGATATCGGCAAGACAATGAATATAGCAAAGAATTTAAGAAGCTTCATTGTGATTCTCCTCTATTTGACAACAAAGAAGCGGTTGTCACCCCAGACCGTCTTGCCTTGCGCGATCTTTCCCTTAATGGGATGGCCTACGATCTTGAGAATGTGGGGCGCCTGGGGAGTGAGCGTTATCGTGGCCGTGCTGCCCGAAGGGCCTTCTATGCCAAAGAGGATGAGCTCGGCCACGTTCTGCTGGCATTGGATAACGGCTGTTCCGGTCGGCTCGATAGGTACAAAGTTACCGTTGTGCATCAAGAAGCGTTTCTGGCCGTTCGACTGGAAAACTACAGTGACTGGAATTATCATCTTTACCTCCTTGTCAGGGGTTGTGCACTGCTTCTGGTAGTCTTTCTCTAGAAGACGGACGCACGAACAGAATTCCAGCCTTGAGAGAGGCTGCGACAAGATTTACCTGCATTCCAGAGAGATTGAACCTGGGCCAGCTTCCAAATCTTCGGCGGATTAGAGGCCCCACCGCATGTGCCTGGGCCTTCCCTTGTCCCGCCGCGGTGAGGAAGGGCAATAAGGCCGCCTGCCAAGCTTCCCGCGAATCGCGAGCCTGCCGGACCTTCTCAAATGGCCTTTCGCCGCGTACGACCACCCGCCGGGAGGACCAGCCAGAACAACAGCGGACGATATGGAGGCCAACGACCAGCGCGAGGACCCAGAGGAACCCGTAATTCGGGGCCAGCTTTCAGGTCTTCGGCGGGGTGTAGGCGCACCAGCCACGCAAAGGGCGGCAGGCCGTAGCCTGGCGGCGTGAGCCCCGGGCCTGGGGACCTCCCAAACCCGGAGCCGAAGAGAGAGGGAGGGAGGATAAGGCAGACGTCCAGCTAGTCAGGCCTCATCGGGCCACCTTTCAGACGCCAGACGGAACGTGCCAACCGTCATTCCTTATCAGGCTCAGCCCCAAGCAGACGCAAGAGCACTGCTACCACGATCTTCCGGTCGTATTTGAAGCCCACTTCTTTCCCCCTCTCCCAGCGGACGGTGCCGGCCGTCTTTCCAGACCCGATCTCGAGCCCAAGGCTGGTGTAGTACTCGATATCATCATCTTCGGCAGCTCCCCCTTGCGGCCACGAGGCCCGGCCGTCTACGACCAGCGCGATATCCTTCAGGAGCTTCTTGTCATTGTCTGGGAAAGGGAGAAGCCGCGACTTCAGCCGCGCTTGTATATGATCGACATCGAGCTCCTTCTGAACCGCAAGGTCGCCTTCGCTGTCGACGACCGTGTAGTACGCGGCCGTGAGCTCAAAACCACCGAGCCACGAGGGAGCGGTGGGAAAGAGCACCGTGAGACCAGCACCGACGATCGATTGGTTGCCCTCGAGAGTCGTCTGCTCGTCCCCCTCTCCTTCTTTAAAGCTTCCCCACTTGGAGCGGAAGTCGGCGGTGAGCCCGACGACAACAGGCACTTCCACAGGTACCCCGGAGGTACCCCGCCTTGTTCTGCAATAGGCCATCGTGGAGGAAAGGGCCGCCTCCGCGTGGTTCGTGGCGTCCTTGGCACTACTGAACTCCCCTTTTCCATCGAACACCGCGAAGGAGCACCAAGGACTGTCCGTCCCACCGATGTCAAAAGCATGTGCGATTCGAGAAGTCGCCGACATGCTCACGCCCGTCTCCACGTCGAACCCAGGAGTGAGCTTCCAGCGGGCGCTTTCAACATCCTCCACCATTTTGGCGGCTATCTGGGCCGGGTTATCGAAGGTCCCCTTTTTGATATCAGGGCATGACTGTCCGCACGTTGCCGTGCAGGCGGATGCGCTGGCTTGCAAACAGACTCCGTTAACCCCTGAGTCCGGGAAGCTCGCCGAGCAGAAGCCCGGCCAGGATGCGTCACAAGCCTGCTGGCAGCTCTGTCCTTCAGGCCTACCACAGACCGTACCAAGGACGCCCCTGCAAGCTGACAGGCACTGCTCGGGATTGTCAGCCGAGAGGCAGAGTTGGGGGCATGGGTCGGCTGGAGGATCGGCCTGGGAGAAAGCCGCATAGGGAGAAGCGACCCCCAGCAGGAATAACACGATCAGGTGCGTTATGCGTGCGCGCATGGCTCAACCCTCCAGCGGGATCGCGACAGCAACGTCCTGGGAGAAATCCTCGCCCTCAACGGCGTCGGTTGTTTCAACGAGCAGACCAAATGTGTCCTCGATACTGGCAACCTCCGCGATTTCGGCCTGAGCATCAGCAGACTGAACGGCAGCCAATCGAGAGCCCCTGACGGCTGCCTCGACTTCCGCCTGCGCCGTCTGGAGCGGCTGGAGCTGAAGCCAGCAAAGAGCGTGGTACTTTTCAAAATTCAGGTCCTTGAAGAGGTCCAGGCTTGATGTCGGCTTCCAAGTAAAAGGTATGAAAGGACGGCTCTGAAGGAAGAGGAGAGCGGTTGAGTTGAGAATCTGCCGCTCAACGCTCCGGGCGAGATCGGTGCTCAAGTCAACCGGGACTTTGTCTTTGGGCTTCGGAGGATTCTGAGGGTCTCGCCCAAACCGAAAACACATGATCGCGAGGGCGACTCTCTTACGGAACAGATCCATGTCAGGTGCTGGACTCATGGCTTCCCTTCCCTGGATAGGGCCGTAGCATGGAGCCACGCCCCGGGTTAATGGGCGGCGTGCCGGAGACGGAGCAGAAAGTGCCGCCCTCCCTATGGACGGACATGGTTCCGCTTTTCGCAACCTGTCTATGAGATTGAGCACCCGCCTCCCGGCTTGGTCAGCTTCCAAGTCTTCGGCAGGGTAGAAGTTAGGAAGGCGGCGGAGCCCCTCCGGTTCTGGAGCCGTTGCCTTCGAGGTTCCGCCCTTCACTCAGTTCGGATACCCCGCCGAACACCCCGCCACCCCACCATGCCAAGAGCAGCACCCCCGGTGCGAAGACGACCCGCACACGCACGAAGGCGACCGCGTCCCGTCGTTGCAGAGGAGCGGGGCCCTGGCCCAGCTCCTCTGGGCTGATTCCCGGGCGGCCTCGGCTCTTCTCTGGGCCCGTTCGGCCGCCCGGGCTTCGGCTTCCCGCTGGCGCTCGATCTCCCGTAGTTGCTGCTCTCGAAGCTGTGCGCACTTCTCCTCGACCTCTTCAGGCACCAACGAGGAGTCGTCCGGCGTAGCTGGGAGAGAGGACAGGGCTTGGACGGACGAGGCGATGGCAGCGCAAGCCGCCACTCTGTCTTCCAGGGACTTGCGACGCGACTCGATCGCCTTCCAGAGCGGCAGCGCATCCTCGAGGAGCACGCGACGGCGGAGGCCTACCAGAGGCTCGGCCTGCCTCAGCTCGGGAGGAGCGGTATCGAGCACGACGGCGCTCTCCGCGAACGCGCCCTTCTCCTGGAGAGCCGCGCTCGCCTGGAACGTCACCTCGACCGCGTGCGCCTGGGCCCTCTCTCGTCCCGCCGCGGTGAGGAAGGGCAACAAGGCCGCCTGCCAGGCTTCCCGCGGACCGCGAGCCTGCCGGACCTTCTCGAGTTGGAGCCGATCGTGGAAGGAGCCGGCGGATTCCGTCTGGACTCCGAGGTCGAAGCAGGCCGACGACTCGCGCAAGGCCTCCTCCATCCGGCCTTTCGCCGCGATCTCCCGGGCATGGTCGAGCGAGGGGCCGCCCGTCGCGGCGAGCCCGGCCTGGGTCAAGGCGACGAGCAACGCCGGAAGAAGGGCCGCTACGGCCCCCTTCCAGGTGCGGCCGCCCGCCGGGAGGATCAGCCAGAACATCAGGGGGACGATGCAGATCCCCAAGACCAGGGCGAGGATCCAGAGGAACCCGTAATTCGGCGTCGAGCGGAAGAACGCGTGCCTTCCTCCATACCAGATCGCCAGGGCGATCCCCGCCCCGACGGCGGCCGCGGCACCCTGCAGCGCCCTGCGCCGCCTGTGCTCGAACGGCCGCCGGCTCGAATCGTTCTCCGCGATCCGCCCATCCCATCCTTGGATCTGGACCGAGCCGGCAAGGCCTCCGAGCTGGTAGACGACCGTCGTGATCTCGCTTCGGAAGACCTGAAGCGCAACCTCCTGAAGCCTGTCCTCCCCTGGACGCGTGCCCACGAGAGACGGCCTCCGGAGCACGCTCCGTAACTCGGCGGGCGCCTCCTCGATCGCCGCGCCTCTCCAGGCGAAGACGAGCGGAACGGGAGGCCGGTGCGGCTCCGAGTCGAACCTGCCGGGCTCGGCACACCCTGGCAACGCCTGAGCCAGCGCGTCACTCCCGGCGAACGTAACCCGATCGAAGGCCTCCTCCGTGACTTCGAGCCATTCCTCGACCTTGCCCTTCCCGCCGCAAGGCCCGCAAGAAAGCCGTCCGTCGCGGCAGGAGCAGCGCCTCTGGCCATCTCCACGGCACGTACGGCAGGCGATCATCCGCCTCGACCTCTGGGACCAGGCCGAGCCGCTCCCGCCGCAGACATCGCAGCCGACCACGGCCGAGCCCCCGCACGTGAGGCACCGCACCCGTTTCTCGCCGCCACAGCTCCGGCAACGGGCAATCTGGCGGGTCCGAACGGCGAGGGACTCCGAGACCTCCGTCCAGGGATCGAACGCGCCCGGGTCCAGAGGCTCCTGGACCTTCCGGACCCGGCTCTCCGTGAGGACCTGCCGGACGACGACGCGGCGCGTCCGTCCCCGCCACCGGACCCGGACCAGCTCGACCGGCTCCGACCTGCTTTCGGTGACCGCCGCTTCGAATCCGCGCTGCGAGATCAGGAACCGCCGGGCCCACCGCGCGGCGGCCAGGATCGCCGGGGCCGGCCCCTCCAGACTTTTCCCGTGGACTTCCAGCAAAGGCCGCCAACCTCCTGAGCTTCAAGACAGCGTGGCCTCTGGATTGTTGAGCCGTCCTCCTCAGCAATGCGCCGGCTCTTGCCCCGCGCCCCGCCTCAGCAGTCGCGGGCGTCCTTGCCGGCCAACAGGCTGGGATAGCACCTCTTGGGCGCCCAGATCCAGCCTTCCTCGGAAGGGATCTCATCCCTGACTTCCTCTGGAGCCAGGAGGTTGTCCCGCTCATGGGCGAAAGCGAAAGCGACGAGGGCGCAGTAGAGGGCGTCCCTCACGTCCTTCTTGCCCTCTTCGCCCTTGGGCAACGCTTCGACGAACGTCTTCTGGTTCGAGATCTCCTGGAAGAAATCCTCGAGCGCGCCGCATTGCTGGCAGGGGGCCGGATAGGTCTCGATCGCCGTACAGCGAAAGTCTCCGGAGTCCGGGCTCGACCAGACGCCGGTCTGGACGGCCGTCAATCCCGCTCTCCCCAGGAAGACCATCCCCTTCGTGGATTGGCTGCTGATCATGTCCTGCACCACGGACAAGGGCCGGTGCCCGTCCTGGATGAGGAGCCGATCCGTCTGGCGATACAGGAGCTCGTTCTTGAACTTCAGGTCCGCGACGGACTTCGGGATCCGCCGGTGCGTCAACAGCGACGTGAAGGCCTCGGGCCAGCCGAGAGCGGCATCGATGGCCACCGTCACCGCCGCGCCCGGGGGGAGATCCACCCCAACCCGGGCGAGCAGCGCCTGGATCAGGTCCCGTCCCTCGAACTCGTTCATGATCTGCCGGAGGCCGCCTCGCCAGGGGCGGCCCTCCAGCCGGGGCCTCAAGTGCGGGCCGAGCGTAAGGGCACAAAGGGCGTCCCGGCTCTCTCCCGTCTCGCAGTGCCAGGCGCCGACGTCCCAACCCAGAAAAATGTCCTTCACCTACGGTCCTCCGTTGAGCTTATCGAGGCCCGAGCTGAAGCGCCGTATCGATGTTGCTCGAAGCAACATCGGAGACTCCGATGCTGACGATCAAATTGTTGACGGACAAGTTTCCGCCGCCCGAGACGCGGGAAAGCTCGGACGCGGCGATTTCACGCGGGGTGTTCTGGGGCCGGGAAGTTTTGCGCATGGCGGGGTCCCTTTCGTTGGTCATGAGCAGGACTAAGGCTCGTACGCTACCACGAGCCTTTGTAAGACCTCGCCCTGCCCCAAGGTGGGCCTCAAGCGGGCCGTTGGCTGAGGTGGTCAGGGATTGGGGAGGGTGACCGCGCCGGGATGGTCCAAGGCTTCAGAGGTGGCGCGGAGCAGATAGCTCT
>Ga0207681_10000188_pt1 | contig 50361 bp, 50 predicted proteins | sample KBSS53metaG_FD_184324 | JGI IMG/M metagenome (GOLD analysis project Ga0207681, IMG submission 184324) | Switchgrass rhizosphere microbial communities from Kellogg Biological Station, Michigan, USA - KBS S5-3 metaG (SPAdes) (version 2) | ecosystem: Host-associated > Plants > Roots > Rhizosphere... | reverse complement strand
GTTCAGCCCCCACTGTGCCTGGCCGCACTGTTCGGCCGGTCTGCCTTGCGGATTTACGCGCAAATCCGCAGGATGAAAACTGCCGTTAACGGACCGACCCCGGAACTGACTTGTAAAATCCCGACAGGTCTCGCGCTTTCACGCGGCCATATTGTCGATCAGCCGCGCCTTGCCGATCCGGGCGGCGACCAGCAGCCGGGCCGGGCCGGTGCCGCGGCTCGCCAGCGGCGCGAGCGAATCGGCGTCGCACAGGCTGGCATAGTCGACCGAGGCGAAGCCTGCCGCGATCAGGTCCTGCTCCAGCGCCGCCAGCGCCCCGCCGACCTCGGCCCCTCCGCCAATCGCCGCAATCGCCGCCTGCATGGCCCGGGGCAGGGCAGGGGCGGCGCTGCGCTCGGCCGGGGTGAGGTAGGCATTGCGCGAGGACATGGCGAGCCCGTCGGCCTCGCGCACGGTCGGCACGCCGATGATCCGATCGGCCGTGGGGAGGACCAGGTCGAGGTCGCGCGCCATGCGGCGGATGACCGCGAGTTGCTGCCAGTCCTTTTCGCCGAACAGGGCGAAATCGGGCCGCACCTGGTTGAACAGCTTGCACACCACGGTGGCCACCCCGTCGAAGTGCCCCGGCCGGTTGGCCCCGCACAGGCCGTCGCTCACCCCGCTCACGGAGATGTTCGTGGCATAGCCCGCAGGGTACATCGCCGCCGGTTCGGGCGCCCACAGCAGGCTCACGCCCTCGCCCTCCAGCAGGGCGCTGTCGGCGGCGAGCTGGCGCGGATAGGCGTCGAGGTCCTCGTTGGCGCCGAACTGGCGCGGGTTGACGAAGATCGACACCACCACGCTGGCAGCCACCTTGCGCGCCTCGCGCACCAGGGTCAGGTGCCCCTCATGCAGGGCGCCCATGGTCGGCACCAGCGCCACGGGACCGTCCCTGCGCAGGGCCTCTACCGCATGCCGTAGTGGATCAATGCGATTGACGGTTTGCACGGCGCCTTCCCCTTGCGTAAAAACTCTGGCTATCCAGAACCCTGATCCGTGCAGCCCTAGCGGCCCAGCGCGCCGCCGACAAACCCCCGACCGCTCAGCCGAGGCCGATATTGTGACCGCACCCGCCCCCCACCGCATCGTCTTCGCTAACGAAAAGGGTGGCACCGGCAAGTCGACCACCGCTGTTCACATCGCCATTGCCCTGGCCTACCAGGGCGCCCGCGTCGCCGCGATCGACCTCGATCCGCGCCAGCGCACGCTCCACCGCTACATGGAAAACCGCGCCGAAACGGTCCGCCGCCGCGAGATCGACCTGCCGGTGGCCCGTTTCGCCGTGTTCAATGGCGACAGCGCCGAACAGCTGGAGGAACTCGCTGCCGAGATGAGCGAGGGCGCGGACTACCTGCTGTTCGACACGCCCGGCAAGGACGATCCCTTCGCCCGCCAGGCCGCCGTCACCGCCGATACCCTGGTCACCCCGCTGAACGACAGTTTCGTCGATTTCGACCTGATCGGCCAGGTCGATCCGGAAACCTTCAAGGTCCGGCGCCTGTCGTTCTATGCCGAGCTGATCTGGGAAGCCCGCAAGAAGCGCGCCCTGGCGACGATCCGCGAGGCCAGGCGCGAGATGGACTGGGTCGTGGTTCGCAACCGCACCCAGCACGTCGAGGCGCGCAACATGCGCCGGCTCGACCAGGCGCTGGGCGAACTCTCGCGCCGGGTGGGCTTCCGCGTGGCGCAGGGCCTGTCCGAGCGCGTGATTTACCGCGAGCTGTTCCCCTCGGGGCTCACCCTGCTCGACAAGGGCCACCTCGGCGAACTCGGCACCAGCCATCTCGTCGCCCGCCAGGAACTGCGCCAGCTCGTCGCCGGGCTCAATCTTCCGCCGGTGGGCCAGGCGGCGCGCCTGCCGCAGGCCGCCGAAGCCTGAGCCGGGAGGCCGCGCGATGATCCGCCTGCTGTTCTATCTCGCCGTCGCCAGCGCCCTGTGCCGGTTCGCCACGGGCCGCTGGCCATGGCAGCTCATGGGCTGGGAACTGCCCTCGGGGCCCGGCCGTTCGACGGCCAAGGCGCGCGCCCGCGCCCTGCTCGGGGTAGGACGGAGCGCCAACCGGAATGACATACTCGCGGCGCACAAGCGCCTCCTCGCCGTGGTCCACCCGGATCGCGGCGGCACATCCGACCAGGTCCACGAGGCCAACGCCGCGCGCGACCTGCTGCTCGCCGAACTTGCGCCGGACTAGGGCAAGGCTCTACTGGGTCCGGTCGCTTCCAGACGGAGTACCTGCGTGACCCATCAGTTCCATTCCACGGTCCTGCGCGAATACGATATCCGCGGCATCATCGGCGAAACGCTCGGGCCGGATGACGCCCGCGCCATCGGCCGCGGCTTTGCCACCCTGCTGCGCCGCGCCGGGGGCACCAAGGTCGCCGTGGGCTACGATGGCCGCGTCTCCTCGCCCATGCTCGAGCATGCGCTGGTGGAAGGGCTCACCTGCTCGGGGGTCGACGTCGTCCGCGTCGGCATGGGCCCCACGCCGATGCTCTATTATGCCGAAGCCTCAATGGAAGACGTGCAGGGCGGCATTCAGATAACTGGCAGCCACAATCCCGCCAATTACAATGGCTTCAAGATGGTATTTCAGGGCCGGCCGTTCTTCGGGGCCGATATCCTTGAACTGGGGACCATGGCCGCCGCCGGTGACTGGCTCGACGGCAAGGGCGAGGCCGAGAGCCGCGAGATCCTCACTGCCTATGTCGACCGGCTGGTGGAAGGGCTGGCCGGCATCGCGCGCGAACAGCTGGATGACCTGCGCATCGGCTGGGACACCGGCAACGGCGCCGCCGGCCCCGCCGTCGAACTCCTCACAGCTAAGCTTCCTGGCCAACATCATCTGCTCTTCACCGAGGTTGACGGGACTTTTCCGAACCACCATCCGGACCCGACCGAGGAAAAGAACCTTGCAGACCTGAAGGCCCTGGTCGCGGCAAAGAACCTCCATTTTGGCCTCGCTTTTGACGGCGACGGTGACCGGATCGGTGCCATCGACGGCGAGGGCCGGGTGATCTGGGGTGACCAGCTGCTCATGATCTATGCCGAGGATCTGCTCCGCCAGGTGCCCGGGTCCACGATCATCGCGGATGTGAAGGCCTCCAAGGCTCTATTCGACCGGGTCTCTGCGCTTGGTGGACAGCCGCTTATGTGGAAAACCGGACACAGCCTGATCAAATCCAAAATGAAGGAAACAGGCGCGCCCCTGGCCGGGGAGATGAGCGGCCACGTCTTCTTCGCTCACCAGTATTATGGCTACGACGATGCGCTCTACGCCGCGATTCGCCTGATCGCCGCCTCGGCCCGCCTCGGCAAGTCGGTCACCCAGCTGCGCGGCGAGATGCCCGCCATGATCAACACCCCCGAACTGCGCTTCCAAGTGGACGAGAGCCGCAAGTTCGCCGTGATCGACGAGGTCAAGGCCCGCCTCGCCGCCTCCGGCGCCACGGTCAACGACACCGACGGCGTCCGCGTCGACACGGCCGATGGCTGGTGGCTCCTGCGCGCTTCCAATACCCAGGACGTCCTCGTCGCCCGCGCCGAAAGCCTGAGCGAGGAAGGGCTGGAACGCCTGATGGCCCAGATCGACGCACAACTCGCCGCCTCCGGCCTCGAACGCGGCCCCCAGGCCGGCCACTGACAATCCTCCCCACTAGTGGGGAGGTGGCAGCCCGCAGGGCTGACGGAGGGGGCGCGTCGGCAGGCGCGGCGCTGCGGAGCAAAGCCCCTCCAGCCCCCACGACCTATGCGGGCGCAGGCTGTGCCGGGGCGGAACTGTTCCCGCCTCCTTCCATTTCCTGTCCAACAACAAGTTTTTCCAGATCGGAAGGTCGCGTGTGGTCCCTGCCGCGTAGTCTCTCGTTTTTGGGAGCAACAGCTCTTGCCCTGCCGTCTCCCGTGCAAGCCCTTGACGACGAATCTCCCGCGGCCGTCGCCAAAGCCACCATGGCCGCGCAGAGCGCGCGCGATGATATGCTTGAAACATTCGGAAGCGACCACCTCAACGATGGGCAATTCCTGTGGCAGGACGGCACCAGGGAGGTCACCCGCGTGGTGGTCAGCCTGGGGGATCAATTGGTCTACGCCTACGACAATGACCAGCTGGTCGGCGTGGCAACGACCTCGACAGCGCGTGAAGGCTACATAACCCCTCCCGGCATCTTCTCGGTGCTGGCCAAGAGCCGCACCTACCGCTCGAAGAAGTTCGATAACGCGCCGATGCCCTATGCCCAGCGCATCGATAACTACGGCATCGCGATGCACGGCGGGGAGCCACTGCCGGGCTACCCGGCCTCGCACGGCTGCATCCGCCTGCCGACGAAGTTCGCCGCCAGGCTGTTCGCGATGACGGACATTGGCACCGAGGTCTACATAGGCGGATCGCCGCCCTCTCCGGACCCGTCGCAGGTCGCCGAAAAGGACTAGAGGGTGCTGTCAGCGAGCGCTTTGGTGGCCCAGCCCGACAGACAGCTGTAGGCGCCGGAACGCCGCTGGCGAACGCCGCGCAACCTCCGCACCGCGCGCGTCATCCGCGCGAGCCCCTGACTACCCTGCCGACCAGACCGCCCCGGCCCCCACCAGCACCGCCACCACGCTCGCCAGCAAGGCCGCCGCCCCCGGCCACGCCCGCCGCCAGCCGCCCACGCTCACCAGCACCCCGGCCTTGAACAGCGAATTGAGCACCACCGGCGGCACCAGCACCAGCCCCGCGACCCGCGCCGCCAGCGTGCCCGGCGGCAGGCTGCCCATGGTGATGATCGCCGAATCGACGTCGATCGTGCCGGTGATCGCCAGCACCACGGCCAGGCCCCGGTCGCCATAGCCGGCCAGCACCCACCGCGCCGCCAGGGTGAAGGCCATGACCATGGCCATCATCAGCAGCGCCGGGGCCAGGTCAAACGGATTGCGCACCTCCACCGCCCCGCTTGCCCGGGCCGGCGCACCAGCCCGTCGGCGCAGCCAGGCCGCAGCAGCAAGGCTCACCACCATACCCGGCACGGCGGCCACCGCCAGCGTGGGCAGGGCAAACCCCGCCAGCCCCGCCGTGAGCGCCATCACGCGACCAAACATCACCGCCGAAGCCAGCGCCACGGCGGCGTTGAGCAGGTCGGCATTATCCTCGCCCGCCCGGTGCCGCCCGGCCATGGCTGCTGTCACCGCGGTGGACGAGACCAGCGCCCCGGTTGCGGCCATGGCCAGCAGGCCCTTTGCCGGTCCCATCCACTTGGCGGCCAGGTAACCGGCAAAGGAAAAGCCCGAAACCAGAACCACCACCAGCCACAGCTGGCGCGGCTTCCACGCGCCCAACGGACCGAAAGGCGTGTTCGGCAGCAGCGGCAAGACCACCAAGGCAACAAGCGCAAACCGCCCGATCGCCAGCATCTCGCGCTCGTCTAGACTGCGCACCAGCCGGTGCAGCACCGGCCTCAGCGCCAGCACGGCCACGATCGCCCCCGTCGCCACGGTCGCCACGGCCAGCCCGCCCATTCCGGCGAGGTAACCACAGGCCATGGTCAGCACCTCGGCCAGCCCCGATGTCCCGCTCACCGTATCGCCGCCGGGCGCGCTCGTCCGCCAGTAGCCGAGAACCACCAGCGCCCCCGCCGCCGCCAGCACCACGAAAGCCAGCGCCGGAGCAATGCCCTGAGCCACCCCGGCAATGCCCCCGGCAAGGCCAAACAGCCCGAACGTCCGCACCCCGGCAAACCGCGTCCCCGCCGCCGCCTTGCGTTGAACCCAGCCGCGCTGCACGCCCACCAGCAGCCCCAGCGCCAGCGCCGTCCCGAGATTGGCCAGTTCGGCCCGCCCCACGCCGATGATCAGATCACTGTGCACACCCGCTCCTCCCCCCGGGTGTGGCAGCAGGGCCGGGCCGGAGCAAGCGTACAGCTGACCACACAACCAAAGGGGCGCAGCCACCGGCCGCGCCCCTTCGTCATCAACTCACCTCACGAATGGAGATCAGGTCTTGCTGGAGCCCGACCCGCTCGACCCCGTGCTCCCGGTACTGGCGCCCTGCGACGAGGTTCCACCGGAAGTCGGCGTCGTCTTGCCCGCTTCGGAAGAGCCGCTCGCCCCGGTCATGCTGCCGCTCGAGCCAGCACCAGCAGAACCACCAGTCGCTCCCGGCGTGGTCGTGCTCGAACCGGCCGCGCCGCTCGAACCGCTGCCCATCGTCGCCGAACCGCCGGAACCGCTCGTGCCCTGGCTCCCGCTCAGCCCGCCCGTCCCGCTGCTGACGCCGCTGGCCGAACCGATCGTGCTGCCAGACCCAGAGCCCGCACCGCTCCCGCCGCCAAGGTTTGAGGAACCGCTGTGCGTCGCGGCCTCGCCGGCAGTCCAGCTCGTGGACCCGCTGCCGCTGCTACGGTTCCTGTCTTCCACCCGCAGGTTGTTCTGCACGTGCTTAACGCCGGAAATCCGGTCGATGCAGTCTTCCGCACGGCGCTTGGCATCGCGGCTGCCGACCGTGCCCGACAGGGTCACTTCGCCCTTGTCGACCGAAACCGAGATGCGCCGGGCGTCCACCCGTGGGTCGTCGGTCAGCCGGTCGTTCACATCCTCGCGAATGCGTTCGTCCGAACGGGTGTAATCGCTCGGGCCGTGGCCGCGATAGTCTTCCTCGCGCCGCCGGGCCGCGTCCTCGTCACCGAACCACGAGGCGATCTCGTCGCCGGCGCGCTCGAAGAAGCCCCGGCTCTGGCCGCCACCGCTGCTCCTGTCGCCGCTGCTGGATCCGCTGCGGCCGTAGTCCGGCCCATAGCCGCGGCCGAAGGTTGGTTCGGAACTGCCGGAATGGCCCCAGGACTGCCCGATGCCGCGCCGCTGCTCAGGGCCGCCCCACTGGTCGTAATTGGCGCCGCTGCTCATGCCGTAGCCAGCGGCAAAGCTCTGGCTACCGGCCTGCCCAGTGTCCTGCGCATACCAGTCCTGTCCGTGCCGGCCGCCTACGTCGCGGCCGCTCAGGTCTTGGCGCTCGCGCATCTCGCGATCCTGCCGCATCCGGGTGGTTTCGCCCATCTCGTCGCGGTGCCCGATTTCATCCCGATGCATCGAGCCGGAACTGGTCGGGCGCGAACGATAGCGGTCGCTGCTGCCGCCCCAGGCGCGCTCGGCATAGCCATAGTCGCCGCTGTCTTGTTCCCAGCTGCGGTCGCGGCTCATCTCGCTGCCGCCGCCATAACTGTTGCCGCCGTAGGTGCTACCATAGCTGCCACCGCCGAAACCTTCGCGTTCGGCCGATCCGCGCCATTCGCGCTGCTGCTGCTGGCCCTGCCCGTAGCTGGGGCTGCCCCAGTCGCGCTCGCCGCGCCATTCATTGCCGCGGTAGGAGCCGGAGCGACGCTCGTCGTCGTCATGCCAGGCGCCTTGCTGGCGGTTCTGGCCGCCCCAGTCCTGCTGCTGCTGCCATGAGCGCGAGCCGCCGCCGCTGCCGCCACGGTTCCGGTCCTGCCGGTCCCAGTCCTGCTGTGATTGCTGGTTGCCATAGCCGCGCCCCGGATTCTCGTCGGACCGGGGCGAACCCTGCCGGTAGTTGCTGCCGCCGCGCTCGCCGCGCGGATCGTCCCATTGCGTGCGGTCGTTCATCGAAACACTCCCAAGTTGTCGCCCGCAGGCGCAGCAGCGCTGCCGGCGCAGGCTCCGACGCCGGGCGAAGAGCACCCGCCGCGCCTGCTCCTGATCAACGGCCCGCCCGCCGCCGCGTTGCCTTGGCCATCCGTCAGGTGTCGCACCCCCGGCGCGCCCCGGCGCGGCCCTGTCCTACAGCGGCGCAATCGTGGTACGTGGCCGAGCCCGGTGCCCGAGCCGCCTGGGCACAATTTGCTCATTGCACAGCGCCAGCATGGGTTTCATCAACTAAACCCCAGAGCGCCCAACCGATTTCCGTTAGTAACCAGTGCCTTGCCGCCACCCATTGCGGCGGCCCGGCGCAAGCCCGATATCGGGTCCATGGAGCCACCCTCCGCCGATCACCTTCCCCCCGAACTCGCCGCCTGGTTCGCCGCGCGCGGCTGGCGCCTGCGCCGCCACCAGGCCGACATGCTCGCCGCCGCGCGCGCAGGCCGCCACGCTCTGCTCGTCGCCGATACCGGGGCCGGCAAGACCCTCGCCGGCTTCCTCCCGACCCTCGCCGCGTTCTGCCCCTCCGCCGGCCCGCTCCCGCCCGACGGCCTCCACACGCTCTACGTCTCCCCCCTCAAGGCCCTCGCCCACGACGTCCAGCGCAACCTCCTCACCCCCGTCGAGGAGATCGGCCTTCCCCTCCGGGTCGAGACCCGCACCGGCGACACCCCGAGCGACCGCAAGGCCCGCCAGCGCGCCCGGCCGCCGCACGTCCTGCTCACCACACCCGAATCGCTCTCCTTGCTCCTGAGCTACCCGGAGAGCGCCCAGCTCTTCGCCAGCCTCAGGCGCATCGTCATCGACGAGGTCCACGCTTTCGCCACCGGCAAGCGGGGCGACCTGCTGGCCCTCTGCCTCGCCCGCCTGACCCGCCTCGCGCCCGGCCTCCAGCGCGTGGCCCTGTCCGCCACGGTAGCCGACCCGCAAGCCTTCCGCCGCTGGCTCGCCCCGGCTGGTGACCTCACTTCCGTCGAACTGGTCGAAGGCGAACCCGGCGCCGCGCCCGAGATCGCGCTGCTCCTGCCGCAGGAGGAGCGGGTCCCCTGGGGCGGCCACGCCGCGGCCTGGGCCGTGCCGCAGCTGTACCAGGCGATCCGGCAGCACCGCACCACCCTCGTCTTCACCAACACTCGCTTCCTCGCCGAATACATCTTCCAGCTGCTGTGGGACGTGAACGACGACAAGCTCCCGATCGGCATCCACCACGGCTCGCTGTCGAAGGAGGCCCGCCGCAAGGTCGAAGGGGCCATGGCGCGAGGTGAGCTCAGGGCGCTGGTCTGTACCGCCAGCCTCGATCTCGGGGTGGACTGGGGCGATATCGACCTGGTCGTCCAGATGGGCGCGCCCAAGGGCTCCAGCCGCCTCCTCCAGCGGATCGGCCGGGCCAATCACCGGCTGGACTGCCCGAGCAAGGCCCTCCTCGTCCCGGGCAACCGCTTCGAATTCCTCGAAGCCATGGCCGCCCGCGAAGCTGCGCTCGCCGGCCAGCGCGATGGCGAGGACTTCCGCCCCGGCGCGCTCGATGTGTTGGCCCAGCACGTCATGGCCTGCGCCTGCGCCGGCCCCTTCGCGGAGGATGAGCTGCTGGCCGAGGTCCGCTCCGCCGAGGCCTACAGCTGGGTCGACGAGGCGGTCTGGGCCCGCGTCCTCGCCTTCGTCGCGACCGGCGGCTATGCGCTCCGGGCTTACGACCGCTTCCAGCGCATTGTCCGCGCGAAGGACGGTACCTGGCGCTTAGCCCACCCCGAGCAGGCTCACCGCCACCGCCTTAACGCCGGGATCATCGTCGATGCCGAAATGCTCGACGTGCGCTTCCGCAACGGCAAGTCCCTGGGCCGGGTCGAGGAAGCCTTCGGGGCGAGCCTCTCCCCGGGCGATACCTTCCGCTTCGCCGGGATGGACCTCGAAGTGGAATCGGTCCGCGATCTCGAGCTCGTAGTGCGCGCGGCGCGCAAGGCGGCAATGATTCCCAGCTACATGGGCGCGAGAATCCCGATCTCGACCCACCTCGCCGAGCGCGTCCGCCGCCTGCTGGTCGACCGCGCCGGGTGGTCGCGCTTCCCCGATGATGTGCGCGAATGGCTCGAGGTGCAGGACTGGCGCTCGCGCCTGCCCGGGCCGGGCGAACTGCTGGTCGAAAGCTTCCCCCACCACGGCCGACACTATTCGGTGATCTACACCTTCGAGGGCTGGAACGCGAACCAGTCGCTCGGCATGCTCATCACCCGCCGCATGGAAGAGCTTGGCCTCGGCCCCCTTGGATTCGTCGCCAACGACTACGCGCTCGGCGTCTGGGGGCTCAAGCCGATCGATGATCCGGCGCCGCTGCTTTCGCCCGATATCCTCACTCACGAATTCATCGCGTGGGTCGAGGATTCGCACCTGCTGCGCCGGGCCTTCCGGGAAGTCGCCGTGATCGGTGGGCTGGTGGAGCGGCAGCACCCGGGGAAACGCAAGTCGGGCCGCCAGGTCACGTTCTCGACCGATCTCATCTACGACGTGCTGCGCCGCCATGAGCCCGATCACCTGCTGATCGAAGCTGCCTGGGCCGATGCGCGCACCCGGCTCACCGATGTCGGCCGCGTCGCGGACGTGCTCGAACGCGCGGCTGAGCAGATCGTCCACGTCCGGCTCGACCGGGTTTCGCCCCTGGCCGTCCCGGTGCTGGTCATGATCGGTCGCGAAAGCCTGCCTGCCGGTGCTGCCGACGAGGACCTGTTGCTCGAGGCTGAAAGCCTGGCTGGCGAGGCCATGCGGATGGAAGAGGCGGAAACCGAGGGAGACTGACCGGTCCGGCAAACGTGGTCACTGTAACGTCAAACGGCGCGGCGCGGCCAGCTTCGTCCACAAAAAAGGGGGCGGATCGCTCCGCCCCCTGTTCTTGAAAGGTCTGTCGCCAGCAGCTTACGGCGTGGCCTTGGGCGCGTTGGGCGCCTTGCCGAATTCCGAATACTGCTCGTTGCCGACGAAGCCGAACTTGCTGACGCCCGAGGCCTTGATGATGTTCAGGGCCGCGGCCGACAGCTCGTAGCTGGCGCCGGCTTCAGGCTGGAACTGCAGTTCCGGTTCCGGCTTCATCTGCAGCGTCTGCTGCAGCAGGGCCACGAACTGCCCGTTGTTCACCGGCTGCCCGTTCCACAGCACCTTGTTGTCGTAGGTGAGCACGACCTTGTTCTTGATCGTGTCGATCTTGATGTTGTTTGGCGGCGGATTGGGCGACGGAAGGTCGATATTCACCGCGTGGGTAGCAACGGGGATGGTGATGATGAACATGATGAGGAGCACGAGCATGACGTCGATGAGCGGCGTCGTGTTCATTTCCATCATCGGCGAGCCATCATCCTTGCCGCCTGACATTGCCATGGGAACTTACTCCTGAATAACGGTTGGCGCAGCTTGTGCGTCAGCCGTTCGGGTCGACCGGGTTGGAGATGAAGCCGACGGTCGGATAGCCCGAGATCTGCACGTTGTAGATGGCGCCGGCCACACAGCGCCACGGGGCGTTGACGTCGCCGCGGATGTGCACCTGGGGAACCTTCTCCGGATTGGCGCGCAGAGCTTCCGGGCCGCCTTCCCGCTTCACGATCGTGTCGAGCCGCTTGTACGCGAGGTCGCGCAGCTCGGCCGAATCGACCGGCGTGATGTTGTTGAAGTAGATGCGGCATTCGCCGTTGCGCGAGGCACCTTCATATCCCGGGTCGCCAGCACTGCGGCCGGCCTCGTCGGTGGTGGTCACGCTCAGCAGCAGGTTCTCGACCTTGTCCTTCGATTCCTGCGAGACCATGATCGGAATACGCAGCTTCTCGATCTGCTGGATCGCGACCGGAACCGCGATGAGAAAGATGATCAGCAGCACCAGCATCACGTCCACCAACGGGGTCGTGTTGATGTCCGACATCGGCTTTTCTTCGCCGCCGGCGCCCATCGAAATGGCCATGAGTTACATCCTATCCTGTAATCGGGCCCGGTAAGGATGCGAACCGGCATGCCGCGGTTCGCTTCCTGACCGGCCGGGTGGAACTGCCGCGAGGCAGTCCCACTGACGGCAGTGCTGCTTACGGCTTGGCCGGGGCAGCGGCCGGCTTGGCCGGAGCGGCCTTGGCCGCAGCCGCGGGGACAACGGCAGGCTTGATCGCGCCGTTCGAGTTGATGTTGGCCAGAACGTCGGTGGCGAAGCTCTGGAGCTGCTCGGCGATGCGCTTGTTGCGGGCCTGGAGGTAGTTGTAGGCAAGCACGGCGGGGACGGCGACCAGCAGGCCGAGCGCGGTCATGATGAGCGCTTCACCGACCGGGCCGGCGACCTTGTCGATCGAGGCCGAACCGGCGAGACCGATGGCGATCAGCGCGCGGTAGATGCCGACCACGGTACCGAACAGACCGATGAACGGCGCGGTGGCGCCCACGGTCGCGAGGAACGGCAGGCCCGAGGCGAGGCGGGCGTTGATCGAGGCTTCCGAGCGGGTCAGCGAGCCGACCAGCCAGTCATGCGCGTCGGTGGCCTGGGCCATCTTCGAGTGCTGCTCCTCGGCGGCCAGGCCGTCTTCGGCGATCTGGCGCCATGCGCTGTTCTTCTCGAGCTTGGCAGTGCCTTCCTTGATGCTTCCGGCGCGCCAGAAGCCCGTACGCAGATCGCCGCCCTGCTTCAGGATCTTGCTCTGCTCGAACCACTTGGTGAACAGGATGAAGAACGAACCGAACGACATGATACCCAGGATGACGACGGTGGCCTGGGCGATGAAGCCGCCCTGCTCAAGCGCTTCCTTGAAGCCGAACTTGTTCTGCGGGGCTGCGTTCGCGGCAGCGGCAAGAAGGTCAATAAGCATGCGATAGTCCTCTCAAGAATAAGGTGGGTGTCGGGCCGCGCTTGGGCCGGCCCGGAAAAATGATCAGTCCTTCGGGATCACCCAGCGGACGCGGTTGGAATAGGTGCCCGAGGTGGGGTTGCCCTCACCATCCGTCGCGGGCGTGAACCGGGCGCGCTGGCGGATCTTTTCGCAGGCGGTCTGGTCGAGATCCGGACTGCCGCTCGAGCTGGTGATCTGGCAATCGGTCACCCGGCCATCGGGCCCGACGGTGACGCGGAAGCCGGTCGTGCCCTCGCGCTCTTCGCGCAGGGCGCGCGAAGGATAGTCGTTGGCGGTCGCCCAGTTGCCGGGGTTGCCCTTGGGCGCGGCACCCTTGGGGGTGAACCGCGGCGGCGGCGGCGCGGCCGGGGCGGGCGGCACCAGCACAGGCGGCGGGGGCGGCGGAGCCACGGGGACCACGTCGATCACCGGCGCGGACACCGCGACGTTGACCTTCGGCGGCGGAACCACGACCGGCGGCGGCGCAACCACCTTCGGCGGCGGCGGCGGCGGCTCCTTCGGCTTTTCCTCTTCCTTGACGTCTACCGTCGTAACCTTTTTCAGGATCTGCTTCGCCGCCGAATAGGCGAGGCCCGTGACCAAGGCATAACCGACGACGACGTGAATCAATGCTACGATGATCAGTGCGGTAATCTTGCTACCGCTCATCGATTGGTCAGCGTAAGCCATTCAGACGCATCACTCCATTTCAGGGCCCCGAACAACCAGGGCAACCCGGCCCTCGCATGTCGCCATGCGCGAACCCGGAATTCTTAATTTTCCACCCTGCCGGTCGGTCCGGGGCGCCGCATGGACCCCCTTGCCCGAGCGGACGCGGATTGGGCCGCCCTGACCGGGCGTGCCACTTTTGCGTGAGCTTTAGCGTCGGACTGCCACCCACGCAACGGCAGATTGCCCCCTTGCCTCGGGTTAACCTGCAATTCACAACCATTAATATCAAAACCAACTGCTTGATGTGAACTACGCACAAATGTGCTTGTCGGTCCCCGCGAACTTGGAGTCAGCCACATGAAACGCCGCAGCCCCGGCATCCACCTCCAGTCCCTCGCCGGAATGCTCTGCGCAGCGAGTATGTTGTTGTCACAACCCGCCGATTCTGCGGTCTCCGGCCCGGGAGCGGGCGGGACGCCCACCCTCGCTCCGCCGCCCGCGCAGGGCTTCGCGGCCAACAGTCTGACCTATGCCGACCTGGTTGACCTGGCCGATCATTCGCCCAGCGTGCTCCATGTCATGATCCGCAAGGTGGTGCCGGTCGAACCTGCCCGCGCGCCGGGCGTGCGCCCGGGCTGGGTGCGCATGTATGTCGAGGCGCGGCCGCTGGCGCTGCTCGCAGGTCCTCCGCTTCCAGCCGATTCGCTGCGCTATCTGGTCGACGTGCCGCTCGATGCCAAAGGCAAGCCGCCCAAGCTGCCGCGTCTGGCCAAGCGCGGGGTGATCCTCTTTGCCCGGACTTTGGCCGAGCGGCCCGGGGAACTCCAGCTGGTTGCGCCAGACGCCCAGATCCTGTGGGACGAAGCGGTTGAATCGCGGTTGAAAGCCATCCTCGCCGATCTGCTGGCCCCCGGAGCGCCCGGACGGATCACTGGGGTGCGCGAGGCGATCTACGTGCCTGGAACGCTTGCCGGCGAGGGTGAGACCCAGCTGTTCCTCAGCGCGGCCAATGGCGAACCCGCCTCGATCACCGTCGTTCACCAGCCGGGCAGGGCTGCGCGGTGGAGCGCCTCGTTCTCCGAAGTGCTGGATTCCACGGGCGAACCGCCTGCGCGGGAGACGCTCGCCTGGTATCGCCTCGCCTGTTTCCTTCCGGCCAGTCTGCCGCCCCGCGCCAATGTTTCGTCAACGCCCGCCGACAGCGCGCAGGCGGCGGCCGATTACCGGATGGTTCGCGAATCGCTAGGGGTCTGTCCGCGCAGCCGCAGCTGACCGTCCCTTTCGCTGCCTCGGGCGAAGAGCATCGCGGCCTCTGGCCTTTCGCCGCGCCGTGTCCTAGGGCCCCACCCCGAACGGGGCCGCCGCACGGGGCCCGAAAGGGATGAACATGGCCGAACCGCTTCGTATTGCGCTTGCCGGGCTGGGTACCGTGGGGGCTGGCGTCATTCGCCTGCTCGAGACCAACGCCGGACTGATCGCCCGCCGCGCCGGCCGTCCCCTGCAGATCGTGGCGATCTCGGCGCGCGACCGCACCAAGAAGCGCGGCGTCGATCTTGCCCCCTACGCCTGGGAAGATGACATGGTCATCTTGGGCGAGCGGCCTGATGTCGACGTCGTGGTCGAACTGGTCGGCGGGTCGGATGGCCCGGCGCTCGCCTGCGCGCGCACGACCATAGAAGCCGGCAAGGCCCTGGTCACCGCCAACAAGGCGATGATCGCCCACCACGGCCTGGAACTCGCCGCCAAGGCCGAAGCAGCCAGGGTCGCGCTCAAGTTCGAGGCGGCGGTGGCGGGGGGCATCCCTGTCATCAAGGGCCTGCGCGAGGGCGCCGCCGCCAACGCCATCGAGCGGGTCTACGGCATCCTCAACGGCACCTGCAATTTCATCCTATCGACCATGGAGGATACCGGGCGCGACTTCGGCGATGTCCTGGCCGAGGCGCAGAGCCGCGGTTACGCCGAGGCCGATCCGACCTTCGACATCGAGGGGACGGACGCCGCCCACAAGCTGTCGATCCTGGCCGCCATTGCCTTCGGCGCGAAGATCGATTTCGCCGGTGTCGACACGGCCGGCATCTCGCGCCTGCGCGCGGCCGATATCGCCCAGGCCGATTCGCTCGGCTACGTGATCCGCCTCATCGGCATGGCCGAGCCTGATCACAGCGGTCCGGTCCCGCGCCTGTTCCAGCGCGTCCAGCCGCACCTGGTGCCTTGCGACCATCCGCTCGCCCACGTCGACGGCGCGACCAATGCGGTCGTGGCGGAGGGCAATTTCTCGGGCCGGCTGCTGTTCCAGGGCGCCGGTGCCGGCGATGGGCCGACTGCCAGCGCCGTCGTGGCCGACCTCATCGACATTGCCCGCGGCGAAATCGGTGCGCCATTCTCCGTGCCTGTCGCCGAACTCGAGGCCCTGGACCGCGCGTCTACCGGGCATCGCACAGGCCGCGCCTATGTGCGCTTCATCGTTGCCGACCGACCGGGTGTTCTCGCCGAGATCACCGCGGCCATGCGCGACGCCGGGGTTTCGATCGAAAGCCTGATCCAGAAGGGCAGCACCGGGGTGGATGGCGAAGTGCTGGTTGCCCTGGTCACCCACGAAGGCCCGGAAAGCGCGGTTACCGAGGCGCTGCGCCTGCTGGAAGGTTCGCCCAGCCTGTCGAGCCCGCCGCTGGTCATGCAGATCCTCGGCCACTGAGCGCACCGGCGGAGCGCTTTGCTCCGCGACCGCGGCGCCTCGCATTCGTATGCGCAAAGTGGGGCGCGGCACTCGACAGCGCCCGATCCCCTGTCTAAGCGGGCGGCGAACTCGCGCAGAACAGGGATTCCCCATGACCGATACCCCCGCCAGCAAGGTGCTCGACCGCGTCCTCGTGCTCGAAATGGTCCGCGTGACCGAGGCGGCCGCCATCGGCGCGGCCAAGCTGATCGGCCGGGGTGACGAGAAGGCCGCCGACGCTGCGGCGGTGGAAGCCATGCGCGCGGCTTTCAACGAGCTCTATATGGATGGCACGGTGGTCATCGGCGAGGGTGAACGCGACGAGGCTCCGATGCTCTATATCGGCGAGAAGGTAGGTGCCGCCATCGGCACCGGGCCGCGCATCGACATCGCGCTCGACCCGCTCGAAGGCACCACCATCTGCGCCAAGGCCGGACCGAATGCGCTGGCAGTTCTCGCCGTGGCGGAAGAAGGCGGCCTGCTCAACGCGCCCGACGTCTACATGGACAAGCTGGCCGTCGGACCCGGCTACCCCGAGGGGATCATCAGCCTCGCCAAGAGCCCCAGCGAAAACGTCCGCGCCGTCGCCGCGGCCAAGGGCGTCGATCCCTCGGAAATCATGGTCTGCGTGCTCGATCGCCCGCGCCATGCCGAACTGATCGGGGAACTGCGCGGCCTCGGCTGCGGCGTGGTGCTTATCGGCGATGGCGACGTGGCGGGCGTGATCGCGGTCACCGATCCCGAAACCAATATCGACCTCTACATGGGTCAGGGCGGCGCGCCGGAAGGCGTTCTGGCCGCGGCGGCCCTGCGCTGCGTCGGCGGACAGTTCAATGGTCGCCTCGTCTTCCGCAACGATGACGAGAAGGGCCGCGCCCGCAAGTGGGGCATTACCGATCTCGACAAGATCTACACCCGCGACGAACTGGCCAAGGGCGATTGCATCTTCGCTGCCACGGGGGTCACCGACGGCTCGATGCTCAAAGGCGTCAAGCACCACAAGAACGGCATGCTCACCACCGAATCGATTGTCATGCGCGCGTCGTCAGGCACGGTCCGCCGCGTGGCCGGGGAACACCGCCGCAAATAAGTCCGCGGCGCCCTCGGGGGCCTGCGGCATGGAATCGGCGTCCGTGGGGGCCAGGATACCGGCGGTTTTTCCCCGCCGCGGGGCCCGCCAATGTTGCAATTGCGTGACCCTCCGCTAGGAGCCCCTCGTGGATACGGCGGAAGGGAATCGCGCATGAAGATCATGGCCGGCAACAGCAACCTGCCCCTCGCACGGGCGATTGCGGGCTATCTCGAGCTGCCGCTCACCGAAGCCAGCGTGCGCCGCTTCGCCGACGAGGAAGTCTTCGTCGAGATTCACGAAAACGTGCGCGGCGAGGATGTGTTCGTGGTCCAGTCCACGTCCTATCCCTGCAATGACAACCTGATGGAACTGCTGATCTGCATCGATGCGCTGCGCCGCGCCTCGGCCAAGCGGATCACCGCGGTCGTTCCCTACTTCGGCTATGCCCGGCAAGACCGCAAGCCCGGCCCGCGCACGCCAATCTCGGCCAAGCTGGTTGCCAACCTGATCACCACGGCCGGGGCCGACCGCGTTCTCGCGGTCGATCTCCACGCCGGCCAGATCCAGGGCTTCTTCGATATCCCGACCGACAATCTCTATGCCGCCCCGGTCATGGCTGCCGACATCCAGGCGCGCTATGGCGGCCAGCCGTTGATGGTGGTCTCGCCCGACGTCGGCGGCGTGGTTCGCGCCCGGGCCCTCGCCAAGCGGCTGGACAACGCCCCGCTCGCCATCGTCGACAAGCGGCGCGACAAGCCCGGCCAGTCCGAGGTCATGAACATCATCGGCGAGGTCAAGGGCCGTGCCTGCATCATGATCGACGACATCATCGATTCGGGCGGCACCCTGTGCAACGCGGCCCAGGCCCTGATGGATGCCGGCGCCGCCTCGGTCACCGCCTACATCACTCACGGCGTCCTCTCCGGCGCGGCGGTCAGCCGGGTCAATGCATCGGCGCTCAAGGAACTGGTGATCTCCGACACCATCCAGCCGACCGATGCCACCAAGGAGAGCGATCGCGTCCGCGTCATCGCGATCGCCCCGCTGATCGGCGAGGCGATGCGACGGATCGCGGACGAGAGCTCCGTATCCAGTCTGTTCGACTAGGGGTCCTGACCCGAGGATGGCTCCGGGCTGCGGCGATCAGCCGCCCGCCGCGACCTCGGCCACATTGATCCAGCGGCGTTGCTCGCTGGCGCGGCTGATCGCTTCGAGGACGGCCTCCACGTGATAGCCGGTCTCGAAGTCGGGCAGGGGGGCGCCGCCAAGGCGGATCGCGCGGACGAAGTCCTGCGCCGCCTGGGCAATGTCCCAGGCTTGGGCGGCGCCAAGTGCCGTGCGGAACCGCTCATCTGGAACTGAAGGGTAGGCCGAGGGGACGGCCATGGGCACGAAGCCTTGTGTCCGTTCGCCGCGAAACAGCTGCAGGTCCGCGTTGGTGGGGAAATAGCCGGGGTCTTCGGTGCGGTAGCTCACGTGCTCGGCCATGAGCTCCATGCGCCAGCCGCTGATCGGAGCGGAGCACCAGGCCAGCGTCATCGTGCCCATGGTGCCGTTGGCGAAGCGCAGCAGGACCTGCGCCGTGTCATCCACCTGCGAGCGCCTGATCGTGCCATCGGCGGAATGCCATTCCTTCAGCGCCGTGGTGGTCAGGGCCGATACGGCCTCGACCTCGCCGAGCAGGTAGACCAGCAGGTGCAGGGTGTGGGTGCCGAAGTTGCGAACCGCCGAGGCGCCATTGCTGCGAGTGCCGAACCACTGCCAGTAATCGCCGTTGGGATTGCCGTTGAACAGGTTGATGACGAACCTGGCCTCGACGGAAATCGGCTTGCCGGCCCGGCCCGAGACGAGCTCGTCGCGAATGAAGCGGTTGGCGCCGTGCCAGGGCATGACTGAATCCACCGCGGCCACCACGCCCGCCGCCCGCGCCGCGTCGCGCATTTCCCGTGCTGCCTCGAGGTTGGCGGCGAATGGCGCCATGGCGAAGACGTGCTTGCCGTTGCGGATCGCTTCCAGCACCATTTCGCGCCGCAGGTTCGGCTTGGTGCCGATCACGATGATGTCGAGGTCCGGGTCGCGGGCCATCTCCGCGTGATTCCAGTAGGCCTTCGGCACGCCGTTCTGCGCCGCCGCCTGCCGTGCCGTTTCCTCGCGCGAGGTGCAGACCGCAGCCACTTCCACGCCCGGGCAGGCCTCCCAGCCGGGCTTGTGGGCATACATGCCGAAATTGCCACTGACGATGCCGACCTTGAGCGGTTTCTCGGTCATGTTGCAGATCCTTCCCGATTAGTTGGCCCATTGGGCGATGGGCAAAGGCTATCGCAATTGTCGGCAGCGTGAAGGTTCGTTCCACCATTAGCATGGATGGGCTGGCATCCCGGGCCGAACCCGCTCCTCCGCGGGCGCACAGGGGACCGGCAAAGAAAAAGGGGCCGGATTGCTCCGGCCCCCAATTCTGGTTCAACGCTAACGCGCTGATTACATGCCCGAACCCGGACCGTAGGTGATTTCCACCCGGCGGTTCTGCAGTTCGCGGACGCCGTCGGCGGTCGGCACGCGCGGGTTGGCTTCGCCGAAGCCCTGCGCGGTGATCGCGGCGGCCGGCACGCCGTGGCCGGTCAGGTAGGTCTGGACCGAGGCGTTGCGGCGGTTCGAGAGGCCGAGGTTGTACTTCGGCGTACCCGAACGGTCAGCATAGCCCGCGAGCATGATCGGAACGCTCTGGCAGTTGCCGTAAGCGGTGATCGCGCTGTCGAGGATCGTCGCGGCCTCTGGCGTGATGTCCGACTTATCCCAGTCGAAGAACACGATGTACGGACCCTTGTTGCACACCGGCGGCGGAGGCGGCGGAGGCGGCGGGGGCGGTGGGGGAGGCGGCGGCGGGGGCGGCGGAGGCGGCGGGGGCGGCGGCGGCGGAGCCGCGCCGAAGTTGTACGCCAGGGTCGCCATCAGCGAGTGCGAGCGGATCTTGGTGGAGAACGGATCCCCCGTCACGTCCTGCATCTTGATGCCGGTCTGGTTGAAGTAGCGATACTTCAGCCCGATATCGACATTGTTGCTGAGCGGGTAGCGCACGCCGGCCAGAGCCTGCCAGGCAAAGCGCGAGTCCGTGTCGTCAACATCGACGGTGGCGCCGGTCAGCGCCTTCACGCCGGCCCGGGCCACGCCCACGCCGCCGCCGATGAAGCCCTGCAGGCCGTCGTCGGGACCGATGTCGATCAGCGCGTTCGCCATGAACGCCAGGGCGTCGACCTTGCCGCTGACGGCGGGGGTGGTTGAGTTGGTCAGAACGGTGCTGCCGGTCGTGGTCGACTTGATCCCGGCCCGACGATAGCTGGCTTCAGCCTCGAGGCGGAACAGGCCGAAATCGTAACCGACGATCCCGCCGAAATCATAACCGGTCTTGGTGTCGACCGTGATCGCGGGCGGCGTCGAGAACACGGCATCGGTGTTTTCAACGATGGTCGCACCGGCATCGCCTTCGATGTACCAGGTCTTGTCGCGCGCGAGCGCCGGGCTGGCCAGTGCCGCGGATGCGACGGCCGAGAGCAGGATGAGTTTTTTCATGTTCCCCTCGTGAGACGTGGATGCGGCAGATTCCCTAGCGATCTGCCGGTTCGCTGGCAATGCCGATGTTACTTATACGTTCCCTGAACCACCCGGCGCAAACGGTTCGGTCTGTTGGCAATCATCAAGGCCACTGACGGCAATATGCGTTGTTGCGAAGACTTGGGGGATTATTTCCCTGCGGCAGAACGGTTGGAAACCGGCTGGTTCCTGCCGTTGCGCGCATCAATCCGGGAGATCGCCGGTTCTGTAGGAACAAGAGGTGTGGCTGATCTGCAACATCGGAATAAATTCTATAGCCACGGGCGCTGCCCGCCAGGCGGGACCCGCTCGAGAAGTTCCAATCGCCGGGCCTGGCGGGATTCCAGCGCAAGGGTCAGGATCGGTTGGGGCCGCGCCACGAATTGGCTGGGCGACATGCCGAACAGCTGCGTGAAGTCGCGGATGAGGTGGCTCTGGTCATAGTAGCGCAGGGCCAGTTCCTCGGCCTCGGCCTGATCGGCCACGCCGCGCAGGTGGCTTGCCATGTCGAGCGCGCGGGCGCGCCGCAGGACCTGCTTGGGGGGCATGCCGAAATCGCGCAGGATGATCCGTTCCAGCTGGCGCTGGGTGATCGCGCAGTCGCGTGCGAATTCGGCGATGCTGGCCGAAGGATCGGCGAAAGCCAGCAGTTCGAACCGCTGGGTTACCGGATCTGGCTCCGCGACCCCGGGCTGCCTGACGATAGCGCGGATAAGATCCTCCAGCAGCCGCAGGCGCGCCTCGGGTTCGCTCACCGTTTCCAACTGGTCCAATGCGTGACTGCCGGGCAGTCCGAGCGCGTCGCAGGGAACGATGCGATCGCGGAAGTCGGCCGCGCTGACGCCCATCACCGCATGGCCGGTCCCGGGCCGCAGCCCTGCCCCGATGCTGATGAAGCTGCCGGTTACCGCAACCGGCATCCGGCGACTTTGCGGTCCGAAGAACAGGGCGGCGCGCCCGTTGGCATGGGCGCCATCGGCCGCCAGCGCGGTCCATTGGCCCTTGAGCTGGATGCGCAGCATCGCGATATCGTTGAACAGCCCGCATTCAAGCAAATGATTGTCCGGGGCAACCACGTCGGAAACATAGAACCGCGCGATCCATGGCGCGAGATCGGGCGCAGGCGCACGATTGTAGGAGATAGGCTGCCCTTCACGGGTAGTGCCATTGGCCGGCGCAATCGCCTCGTCCACCGCCGGCCGAGACCGTTTTAGCATAAAACCCCGTTCAATCTCTCCCGTCAGGACCCGAGTACTTGCGGAAGACTGTGCAGACAATAGACAGACCGTCACCAAGTGTAAAAGCTTTTACTGCAGGGATTTCGTTCTACGGCCCCCTCATTGTGGTGGTTGGCGCCGCGAGGCAGAGCTTGACCGCCGCCCCTGCGCCGGGGCACAGCCGCGCGATGCAGCTCGACGACGACATTGCCCTAGCCCACCGCCTCGCCGATGCGGCCGCGCAGGCCATTCGCCCGTGGTTCCGCAGCGATGCCGGGACCGAGCGCAAGGATGACGCCACCCCCGTCACCAAGGCCGACCGCGCCGCCGAGGAGGCGATCCGCCGCATCCTCATGGCGGAGGTGCCGCGCGACACGGTGATCGGCGAGGAATTCGGCACGACCCCCGGCTCGTCGGGACGCTCCTGGGTGATCGATCCGATCGATGGCACGGCCGGATTCCTCGCCGGGCGACCGCTGTTCGGCACATTGATCGCACTCGTCGTGGAAGGATGGCCGGTGCTCGGCGTGATCGACCAGCCGATTCTGGGCGAGCGCTGGGTTGGTGCCAGTGGGCGGCCCACTACGCTCAACGGGCAGCCGGCCCGCACCCGCCTGTGCCGTCAACTCGCCGACGCGACCCTCGCCACCACCGGTCCGCACTATTTCGACGACCACGACGGGGCCCATTTCATGAGCCTTGCCGCCAAGACCGATCACCGCCGGATGGTCATGGGCGGCGACTGCTACAATTATGCCATGCTGGCGAGCGGCCACCTCGACGTGGTCTGCGAGGCCAACCTCAAGCTGCATGACTGGGCAGCCCTGGTCCCGGTGGTCGAAGGCGCGGGGGGCACGATGTGCGACTGGAACGGCGATCCGCTCCACGCCGGCTCGGACGGCCGGGTGCTCGCCCTGGGCGATCCGGCGCGGCTCGACGACGTGGTCGAGGCGCTCGCCTGCGCCCACTGACCTAGCAGGGCTGGCCGTGCGGTTGTTCTTCTACGGCACCTTGCTGCAGGGCACGGGCAATCGCGTTGCAGTGGCGTTGCACCGGCACCTCGCGAAGGGCCGTCCTGCGACGACGCACGGGCGGCTCTACGCCCTGCCGGACCCGGGCGGCTGGTATCCCGCCCTCCTGCCCGATCCGGCCGCGCCGCCGGTCCACGGCATGGTTCACGAGAGCCTCGCCAGCTTCACCCCAGGGCTCCTCGCCGATGTCGATGCCTATGAGGGCTGCACCGGAAGCACCGGGGAATATCGACGCGAATCCATAGTGATAGCCACGGCCGAGGGTGCGATTTTGGCCGAGGCCTATGTCTATAATGTCCCGCTCCCGCCCGGCGCGGTGGCGCTGCCCCACGGGAATTTCCCCCGCTTCATCGCCGAGGGCGGCCTGGTCGCTTACTGCTGAACCTGCCGAATCCCTTGCGCTCGGGCCCGCATACCGCTAGGGGCGCGCCCTTCATTGACACGGAATCGATGATCGGCCTGGCCAACTAGGGCTGCCATGGCAGATCGGACGTGTCTCTATCGAGGAGACGAAAATGCCCAAGATGAAGACGAAGAGCGGCGTGAAAAAGCGCTTCAAGCTCACCGCCACCGGCAAGGTGAAGCACGGCGTTGCCGGGAAGCGCCACCGCCTGATCAGCCACAACGGCAAGTACATCCGCCAGAACCGCGGCACTGAAGTGATCTCCGACGCCGATGCGAAGGTGATCAAGAAGTGGGCGCCCTACGGGCTGAACTGAGGAGCGCTGACTTATGAGCCGTATCAAGCGGGGTGTTACCACCCGAGCCAAGCACAAGCGCATTCTGGATCAGGCGAAGGGCTATCGCGGCCGTCGCAAGAACACGATCCGCGTTGCGCGCCAGGCCGTCGAAAAGGCCGGCCAGTATGCCTATCGCGACCGCAAGGTTAAGAAGCGGACCTTCCGCGCCCTGTGGATCCAGCGCATCAACGCTGCGGTGCGCGAAGCGGGCCTGACCTATTCGCAGTTCATTCACGGCGCCAAGCTGGCCGGCATCGCGCTGGACCGCAAGGCCATGGCCGATCTCGCGATGAACGAAGGCGCGGTGTTCACCGCCGTCATCGCCCAGGCGAAGGCTGCCCTTCCGGCCGCCTGATCCTGCGGGATTGCACTATCGAAACGGGCGCGGGCGCTGGCCGTCCGCGCCCGTTTTGCATTTCCGGGCCTGTCGTCGGCTTCGGTAACATCTCCGATGAGCAGGCCAACGCGGGCTTGCCAGCCACCCCCGTGCCGCGATAGCCCTTTGGTCGTGTCAGGGCGCATCAGGGATCAGCAGCGGCAATCCGCATCGCAAGACCCGGTGCGCGTGCGCTTTTTCGAGCCGCCGGAGCCCCTGCGCCGCTATTTCACCAGCTTCTATCTCGTCGAGATCGACAGATACGTCGGAGAAACCGACCATCTTCACCCGGAATGGGCAAACCTGCGGTTTTTCTCGGGCGGTTGCCCGGTGGCCGAAGGAGCGAACGGCGATCGGGTCGAGCGGGTCCGGTTCTGTGCGACCGGGCCGAGCAGCCGGTCCGTGCGCTTCTCGCTCGGACCCACGCGGATGTGGGGCATCGGCCTTCTGCCCCTGGGCTGGGCCATGTTCGTCAAGGAGCCGGCTGCCACTCTGGCTGACCGCGTGATCGACGGCGAAGCCCACCCGGCTTTCGCCGGCTTTGCGGAGCTGGCGGGCAGCCTGTTCGGTCCGGTGGCCGATGAGCAGGCGGAACTCGCGCGGATCGCGGCCCACTTCACCGCGCGCGTCCGTCCCGCCGTGCCGCGCGAGGCGCAGATCCTGGCCCTTCACGCGGCGCTGATCGATCCCGAGGTGGCGAGCGCGCGCGAACTTGCCGCGCGCACCGGGTTCAGCCAGCGCACCGTGGAGCGGATCGCCGCCGATGCATTCGGCTTCACTCCCAAGCTCCTGCTGCGGCGTCAGCGGTTCATGCGCAGCCTGGCCCAGTACATGCTAGATCCCTCGCTCAAATGGATCGGCGCGCTTGACGGGCACTATCACGATCAGGCCCAGTTCGTGCGCGACTTTCGCGAATTCATGGGCATGACCCCGCGCGAATATGCCGCGCTGCCCAAGCCGGTGATCGGCGCGATCATGCGTGAGCGGGCGCGGGTGGCGGGCCGCGCCGTCCAGGCGCTGGACAGCCCGGCTGGCGGTGCGGCCACGGTTGCGGGCGCGCAGTCCAGTCCCTAAAGGGCGGGCCGGACGTTCAGCGGATTGGAAGCAAGTGGACTACGCGGCAACCGGACAGCAGGCGCTCGCGCGCATTGACGAGGCGCAGGATCTCGATGGTGTCGAGAAACTCAGGGTGGAATTCCTTGGCAAGCAGGGCTCGATCTCGGCTCTGTTGAAGACGCTGGGAGGCATGAGCCCCGAGCAGCGGCAAGCCGAAGGTCCGCAGATCCACGCCTTGCGCGAGAGCGTCACAGAGGGTCTCGCCGAACGCAAGGCCGCGCTGGAAACGGCCGCGCTCGACGCGCGCCTTGCCGCCGAGACGGTGGACCTCACCCTGCCCGCACCGGAAGCCCCGCGCGGGTCGGTCCACCCGGTCAGCCAGGTCATGGACGAGCTGGCCGAAATCTTCGCCGACCTTGGTTTCGCGGTCGCCTCCGGCCCGGAGATCGAGGATGACTGGCATAATTTCACCGCGCTCAACATGCCGGAAAGCCACCCGGCCCGCGCGATGCACGATACCTTTTACTTCCCGGATGAGGGCCCGGGCGGCACCCGGATGCTCCTGCGCACCCACACCAGCCCGGTGCAGATCCGCACCATGCTGAAGGAGGGCGCACCATTGCGGATCATCGCGCCCGGCCGCGTGTATCGCTCGGATTCCGACGCCACCCACACGCCGATGTTCCACCAGGTCGAAGGCCTGGTGATCGACAAGGGCATTCACCTCGGCCACCTCAAGTGGACGCTGGAAACCTTCCTCAAGGCCTTCTTCGAGCGCGAGGACATCGTCCTGCGCCTGCGCCCGTCCTACTTCCCCTTCACCGAACCCTCGGTGGAAGTGGACGTGGGCTTCGCTGTGGTCAGCGGGCCCGACGGCAAGAGTCGGCGGGTCCTTGGCGGTTCGGGCGACGCGCCGGGTCATGGCTGGATGGAGCTGCTCGGCAGCGGCATGGTCAACCGCAAGGTCATTGAATTCGGCGGCCTGGATCCCGACGAATGGCAGGGCTTCGCCTTCGGCATCGGGGTCGATCGCCTCGCCATGCTGAAATACGGCATGGACGACCTGCGCGCCTTCTTCGACGGCGACCAGCGCTGGCTGTCGCACTACGGTTTCTCCGCGCTCGACGTGCCGACCCTGTCGGCCGGCGTCGGCACCCCTGCTTGAGGAGCGCGCACCCATGAAATTCTCGCTCTCCTGGCTCAAGGACTACCTCGACACCGAGGCCAGCGTTGCCGAAATCTCGGCCACGCTCAATGCCATCGGCATCGAGGTCGAAGGCATCGAGGACCCGGCGGCCCGCCTCGCCGGCTTCCGCGTCGCCCGCGTGCTCACCGCCGCCCCGCACCCCAATGCCGACAAGCTGCAGGTGCTCACCGTCGACACCGGCGCGGGCGATCCGCTGCAGGTTGTCTGCGGCGCGCCCAATGCCCGGGCAGGCCTCGTCGGCGTGCTCGGCACGGCCGGCGCGGTGGTGCCGGCTAACGGCATGGTGCTCAAGGTTGCCGCCGTGCGCGGGGTCGAGAGCAATGGCATGATGTGTTCCAGCCGCGAGCTGGAGCTGGGCGAGGACCACGCCGGAATCATCGAGCTGCCGGCCGATGCGCCGGTCGGCGCGGCATTCGCCGACTATCACGGCGCCGATCCGGTGTTCGACGTTTCGATCACCCCCAACCGCCCCGATTGCATGGGGGTCTACGGCATTGCCCGCGATCTCGCCGCCGCCGGGATTGGCGCCTTGAAGCCGATCTCCGTGCTGGCGGTTGAAGGCAGCTTTACTTGTCCGACCGAGATCAGGACCGACGATCCTGCGGGCTGCCCGGCCTTCCATGGCCGCGTGATCAGGGGCGTGACCAACGGCGCTTCGCCCAAGTGGCTGCAGGACCGGCTCAAGAGCGCAGGCCAGCGCCCGATTTCGGCCTTGGTCGATCTCACCAATTACCTGATGCTCGGCTTCGGCCGCCCCGCCCATGCCTACGACCTCGCCAAACTGACCGGCGCTGTCGTCGCCCGCAAGGCGCGCGACGGGGAGACGGTGCTGGCGCTTAACGGCAAGGAATACACCCTCGACGCCGGGATGACCGTGATCGCCGACGATGTCGGCGTCCACGATGTTGCCGGGATCATGGGCGGCGAGCATTCGGGCTGCACCGAGGCGACGACCGACGTCTTGCTCGAAGTGGCCTACTTCGATCCGAAAGCCATCGCCGCCACGGGCCGCAAGCTCAACCTCACCTCGGACGCGCGCAGCCGGTTTGAGCGCGGGGTCGATCCGCTGTTCCTCGACACCGGGCTGGAAATGCTGACCCGGCTGATGATCGAGACTTGCGGCGGCGAAGCCAGTACGGTGATCCGTGCCGGTCAGCCGCCGCGCGATCCAGCCGTGGTGGCCTATGACCCGGCCCTGGCGGAAACGCTGGGCGGCGTCGGCATCCCCGCGCCCGAGCAGCGCCGGATCCTCGGCGCGCTGGGCTTCACCGTGTCGGACGACTGGACGGTGACGGCGCCCGGTTGGCGGCCTGATATCGCCGGGGCGCCGGACATCGTGGAAGAAGTGGTCCGCATCTGGGGGCTGGACAACATTGCGAGCGTGGCCCTGCCGCGCGCCGATGGCGTGGCCAGGCCGACAGCTACTCCGGCGCAGAAGCTGGAGCGGCGGCTGCGGCGGGCGGCAGCGGCGCGGGGCCTCAATGAAGCGGTGACCTGGTCGTTCCTGCCCACGGCGGAGGCCGAGCTGTTCGGCACGGACCTGTGGGTGCTGGAAAACCCGATCAGCGAGGACATGAAGGCCATGCGGCCCTCGCTGCTGCCGGGCCTGCTTGCGGCGGCGGCGCGCAACCTGGCGCGCGGCGCCACTTCGCTGCGCCTGTTCGAGATCGGGCGCCGCTACCTGCGCGGGGCTGACGGCGCCAGCGATGAACGGCTGTCCTTGGCCGTGGTGCTGGCGGGGGACAAGGTGGCCCGCGGCTGGGCCACGGGCAGGGCCGCGGCATTCGACGCCTTCGATGCCAAGGCCGAGGCGCTGGCCCTGCTGGCCGAGGCGGGCGCCCCGATCGACAATCTGCAGGTGATGGGCGAGGCCGGCGGGCAGTTCCACCCGGGTCAGTCGGCCACGCTGCGGCTGGGGCCCAAGACTGTTCTGGCCCGCTTCGGGATGGTGCATCCGGCGACGGCCAAGGCGTTCGATCTCGACGGGCCGGTGGCGATGGTCGAGCTGTTCCTCGATGCCATTCCGGGCAAGCGCGGTGCGGCGACCTTCGCCCGGGCCGCCTATGCGCCGCCGGCACTGCAGGCGGTGTCGCGGGACTTTGCCTTCCTGATTGCGGCGGACAAGCCGGCGGGCGAGCTTCTCCGCGCGGTTCGCGGGGCGGACAAGGCGAATATTGTCAGCGCCCGGCTGTTCGACGACTTCCGCGGTGCAGGCGTGCCGGAGGGCCAGAAGTCGCTGGCCGTCGAGATTACGCTCCAGCCGCTCGAAAAGAGCTATGCGGAGGCGGATCTCAAGGCGATCGCCGACAAGGTCACCGCGGCGGCAGCAAAGCTGGGGGCGCAGTTGCGCGGGTGACCCTCGCGCGAGACAGTGGACCTGTGGGCGATCCCCGGCTAGGCGCCGGGGCGCCATGACCGCTCACAATTCCCGCCGCACCTTCGCCATCATCTCGCATCCCGACGCGGGCAAGACCACGCTGACCGAGAAGCTCCTGCTGCAGGGCGGGGCGATCCATCTCGCCGGCGAGGTCAAGGCGCGCGGCCAGGCGCGGCGGGCGCGGTCGGACTGGATGAAGATCGAGCAGCAGCGTGGCATCTCGGTGACCAGCTCGGTGATGACCTTCCACAAGGACGGTATCACCTTCAATCTGCTCGATACTCCGGGCCATGAAGACTTCTCGGAAGACACCTACCGGACGCTTACTGCCGTCGATTCCGCGATCATGGTGATCGACGCGGCCAAGGGCATCGAGCCGCAGACGCGCAAGCTGTTCGAGGTTTGCCGGATGCGGTCGGTGCCGATCATCACCTTCATCAACAAGGTGGACCGGGAAGGCCGCTCACCCTTTGAGACGCTGGACGAGGTGGCCGACGCCCTGGCGCTGGACGTTGTGCCGATGTCCTGGCCGGTCGGAATGGGCGGGACTTTTCAAGGGGTTCTCGACTTCGCGACGGGCATGGTGTCGAGGCCCGAGGGTGACAGCCGCGAGTTCCTCGGCAAGGTCGAGGAAATGGCGCTGCCGCAAGATGTGGCCGAGGAGGTCGAGCTGGCCCAGGGCGGCTATCCCGAGTTCAGCCTCGAGGCCTATCGTCACGGCGACATGACCCCAGCCTATTTCGGCTCGGCCCTGAAGAATTTTGGCGTGGCCGAACTGATTGACGCCATTGCCAAATTCGCCCCGCCGCCGCGCCCGCAAAGCTCCGACCAAGGCACGATCAGCCCCGATCGCGCCGACGTGACGGGCTTCATTTTCAAAGTCCAGGCCAACATGGATCCGCAGCATCGCGACCGGATCGCCTTCATGCGGATGGTCTCGGGGACTTTCAGGCGCGGGATGAAGCTGACCCCATCGGGACTAGGAAAGCCGATCGCCGTGCACTCGCCCATCCTGTTTTTCGCGCAGGACCGTGAGATTGCCGATACGGCGGAAGCCGGTGATATCATTGGGATTCCCAATCACGGGACGCTGCGCGTGGGCGATACGCTGAGCGAAAAGAACGATGTGCGGTTCACCGGCCTGCCCAACTTCGCACCGGAAATCCTGCGGCGCGTGGCGCTGAAGGATCCGACCAAGACCAAGCAACTGCGCAAGGCCCTCGACGACCTGTCTGAAGAGGGTGTGATCCAGGTGTTCTATCCGGAGATCGGGGCGCAATGGATCGTCGGAGTTGTCGGCCAATTGCAATTGGATGTGCTGATTTCCCGGCTCGAGGCGGAGTACAAGGTCGAGGCCGTGCTCGAGCCTTCCCCGTTCGACACGGCGCGCTGGCTCAAGGGAACCGATGTGGCGCTCAAGAGCTTTGCCGAGTTCAACAAGTCCAACCTGGCCAAGGACCGCGACGGCGATCCGGTGTTCATGGCGCGCTCGGCCTGGGACGTCAGCTACCAGCAGGAAAAGAACCCGGAGCTTGGCTTCAGCGCAACAAAGGAACGCTGACGGCTGATTGCATCGGGGTTGCAACGCAACTGCAAGGCTTCACAATGCCGCGATGGAACTGACGGTCGCCTCCTACAACATCCACAAGGCGGTGGGGCTTGATCGCCGCCGCGATCCCGAGCGCATCATGGCCGTGCTGCGCGAAATCGATGCCGACGTGATCGCCCTGCAGGAGGCTGACCGCCGGTTCGGCGACCGGGTCAGCGTGCTGCCGCGGCAAGTGCTGGAGGACCACGGGCACTGGCAGGCCGTGGCGCTCGGCCAGCGGCCTGATTCGATCGGCTGGCACGGCAATGCCGTGCTGGTGCGGCGGGGGATCGAAGTGGCCGACGCCGATATCGTGCCGCTGCCCACGCTGGAGCCGCGCGGGGCAGTGCGGGTAGACCTGGTCAAGCACGGCCAGCCAGTACGGGTCGTGGGCATGCATCTCGATCTGTCGGGCCTGCGCCGGCGCCAGCAGGTGCGCACGGTGCTGGCCCATGTCGAGATCTGCGGCGAGGCCTGCCCTACCGTGCTGATGGGCGACTTCAACGAATGGTCGCGCACGGGCGGGTGCCTGCACGAGTTCCATCACGATGATTGGCGGGTGCTGGCGCCGGGTCGCAGCTTTCCCAGCCGGCGGCCGGTGGCCATGCTCGACCGGATCGTGGCCTCCGCGGATTGGGACTGCGGCCACTGCGCCGTTCACCACAGCGCTCTGGCGGCGCGCGCCTCGGATCACTTGCCGGTCCATGCCCGGCTGACGCTGCTTAAAAAATAGGCAGTTTGCACAGGATTCAGGCGCTGTCCTTAGACCGGGATCGATCGGACCAAAGTGACTCAATCGGAATCCTAACGATTCCCTAAACTGGCACGCTCCTTGCGAAGTGGATACCGCCGGCGACGGGTCCGGCAGGCTCCAGGGGGCAAGGATGAAATTCATCATCGCCATCATCAAGCCGTTCAAGCTGGACGAGGTTCGCGAAGCCCTCGGCGCCGTAGGCGTCGCGGGCATGACCGTTTCCGAGGTCAAGGGTTTTGGACGGCAAAAAGGCCAGACGGAAATTTACCGCGGCGCCGAATATTCCACCAACATGCTGCCCAAGGTGAAAATCGAGATCGCAGCGGCCGACGACCTCGCGCCGCAGATCGTCGAGACGATCCAGCAGGTTGCCAGCACCGAAGCCATCGGTGACGGCAAGATCTTCGTGCTCGACCTGGCCGAAGCCGTGCGCATCCGCACCGGCGAGGCCGGCGACACCGCTCTGTAACGGCAGGAGGGAAACCATGATGCGTAAACTCGCTTATGGTGCTGGCGCGATCGGAGCCTCGCTCTTCGCCGCCACCACCGCTTTCGCGCAGGAGGCGACGGAAGCCGCCACTGCGGCTGCTTCGACCGCAGCCGCGGCTGCCACCACCGCGGCGGCCACCGCCACCAGCACCCTGATCGCCGCGCCGACCGATACGGCGGCGATGGTCAACAAGGGCGACACCAGCTGGATGCTGATCTCCTCGGCACTCGTGCTGATGATGTCGATCCCGGGCCTCGCGCTGTTCTACGGCGGCCTGGTCCGCACCAAGAACATGCTGAGCGTCTGCATGCAGGTGTTCATGATCGTGGCCATTGCCGGTCTGGTCTGGGCCTGCTGGGGTTACTCGTTGGCCTTCACTGGCGGCTCGACCCCGTTTGTCGGCGGCCTCTCCAAGGCCTTCCTGATGGGCGTGACCGCCAGCTCGAACGCTGCGACGTTCTCCAACAACGTCTACATCCCCGAGCTGGTCTACATGGTCTTCCAGATGACCTTCGCGATGATCACCCCGGCGCTGATCGTCGGCGCTTTCGCGGAACGCGTGAAGTTCACTCCGTTGATGATCTTCATGGTCCTGTGGATGACCGTGGTCTACTTCCCGATCGCGCACATGGTCTGGTACTGGGCCGGTCCGGACTTCCTCTCGGCCAATCCGACCGACGCGGGCTATCTGTTCCAGATGGGCGCGCTCGATTTCGCGGGCGGCACCGTGGTCCACATCAACGCGGGTATCGCCGGCCTCGTCGGCTGCCTCATGATCGGCAAGCGCCTCGGCTTCGGCAAGGAAGCCACTCCGCCGCACTCGCTGACCATGACCATGATCGGCGCCTCGCTGCTGTGGGTGGGCTGGTTCGGCTTCAACGCCGGCTCCAACCTTGAAGCCAACGGCGTGACCGGCGTGGCCTTCGTCAACACCATGCTCGCCACCTGCGCGGCCGCCGTCTCCTGGTCGGTGATCGAGCAGATCCACCACGGCAAGCCCTCGATGCTGGGCGGCGCCACGGGTGCGGTGGCCGGCCTGGTGGCCATCACTCCGGCCTCGGGCTTCGGCGCGCCGATGACCTCGATCGTGCTCGGCCTGCTGGTTTCGCCGGTCTGCTACTTCTTCGTCAGCGTGGTGAAGAACAAGCTGAAGTACGACGACACCCTCGACGTGTTCGGCGTGCACTGCATCGGCGGCATCTTCGGCGCCATCGCCACCGGCATCGTTGCCGACCCGGCGCTCGGCGGCCAGGGCTTCTTCGACTACACGAAGTTCCCTGCCGTTCCCGGCACCTATGACATGGCCGCCCAGGTGGTCATCCAGATCAAGGCCGTGCTGCTGACGCTGGTCTGGTCCGGCGTGGGTTCGGCGGTGCTCTACTTCATCGTCGACAAGGTGTTCGGTCTGCGTCCGACGGCTGATGCCGAGCGCGAAGGCCTCGACATCTCCGAGCACGGTGAACGCGCCTACAATATGTGATCTGACCAGTTTGGCGGGGCCGGAGACTTTCCTCTCCTCCACCCTTCGGACCCGCCATCCGACGTTCCTCCTGCGAACGCAAACTTAGCCCGGAGCCAGCCGCTCCGGGCTTTTTTTGTGTGTGTGGGAAAGGGGAAGAGAGTGGTTCACGCAGAGGCGCAGGGAAGAAAGGGGAGACGCGGAGGGGTTGTGACTGCGGCGAAGCCTGGCTTGACCCGATGGATTCGGGGATGGCTTGGTGGGAGTGGTCGCGTCCTCACCGCGCCTTTTGCTTCCGCTGCGGTCCGGCGCGTAGTCTGGTGGGAGCGCGGTTGCGCTATTGCCCCTCCACGGCCCGCTTGGAGGGCGGTCCCCCCTCCCCATTTATGGTTCCCAAATACGGGGAGGATCTTGGCTCAGCCCGCGCGGGCTGCGAGCATGTCCAGCAGGGTGCGGATCGGGCTGACGTCGTAGCCGGCTTGCGCTGCGGCAGCGGCGAGATCGTCGGGGTCAGCGCCCGTGCTGGCTTCGGCGAGGGCCCACAGCAGGGTGGAGCGGGTGCCCGAGCGGCAATAGGCGAGGACGGGGCCGGCGGCGCCTTCCAGCGCCCGGGCCATGGCGGCGACCTGAGGTTCGCTGAAGCCGGCGTGAGTGACGGGAATCGCGACGTAGGCGATTCCCGCGTTCCGGGCGGCCGCCTCGATTTCGGCGCCAGGGGTCTGGTCGGGCGATTCCAGTTCCGGCCGGTTGTTGATGATGAGGGCGACGCCCATGGCCTTGGCGAGTTCGACTTCGGGGAGCCCGATCTGGGGGCTGGCGTAGACGCCATCGACAATGGTCTTGAACATGTCCGTCAGCTCCTGGCGGTGCGGGACTCTTCCTGCTTGCCGCGCAGGCGGGCCCGGCGGTTGCGGCCGATGATGTTTAGGCTTTCCACCGCAGCGGAAAAAGCCATGGCGGCATAGACGTAACCCTTGGGGATGTGGACCCCGAAACCGTCGGCGACGAGCACCAATCCGATCATCACGAGGAAGGCGAGGGCCAGCATGACGAGGGTGGGATTGCGCTCGATGAACTTCGCCAGCGGTTCGGCGGCCACCATCATGATCCCCACGGTGATAACCACAGCCGCGATCATGATCGGGACATCGTCGGTCATGCCAACCGCGGTGAGGATCGAATCGATCGAGAACACGAGATCGAGCGCGATGATCTGGGCAATGGCCGCGCCGAATGCGATCTGCGCGAGGCCTTTGTCATGATCCAGCAGTTCGCCCGATTCAGCTTCGCCGTCGATGTTGTGGTGGATTTCCTTGGTCGCCTTCCACAGCAGGAACAGGCCGCCGGCGATGAGGATCAGGTCGCGCCCGGAGAAGGCCGTCTCGAAAGTGGGCTCGCCATGCGGGCCGGGGGCACCCGCAAGGCCGAGGTCGAACAGCGGGGCCTGGAGGGTGACGATCCAGCCGATCAGCAGGAGCAGCGCGATGCGCATGCCCAGCGCCAGGGTCAGCCCGATGCGGCGGGCCTTTTGCTGCTGAGCAGCGGGCAGCTTGTTCGACAAGATCGCGATGAACACGAGATTGTCGATCCCGAGCACGATCTCGAGCGTGATGAGGGTGATCAGCGCGGCCCAGGTGGCGGGTTCGGCGAGCAGGGCAATGAAATCCATCGCCGGGTTGTGCCAAGACCCAGGCGCAGAGGCAAGCCGGACCGGACAGTGCCCCGAAAGACACGCTTGAACGCACCAGCGGATGGGCGAGTCGGAATCTGTTCGCGCTTTGGGGAAAACTGGTCTCTGCGACAAGATGCAGAGGATAGGGCCGCGCGCACATGTGCGTTGGTTCGCCCTGTCGCCCGGTGCGTATCGTCCGCGCCGACCGGGCGAATCCACGGGGGCGAAGCGAAGGTAAGTTCGGGTTTATGGGTTTCGACAGAGGACGTCGCGGCAAGGGTCGTGACAAGCGGGACGGCGGTTTCGGCGAAGAAGGTTTCGATCCGGGCTTTGGCGGCGGCGGCTTTGGCGGCGGCGGCTTTGGTGGCGACCGCGGTGGTTTCGGCGGCGGTGATCGCGGCGGCTACGGCGGCGGTGGCGGTGGTCGCGGCTTTGGCGGCGGCGGTTTCGGCGGCGGCGGCGGTGGTGGTCGCGGCTTCGGCGGCGGCGGTGGCGGCTTCGGCGGCCCGCGCGGCGGTGGCGGCGGCGGCGGCGGGATGCCGGCGCAGGTCGTTGGCCAGGGCAAGGGCGTGGTCAAGTTCTTCAATTCGCAGAAGGGCTTCGGCTTCATCCAGCGTGAAGATGGCGGCGAAGACGTGTTCGTCCACATCAGCTCGGTCGAGCGTGCCGGCCTTGAAGGTCTGGCCGAGGGTCAGGGCCTGGAGTTTACCCTCGTCGATCGTGGCGGCAAGATCTCGGCGACCGACCTGGTCGTGGTCGGAGATGTGATCGCGGTCGAAAAGCGCGAGGCTGCGCCGCAGCGCGAGCTGACGGGCGAGAAGGCTTCGGGCACGGTCAAGTTCTTCAATTCGATGAAGGGCTTCGGCTTCATCACCCGCGACGATGGCCAGCCGGATGCTTTCGTGCACATCAGCGCGGTTGAGCGTTCGGGCCTGCGTAGCCTGAACGAGGGCGACCGTCTGGAATTCGATATCGAGGTGGATCGACGAGGCAAGTACTCGGCGGTCAACCTGGTGCCGCTTCAGGGTTGACCCAGCCCGCTGGTCCTTCGGGCATTTGACCGAAGGCAAGCGATACCATAGCGCGCAAGTGGCGGCTCGTTTGGGCCGCCATTTGTCGTTTGCATCTGCGGATTTATCTTTCAGGCCAAGGACGGCTCGGGGGGCTGCCAGCAGAAATCCCCGGCCGAAGTGTTGCAAGGACGAGTGCAATGTCGATCACGCCGCTCATGCCCGTGTACCCCCGGTGCGATTTCCGGCCGGTGCGCGGTGACCACTGCCACCTGATCGGGGAAGACGGGCGCCGCTATCTGGACTTTGCAGCGGGCATCGCCGTGAACATTCTTGGGCATTCACATCCTGGTCTGATCGGCGCGATCCAGCGGCAGGCGGCTACGCTGATGCACGTGTCCAACCTCTATGGCAGCCCGCTGGGAGAGCGGCTGGCGCAGCGGCTGGTGGATCTGAGCTTCGCCGATACGGTGTTCTTCACCAACTCGGGCGCGGAAGCGGTGGAGTGCGCCATCAAGACCGCGCGGGCCTACCACAGCCACGTTGGCAATGATCACAAGTTCGAACTGATCACTTTCAACAACGCCTTCCACGGCCGAACGATGGGGACGATCAGCGCTTCGAGCCAGGACAAGATGCACAAGGGTTTCCTGCCGCTCTTGCCGGGCTTCAAGTACGTCGAGTTCGATGATCTCGCGGCGGCCACGGCGGCCATCGGGCCACATACTGCCGGCTTCCTCGTGGAGCCTGTGCAGGGCGAGGGCGGGATTCGCCCGGCGAGCCAGGAATTCATGGCGGGCCTGCGCCACCTGGCCGATGAACATGACCTGCTGCTCGTTCTCGACGAGGTCCAGACCGGGGTTTGCCGTACGGGCACGTTCTATGCCTACGAGCAATATGGCATCGTGCCGGACGTGGTGGCGAGCGCGAAAGGCCTGGGGGGCGGATTTCCGCTGGGCGCCTGCCTTGCCACCGAGAAGGCCGCGCGCGGCATGGTCGCGGGCGCGCATGGTTCGACCTATGGCGGCAATCCGCTGGCCATGGCCGCGGGCGAGGCCGTGCTCGACGCCGTAGGCAACGACGCGTTCCTCGTTCATGTCAACGCGATGAGCGAGCGCCTGCGGACGCGGCTCGGCCAGTTCATCGGCAATTACCCGGAGCTGTTCGAGCTCGTGCGTGGGCGCGGGCTGATGCTGGGGATCAAGATGAAGGTGGAGCCGCGCGGGTTCGTCGCGCATCTGCGTGAAAATCACCAGCTGTTGACTGTCTCCTCGGGCGACAACACCCTGCGCGTGGTGCCGCCGCTGGTCATCGACGAGGCGCACATCGACGAGTTCATGGAGAAGCTGTCCGCCGCGGCGGCGAGCTATGCGGCGGAGGCAATGGCGTGAGCCTGCGACACTTCCTCGAGCTCTCGGATGCCGGCGGAGATGCCGTGGCCGCCATGCTGAACGACGCGCTCGCCCGCAAGACGGCGCGGTCTGATTGGCCCAAGGGCCGGTCCGACGCGGATGCGCCGCTCGCCGGGCGGGTGCTGGCCATGATCTTCGAGAAGAATTCGACCCGTACGCGCGTTTCGTTCGACATTGCCATGCGCCAGCTGGGCGGCAGTGCCATCGTCATGGAATCCGGGGGAATGCAGCTGGGGCGTGGCGAGACCATCGCCGATACGGCTCGCGTGCTCAGCCGCATGGTCGACGCGATCATGATCCGCACCGACGACCATGCCAAGATCGAGGAGCTGGCGGCATACGCCAGTGTGCCGGTAATCAATGGACTGACTGACCGCTCCCACCCGTGCCAGATCATGGCTGATCTGCTGACCATCCTCGAGCACGGCAAGGCGCTCCCGGGCCTTGAAGTCGCGTGGCTCGGGGATGGCAATAACGTGCTGAATTCGATCGTTGAAGCCGCTGGACTGATGAAGTTCAACGTCCGCATCGGTGTGCCTGAGGGTTATGACTGCGATGCCGCCTACGTGGCTACCGCCGTCGCCCGCGGAGCAGGTATTTCGGTCTATCGCAGCGCCGAGGAGGCGGTCTGCGGCGCGGATGTCGTGGTGACCGACACCTGGGTTTCGATGGGACAGGCTCATGCCGAGGCAAAGTTAACGGCAATGGCCCCGTTCCAGGTCACGGAGGCGCTGATGGCCCGAGCCGCGCCGTCTGCGGCATTCCTGCATTGCCTGCCGGCGCACCGCGGTGAGGAAGTGACCAACGGGGTGATCGATAGCTCGGCGTCACTGGTTTGGGAGGAAGCCGAAAACCGAATTCACGCTCAGAAAAGCGTTCTGCGCTGGGTGTTCGGACAGTTGTGAGCGGGCAACCGGAAGCGGAGGGCACCAGTTTCGATCAGGTGCTCGGCTTTACAGTCCCCCAGCGTAACGCCCGGGGGCGCATGGTTCGACTCGGACCGTTGCTGGACGAGATCCTGGCGGCGCATGATTATCCCGCAGTCTTGCGGCATCTGCTGGCCGAAGCTCTCGTCCTCACCGCATTGATGGGGTCACTGCTGAAGTCGGACGACAGCCAGCTCACTCTCCAGGTCCAGACCACTGAGGGCGCCGTAGATCTGCTGGTGTGTGATTATCGCGAGGGCCAATTACGCGGTTACGCGCGGCACGACCCAGTTGGGCTTGCGAAGCTGGGCAACAATCCACCCCTGAACGCGCTGTTTGGTCAAGGATTTTTGGCGATCACGTTTGACCTTGGAGGCACGGGTCAGCGCTATCAAGGTATCGTGCCGCTTGACGGAGATTCGCTGTCCGCTGCTTGCGAGAGCTATTTCCGGCAATCCGAACAGATCCCTACCTTGATCCGCGTTGCCGTAAAGTCGAGCGCGGAGGGATGCACAGCGGGTGGCATGCTGGTGCAGCACCTGCCCGACGGTGAGCTTGGGCGAGAGCGGCTTCACGTGCAGATGGATGACCCCGATTGGGAACACGTGGAGGTACTCGCGGCCAGCCTGCGTCACGATGAACTGCTCGATGCTGCGCTGTCGATGGAAGACATCATCTGGCGCCTCTTCCATGACGAGCAGGAAATTCGCACATTGGCATGTCAGCTTCTGAAACGGGGTTGCCGCTGCTCGGCTGAATACTATCACTCTGTATTGCAACGTTTTCCTGAAGAGGAGCGCGCTCATATGCGAGGCGATGATGGCGAAATCGCCGTTGATTGTGCCTTTTGCTCCCGTATTTTCAAGATCAACCTGTAGGTGCGGTCGTTAGCCCGAAGCGTAACGTAGACCTCCTGGTCTTCACCACTATAATGTAGCCAGGGGTTTCGGTCAGGCGTGGGGGCGCTGGCATGAGCATACGCGGATTACTACTGTTCGCTGGATGGGTCAGTCTGGTAGGAGCGTCTCCGTTGGACGGGAGCAAGCCTGCGCCAACCCCTCGCGCGAATATGCTGGAAAAACTTAGGCCCGGACAGTGGGACCTGCGTCAGCGTGGCGAATCGATGCCGCAGCGAGTCTGTATCAAGGCCGGTATGGAGCTCATCCAATTGCGGCATCCCGGCAGAATGTGCGAGCGCATCGTCTTGGAGCAGGCAGATTCGTCGATTCTTGTGCAGTACACCTGCAGAGGCAGCGGATTCGGTCGGACTCGTATTCGCCGGGAAACCTCGCAACTGGTGCAAATCGAGACCCAGGGCGTCGCCGACGGCTTCCCGTTCGACTTTTCTGCCGAGGGGCGCTGGGCGGGGGAGTGCCAGCGATCAACGGGATGATGCGTCTGGTGCTTGCGCGACGTCGCCAGGGGGCTTAGCGCATCGCCTTGATGATGGACGATCATACCGGGGTCGACGCGATTATCCTGCTTTCGGGCGGGCTGGATTCAATGGTGGCCGGGGGGCTGGCGCGTGCTGCCGGATTTCGCATCAATGCCCTGACGATCGACTACCATCAGCGCCATCGCCGTGAACTGCAGGCGGCAGCAACAGTCGCAGAAGCGCTCGGAGCCTTTCGGCACGTGGTGTTGCCGCTCGATCTCAGCATTTTCGGCGGGTCGGCCCTTACTGCAGATATCGATGTTCCAAAGGGTGGTCTCTCGCCCGGTATTCCTGTCACCTATGTGCCGGCCCGCAATCTCGTTTTCTTGTCACTGACACTTGCCTGGGCGGAGGCCATCGTGGCCAAGGATATATTCATCGGGGTCAATGCCTTGGATTACTCCGGTTATCCCGACTGTCGACCTGAATTCATCTCGGCCTTCTCGGACATCGCAAATCTCGCAACAAAGGCTGGATCTGAAGGAGGTGGGTTCCGGATCCATGCTCCGCTGCAGCACATGGGCAAGGATGAGATTGCGCGAGAAGCCGCGCGTCTGGGATTGGATCCAGGAATAACGTGGTCGTGTTATGACCCGACGCCGGCGGGTCTTGCATGCGGCTTGTGCGACAGTTGCCGTCTGAGGCTGGATGGCTTCAGGCGAGCTGGCTTGGTGGACTCTGTCCAATACGACCCTGGCTGAGCGAACCGGCGTTCAGGCGGGCAGAACGCCGGCTGCGCGAAGAGCTGAAACGAGAGCTGCGAGGGCGCTCCGAGCTTCTGTATCAATCACAGTGCCGCCGGTTGGAGCGGCCGGGACAGCGGGAGCATGCCAGGCGCCACCCGCCCGGCTTATGCGCTGTCCGGTCGCCTTGTTCAGCACCTGCATACCGTCACGGGCATTGGCGAACAGCCATTGGCCTAGTTGCCGTATGGCGATCTTCCCGTCTTGGCCGACCCATTCGCCCGTGGGCGAGAGGCCTATCATCCACGACTGGCCGTCCACAGGGGCGGTCGGAGGGGTGCTTCGCTCGTCTTCGATTGCGCAATGGACAAGACCGTCAATCATGGAAAGGGCTTCGTTGACGAAGTCTTCCTTTTGCGACTGCCCGACGAATAGAAAGGGAAGCGAGAAACGTGCACTCATGGATTCGAATATTACGGGATCAGGCATGGCGAAGCCTCTTGGATCAGATGAGAACGGTCAGGTGGAGTGGAACGGAACCGGCGTAACTGCCTCGCTGACGCACGATTATCGGCGCGCCGGCATGAGCGGCCGTCAAGCTGGCGATCATTGACGCGGGAATCGTCAGGCGTGGCTCACTTGTTGCCCAGATCGCAATGATGTCGCTCTCGGTTCCGAGCAAGATTTCATAGACTTCGCTCTGCTCATGAACGGGCGTGTCCACTTGGTCCCGCCAGATCCAGGCGGCACGAGCCCTACGCGTCCATGCCAGCTGCAAGCTTCCGTCCGCGAGCCGGGTGGTGCGCGGATGAACTGGGAACAACGGGCGCTGCGTCAACCCGCGGCATGCAACTGTCGAAGCTACGGGCGCCAGATCTCCTCCTCCAATAGCCTTAATTGCCGTAGCTGGACTTTGGGCCAGCTGTGCGGCGTCCATTGGAACAAGCTTTTCGTCGAGCAGAACGAAGCGTTCGTTGGCTGCATGAGTTGCGATGTACTGCTCGGTGCCGCCCCGGCCGCGAAGAAGCAGCCCAAGTTCCCATGCGCCGCCGCCCAGTGGTGTTGCCCGGCCAAACTGCAGGATTTCAGATCCGATCAGCGCCCGGTTGGCGCCCATCGCTAGCTGACGCATCGTGGCATCCTGAAGCACCATGTCGGGGCCAAGCAGTTCAACGGTGATCCTGCTTGCCCGATCGATCACAAGCGGTGAAGCACGGGGGGCAGGAGCCGCGACAATTCCTAGCGTCGCCCGGCTTCTGCCGGTGGTCCCGGCCGGAACCAGCTGGCCATCTCCATTGTCGATGTAAAGAGCCGCTCCCGCCCACCCCAATGAGGATGACGATGCCGCCACCCGAACCATCGGAACGTCGCCTGCCCCGCTGCCGTCCCACGGCAGCTCGAACGCAGCAAGCGATGTGACTCCGATTTCGAGATCCGCAGCCGTGGCGGCTCGGCCCGTGTCGGTCGGCAGAGACAATGCCGTGGGAGGCGCCGCGAAAGGTGTTCGCACCAGTGTCAATTCCAGTCCGGTAGCACGCCATTCCCATGTGACCACGCGCCAGATACCGGTCATGCCGGGCATCGTGACCAGCGCTCCGGGCCGGCAACCGGGGTCAATTTCGGATGACCGCCAAAGTACGGATTGTCGGGACCAATCCGCTCGGCGAGCAGTTGATTCGATTAAGTCTCGCGCGTGGCTCGACGTCAGGGAAACCGGCACCTCGAGAGTGTTGACCTGACCTGGCCGCACGGTTCCGGACGAACGCTGAACGCTTGGCTGATAATCGCGGCCGACGTCATAATAGCGCAGAGCGGCGGGGCCCACTTCGTCAGACCCTGAACGTTTGATGGCGAAGCCGACCTTTGCGCCGAATTCGTCGTCTTTTGTGCCGGCGGTCGGCTCCCGCAGCAGGATCGGAGCGCCGTCCCGCTCTCCGGTAATGCGCAGTGCATCAGGGGTAATGTCGTAGAACAGCGGGACGACGGGCTGGAGTTGGCCCAGCACTTCTGCAAGAGCGCCGTCCTGGGAGAGTCCGGAAAGCGCTCCGAGCGTTATTTCGCTGTCCAACCCATCGAACACGTCTTCGGCAAGTTGCCCGATCCCGAACTCCGCTTCGTCGGCAATGACCTCGAAGGTGAGCGCCGGTATGCGGTTGCCGAAGTCGGCCAGTTGCAGGTTCTCGAAGACGACGTAGGCCAGGTTGCGATAGGCGGGCCCCGGCAGTGGCGCTTCGGCGGCAGCGATCAACGGATCAGGTGCCTGATCCCCCGTGCCACTATAGAACCGGATAGTGCCTCCGCTTTTCATGTCTCCGGCCGCCCCCCGGAGGAGGTTGCCGTCGGCCCAGATGCGGCCGATCTCCCGCAATTTCCTGCTTGAGAGCGCCACGGCAAGTGAAACCGAGTAAGAATAGCTTGTGACGGACGGCCTCCCCTTTCCGCCGCCTTGGGTGTCGCGATGCTCGACCAGATCGGTCGCCCAAATGATCGATCCGCCGATCCTCATGCGCCCGAAGCACCGCGGCAATGCAGCCCCGTAGCTGGACGTGCTCGCCGAAAGCTCCTTAAGGCGTGGCCCCTCGCGTGAGCCCGAGCCGATGATCGCGGAATCGATCTGGCGGCCGACAAGCGCGCCGATGGCACCGCCAAACGGGCCGCCGAAAATTGAACCGAGGGCAGAAAACACCAGAGTGGCCATTTGGTGTACTCGTCAGAGGGAGGGGATAAGACGCCAGTGGCGCAAGACCGTGGCAGGCGACGGGGCGGGGCCAAGGACGACCTTGCGCAGGAGCGCGTGCGCTTCGATAATCATAGCAGGGTCGGGGCTGACTACCGCGAGATGGAGCTGGCCCGGGCCAGGCGACATTAGCAGGACGTCCCCGGGCCGGGCTGGCCCGCCGACCGGCAGGAAGGAGTGGCGCTGGGCCCAGGCATCCGCATCCGGCCAAGTGCCAGTGCGCAGAAGGTATCCCGTTGGTAGTTCGCATCGGCGACCTATGGCCCGCAACCCGGCAACCACTACGCCTACGCAGTCCAATCCGGTTTCAGGCGAGCGTCCGTGCAACCGGAATTTGGCGCCGACCAGGTCCAGCGCCGCTCGCGCGAACGCCTGTTCCTCGTCCATCAGCCGACCGGGTAGCGAGCCAACAGGTCGTTTCCCGGAAGGAATGGCTCACCCCGAAAATTAATAGCGTTCTGGAAGCGGTCGTGGCAGGTCCCGAGCGTCCGATCACAGCCTTCCCGCAGAATAACGGCGGTATTCGACGGGATCGGGCGCTCGATCGGCTTAGCCAGCACCAGCTGGCCTCCAACACAGTCCACTATGCCGGTCCTTGTCCCTGCCACGGGCCCGTCGACCCACCGCAGTTCGCCGCCTGCCAACTGCCCCGGAGCTATTGACGCGGAGACTTCGACCGAATTTGCATTCAGGTCGACAGCTGAAATGGTCCCGCGGTGGGTGTAACGGGCACCTGACAGCGAGCAGCCCGGGCCGCAGAATGTCGCTCGGCAGGTCGGGCTGGTGCGGGGAATGGTATCCATGTTCAAATCGACCTTGCGCGAACGCAGCGCCGCGTTGAACTTGCCCCCGTCTTGCGACACTTCGCCGATCGTGCCTTCGTAAAGCACATGGGTATCGTGATTTTCCCAGTCGATCAGGCCTACGACGACCCTGGCGCGGTCAAATCGTCCCACGCCCAGGTCGGCCTCACTGATGGCATCGTGCGTCAGTGCGCCGTCAATTTCGGCACTGTCCGGCTCCAGGTCTGAAGAGCACCGGATTGCCGAGGGGATCATCCCTGGCGCGGTTCTGTGGAGGACGTCGTCAAACCACAGGTCGGCGTCGTGGGTAGTAAACCCCAGGGTCACGCCATCGGTGCGATAAATTCGCCAGAAGGTGGCGACGGTCTCGACTTCCTGAGAAAACCAGATTCGGCTCATACGTCCTCCCTGATCTCCACAACAGGCACGTTCGGTGCCTCAACTGCCGCGAAGCTCGCGCCGGACACCTGCAGGTGATCCTCGGCAAAGCGTACCGGCACGTCGAACAGGTAGCCTGCGCGCACGATCGCCCCGGCCCCCGGGGGTGCGGCGAAATTGATTGTTCCGCGCGCGCCAAGCGACCACCCGGTCGCCATTATGGCTCCATCGACGCTGATCTTGAGCGAAGCGGCCACGGGGCGCGTGATCCTGCGCACCTGCGGCTCCGCACCTTCACCATAGAGCTTCACCAGCGGGTAGGCTGTCCTCAGGCCATCACCGGTGCCGATGGGCTGGTCGAGGGCCGTCGGCGTTCCGGTCATCCCGTTCGAACTGAAATCCGAGGGGTCGCGCAGGCGGAAGCCGCGGGCCGCTCCCCGCCGGGCCCGAAAGAACGTGAGCAGCGCCCCGAGATCTGCTTCCGAACGAATTCCCGGCCCGACGTCGAACCGCAGGCGGGCGTCGGCCCAGACGCTGTTGCGACGCTCGAAGCCGGACGCGGTAACCGTCACGTTGGTCGAGAACTCGGGAGTAACGGATGTTCCGATGCCCAGCGCAAGCGGATAGGCGACATCGTCGAAGGCTTGCATCTGATCGTCCTGTGAAAGGTCGGGGAGGCGCACGAAGCCATCCCGGCAAATTTGCGGGAGAGCCCAGACAAATATTCGCGGTATGCCGCGTGTCCGGGCTTCGTCGATGCCAAGATCTATGTTCCGCCATGCGTCCTTGTCCGCGGGAAGTAGGACGAAGCCGGCAAAATAGTCCTGGTGCTCCAGATCATACCCAAGGCGAGCGTCCAGCGCGGCGTAGGCGCCGTTGCGCAGACCGGATGCACCGGCCGTAAGCCAATCGTAGTCCTCCACCTGAAGCCGGTCGAAAGCAGGCGAATGCCAGCCTGCGGGCAGGTTCGCGCGCCTGGCCTCGGGCATGGCAGGGTCGAGCAGTGTCGGCGTGAATGCCAGCAGCAGCACTTCGGCTGTTCCTGGCGCAGCCGCGTCGCGGATGGCGTCGCGCAGGCTCAGTGTCGCATTGGCCAGGATTGTTCCGGCGTTATCCAGCAGTGTCGTCTGCGTCGACGCCAGCGGCGACCGCAATGAGCCGACGTCCGCCGGGCTGCCGCCGAGAGCCGACTTGGCGGCGGCATCGTAAATGTGGATCCGAGCATCATGATCGATCCACCACCAGGGTTCACCGATCTGGACCTGCACTGGCAAATCGGCTGCCTTGAGCAGGGCCGTAAGCACACGGGCGATTTTCTCCAGCCAGGCCATGGCTGCCGCGTTGGCTGGAGATATCAGGGCCGAAGGTGGGACCCAGCCAGTGCGTGCAGGTGTGCCGTCGAAAGCCCGCTGCTGCCAGGCATCGGGGCAATGCTGCGCCAGGCATTCGAACGAGAATGAGAGGATGGGGGAAACGCCGAATTCTGCCGCTGCTGCCAGGAAGCTCTCGTGCCAGGTCATGGCCGGGGTGCAAAACGCGCTCGCTGCCGGGTCAACCATGAAGCCACTGCCCTCGGCCTTGAGGTTGAGGAAATGGCTCATGCCCACGTAGTGAACAATCCGGCCCCGGTAGCCGAGCGCCATGACATTGCGCAGCACCCGGGTCGGGGTAAGATTGCAGCTATCGTCATAGGCGGTGGCGCAGGATACGCCGTGCGGTGGAACCATTGCGTCGCCGATATTGAGCATCGACCGTTCGCCGTCGCAGCGGATCTCGGTCAGCTCAGCCCAGCCCTCGACTGGGGCAGGAAGGGCTTCTGTGCTGCCGGGCGAATAGGCCGGCGGCACGAAGGAGATGAACATTCGGTCGATATCCCGCGGGTAAACCGGGTCTGCTTCGCCCGGCAGCAGAAAGCCGCCGTCCAGATCCTCGAACGGAATTTCGATCCGGGCATCTGTTGGCGAACCGGTACGAGCGTAGTTCCACAGGCGGACGTACCATGTCCGGCTGGCTCCGGTCGCATCACGTCCTTCAATGGTGAGCGTTGGACCGTTGACCGCATCGAGTGCGATGATTCCTCCGGATCTCCAGCGAAACGTCAGTGTGGTGCGTGAATAATCCCGGTCGGTGCGGTAGGCGAGCAGTGGGTGGTCGAACCTGTCGGCGCTTTCCCAGATGACGCCGGCGAGATCTCCGCGGCGCATGAATTTGGTATCGACGCGAAGTGCATCTGCGGCGATCACCGTCACGGCAGCCATCATCGGCCGGGGGAAATTCACGGTCCAGAATTGCGGGTCAAAGCGCTGGATCCAGTCGCTGTCCTGACCCTTTCTGGTGGAAGCCAGCCAGAATGTCATTTCGGGTTTGCTCCTAACCTTCGCGAAGCGCGCGGCGAACGGCGCTGGCGACTTGGCGGCTCGAACGCTGCAGGGCTTGCGCACCATCGCTGCCGGAGGCTGCGTTGACGTTGATAGAGACGCGAACCTCGCGCGGGGCGGCAAGCGTGCCTGCAGCCTCGACCCGGCCGGCAGAGGTTGGAACGAACATCTCGGGGCCATTTTCGCCCACGATGTAGCCGCGCCCCGGCGAAACCGGACCGCCAGTTGCCCGGCCGGGGAGGCCCAGTACTGAGCCGAGCAGCCCGCCCAATCCGAACAGGCCTCCCATGCCGCCGCCTGATCCAAGCGAGCCAAGACCGGCTTTCAACGCCTGCATGGCGATGGCATCCAGCACGTTCATCGCCGTGCGGCGCAAGTCCTCGAAGCCCAGGCTGCCGCGGCGGATGGCGCCCAGCAGCCCTCGCTCAAGCACGTCCCCGGCCCTGGCGAACCCGTCGGTCAGCGTCCCGTCGAACGTGCCGCGCATTGCGGCGATGTCCTGGGCAAACCCTTGGGTATTCGCGCGAACGTCCACGAGAAGGGTGTCGACCGCATCAGTCATTGTCGTGCTCCATCAGGCGCGTCAGTTCCGCGCGGCCGAGCGGTGCGGTGCAGCCGCCCTCCACCGGCATGAGGATCGCGGCGAGCTCTGCCGGCGTTGCGCTCCAGAACTCATCAGGCCGCCAGCCGAGGAAGCGCCCCGCCACACCTGCCAACTGTCCGGCAGCGACGGCGAACCGATCGGTCACGCCGCACCCTTGAGGATCTGCTCCAGCAGCATGCGCAGCGGCCCCGTGGCCGCGGCCAGGCCCTGCGTGGCAATGGCTTCACCCACCTCATCGCGGTCGATCCGGTCGCGGTCGGCAAGGCAGTGCCAGAACAGTCCGGCCATCTCCACCAGGCGCAGCTCGCCCGCCCCGGCTCGTTCGACCAGTGCGAACAGCGAGCCGAGCTCCTCCTCGGCTCCCACCAAGGCGGAGTAGGTGGGGCGCAGGAGGCGCGGGCGTCCGCCGATGATGAGTATTGCTTCGCCGCGCATCGGATTGGCGGAAGGGTTCACGCGGTCACCACGTGGCCGGAGCTTTCCAGGGCCAGCGTGTAGTTGCGCTCGCCGTTGAAATCGCCCGCGTAATCGAGGCGGGTAATCAGAAATGTGCCGCGCATCTTCGCCCCGTCCTCGAAGCTCAGTTCATAGTCGGCCAGGGTTCCGGAAAGGGCGCAGTCCCGGATCTGGTTCTCTGCCGAACTACCAAGGAAAATACCCGCGGCGCTGACTGAGACATGCCGTACGCCCGCGCCCGAAAGCAGGTCGCGCCAGCCGCCGCTGTCCTTGCTGGTGACGACCACGGCATCGCCGGTGATCGACATCTGCGTCGTGCGCAGCCCGGCCACCGTGCGGTAGGTCGGAGTGGCGGCACCATCGGAAATCTTGAGCAGGAAGGCGGCGCCTTTCTGAGCTGCCATGGCGTTTCTCCAGAATGTAGGGGGATGGCAAAATGGTTTGCGCGGTCAGTCCGCGAACAGGCGGAAGCGGTATTCGGTCAGGATCGAGCGGACATTGGCGGCGCGTTGCTGGCTCCGCGCCCGGATGAAGTTTGCGAATACGATGCGGTAGCCGTCCTGTTGCGCAGGCAGGGAGGCGATCCGGTTTTCGATCGCCGAAACCAGCTCCGCCGCGGTGTCCGGGCGATCTCCCCGGCAATGCAATTCGAGCGCGATCCGAACCTCGCGGCCGTCCCGATCCTTGGTGCTGGCATCGATGCTCGCACTCGTGGCTATGGCCAACCAGGGGAGCGCCGCCTTCGCCGGCGCTTCCTCGCTTACGGCGTTGAGCATGCCCGAGAGCGTGGGATCGGCCGAAAGCCAGCTAATGAGCGCGCTGCGCAGAGCAATTTCCATCATTTCGCTCCCATGGTGAACAGCGGCCACAGCAGTCCGGCATTGCGCCAGACGTGGTCGGACCCGCGCCGGGCCAGCGATCGGGCCCGTGCACGTGCCTGGCCGAGCACAGCCGCCCGTTGCACCAGTCGGTCGAACAGGCCGCTGAAGTCAGCCGTCGTGCCGAGGCCGCTCACAGCAGCCGCAGTCCGCGCCACGGACGCCACAAGGCGGCCACCGCCGCGGGGGGCAGGGCCTGTGCTTCACCCGTTTCCCGCTGGCGATAGTTGTGCGCGGCCAGGCGAACGATGCCGTGCCGCAGGCCGTCGGGCAGGGAGTCCCAGTTGGCGGCGAGTCCCGCCGTGAAGCCGACAGCGATCCGCTCGGCCAGTCCCGGGCTTGACACGCGCACCCACCCGGTTCCGTCGGCGCGGAATTCGATGGCATAGGCCGACGGGTCGAGCGTGGTGCGCGTACCCGCATGATCGATGCCGGAAGCGCCCGTGATCGCGATCACCGGCCGCGCCGCAATGGCCTGCCAGCCGGCGCTCACGCACAGCAATTCCTCGCATTCGGCGCTGAGCGGCATGGTGCCGGTGAAGGCCTCGCAGGTTTCCAGCGCACCGCGCAGCAATGCTGTGAGCGAGGCGTCCTCGGACGAGGTGGTGATGCCAAGCCAGTCCTTGAGCTCGGCCAGCGCCCCAGGCGCGAGGGTCGCTGGCGCGACGATTGCCCGCTTCATGGCGGTCTCCTGGTTGTGTTCGAAAAGGAAGGGGGCGTCCGCGCCAGGTGCCGGAAAGGGCACTCGGCGCGGACGCGGGCGGCGGGCAGGGAGGGGGTACCCGCCGCCGGTCAGTCAGCTCAGGTGGAGATCTTCAGGAGCTTGATGGCTTCGCTGTCGAGCACCTGGCCGCCCACGCGCTTGGTCGCGTAGAAGTTGACGTAGGGCTTGTTGGTATAGGGATCGCGCAGGATCTGGGTCGCGGTCCGCTCGGCGATGAGATAGCCGTTGCGGAAGTTGCCGAAGGCGATCGGGAAGGCGCCGGCGCCGATATCGGGCATGTCGTCGGCTTCGATCACCGGATAGCCCAGGAGACGGGCAGGGGCGCCCTCCATCAGGCCCGGCTGCCACAGGAACGAGCCGTCGGCAGCCTTGAACTTGCGCACCGTGGCAAGCGTCGCCGTGTTCATGATGAAGACCGCGCCCTGGCGGTGGCCGCTCTTCAGCGAATGGACGAGATCGATCAGCTTCAGCTCGGGGGCGGTGTCGAAGCCGGTGGCATTGCCGGTCGCGATGAACTGCAGGGTGCCGAAGGCGCGGGTCGCGTCGGTGGCATTGCTGGTCGTCGCCTGGAGGAAGCCCTTGGGCTGGTTGGTGCCGGTGCCGTTGATGAAGGCCGCGCCTTCGGCCCGGGCGAATTCCGAACCGATCTCGCGGGCCAGCCATTCCTCGACGTTGAACACCGCATCATCAAGCATGGCCTGGGTAGCCGACGGGTTGGCATAGAGCTCGCCGAACGGCGGAGCGATTTCGGCGAACTTGGGCGAGGTCGTTTCCGGGCGCGCCGCCGTTTCGCTGACCCAGCCCGAGGCAGCCCCCGAGGTCATGACCAGCTTGCGATAGCCGGCGGTGCCCACCTGAACGACTTGCGAAACCGAGCGCAGCGGGCTCAGCTTCTTGAGCACGCCGGCAATCTTCTCGTCGATGACGCGCGGCACGGCATAGCCGCCGTCGGCCGGCACGGCGCCGGAGAGCGACTTCAGTTCGGCCTCGCGGCCATGGCGCAGGTAGCCGTCGACGAAGCTCTTCACTTCGATGCCCGAGGCCGCCTCGCCGCCGAGCGCCGGACGGCTCGTGCGGGCAACGCGATCGAGCCGCGACTTTACTTCCTCGACGTCGGAGCGCAGCGCGCCAAGCGCCTCCTCGGCCGCCTCCTGGCGCGCGACGAGGTCGAAGGACGCGTCGAGCTGTTCGACAGGCGTTTCATTTTCCATGGGGCAGTTCACCTTTCACACGTGATTGCGGCCGCCCCCGGGGCGGCCTGTCGGAATTGGAATTCGGTAGGATCCGTCACTCGACCAGGTGGACGCGCGCGGCGTCCTGCATCGGGTGGGTGACGAGGCTCACCTCGAAGAGGTCGATGTCGGTCAGCTCACGGCCCGCGCCGTCACGGCGAAACCCCCGGGCGGTGTAGCCGA
>Ga0207681_10000186_pt1 | contig 50375 bp, 57 predicted proteins | sample KBSS53metaG_FD_184324 | JGI IMG/M metagenome (GOLD analysis project Ga0207681, IMG submission 184324) | Switchgrass rhizosphere microbial communities from Kellogg Biological Station, Michigan, USA - KBS S5-3 metaG (SPAdes) (version 2) | ecosystem: Host-associated > Plants > Roots > Rhizosphere... | reverse complement strand
CGAACGCGGTCTTGGCGAGCCGCGCGGAAATGCCGATGCGCATGGCGCCGGTCGCCATCTTGAGCAGGGCGTAGCGGCCGTCCGAGTCGAGCCGATCGAGCAGCCTGGGCAGTTCGGACATGACGCTGGCGCGGGTCATGCGCGCAAGCGCGTCGACCGCCTCCGCAACGCTGGGAGGCGGGGGCGCGGCCTCGGGCTCAGGCCAGAGCAGGCTGGCGGTCTCGGCCGAATCGCCCACGAAGTCGCGGCTCAGCGCGTAGAGCACCGGGTCGACCCGCTCGCTCAGCAAGTTGCGGATGGTGGAGGATTTGACCGCCGGGAAGTCGAGGCCGTCCGTCAGCGCGGCGAGTGCCCAGCCGCGATCCGGATCGGGCGTGTCGCGCAAGTAGTCGGCCAGCAGCTTGAGCTTGGCATTGCGGCTGCGGGTATAGACCAGCGCATCGAGGAGGGCGGCGAACTCCTCCATCAATCGTCCTCGTCCTCGTACCCCAGCAGGGCGAGCGCCCGCGCCCGGCGCTGGCGGAGCTGGCACCAGCGCAGCATCGCTTCCTCGCGGCCGTGGGTGATCCAGGTCTCGTAGGGGTTCACGTCCTCCACCGTCTGTGTCAGCTCGTCCCAGTCGGCGTGGTCGGAGATGACCAGCGGCAGCTCCACCATCCGCTGCCGGGCGCGCTGGCGCACGCGCATCCAGCCGGATGCCATGGCGGTGATCGGCTCGGGCAGGCGGCGGCTCCAGCGGTCGTTGAGCGCGGACGGCGGGCAGACGACGATATGCCCGGCGATCTCCTCCTTGCGGGCATCGCTGACGAGGCGCAGTTCGCCCAGGTCGACACCGAATTCCTCGTAGAGGCGGCACATCCGCTCCATCGCGCCGTGCAGGTAGATCGGCGCAACGTGCCCCGCCCGGCGCACTTCGGCGATCAGCCGCTGCGCCTTGCCCAGCGCATAGGCGCCCACGAGCACGCAACGCTCCGGATTGTCGGCCAGCGCCTTCAGCAGCTTGGCGACCTCGTGTTCCACCGGGGGGTGGCGGAAGACGGGCAGGCCGAATGTCGCCTCGGTCACAAGAACGTCGCACGGGGTGACCTGAAACGGCGGGCAGGTCGGATCGGGGCGGCGCTTGTAGTCTCCGGTGACGATGATGCGCTCGCCCGCGTGTTCCAGCAGGATCTGCGCCGAGCCGAGCACGTGGCCCGCCGGAAGCCAGGTTGCCTCGACCCCGCCGCCCAGGGACCGCGTCTCGCCATAAGCCACCGGTACTGCGCCGGCGTCCGTCTGATAGCGCAACTTCATGATGGCGAGCGTCTCGGGCGTCGCCACCGTCTCGCCATGCCCGCCGCGCGCGTGATCGGCATGGCCATGCGTCACCAGCGCGCGCGCCACCGGTCGCGAAGGATCGATCCAGGCATCGGCGGGGACGACGTGGATTCCCCAGGGCTCGGGTCGGATCCAGGAGAAGTCGCGCGCCATCATAGCAAAATGGGGCGGAACCGCCGTGGTTCCACCCCATGCTTGCGGGCAGTTTTCTACTGTCGGCCTGCCCACCCTGCTGCGACCAGGGAGCACGCTCCCAAGTCTCGCTGCCCCTCCCGCGCGCGGGAGGGGCCGGGCTGGGCCAGGGCCTTACTCGTCCGTGCTCGTCTCCGGCTCCGACCCGGCGTTCTTGGTTGCGCGCTTGATCGGGGCCTTCTTCTTTGCCTTGGTCAGCTTGGGCGCGGCCGGGGTCAGTTCGAACGACAGCGCGTCGTCCTTGATCGAGACGTGCACCTCACCGCCGGTCGCCAACTTGCCGAACAGCAGTTCCTCGGCGAGCGGCTGCTTGACCTTCTCCTGGATCACGCGGCCCATCGGGCGCGCACCGTAGAGCTTGTCGTAGCCGCGATCGCCCAGCCAGGTGCGCGCATCCGAGTCGAACTGGATGTGCACGTTCTGGTCCGCCAGCTGCAGTTCGAGCTGGAGGATGAACTTGTCGACCACGCGGCTGATCGTCTCCTTGCCGAGATAGGCGAAGGGCACGATCGCATCGAGGCGGTTGCGGAACTCGGGCGTGAACATCTGCTTCACCGCTTCATCACCCGCGTCGGCCTTAGACACATCGCCGAAGCCGATGCCCGAGCGCGCCATGTCGGAGGCGCCCGCGTTGGTGGTCATGATCAGGACCACGTTGCGGAAGTCGACGGTCTTGCCATGGTGGTCGGTCAGCCGGCCGTTGTCCATCACCTGCAGCAGGATGTTGAACAGATCGGGATGCGCCTTCTCGATCTCGTCGAGCAGCAGGACGCAGTGCGGCTGCTGGTCGATGGCATCGGTGAGCAGGCCGCCCTGATCGAAGCCGACGTAGCCCGGAGGCGCGCCGATCAGGCGGCTGACCGAATGGCGCTCCATGTATTCGGACATGTCGAAGCGCTGGATCGGGATGCCCATGATATTGGCGAGCTGACGCGCGACCTCGGTCTTGCCGACGCCGGTAGGACCCGAGAACAGGAACGAGCCGATCGGCTTGTCCGGATCGCGCAGGCCGGCGCGGGAGAGCTTCATCGCGGTGGAGAGCACCGAGATCGCCCTGTCCTGGCCGAACACGACCTGCTTCAGATCGCGTTCTAGGTTCTCCAGCGCCTTCTTGTCGTCGCTGCTGACCGACTTGGGCGGGATGCGCGCCATCGTCGCGATCACTTGCTCGATCTCGCGGGCGGTGATCGTCTTCTTGCGGCGGCTGGGCGGCACCAGCATCTGCATCGCGCCCACCTCGTCGATCACGTCGATCGCCTTGTCGGGCAGCTTGCGATCGTTGATGTAGCGGGCCGACAGCTCGACCGCGGTCTTGATCGCGTCGGGCGTGTACTTGACCTTGTGGTGCTCCTCGAACGCGGTGCGCAGGCCCTTGAGGATCTTCACGGTGTCCTCGATGGTCGGCTCGTTCACGTCGATCTTCTGGAAGCGCCGCAGCAGCGCACGGTCCTTCTCGAAGTGGTTGCGGAACTCCTTGTAGGTGGTCGAGCCGATGCAGCGGATCGTGCCGCCCGACAGCGCCGGCTTGAGCAGGTTGGAAGCATCCATCGCGCCGCCGCTGGTCGCGCCGGCGCCGATCACGGTGTGGATCTCGTCGATGAACAGGATCGCGTGCGGCATCTTCTCCAGCTCGGAGACAACCTGCTTCAGCCGCTCCTCGAAGTCGCCACGATAGCGCGTGCCCGCGAGCAGCGAGCCCATATCGAGCGAGTAGATCACCGCTTCTTCGAGCACCTCGGGCACTTCGCCCTCGACGATCTTGCGCGCCAGGCCCTCGGCGATGGCGGTCTTGCCCACGCCCGGATCGCCCACGTAAAGCGGGTTGTTCTTGGAGCGGCGGCACAGGATCTGGATCGTGCGGTCGACCTCGGGACCGCGGCCGATCAGCGGATCGACCTTGCCCGAGAGCGCCTTGTCATTGAGGTTAACGCAGAACTGGTCGAGCGCGGAGTCCTTCTTGTTGCCGCCCTTGGCTTCGGTCTTTTCCTCGGTGGCCTTGGGCTCCTGCTCTTCCGAACCCTTGGGGCTGCGATCCTCGATCCGGCGACCGCCCTTGCCGATTCCGTGGCTGATGTAGCTGACGGCGTCGAGCCGGCTCATGTCCTGCTGCTGCAGGAAATAGACGGCATAGCTGTCCCGCTCGGAGAACAGCGCGACCAGCACGTTGGCGCCGGTGACGGTGTCCTTGCCGGAAGACTGGACGTGCAGGATCGCCCGCTGGATCACGCGCTGGAAGCCCGCGGTGGGGGCAGGATCGCCCTTTTCCTCGGTCTTGAGCGACTGGTATTCCTGATCGAGATACTGGCGCACCACGTCGCCGAGATCTCCCAGGTCGACGCCGCAGGCCTGCATTACCTGCGCCGCGTCGGGATCGTCGATCAGAGCCAGCAGCAGGTGCTCGAGAGTCGCATATTCATGGCTGCGGTCCGACGCATGCGACAGCGCCGAATGCAGGGTCTTCTCGAGGCTTTGGGCGAAACTGGGCATTAGCTTTCTTTCGTTGGAAAGGTTGACGCTCCGTGCCGGGCGAGCGGAAGAGAATTGGCCCGTAGGTCAGCGCTGTTTGCGACCGATATAGGTAACCGCGTCCCCGTTTCGAGGTAACGCGCGACCGTCATGACTGTTTCGGCCTGAACAGGGTTTGAGCGGCCAGCATGTGTGCCGCAGATTTGTCACGTTGCTGCCGTATCCGGGCGATCTCGCCCTCGAGCAGTGCGACGCGCGAGTCCAGTTCATCCAGCGAATAGCTCTCGAGGCTCTCGCTGGCGAGGAGGCTGGCAGCGCCGAAGTCTCCTTCGGCCGACCGCCGCCGCGGTCGCTCGTCGTCGTCCATTGCAGTGCAGCATCGGACGGACCAGGGCGACTGTCAACTAGGGTAAAAAGGCTGTTCGCCTTCGACCACCAATGTGGCACCAAGCACACGATGCCAGCCGATCTGCCTGACGAGATGACCGCCATCGCCATCAAGGTGCCCGGCGGCCCCGAGGTTCTCACACCTTGCCGCATGCCGCTTCCCAGCCCGGGCGAGGGCGAAGTGCTGGTCAAAGTGGCCTACGCCGGCGTCAACCGCCCGGACGTGGCGCAGCGGCAGGGCACTTACCCGCCGCCGAAGGGCGCCTCGCCGCTGCCGGGCCTGGAGATTTCCGGAACCGTCGTGGCGCTAGGGCGCGGCGTCGACACCTTGCGGATCGGATCGCGGGTCTGCGCGCTGGTCGCCGGCGGCGGCTATGCCGAGTACTGCATCGCCGACGCCGAGCTGTGCCTGCCTGTCCCCGAGTCGCTGCCGCTCGATCAGGCGGCCGCGCTCCCGGAGACGCTGTTCACAGTCTGGCACAACGTGTTCGAGCGCGGCTGGGCGAGCGAGGGAGAGACGCTGCTCGTCCATGGCGGCACCAGCGGCATCGGGACGATGGCGATCAAGCTCGGCAAGCTGTTCGGCCTCACCGTGATCGTGACTTGCGGTTCACCCGCCAAGTGCGCACGCGCCTTGGAGATCGGCGCCGACCATGCGATCGACTACAAGGCGGCCGATTTCGTCGAGGAAGTCGCGCGCATTACCGATGGCGCTGGCGTCGACCTCGTGCTGGACATGATCTCGGGCGACTACCTGGCGCGTAACCTCAAGTGCCTGGCCGAGGACGGCCGCCACGTGACCATCGCGGTGCTCGGCGGCGCCAAGGTGCAGCTCAACATGGCGGTGGTGATGAGCCGGCGCCTGACCCTGACCGGCTCGACGCTGCGGCCGCGCTCGACCGAGTTCAAGCGCCTGCTGGCCCAGGAGATCCTCGAGCACGTCTGGCCCCACGTCGAAAGCGGCGAATTGCACCCCGTGATGGACGCCTGCTTCCCGCTCGCCGAGGCGTGCGAGGCGCACCGGCGCATGGAGGCGGGAGACCACGTGGGCAAGATCGTCCTGGCGGTGTGACGCACAAGAAGCCGCACTTGCCCGAGAAGGTCTGCATCGCCTGCCAGCGCCCCTTCGCCTGGCGCAAGAAGTGGGCGCGCGACTGGGAGAACGTGAAGTACTGCTCCGACCGCTGCCGCATGCGCGGCGCGGGGCCGCCGGGCTGAAGAGGGCTGAAGACGAAAGCGGTTCCGCTTTGCCGCGACTGCCCTTAGTCTCGCCTTAGGAGAGACGCGCATGGACCACCTGACCCTCCACGAGGACCCCCGCAGCGGAAACTGCTACAAGATCGTGCTGACCGCGGCGCTGCTCGGCCTGCCGTTGGAACGACGCCAGTACGACATCATGCAAGGCGACACGCGCACCGCCGAGTTCCTGCGGGAGGTCAACGCCAATGGACGCATCCCGGTGCTGCAGATCGGCAAGCGCTTCCTGCCCGAGAGCAATGCCGCCTGCTGGTACCTGGCCGAGGGCACCCGGCTGGTCCCGACCGATCGCTTCGATCGCGCGGACATGCTGCGCTGGATGTTCTTCGAGCAGTACAACCACGAGCCGAATGTCGCGACACTGCGCTTCTGGCTGATGTTCGTCGGAGAAAAGAACCTGTCCTCGTTCCAGCGCGATCAGATCATGGCCAAGCGCGCCGGCGGCGAAGCGGCGCTGGCGATCATGAACGACCACCTCGCCACGCGCGACTGGTTCGTGGGCACAAACGTGTCTCTCGCCGACATCGCGCTGTACGCCTATACCCACGTCAGCGAGGCAGGCGGCTTCCGCCTCCACGACTACCCGGCGGTATGCCGCTGGCTCGATCGGATGGCCGGGCTCAAGGGCTACGTGCCGATGAGTTGAGCCAAGCGTCACTCCCGCTTGCCGAATCCCGCTTACTTGCCTAGATGAACCCCGTACGGCCGCTCCGCGAAGGGGCGGCCCTTATTATTTCTGCGCCGGATTGCGCATACTGTTCCGGCCTCGACAGGACCTTGTAAGATGAGCCAGCCCACTCCGCTGATGCCGCACGCGACCGCCTCCTGGCTGGTCGACAACACCGGTCTCACCTTCGAGCAGATCGCCGAATTCTGCGGCCTCCATATCCTCGAAGTCCAGGCCATGGCCGACGATCTCGCCTCCAGCAAGTACACCGGTCGCGATCCCGTCCGTTCGGGCGAGCTGACCATGGACGAGATCGAGAAGGGCCAGGCGGACTCCAAGTACAAGCTCAAGATGCACAAGGCGCCGGTCACCGTCAGCCGCACCAAGGGGCCGCGCTATACGCCGGTGTCCAAGCGCCAGGACAAGCCCGACGGCATCGCCTGGATCCTGCGCAACCATCCCGAGGTGTCGGACGCGCAGATCGGCAAGCTGATCGGCACGACGCGCAACACCATCGCCGCGATCCGCGATCGCAGCCACTGGAACATCGGCAACATCACCCCGAAGGACCCGGTGACGCTGGGGCTGTGCTCGCAGCGTGAGCTCGACGCGATTGTCGCGCGCGCCGCCAAGAAGGCCGGCATCAGCGAGGACGAAGGTGCCAGCGACGAGCGGCTGGTCGACGATCGCGAGGCCCTGATCGAGGAACTGCGCAAGGAGCGCCAGGACGCGATGCGTGTCGCGAGCGAGGCGGCGCAGGAAGCCGAGGCCGCCGCATGGCTCGAAGCCAAGCGGGCCGCCGAGGCCGAAGGGCGCGACCACTAAGCCGCTCGCCGGCTCGTTGCCCCCACTCAGGTGAGCGGGGGCACGCCCATCGACTCAGCCTACCTGCTGCGACTGCGGAGCGGCCAGTGTCAGCCGCGCCTCGTGCCCTTCGGGAACGCGTGCCTGCGCGTGAGCGCCGCGCGGGCTGAGCCGGCCGTCGAGCTGCGCGCCCTGCTCGATGGTGAGCTGCTCGTAGTGGATGTCGCCGTGGATCCGCGCGGACTTGAGGATCACCACCTCACGCGCGGTCACGCTGCCCTGGACCTTGCCGGCGATGCGGATCGATTCGGCGCTGACATTGCCGACGATCTCACTCCCCTCGCCCTGCACCAGCGCGCAGCACGCGATGTTGCCTTCGACCCGGCCTTCGACCTGCAGGTCGGTGGTGGCCTTGATGTCGCCGTTCAGCGCCGTGTCGTTCCCCAGGATCGAGAACGTGGACGCGCCGTTGATCGGGCGATGATGGCCAAGCGGTTTAGGCATTCTTGTGGTCCTCTCGAGCTTGCCCCCTTTGGTATTGTGCGGCCGCCTCCAGGAAGGGCCGCGGATTGACCGGACGATCGTTGATCCGCACTTCGAAATGAAGATGCGGCCCGGTCGAACGGCCAGTGCTCCCCATGGCACCGATCCGATCCCCGGCCTTCACCGGCTGACCCATCCGTGCCCCAAACCCGGACAAGTGGGCATAGCGGGTCATCAGCCCGTTGCCGTGGCTCACCTCGATGCAGTTGCCGTAGCCCTGCTTCTGTCCCACGAACGTCACCGTGCCGCGCGCGGCGGCATAGATCGGCGAACCGAGCGGACCCGGAAAGTCGAGCCCGGCATGGAACGCCGCGCCGCCGTTGAACGGGTCGGCGCGGTAGCCGTAGCTCGACGAGACATAGGCGACATGCGCCGGCTGCACTTGCGGCAGGCTCGCCAGACCGGAAACGAGCGCGTCCATCCGCGCCAGGCTGAGACCCAGCCGCTGGAAGCGCGGATCGAGCGAACCGTCGCGCGAGGTCGCCAGACGGACCAGCGGGCCACCTTCGGCACCCCTGTTGGCCGACGCCAGGATGGCACCGGGATTGAGGCCGAGGTGGCGGATCGAGTCCGACGCACGGGCGGAACGGCGATCGGCATAGCGGGTCAGGCGCTCGATGAAGGCGAGCTGGTCGCCCTCCAGCTTGGCCAGCGCACTCGCTTCGGGAAGCACCATGCTGATCTTCGCGACCGTCGCGGCCGCTTCGCCACGGCTGTCGGTGACGGTATCCTGGGGATTGGTATCCTCGGGAAGGTCGCCGAGATGCGCCTCGACCATGCGCTGGATGAAGGCCTGGCGGCGGGCGAGGTCCGAGGTGACGGTGTTCAGGTTCTGGCGGTAGGCATCGACCCGGCTCTGCGCCGTCGCCACCCGCGCCTCGCGATCGAGCAGTGCGGCATGCTCGCGGTGGGCCGACCATTGGGACGCGGTGAGCGATACCATCGCTGCGAGCCACGCCGACGTCAGGAGCACGACCCCCGACGCGCCGATCGCCTGCACGCGGGTCGAGAGCTTGACGAAACGGACCTGCCCTTGAGACCGCATGATGAACTCACGGTCAGGGAAAAGGGTCCGCAGGCGCGCGTAGAGCGCGTCGGCGGCAGGAAATTTCAAGTCGACCCCGCTTTGGCTATTCGATCTCAATGCGCAGCGGCCCCTAGCGCCCGCCCTCCACGAAGGCGAATCGCGCCGTCGCGCGCCTGCGTCAAATCGAGTTGAGATGGGTGTTGCGAGCGGCGAGCTGCTTTCGTTCCCATCGAACGGTGACACAATCGACCGCTCGTCGCAGGCGAATCACACCTCGGCGCATGAGGGCTGCGATGACACGGACGTCGACGAGTGCTAGGCCGCTCGCATGAACATGCAATCGCCCATCACCGATACGCCCGAAGCGCTGATCGATCGGCTCGCGCGCGCGGGCCGCGAAGCGCAGCGGAAGCTGGCGCTGCTCTCGACCGAGCAAAAGGCAGGCGCGCTGCGTGCGGCTGCCGCGGCGCTGCGCGCCGATGAGGCGGCGATCCTGGCGGCCAATGCCCGGGACGTCACGCTGGGCGAGAGCAAGGGCCTCTCGGGCGCCATGCTCGACCGGCTGCGCCTGGACGCCAAGCGCTTGGCGGGAATCGCCGATGCCGTCGAGCAAGTCGCCGACCTTCCCGATCCGGTCGGCCAAGTGATCGATCGCGCTGAGCGTCCGAACGGCCTCGCGCTCAGCCGGGTCCGCATCCCGATCGGCCTGATCGGCATCATCTACGAAAGCCGGCCGAACGTGACTGCGGACGCCGCGGCGCTGTGCCTGGGCTCGGGCAACGCGGTGCTGCTGCGCGGCGGCAGCGAGGCGCAACATTCCAACAGGGCGATCCTGGCCGCGATGGTGCGCGGCCTCGAAGGCGCCGGAGTTCCGGCCGACGCGGTCCAGCTGATCCCGACTCAGGACCGCGAAGTGGTCGGCGCCATGCTGACCGCCGCCGGGCTGATCGACATGATCGTGCCGCGGGGCGGCAAGAGCCTCGTCGCGCGCGTTCAAGCCGATGCGCGAGTGCCGGTGCTCGCCCATCTGGACGGCATCTGCCACACTTACGTCGACGCCTCGGCCGACCCGGACATGGCCCGCACCATCGCCTTGAACGCCAAGATGCGCCGCACCGGCATCTGCGGATCGATGGAGACGCTGCTGCTCGATGCGCAGTTCCCCGGCTCCATCCTGGTCGTCGAAGCGCTGCTCGACAGCGGCTGCGCGCTGCGCGGCGATGCCCGGGCCCAGGCGCTCGATCCCCGCATCGAGCCGGCGAGCGAGGAAGACTGGGACACCGAGTATCTCGACGCGATCCTGACCGTGGGCATCGTCGACGGCCTCGACGCCGCGCTCGATCATATCGCCCGCCACTCCTCGCACCACACCGATGCGATCGTCACCGGTGACGATGCCCACGCCGAGCGCTTCCTCGCCGAAGTCGACAGCGCGATCGTGATGGTCAACGCGTCCAGCCAGTTCGCCGATGGCGGCGAGTTCGGCCTGGGTGCCGAGATCGGCATCGCCACCGGCAGGCTGCACGCGCGCGGGCCGGTCGCGCTGGAGGGGCTCACCACGTACAAGTGGCAGGTCCGCGGCACCGGGCAGGTCCGACCCTGAGCCAAGGCGCAATTCCGACCGGGTTGCTCGGCGGCAGCTTCAATCCGGCGCATGGCGGGCATCGGCGAATCTCGCTCGAAGCCATGCGCGCGCTCGGGCTCGGTGAGGTGTGGTGGCTGGTCTCGCCGGGAAATCCGCTGAAGCCGCGCGCCGGCATGGCCCCGCTCGCCGCACGCTTCGCCTCGGCGCTTGGACAGGCACGCCGCGCGCCGATCCAGGTGACCGCGATCGAGCGCGACCTGCAGACGATCTACACCGTCGATACCCTGCGCCGGCTGATCCGTCGCTTCCCCCACCGGCGATTCGTCTGGCTGATGGGCGCGGACAATCTCGCCCAGTTCCACCGCTGGCGCGACTGGCGGAGGATCGCCTCGCTGATGCCGATTGCCGTCGTCGCCCGGCCGGGGTATGATGACGCCGCTCTCGCGAGCCCCGCGATGGCCTGGCTGGGCCGGTACCGGAAGCCGCCCGCCCGTCTCAAGTTCCGGAGGAACTGGAGCGCCCCGGCGCTGGTGACCCTGCGATTCGATCCCGACCCACGTTCGGCCACGGCTATCCGCCGCGCCGACCCGGACTGGGCTGACAGACTGCCGAGACGCGGTCTGCGCGACCAGGTTACGCATCATCCGATCGCGGGTGAAAGCGCGGGAGACATCGCGGCATGACCATTCCGGTTGCCGCGACCCGGATCGATCCCCACTTTTTCGATATGACGACTGCACGCGTCTGCCGCCGCTCCTGGCGGAACCATGGCGTGCCGTCGTGCTTTGCAGCAGAGAGGAGCTGACAACACCTAAGATGCCCCAGGCACACGTACAGCCGGTTCGCGCCGGCGCCGCAAATCCCGCACAGGCCCCTGCGACCGCGCAGGCACCTGGCGGGTCCGACGATCCGCTTCTGGCGATCGTCCTGCAATCGCTCGATGATGACCAAGCCCAGGAGGTCGTCACCATCGATCTCGAAGGCAAATCCAGCATCGCCGACCACATGGTCATCGCGTCGGGCCGCTCCAGCCGGCAAGTCGCCGCGATCGCCCAGAAGCTGGCCGAACGCCTCAAGCACAACGGCCACGGCAATCCGCGCATCGAGGGTCTGCCCGCGGCCGACTGGGTGCTCGTCGATGCCGGCGGCGTCGTGGTGCACTTGTTCCGCCCCGAAGTGCGCAGCTTCTACAACCTGGAGCGCATGTGGGCCTTCGGCGAAGGCGCCGCCGGCGCCGCGTGATCGAGCGTTTGCCGCTACCCCGGCAAATCGCCTAGAAGCCTGGGACCGGACCGGCAAAGCTTGGGGCTTTGCGGGCTCCGGTTCAGGCGGGAACGGGGGAAGGCGCGCAGGCCGCGCCGCAGATCATGCTGTTGCACATCATCGCCAGGGGGAAGATCGCCCGCTCGCCCGAGGCCGAGCTGCTCGATCGCTATGCCAAGCGGCTGACCTGGCCTTTCCGCCACACCGAGTTGCCCGACACCGGCGGCAAGGTCCCGCCACCGGCGCAGACGCCGAGCCGTGACGTGCTGCTGGACGAGCGCGCGAAGCCGCTCTCGTCCGAGCAGTTCGCCGCCCTTCTCGGCCGTTGGCGCGACGAGGGTATCCGCGAGACCCGCTTCCTGATCGGCGCCGCCGACGGGCACGGCGAGGAGGCGCGCGAAAAGGCCGATCTCCTGCTCGGCTTTGGAGCAATGACCTGGCCGCACCTGCTGGTTCGCGCGATGCTCGCCGAGCAACTGTGGCGCGCGACGAGCATCCTCGCGGGCCATCCCTACCATCGGTCCGGCTAGGCATGCGCGCGCTCCTCATCTGCACGGGTGCCGTGGGCCTGGCGCTCGCTGCCTGGACGGCGAGCGCGCAAGTCGCGCCCGTGCCGCCGCCCGCCGATGTCGCGCAGACGCAGCGCGAGTTGGCCGCGGCCCAGGCCGAGGGCGCGCAAGCCCGCGCGCGCGCCGAACAGCTTGAGCGCGATGCCCGCGCCGCCAACGAGAAGGCCGAGCGCACTGCCAACGAGGCGGCGGCGCTTGCCGCGCGCATCCAGCAGACCGAAGCCGAGATCGCCGCGCAGGAAGCCCGGGTGAAGCTCATCGCGGTGGCGCGCGATCGCCTCCGCGCGCGGCTTGCCGAGCGTCAGGCGCCGCTGGTGCACCTCACCGCCGCGCTGCAGCGCCTCTCGCGCCGCCCGCCGGTCCTGGCGCTGCTGCGTCCCGGGTCGGTGCAGGACGCGGTCTACATGCGCGCGCTGCTGGAAACGATGCTCCCCGAAGTCGAGCGGCGCACCGCCTCGTTGCGCGCGGAGATCGACCGTGCCCGCGCCCTGGAGAAGATCGCGCTCGCCGCCGCCGACCAGCTACGCCGCAGCGAAGCGGCGCTCGGCGAGAAGCGACGGCAGCTGGCGACGATCGAGGCCGCCCAGCGCCTTGCCAGCCGACAGGCGAGCGGCATCGCCAGCCGCGAGGCCGACCGGGCCCTAGCGCTCGCGGAACGCGCTCGCGATCTTGGCGATCTGGTCGGCGAGATCGGCCGCGAAGGCGAACTGCGCGCGGCATTGGCGCGCCTTCCGGGTCCGATCATGCGCCCGCCCCGGCCCGAGGACTCGCGTGTGCTCGAGGCCGAGAGCTTCACCGCCCCGCCTGAGGGCCTACCAACGTGGATCCTGCCGCTGACCGGCCGGCTCGTCACCGGCTTCGACGAGCAACCGCCCGGCCAGCCTCGCTCTCGCGGGCTGACGCTGGCGGTGCGCGCCCATGCGCAGGCCGTCGCGCCGGCGCCGGGCCGCATCGCCTACGCGGGGCCCTATCGCGGATACGGCCGCATCGTGATCGTCGAGCATGACGGCGGCTGGGCTTCGTTGATCACCGGGCTGGGCCGGCTCGATGTCGCCGTCGGCCAGAGCGTGGTCGCGGGCTCGCCGCTCGGCACGGCGGGTCCGGGCCAGCCGCGCATCGGCGTCGAGCTGCGCCGCAACGGGCAGGCGGTTAATCCGCTGCAATACTTGCATACGCTATGAACCCGGCTTGGAGTGCTACTGGCCTTTGCCGACTGGGCTCACTAGAATGGTGAAACTTTCCGGCCTCCTGCGCGGCCGATCCGGATACGAGAGGCTCGACAGCCCGATGAACCTTCGCTCCATCAAGTTTGCGCCGCTGCTGCGCGCCTCGTTGCTCGTCAGCGCGATCGCGCTGGTGCCGGCGACCACCGCCGGCCTTGCCGCGGTGGACGCGCGCAGCGGCCCGCAGTTTGGCAAGCTCCTGGCGATCTACCAGCTAGTCAAGGAGAACTACGTCGACCCGGTCGACGACGACAAGCTGCTCAAGGGCGCGATCGACGGCATGCTCGCCAGCCTCGACCCGCATTCGACCTATCTCGACGGCCCCTCGCTGCAGCGGATCGAGACAATGATCGACGGCAACTACACCGGCCTTGGCCTCTCGGTGGTGGAGGAGGACGGCGCGGTGAAGGTCGTCTCGCCGTTCAAGGGCAGCCCGGCCGAGAAGGCGGGCATCAAGGCCGGCGACTTCATCACCCACCTCGACGGGGTGCTCTATTACGAGCGCGACCTGGACGAAGCCGTCGCCAAGATGCGCGGCCCGCAGGGCACCTCGATCCGCCTGACGGTGTTCCGCCCCGGCCGCGACGCGCCGTTCGACGTGACCGTGACGCGCGGCGTGATTCAGCTGGAGCCGGTGACATCCGAGCTCAAGGGCGATGTCGGTGTGATCTCAGTCAACGAGTTCTCGCGCGACGTCGGCAAGGACGTGAACCTGGCGATCGAGAGCCTCAAGAAGCAGGTCGCGGCCACGCCCCAGGGCAAGCTCGCCGGACTGGTGCTCGACTTGCGCTCCAACCCGGGCGGCTCGCTCGACGAGGCGGTGGCGCTCTCGGACTTGTTCCTGGACAAGGGCGACATCGTCTCGCAGCGCGGCCGGGTTGCGTCCGAGAACCAGTTCTACCGCGCCGAAAGCGTGTTCAAGGGCGATGCGATCAGGGGCATGCCGATGATCGTGCTGATCGACGCGGGCAGCGCCTCGGCCTCCGAGATCGTGGCCGGCGCGCTGCAGGACCAGCACCGCGCGGTGATCATGGGCGAGCGCAGCTTCGGCAAGGGCAGCGTCCAGTCGCTGATCGGCCTCGACCAGACCAGCGCGGTGAAGCTCACCACCGCGCGCTACTACACGCCGTCCGGCCACTCGGTGCAGGAAGGCGGCATCGATCCCGACATCCGTGTGCCGCAGCTCACCGATCCCGACGCCAAGAACCGGGCCGAGAAGGCAGTGCGCGAATCGGACTTGCGCGGCCACCTGATCAACGAGGCCGCGCTCGACGACAAGGAGCTGGAGACCGACCGGCAGGACGATCCGCGCTTCGCGATGACGCCCGACCAGCTCAAGAAGCAGGGCATCACCGACTTCCAGCTGCACTACGCGATCCAGACGCTCGACCGTACCGCCGGGCGGCCCGCGCTGGCTCGCCGGAACTGAGCGGCACCATGGTGGGAACCGGGGGCGAGCCGCTGCGCGCGGCCCGATGGCTGGCGCTGCTGACGCCGGCTGCCTTGCTGGGAGGCGCCTATGTCGGTCAATACGGCTTCGGCCTGTTCCCATGCGAGATGTGCTGGTGGCAGCGCTACCCGCACTTCGTGGCGCTGGCGCTTGCCCTGCTCGCCTTCGTCCTGCCGCTCAAGCGCCTGCTCGTCGCCCTCGCGGCCGCGGCGATCGCCGTTTCCGGACTGATCGGCGGATTTCACGCCGGGGTCGAGTATCACTGGTGGGAAGGGCTCACCGCCTGCACCGCGAGCCCGCTGGCAGCCGGCGGCGACCCGCTGCAGGCGATCCTCAACGCACCGGTGGTCCGCTGCGACGTGCCGCAGTGGACACTGTTCGGGATCTCGCTGGCGGGATGGAACTTCCTGTTCTCGCTCGCGTCTGCCCTGATGAGCGTGCTTCTCCTGGCACGAGCGCGGAGTGCCCGTCGATGACCCGAGACACGCGATCCGAACGCATGCTGCGCGTGGACCAAGCCGGAGAATATGGCGCGACGCGCATCTACGCGGGCCAGCTCGCGGTGCTCGGCAATCGCGCGCCCGTCTCGCCCGAGATCGCCGGGATGGCGAGCCAGGAGGCGGCGCACCGCGAGGTGTTCGACCGGATGCTGGCCGAGCGCGGCGTGCGGCCCACGGCGCTGCAGCCCTTGTGGTCGGCCGCCGGCTTTGCGCTCGGGGCGGCGACGGCGCTGCTGGGCCCGGAGGCGGCGATGGCCTGCACGGCCGCCGTCGAGACCGAGATCGATCGCCACTATTCGCAGCAGCTCGACGAGTTGGGCGACGACGACCCCGAGTTGGCCGCGCGCATCCAGGAGTTCCGCGAGGACGAGCGCGAGCACCACGACGCCGCGATCGCCGGCGGAGCGGAGCGCGCCCCGGCCTACCCGCTGCTCTCGGGCGCGATCCGCCTCGGCTGCCGGCTGGCGATCCGCTTGTCCGAACGGATCTGACGCGCCCCCCTTCGGGAACAAACCCCGGGGCTTCAGCTATCATTCAAGGCAGGGCGCGCTTATATCCGCGCCAGATATCGCTCGTGGAGCCCGACCCATGCCTCGCATCCTGTCCGCCATCGCGCCTCTCACTCTTGCGGCTCTGAGTGCCGGGCTGGCGTTCGCCTCGCCCGCATCGGCACAGGACGACAGCGGCGGGGAGAAGGTCAACCAGGTCATCGTCTATGGCGAGGATCCCTGCCCGGTATCGCAGGGCGACGAGATCACCGTCTGCGCGCGCAAGCCCGAGGGCGAGCGCTACCGCATCCCCGCGCCGTTACGCGGCGTCGATCAGCCGCAGTCGGAAGCCTGGTCGAACAAGGTGCTGGCCTACGAGACCGTCGGCCGGGCCGGTACGATGAGCTGCTCGCCGGTCGGTGCCGGCGGCTTCACCGGCTGCACCCAGAAGCTGGTCCAGCAGGCCGCGATGGAACGCAAGAACGGCACCGACGTGAAGTTCAGCGAGCTGATCCAGAAGGAGCGCGAGAAGCGCCTCTCGACGATCGACAAGTCCGCCGCCCAGGAGCAGGCGCAAGTCGAAGTCGAGGAGCAGGCTTACGCTCAGAAGCAGGCGGCACAGCAGGCCGGCACCACCACCCCAGCACCGCAGGGCAAGTAACTTCGCCGCGGGGGCCAGCAACCCCCGCAGGGCAAGTCACCTCGCCGCAAGGCATGAAAAAAGGCCCGCGTCCAGGACGCGGGCCTTTTCGTTTCGGCTAAGCTGCCGGTCGGCAGATCAGGCGACCGCCTTCACTTCCGCGACGATCTTGCGGGCGGCGTCGCCCAGATCGTTGGCGGGCACGATCGCCAGGCCGGAGTTGGCGAGGATCTGCTTGCCTTGCTCCACGTTGGTGCCTTCCAGGCGGACGACCAACGGCACTGCGAGGTTCACTTCCTTGGCCGCCGCAACGATGCCGTCGGCGATGATGTCGCACTTCATGATGCCGCCGAAGATGTTGACCAGGATGCCCTTCACGTTGGGATCGGACAGGATGATCTTGAACGCCGCGGTCACCTTCTCGGTGGTGGCGCCGCCGCCCACGTCGAGGAAGTTGGCGGGGAAGCTGCCGTTCAGCTTGATGATGTCCATCGTCGCCATGGCCAGGCCCGCGCCGTTGACCATGCAGCCGATGTCGCCGTCGAGCTTGATGTAGGCGAGGTCGTACTTCGACGCTTCGATCTCGGCCGGGTCTTCCTCGGTCTCGTCGCGCAGGGCGAGGACGTCGGGGTGGCGGTAGAGCGCGTTCGAATCGAAGCTCATCTTGGTGTCGAGCACCAGGAGGTTGCCATCCTTGGTCTGCACCAGCGGGTTGATCTCGACCATGTCGCAGTCGAGGTCGATGAACGCGGTGTAGAGCTGCTTGGCGAGCGTCTGCGCCTGCTTGTTCAGCTCACCCTCGAGCTTCAGGCCATAGGCGACGGCGCGGCCGTGGTGCGGCTTGAAGCCCTCGGCCGGGTCGATGGTGATGGTGACGATCTTCTCAGGGGTCGAGTGGGCGACTTCCTCGATGTCCATGCCGCCCTCGGTCGAGACGATCATGGCGACGCGGCCGGTGGAGCGGTCCACCAGCATCGAGAGGTAGTATTCCTTGTCGATGTCGACGCCGTCGGTCACGTAGAGGCGGTTGACCTGCTTGCCCGCATCGCCGGTCTGGATGGTGACGAGGGTGTTGCCGAGCATCTCCTTGGCGTTCGCCTCGACTTCCTCGATCGACTTGGACAGGCGCACGCCGCCCTTGCCGTCCGGACCCAGTTCCTTGAACTTGCCCTTGCCACGGCCACCGGCATGGATCTGCGCCTTCACCACGTAGAGCGGCCCGGGCAGCTTCTTGGCGCCTTCCACGGCCTCTTCGGGCGAAAGCGCGGCGAAACCGGCGGGGATGGCGATGCCGTACTTCGCCAGCAGTTCCTTGCCTTGGTATTCGTGGATGTTCATCGAAGTCGCCTTCTGCTGGAGTCGCGCGTTGGGCAGGCGCAAGTCTGCACGCGCAAGGTGAGGAATCTTGTGCGTTGCCGCATAAGGACATCGGTGGCGCTTGAAAAGGGCTACTCGCTACACGATTCTGTCAAGGTGCTCCCCAAACTGGCAATATCATGATCGATCGGACACGTCTGGAGGCGATCGTCCGCGAAGCCGGCCGCATCGCGCTCGATGCCTGGCCGGGCGATGGCCATGCCTGCGAGGTCTGGGACAAGCTCGACACCAGCCCGGTCTCGGCCGCCGACATCGCCGTCGACACGTTCCTCAAGCGCGAGCTCAAGGCACTGCTCCCGGCGGCCGGCTGGCTGTCGGAGGAGACCGCCGACGATGCGGCGCGGCTCGGCGGCTCGCTGATCTGGCTGGTCGACCCGATCGACGGCACGCGCGATTTCGTGCGGGGGCGTAGCGGCTGGGCGATTTCAGTCGCGCTGGTCAGCGCCGGCCGGCCGCTGCTCGGCTGCCTGTTCGCACCGGTGCGGCGGCGCGAGGAGCGGGGCGAGCTGTGGCATGCCGAGGCAGGCCACGGCGCCTGGCGCAACGGCGAGCGCCTCGTCGCCAGCCGCCGCGCCGAGCTGCCGGGCGCGCGAGTGCCGGCCAAGGCGCTGATGAAGGAGGACGCCGACCTCGTCACCGTCGAGCAGCCCAATTCGATCGCGCTGCGCATTGCCATGGTCGCGGCGGACGAGGCGGATCTCGTCGCCACGCTGCGCTGGGGTTTCGAGTGGGACATCGCCGCCGCCGGGCTGATCGCACGCGAAGCCGGCGCGGCGGTCACCGACGCGTTCGGCCAGCCGCTGAACTTCAACAAGCGCGACCCGCGCGCCTTCGGGGTGCTGGTCGCCTCTCCCGCGGTCCATCGCACCGCCGTGGAGCGCCTGGCCGGCCGCGCCGCCCGTCTTTCGGCCTGACGCGGCGCTATCTGGCGGCGGCGGCGATCCGTTCGCGTGCCGCATCCTGGCCCGTCGCCGCTGCCCGGGCGACGCATTGCGGATCGGGGTCGAGCGGGAACATCCGGTCGAGCTGGCGGCAGGCGCTGATCGCCACCTGCTCGACGCGCGTGAGCAGACGCGCCTGGTCGCGCGGCTGCGTGAGATCGAGATCGTTGTAGAGCACGGGGATCGTCAGCGTGGTCGTCGCGACCGCCGCGCCGGTATAGGGCGAGCGCTCCGCTTTGAGCGGCACCGTGCGCGGCGCGGTGACGACGATGGCGCCGCTCTCCTCGGCCACCGCGGGCATCGTCGGAATTATCGCCACGACGCCAAGTCCCAGACCGATCCACCTACGCATCATGTCGTCAGCCCCCCGTCTTTCTGAGGCTGCGGGTACCACGATCGAGGCCGGAGACATTGATCTAGCGCAACCGCTACGCACAAAGTCGACGCAGTACGCACAGGCCAGACGCAGAAAGGGCCGGCCTCGCGGCCGACCCTTCCTTTGTTTTTTGCGACCCTCAGGCTTGTTAGCGTGCCGACCGCACGTCGTCGGTGGTCACCGGCGTGATCTTGACTTCGACCCGGCGGTTGAGCGCGCGGCCTTCGGCGGTGGCATTGTCCGCCACCGGATAGCCCTCGCCCATGCCCTTGGTCTGGATGCGCGCCGAGGAGACCCCGCGCGAGATGAGATAGCGCGCCACTGCATCGGCGCGGCGCTGCGAAAGATCCAGGTTGTACGCGTCCGAACCGGTCGAATCGGTGTGGCCGTACACGTCGATCAGGCTGTCGGGGTACTGGATCATGCTCTGCGCGACCTTGTCGAGCGCCGCTTGGAACGAGGGGCTGATCGCGGTCGAGTCGACCGCGAAAGTCACGTCGGGCAAGTTGACGAGGATGCCGTCGCCCTCGTCGCGCACGTCGATGCCCGAGCCTGCGGTCTGCTCCTTGAGCTCGCGGATCTGCTTGTCCTTCTGGTAGCCGACCGCCGCGCCGGCGACACCGCCGATGCCCGCGCCAACGATGCGCGCGGTCTTGCCGCCGATCACGCTACCCAGCAGATAGCCCAGACCCGCGCCGCCGACGCCGCCGATCGCGGTGCGCGACACCTTGCGCTCGCCGGTGTTGGGATCGGTGACGCACGCGGACACCATGACCAGGGAAAGCGCCGCGGCCGCAGAGGTGAACAGGCGGGAATTCTTCATCGCGGGACCCTTTCGTCGTGTGCCGGCATCGGGATCATCTGTCCGAAAGTGTACATTGATGCCGTCTGAATGACCGGCAGAACGGACAAAGGACGATCCGGTTCCGAAGTTAAGTTTGGCCCGCGCGCATTCGCCTGGACCGATTGCGCGCTTCGCCTGCCGCTCATTGTCTGCTAGCGCTGCGGCATTGTGACGCCCTTCCCCTGGACCGATCTCCTCATCATCGCAGCGCTGATCCTGCTCAACGGCCTCTTCTCGATGTCGGAGCTGGCGATCGTCTCGGCCCGGCAGGCCCGCCTCAGGGTCTCGGCCGACCGGGGCAGCAAGTCCGCCAGGACGGCGATCGCGCTGGCCGCGGACCCCGGCAAGTTCCTCTCCACGGTGCAGATCGGCATCACTCTCATCGGCATCATCGCGGGCGCCTATTCGGGCTCGAGCCTGGGCGGACCGGTGGGCGAGCGGCTGCAGGCGCTGGGCCTGCCGGCCCGGTTCGCGCCCGAAGCGGGCTTCACCCTCGTCATCATCGCCACCACGTACGCCAGCCTCGTCATCGGCGAGCTCGTGCCCAAGCAGCTGGCGCTGCGCACCGCCGAGCCGGTCGCGATCCTGATGGCGCGGCCGATGGCGCTGCTCGCCACGGCCATGGCCCCGTTCGTCTGGCTGCTCGACAAGTCCTCGGGCCTGATCCTGGGCCTGCTCTCGGTCCGGCGCGGCGACCAGGACCAGCTCACGGCGGAGGAGCTGCACGTGATCTTCGCCGAGGCCACCAAGTCCGGCGTGATCGAGGAGGGCGAGCGGGCGATGATGGCCGGCGTGATGCGCCTTGCCGACCGCCCCGTTCGCGAGCTGATGACGCCGCGCCCCGAAGTCCACTGGATCGACCTGGGCGCCACCGTGGAACAGCTGCGCGCCCGCATCGCCGACACGCCCCACGCGCTCCTGCCGGTCGCCGACGGCTCGGTCGACAACATGGTGGGCGTGCTGCGGGTTCGCGAAGTGCTTGCCGCACTGCTCGACGGCCAGCCGATCGACATCGCGGCGATGATGCGCAAGGTCGAGGTCATCCCCGACCAGATCGACGCGAGCGACGCGCTGCGCGTGCTCCAGCGGGCCGAAGTGCCGATGGCCATGGTCCATGACGAGTACGGGCACCTGGAAGGCCTCGTCACCCCGAGCGACGTGCTCGCCGCGATCGCCGGCGCGTTCGTCTCGCACCAGGACGAAGGGGACCACCCCCACCTGGTCGAGCGCGAGGACGGATCGCTGCTCATCTCCGGCTCGATGCCCGCCGACGCCCTGTCCGACCGCCTGGGCATCGACCTGCCCGAGGACCGGGAATACGCGACCGCGGCCGGCTACGTGCTGGCCGTGCTCAAGCGGCTGCCGCACGAAGGCGAGCACTTCGCCGACCAGGGCTGGCGTTTCGAGGTGGTCGACATGGACGGCCTGCGGATCGACAAGCTGCTGGTCTCGCGGCTCGACGAAGTGCCGGAAGAGGCCAAGGCAGACGGTTAGAGCCGTCAGGACCGCATGCGCAAGCCGCTCCGCCGCGCGGCGGAATGCGGCAAGATTGCGCGAGTCGAGGTTCACGATGGCACGAAGCATCGTGAACCCATATGGCGATATAACCAAATAGGAAAGCGAAAAGTTCGCTTACCCGTTCCCCACCCTTAGGCGGAAAGCATCAACCGCCGATGGCGGTCTGCGCCGTCTGACCGTCGCCTTCGGGCGCGGCGATGATCTGGCGAGTGACCTGGCCCTTGGCGACCGTGTGCGTCTTGTCGTCACCCACGGTCGACCGGATCGCCGGGGCCGCGGTTCCGGCCATGCCCAGGGTCGCGGTCTCGACATCGCTGCGCGCGGCCGGGCCGCCGAACAGCGCGTCGAGCGTCTGGCCCTGCAGCGTCTCGTCCGAAGGGCGCGGCTCGCCCTGCTGCGGCGGGTTCAGCGCGAAGTCGGGCGGAACGACCAGCGGCGCCTGGCGCTGCACGGCGAACTCGTCCGGCCGGGCGCGGTTGAACAGGCCGCTGCTGCCACAGCCCGAAAGGAGGGCAGCGCCGGCGGCGAGGACAGCCAGCTTCGACAGGGTCTTGCGCATCAATTCAACTCTCCGGAAGCGGGCTTCGGCTCTGCCTGCGGCTTTTCGCGCGAAAGCAGGGACCGGGCAAGGATAATCAGGACACCGGTGGTGATCGCGGCATCGGCGAAATTGAAGACGAGGAACGGGCGGAATTCGCCGAAATGCAGGTCCGCGTAATCGATCACGAAGCCATGCTCGTAGCGGTCGCGGATGTTGCCGGCCGCGCCGCCCAGCACCATCGCCAGCGGCACGATGTCGGACAGGCGCTTCTCGCGCAGCAGCCACACGAACACGAACAGCGCGATCGCCCCGGTCACCGCGATCAGCAGGAAGCGCATCTCCAGCGAGCCGGCGGTGAGCAGGCCGAGCGAGATGCCGTAGTTCTCGGTCCAGCGGAACGCGAAGATCGGCGCGATCTCCACGACATGGCGGTTGTAGAGATTGAGAGTGCGGTCGACGAAGTGGATCTTGATCGCCTGGTCGACGAGGAAGATCGCCAGGGCCAGCCCGAGGCCGATCGCCCGGTTCCGCCAGGGATTTGCCGCCTGCGATGTCATGCCGTGGTCTCCATCGCGCTTACCACGTCCTCGCAGCGGTCGCACAGGGCGCCATCCTCCGTCACTTCGGGAAGATGGCGCCAGCAACGGCCGCACTTGTGATCCTCGGTGGCGGCGACCGTCACAGCCTCGCCCTGGCCCGGCGTGACTGTCCCGGTGATGAACAACTCGGCCAGGAACGCAGGATCGCCCGGCTCGGGCACGCTGACTTTCGCCGCCAGGCTGGAGCCGATGATCTTCTCGCGCCGCAGCGGTTCGATGGCTTCGGTCACCTGTTCGCGCAAGGCGCGCAGGGCCGCCCAACGCTCCAGGTCCGCTTCGACGGCCGGAACTTGCGGCCACTCGAGCAAGTGCACGCTGTCGCTGCCGGGGTAGCGGCTCTGCCACACTTCCTCGGCGGTGAAGACCAGCACGGGCGCGGCGTAGCGGATCAGCGCCTGGAACAGCGCGTCGAGCACCGTGCGATAGGCGCGGCGCTTCGGGTCCGAAGGCGCGTCGCAGTAGAGGCTGTCCTTGCGGATGTCGAAGAAGAACGCCGACAAGTCTTCGTTGCAAAAGTCGATCAGCGAACGAACGTATGTGTTGTAGTCGAAGTCGGCGACCGCCCGGCGCAGCGTTGCGTCGAGGTTGCCGAGCAGGGTCAGCACATACTGCTCCAGCTCGGGCATCTCCTCGACCGGCAGCGCCTCGGCGGGATCGTAGTCGGCCAGCGCGCCCAGCATGTAGCGGAAGGTGTTGCGCAGCTTGCGATACTGGTCGGCGACCCCTTTGAGGATCTCGTCGCCGATGCGGTGATCCTCGGTGTAGTCGACCGAGAGCGCCCACAAGCGGATGATATCGGCGCCGTTGGTCTCCATGACCTTGAGCGGGCTGACCGTGTTGCCCAGCGACTTCGACATCTTGAGGCCCTTGGCGTCCATCGTGAAGCCGTGGGTCAGGACCGCGTTGTACGGCGCGCGGCCGCGCGTGGCGCACGATTCGAGCAGCGAGGACTGGAACCAGCCGCGATGCTGGTCCGAGCCTTCAAGGTAGAGATCGGCCGGCCATTGCAGCTCGGGCCAGCGGCCGCTTTCGAGTACGAAAGCATGGGTGGAGCCGGAATCGAACCACACGTCGAGGATGTCGGTGACGCGCTCGTAGTCCTCTGCCTTGTAGGCGTTGCCAAGGTATTCCTGCGCACGGGCGTCGGACCAGGCGTCGACACCATCCTGCTTCACCGCGGCGACGATGCGGGCGTTGACTTCCGGGTCGACGAGGTACTGGCCGGATTTGCGGTCGACGAACAGCGTGATCGGCACGCCCCACGCGCGCTGGCGGCTGAGCACCCAGTCGGGCCGCCCCTCGACCATCGCGCCGATACGATTGCGGCCCTTCTCGGGGACGAAGCGGGTGTCGGCGATGGCTTGCAGCGCGGTCTGGCGCAGGGTCGCGCCTTCTTCGGCGCGATCCATCGGCACGAACCACTGCGGCGTGCAGCGGTAGATCACCTTGGCCTTCGAGCGCCACGAGTGCGGGTAGGAGTGCTTGTAGTCCGCCGAAGCCGCCAGCAGCCCGCCCACCTCTCGCAGGTCCGAGCAGATCGGCCCGTCGGGCGCGTTGAACTTGGGGTTGATGACCGATCCCTGACCGCCCAGCCAGGGCCAGTCGGCGCGGTACTTGCCATCGGCCTCGACCACGAACTTGGGACCGATGCCGTGCGCCTTGCACAGCTCGAAGTCGTCCTCGCCATGGTCGGGCGCCATGTGGACGAGGCCGGTGCCGCTGTCGGTGGTGACGAAGTCGCCGGGCAGCAGCGGACGCGGCTCGGCGAAAAAGCCGCCGAGGTGGTGCATCGGGTGGCGGGCGAGGGTGCCGGCTAGGGCTTTCGACGAAATCAGGCTATCTAGTCGCTCGAACGAAGCGCCGGTTCGAACAAAGAACTCTTCTGCCAATGCTTCCGCAATTAGGTATCGCCGCCCGTCTGCCTGCTTGTAGACGGCATAATCAATCTCAGGCCCATAAGCCAAAGCCTGGTTCACCGGGATCGTCCAGGGCGTCGTCGTCCAGATCACCGCATGCGCGCCGACCAGCTCCGGGAGCGGGCTCTCGATGATCTCGAACGCCACGTCGATCTGGGTCGAGACGATATCCTCGTACTCGACCTCGGCCTCGGCCAGTGCGGTCTTTTCCACCGGCGACCACATCACCGGCTTGGCGCCGCGATAGAGCTGGCCGCTCTCCGCGAACTTCAGCAGTTCGGAGACGATCGTGCCTTCCGCCTGCGGGTCCATCGTCAGGTAGGGCTTGTCCCAGTCGCCGTTGACGCCGAGGCGCTTCAGCTGCTCGCGCTGCACGTCCACCCACTTGGCGGCATAGGCGCGGCATTCGGCGCGGAACTCGACCGGATCGACCTGGTCCTTGTCGAGTTTCTTCTTGCGGTATTCCTCCTCGACCTTCCACTCGATGGGCAGGCCGTGGCAGTCCCAGCCGGGCACGTAGGGCGCGTCCTTGCCCAGCAAGGTCTGAGTGCGCACCACCATGTCCTTGAGGATGTGGTTGAGCGCATGGCCGATGTGCATGTCGCCATTGGCGTAGGGCGGGCCATCGTGGAGGATGAACTTCTCGCGACCGCTGCGCGCCTCGCGGGTCTTGGCGTAGAGGTCCTCGCTTTGCCAGCGCGCGAGGATCGCCGGCTCCTTCTGCGGCAGGCCGGCCTTCATCGGGAAGTCGGTCTTCGGCAGGAAGACGGTGGATCGGTAATCGCGCTGCTCGGTCATGACCGACGCGCCTTAGCGATGCGACGGCGCGGGTGCAATTTATGGTTCACTCCCCGCCGCCTTCCCCCTCGATGGGGGAAGGATAGCGCAGCTTGCGCCTTGCAGGCGCTAGCAGAGCTTGGATGGGGGTGCGGGTGCGTCGTTACGCGGCGCTGTGACGAGAGCACACCCCCATCCAACTGCGGCTAGACGGCACAGCCGCCAAGCCTCCGTATCCTTCCCCCATCAAGGGGGAAGAGATCAGGTCAGCGCCGATGCCAGCAACCGCCGCGCCTCGTCGCAGTCCTTGTCCATCTGCGCGGTCAGCGCCTCGAGGCTGTCGAACTTGGCCTCGGGCCGCAGGAAGCGGTGGAATGCTACCTCGATCTCCTGGCCATAGAGGTCGCCGGAAAAGTCGAAGAAGAAGGGCTCGAGCAGCTCCTTGGGCGGATCGAAGGTCGGCCGCACGCCCAGGTTCGCCGCGCCGGCGAGAACGCGCCCGTCCGGCAGGCGCCCGGTCACCGCGTAGATGCCGTAGCGCGGGCGCAAGTACGTGCCGAGCGCCAGGTTCGCGGTGGGATAGCCGATCGTGCGACCCAGCTTGTCGCCATGCTGCACCGGCCCACGAATGGCGAACGGTCGGGTGAGGAGGCGAGTCGCGGTCTCGCAGTCGCCATCTTTCAGCGCCCAGCGGATGCGGCTGGACGAGATCGGTCCCTCCTCGTCGAGTACCGCCGGCACCGTGCGCGTGGATATTCCCAGCGGCCGGCCCTGTTCGCGCAGCGACGTCGCATTGCCGCTGCGGTGCTTGCCGAAGACGAAGTCCTGTCCGGTGATGACGCCCACGACGCCGAGACGATCGTGAATGATCTCGCTCACCCAGCGATCGGCCGGCATGCCCGCGATGGTGGCGTCGAAATGGAACACCAGCATCGCGTCCGCCCCGGCGTCGGCGAACAGCGCCTGGCGCTGGTCGAGCGTGGTCAGGCTAAACGGCGGGGTATCGGGCCGGAAGAAGCGCACCGGGTGCGGATCGAACGTCGCGACGATCGCCGGCCGCCCCTCCGCCCGCGCCCAGGCGACTGCCTCGCCGACGACCGCCTGATGGCCCTGGTGGAAGCCGTCGAAGTTGCCGAGCGCCAGGATCGCACCGCGCAGGGCGTCGGGCATGGGCTGGCGGTGGTCGAGACGAATCATGGCCAAGCCGCCTATAAGTGGCGCGCGAGCGTCACGAAAGCGTAGGCCGGTCTGCCTTCGAGGGCTGGGTGCTCCTCGCGCTGGGCCTCGCGCCATTCCGGGCCGGGCGGGGGCATCGCCGTGTCGCCCGCGAAGTCGGCATGGATCTCGGTCAGCTCGATCCGATCGGCGCGCTCGGCAAACAGCGCGTAGACCTCGGCGCCCCCGATCACCGCGACCTCGCCGCTGTCCTCGCTCCGGCCGGCAAGCGCCAGCGCGGCATCCACGTCGTGTGCGACTTCGGCGCCGGGAGCGGACCAGGCGGTGTCGCGCGTCAGAACGATGTGGCGCCGTCCCGGCAGCGGCGCCGGAAAGCTCTCGAACGTCTTGCGACCCATGATCATCGGCTTGCCCAGGGTCAGCGCCTTGAAGTGCCGCATGTCCGCCGGCAGGCGCCAGGGCAGCTTGCCGTCACGACCGATCACGCCGTTGGCCGCGCGCGCATAGACGAGGAAGATCTGCTGCGTCATGCCGGCACCCGCTCCCGTCCTAGCCCAGCGTCAGACGCGTGACGTGGCCCATCTTGCGCCCGGGCCGCGCCGCCGCCTTGCCGTAGAGGTGCAGGTGGCTGCACGGATCGGCCAGGATCGCGGGCCAATCCTCCGCCGCCTCGCCGATCACGTTGCGCATCTCCACGCCCTTGGCGGCGAGGCCGGTGTCGCCGAGCGGCAAGCCGCAGATCGCACGGATGTGGTTCTCGAACTGGCTGGTGACCGCGCCCTCGATCGTCCAGTGCCCCGAGTTGTGGACGCGCGGCGCCATCTCGTTGAACACCGGGCCTTGCGCCGTGGCGAAGAACTCGAGCGTCAGCACGCCCACGTACCCGAGCGCCGCGGCGACCTTGGCCGACAGCGCCCGCGCCGATGCGACCTGTGCCGCGATCGGCTCGCCGGCCGGCACGCTCGAGCGCGCGAGGATGCCGTTCTCGTGGACGTTGCGCGGCGAATCGAAAAAGCGGACGTCGCCATCCTCGCCGCGGCACAGGATCACCGAGAACTCGGCCTCGAACGTCACGAAGCCCTCGTAGATCAGCGGCTTGGACGGGAGGTCGAGCGCCTCGACATCGGCGGCCGACCCGATGCGCCACTGGCCCTTGCCGTCGTAGCCGTCGCGGCGGGTCTTGAGGATGCCGGGGGTGCCGATGCGGGCGATCGCGGCATCGAGCTCGGCAAGGCTGTCGACCGGCGCGAAGGGAGCGGGGGTGCCGCCGAGATCGGCGACGAACCTCTTCTCGTTGAGCCGATCCTGTGCGGTCTCCAGCGCTTTGGTGCCCGGCCGCAGCGGCACTTGGCCCAGCGCCAGCAACGGAGTGACGGGCACGTTCTCGAACTCGTAGGTCACCACCGCGCAGTCGGCGGCGAAGCGGGCCATGGCCTCGGCATCGTCCCACGCGGCGCAAGTGAAGGCGGCGCTGACTTCGGCGGCGATCGAATCGGCCTCGGGCGCGAAGATGTGGCAGCGATAGCCCAGCTGTGCGGCGGCCATCGCCAGCATGCGGCCGAGCTGGCCGCCGCCAAGGATGCCGATCGTCTCGCCGGGCGGGATCATGCTGGTGCTAGACCGGACGCTCGGCGACGCTGGCCGTCTGTTCCTCGCGGAAGGCTTGCAGCCGCTCGGCCAGGGCGTCGTCGCTCGTCGCCAGGATCGCGGCGGCCAGCAGGCCGGCATTGGCCGCTCCCGCCTCGCCGATCGCCAGCGTGCCGACCGGGATGCCGGCGGGCATCTGCACGATCGAGAGCAGGCTGTCCTGCCCCGACAGCGCCTTGGACTGCACCGGCACGCCCAGCACCGGCAAATGCGTCATGCTGGCGACCATGCCCGGCAGGTGCGCGGCGCCGCCGGCCCCGGCCACGATCACCTTGAACCCCTCGCCCGCCGCGCCCTTGGCGAAGCTGACGAGCCGGTCGGGCGTGCGGTGGGCCGAGACGATCCGCGCTTCGTAGGCGACGCCCAGCTTGTCGAGCATGTCGGCGGCGCGCTGCATCGTCGGCCAGTCCGACTGGCTGCCCATGACGATGGCTACGAGCGCGCCGGCCATGGCTTACCGCTCGGAGAGGTAGTAGCGGTCGAGCACGGCGAGATCGTCGCTCAGATCGTAGACGATCGGCTGACCGGTCGGGATCTCGAGGCCGGTGATCTCGGCGTCCGAGATGTTCGAGAGGTGCTTGACGAGGGCGCGCAGCGAATTGCCGTGCGCGGCCACCAGCACGTCGGCCCCGGCACGCAAGTGCGGCACGATCGAACCCTCGTAGTATGGCAGGACGCGGGCGATCGTATCCTTGAGGCTCTCGGTGTTCGGGATCGGAATGCCGGCGTAACGGGCGTCGGCGCCCAGATCGAACTCGCTGCCCGCTTCCAGCACCGGGGGCGGAATGTCGAAGCTGCGGCGCCAGATCTTGACTTGCTCGTCGCCGTGCTTGGCCGCGGTCTCGGCCTTGTCGAGCCCGGTGAGACCACCATAATGCCGCTCGTTCAAGCGCCAGTCCTTGGTCTCGGGGATCCACAACAGGCCCGCCGCTTCCAGCGCCAGGTGCAGCGTCTTGATCGCGCGGGTCTGGAACGAGGTGAAGGCGACCGTCGGCAGGATGCCCTTCTCGCGCAGCAGCGCGCCGGCCGCGCGCGCCTCGGCCTCGCCCTTGTCGGTCAGGTCGACGTCCCACCAGCCGGTAAAGCGGTTCTCGAGGTTCCACTGGCTTTGTCCGTGGCGGACGAGGATCAGGCGAGGCAAAGGGGCAAGCTCCGCTGGTTGGGGCCTTCCGGCAGCGCCGGTGGCACGCGTTCGAACTGGATGTGCGCCCTAGCTTTCCGGCGGCGGATTGGGAAGAGCGCCCGAGTCGTTTTCGGATCGGTCTTGCGCAGGCATGCCGGAAGGGCTGGCGAGCGCGCGCGCCTGCGCCTTGCGGCGATGCAGGTTCTCGCGCAGCTTCGCGGCCAGGCGCTCCTCGCGCGTGGCTTTGTCCGGCGTGGGTTTTTCGGGCATCTCGACCATCTTCGCCCGAATGCCCAACCGCGCCGCCCACTGCAAGCGAGCTTGACATTGCCCCTGTGCACGGACAATAGCGCGCCCCTGCCCGGCGCCCCTTCGGCGTGCCGCGTGGCACGCTGCTGTAGCTCAGTGGTAGAGCGCACCCTTGGTAAGGGTGAGGTCGGGAGTTCAATCCTCCCCAGCAGCACCATTCCCCATCGATTCGAGTGCCGGCAGCGCCGGTCAGGCGGTCGGGCGGTCAGCCGCCACGTTGTGTTCGCGCCCCGCCCACTCGCGGTTGATGGCGAGCGCGGCCAGCGTGCACAGCGCGCCCGAGAGCAAGTACACGCCCACGAAGAACAGTCCGAAGCGGCTGGCGACGAACAGCGCGACCAGCGGCGCGAACCCGGCGCCGATGAACCAGGAGGCCGTCGCGGTGGTCCCCGCTCCGGTGTAGCGGTGGCGGGGCGAGAAGCTGCCGTTCACCGCGCCCGAAGCCTGGCCAAACGAGAGGCCGAGCAGGACGAAGCCGGTGATCATGTAGGACCATTGCCCGCCATGCCCGCGCGCGAGCAGTTGCGGGGCGAAGCCGCTGTAAGCGGCGATCAGCGCGGCCGAGACGCCAAGCAGGGTGCGCCGGCCGATGCGGTCCGCGATGAGCCCCGACAGAGCCACGCAGACCAGGCCGACCACGGCCCCGACGAGCTCGATCTGCAGGAAGCCGATCGGCGGCTCGCCGGTGGTGAGCACCACCCACGAGAGCGGGAAGACGGTGACGAGATGGAACAGCGCGAAGCTTGCCAGCGGCGCAAAGGCGCCGAGCATCACCGTGCGGCCTTCCTCGCGGAACATCTCGAACACCGGCGAGGGCTGGAGCTCGCGATTCTCGTAGAGCTCCTCGAACGCGGGCGTCGAGATCAGGCGCAGCCGGGCGAACAGAGCGACGACGTTGATCACGAAGGCGACGAAGAACGGATAGCGCCAGCCCCAGTCCAGGAAGTCGGCCTGCGACAGGGTCGAGAGCAGGAAGGCGAACACGGCCGCCGCCACGAACAGGCCAACCGGCGCCCCAAGCTGCGGGACCATGGCGAACCAGCCGCGCCGCTCGTTCGGGGCATTCAGGGAAAGCAGCGCCGGCAAGCCGTCCCAGGTGCCGCCCTGCGCGAAGCCCTGGCCCAGCCGGAACAGCGCCAGCAGCACGACAGCCACGTGGCCGACCTGTTGGTAGCTCGGCAGGAACGAGATCGCCATCGTCGAGCCGCCGAGCAGGAACAGCGCGATCGTCAGCTTCACCCCGCGCCCGTACCGGCGGTCGATCCACAGGAACAGCAGCGCCCCGAACGGCCGCGCGACGAAGGCCAGCGCGAACAGGCAGAACGAGTAGAGCGTGCCCGTCAGCGGGCTGACGTACGGAAAGATCAGCGACGGGAACACCAGGACCGAAGCGATCGCGTAGACGAAGAAGTCGAAGAACTCCGACGACCGCCCGATCACGACGCCGACCGCGATCTCGCCGGGCCGGATGCGATGATCGCGCGCGTTCACGACCCGCGAGCTGCGTTCGAGGGACGTCGATCGGGCCGGTGCCGTGGGCATGCTGGTCATAGCCGCTATCTTCCACCAGGAGGGCAGGCTTGCACTTGCACAAACCTCGCGCTGATTTGCAACGATTGCATCGTAGCTTGGATTGAGGGCAGTTGTGAACGCTCGTGCAAGGAGTACACGAGCAAGCGGCGATTGCCGGCGGGGACTCGATGCTCAAGCTATTCAACGGCACTTCAAACCGCCTCTTGAGCGCGCGGGCTCGATCAGCTGAACCGAACGCCGCCAAGACGGTCGCAGGCTTGGCTTTGACGCTGCTGCTGTGCGGCTGCGACCGCGTGGTCATGGACCCCGGCGGCGACATCGCCGTGCAACAGCGCGACCTGATCCTGTTCTCGACCGGCGTCATGCTGCTGATCATCGTGCCGGTGATGGTGCTGACGGTCCTGTTCGCCTGGCGCTATCGCCGTGGCAATCCCAACAAGACCTACGACCCCGACTTCGACCACTCGACCACGCTGGAACTGGTCATCTGGTCGTGCCCGCTGCTCATCATCATCGCGCTGAGCGCCGTCACCTGGACCAGCACCCACCTGCTCGATCCCTTCCGCCCGATCGCCAGGATCGCGCCCGGCAAGCCGGTTGCGCCGGGAACCAAGCCGCTCGACATCCAGGTCGTCGCGCTCGATTGGAAGTGGCTGTTCATCTATCCCGAGCAGGGGATCGCCACGGTGAACGAGCTCGCGGTGCCGGTGAACGTGCCGCTGCGCTTCTCGATCACCTCGACCGATCAGTTCAACACCTTCTACGCGCCGACGCTGGCCGGCATGGTCTATGCGATGCCGGGCATGCGCTCGATGATGCATGCCGTGCTCAACCGCCCTGGCGAGACCTGGGGCTACTCGGCCAACTACACCGGCGCAGGCTTCTCCGACATGCGGTTCAAGCTGCGCGGAATGCAGCCGGACGAGTTCCAGAGCTGGGTCGCGGCCGCGCGCGGCGACCGGCGCGGCCAGCTCACGCGGCAAGTCTTCACCGTTCTCTCCCGCCCGAGCGAAAAGGCCCCGCCGATGCGGTTCGCCGGAGTTGCGCCCGATCTGTTCGACCGCGTGCTCAACAGCTGCGTCGAGCCGGGCAAGCCGTGCATGTCGGACGTAATGCGCGCCGACATGTCGCGCGGCGGCGGCCACCCTGGCGACACGCGTGTCGGCGCGGGCATGCCTCCGGGACACGGCTCGCTGCCGCTCCACGGCGACAAGCCGACCCCGGCGCTGGAAAAGGAACCCGAGGACAAGGGCTCGGGGCCGAACGTCACCGCGCCGCGCGGCTCGGGCGCACCGGGCCAGCACCGCCCGGGCGACGAGCGCAACCGCGACATGTCCCTGCGCGCCCCGAATACCGAACCCGGCGCGCCGTGGACCGGACAAGCCTGACAGGACGAGCCAGATGGCTGAAAACACACTGATCAAGACGATCTTCGGCCGGCTCACCCTCGAGTCGCTCCCGATCCATGAGCCGATCCTCGTCGGCACCTTCATCGTCGTCGCGCTGCTGGGCCTGACGATCGTGGGCGCGATCACCCGCTACAGATTGTGGGGCTATCTGTGGAGCGAGTGGTTCACCAGCGTCGATCACAAGCGGATCGGCGTCATGTACATGGTCTTCGGCATCGTCATGCTGTTGCGCGGCTTTTCCGACGCGCTGATGATGCGCGCACAGCAGGCGGTCTCGTTCGGTGCCAACCAGGGCTACCTGCCCTCGCACCACTACGACCAGGTCTTCACCGCGCACGGCACGATCATGATCTTCTTCGTGGCGATCCCGCTGGTGGTGGGCCTCGTCAACTTCGTGATGCCGCTGCAGATCGGCGCGCGCGACGTCGCCTTCCCGTTCCTCAACAACCTGAGCTTCTGGCTGACGGTCTCGGGCGGGATGCTGGTGATGCTCTCGCTGTTCGTCGGCGAGTTCGCGCGGACCGGCTGGCTGGGCTACGCGCCGCTGTCCGAGCTGGCCTACAGTCCCGATACCGGCGTCGACTACTACTTGTGGTCGCTGCAGATAGCGGGCGTGGGCACGACGCTGTCGGCCATCAACATGGTGGCCACGATCATCAAGATGCGCGCGCCCGGCATGACGATGATGAAGATGCCGGTGTTCTGCTGGACCGCGCTGTGTTCGAACGTGCTGGCGGTGGCGATCTTCCCGATTCTGACCGCCGCGTTCCTGCTGCTGCTGCTCGACCGGTACGTGGGCACCAACTTCTTCACCAACGATCTCGGCGGCTCGCCGATGATGTACTGGAACATGGTGTGGGCCTGGGGCCATCCCGAGGTCTACGTGCTCGTGCTGCCCGCGTTCGGCATCTTTTCCGAGATCACCTCGACCTTCACCGGCAAGCGGCTGTTCGGCTATTCCTCGATGGTCTACGCCACCGTGGTCATCACCATCCTGTCGTTCCTGGTGTGGCTGCACCACTTCTTCACGATGGGCGCGGGGCCGAGCGTCAACAGCTTCTTCGGCATCGCCACGATGGTCATCTCGATCCCGACCGGCGCCAAGGTCTTCAACTGGCTGTTCACGATGTATCGCGGCGACATCCGCTTCGAGCTGCCGATGATGTGGACGATCGCCTTCATGCTGACGTTCGTGATCGGCGGCATGACCGGAGTGCTGCTGGCGATCCCGCCCGCCGACTTCGTGCTGCACAACTCGGTGTTCCTCGTCGCGCACTTCCACAACACGATCATCGGTGGCGTGGTCTTCGGCCTGTTCGCCGGGATGGTCTACTGGTTCCCCAAGGCATTCGGCTTCAAGATGGACCCGTTCTGGGGCAAGGTCGCGTTCTGGGGCTGGACGGTGGGCTTCTGGGTCGCCTGGGGCCCGATGTACGTCGCCGGCCTCATGGGCACGACCCGCCGCGTCCACCACTTCGACGATCCGACGCTTCAGCCCTGGTTCGTGGTCGCCGCGATCGGCGCCGTGATCATCCTCGTCGGCATCCTGGGCTTCATCATGAGCATCGTGGTGGGGATCAAGAACCGCGACAAGCTGGCAGACACCACCGGCGATCCCTGGGACGGGCGCACGCTCGAATGGTCGACGACCTCGCCCCCGCCGCAGTACAACTTCGCCTTCACCCCGGTGATCCACGATCTCGACGCATGGTACGACATGAAGTCGCGCGGCTACCAGCGACCGGAGGAGGGCTTCCGGCCGATCCACATGCCGCGCAACACCGCTTCGGGCGTGATCCTTTCGGGCCTGGCCTTCGTCTTCGGCTTCGCGATGATCTGGTACATCTGGTGGCTCGCGGCGCTGGCCTTCGCCGGGCTGGTCGTCGTCAGCATCGGGCACACCTTCAACTTCCACCGGGACTACTTCATCCCGGCCGAGGATGTCGCCCGGATCGAGCATGCCCGCCAGCCGCTGCCGGCAGGTGCGTGAGATGAGCACGCAAGGCCACTCCGCAGCCACCACCATCGCCGACCGCGACACCTGGCACCTCGCGGAAGAGGACGACCACGGCCACGATCACGGCGGCGGCGCTACCTACATCGGGTTCTGGATCTACCTGATGAGCGATGCGCTGATCTTCGCCTCGCTCTTCGCGATGTTCGGCGTCGTCAGCACCAGCTACGCCGGCGGACCGGCCCCGCGCGAGATCTTCGAGCTACCGCTGGTGGCGCTCAATACCGCGCTGCTGCTCGCCTCCTCGATCACGTTCGGCGAGGCGATGCCGCACATGGAGGCGGGGCGCGTTGGGCCCACCCGGATCTGGTTGGCGCTGACCGGTCTGCTGGGCGCGGCCTTCGTCTGCGTCGAGCTCTACGAGTTCTCGAACCTCATCGCCGAGGGTGCGGGGCCGCAGCGCAGCGCCTTTCTCTCGGCCTTCTTCGCGCTCGTCGGCACGCACGGCGCGCACGTGACCGTGGGCCTGATCTGGATCGTCGTCAGCCTCGTCCAGATGAGCCGCCACGGGCTCTCGGAAGACATGAAGCGGCGCGTGATGTGCCTCTCGATGTTCTGGCACTTCCTCGACATCATCTGGATCGGGGTCTTCACCTTCGTCTATCTCTGGGGAGTCCTCCGGTGAGCGCCTCGCACGATCCTGTCGATCCCGCCCATCACGGCCACGGCCATGGCAGCCGTCGCGGCTACTGGATCGGCACGCTGCTTGCGATCGTCCTCACCGTGCTGCCCTTCTGGCTGGTCATGGGCAACGTGCTGCGCGATCCGCAAGTCACCGCGATCCTGATCGTGGCGATGGCGTTGGTGCAGATCGTCGTCCACGTCGTGAGCTTCCTGCATCTCGACACCCGGTCGGAAGGCGGGTGGACGCTGCTGGCGTTCCTGTTCACCGTGGTGGTCGTGTTCATCCTGATCGGCGGCTCGGTGTGGATCATGTTCCACCTCAACACCAACATGATGCCGATGTCGGGAACCGGCGCGGCCATGGGGTAACCCGCAAGGGCGGATGGCTGCCGGCGCTCTGCGCGCTGGCCTTTGTGCTCTTCGTCGGGCTGGGCATCTGGCAGGTCGAGCGCCGGACGTGGAAGCTGGCGCTGATCCGCACGATCGACTCCCGGATCGCCGCAGCGCCGGCCGCGCCGCCGCCGCCCGCCACCTGGCCCCGGTTCGACCCTCAGGCGCAGGCCTACCGCCGGGTGGCCGTGCAAGGCCGCTTCCTCGCCGGCCGGTCCACCCTGGTGCAAGCCTTGACCGAGCGCGGCGCGGGATACTGGGTGATCACGCCGCTGCGCACCTCGCAGGGCTTCGTGATCCTCGTCAATCGCGGCTTCGTCCCCACCGCGCTCGGTGCGATGGCGGTGCGAGGACAAGCCGATGCTCCGGCCAAGGTCACGGGCCTGCTGCGGCTGTCCGAACCCGGGGGGCGCCTGTTCCGCGCCAACGATCCCGCCGCCGACCGCTGGTATTCGCGCGACATCGCCGCCATCGCGGCCAAGCGCGGCCTCGGCCCGGTGGCCCCCTACTTCATCGATGCCGACGCGACGCCCAATCCCGGCGGCTGGCCCGTCGGCGGGCTCACCGTGGTCGACCTGCCCAACAACCACCTGGTCTACGCCGTGACGTGGTTCGCCTTGGCGGCGCTGAGCCTCTTCGGCTTCGTGCGCGTCTGGCGGGACGGGCGCGGGTCGGCTGGCTCGAAGGGCAAAGTGGCCTAGGCGCAGGAACCCGAGCGCGCGCCGTTCGTCCCTGTGATCGAGCCGCTACGCAGGCAGCCCCATAAGGACCGAGCCGATGACCCTTCCGCCAACCGCCGGCACGATACCCGGCACTCCGCCTGCCCCGACCGCGATCGACCGAACCGTCGACATCGCCAGCGGGGCCGCGGCGGGCGCTTTGGCCGGACTGGTCGGCGCGGCCGTCATGGAAGGCTTCCAGGCTTACGCCGGCAACCTCTTCCGGCCCAAGGGCTCCCATCCGCCCGCGACCGAGCAAGCGGCGCTGGCCGCCGCGCGGCTCGCCGGGGCGGCGACATTGCGCAAGGCCGATCGCCAGCGCGGTGGCGATGCCGTGCATTACCTCGTCGGCGGCCTGACCGGCGCGGCCTACGGCGCTCTGGCCGAACCGGCGCCGGGCGTGACGCGGTGGCGCGGACTGGCCTTCGGCCTCGCCTGCGCGACCGCGATCGACCAGATCGCCGTGCCGCTGGCCGGCTTAGCCCGACCGCCCTGGCGCTACACCGTGCGCACCCACCTCTATGGCTACGCCTCGCACCTGGTGTTCGGGTTCGTGACGGAAGCCGTGCGCCGCGCCCTCCGCCGCCGCAAGGCCGCGCGTGCAGAGGGTCGAGGCGTCACGCTCGAGGACGTGTCGGTGCCTCTGCTCCTGGGCTTGGCGAACGGGCAGCGTACGTTCACTCCGCCCGCCGCGGTCACGATCGCGGCCGCCGGAAGCAACCTTGGCCTCAAGGGTACGCCCCTGTCGTTCCTCGCGTCGCCATGGGCCGGCCTGATCATGAGCACCGCCGCGATCGGCGAGTACGTGGCCGACAAGCAGCCAGGCATTCCCGCCCGCATCACTCCGCCCGCCCTCGCCGGACGCGCGATCGGCGGCGCCTTGTCCGGCGCGGCGACCGCGCGACCGGGGCGTGCGCTGCTTGCCGCCGGTATCGGAGTCGCAGGCGCGCTCGCCGGCGCCTACATCAGTTATCGTGCGCGTGCGGTACTGGCCCGCGTGCTCGGCCGCGACATCCCGGTGGCCTTTGCCGAAGACGCCCTGTCGCTGGTCGGCTCCGCAGCGCTCGCCGGCTATGCGGCGTTGCGCGAAAACCAGCGGCAGACACGAGCCGAGCTGGCGATAGCCGCGTGATTGCCATAGGTTAGCAGCGCTCCGGCCCTTGTGCCGGGCGCCTGCGACCCCAATGTCGATTCGATGGGTACCATCGTCGCCATTCTCTCGCAGCTCTTCTGGGGCGTCACCGTCGGAGCCTTGAGTGGTACCGCCACCGCGATCGTGAAGCTGTTCGCCATGGCCGGCGGCGTTTTCGGCAGCGGCTTTGCCGTGCTCAACTGGCGCAAGCTGCGCGAGCGCCTCCGCTTCAAACGCTGAGCCGAGCTTTGGCGTGCCGCCGCTGCCTGGTCAGGCGGTGCCGAGGCCGATCGGTATCGGCGTACCGGCCTTGAGATAGATGCGATTGCCGTCGACCTTGTCGACCTGATCCAGCGAGACGAAGTGATGGGCGTTGTCGCTGCTATCGCTCCGGGTCAGCTTGAGGCGATCGCCTTCGATCGCATCGACGGTGCCGAGATGCCGGCCATGACAGTCGGTCACTTCCATATGCGGCTTGATGCGAAGCTTCTCGAACATGGACTACCTCGTCGATTCGAACCAAGGAACGGTTCGCACCGAGCTGCGTTCCCACGGCCCCTCTACCCACCAGGTGCCAAGGTGCCTCGACCTCTGCTTATTGCGAACGATTACCATTTACGACACGGTCAGGGTTGTTTTAGGGCGCATCATCCGCTTTGCCTCGTCGGCAACGGTCAAGGACGGGGCATTTCTCCATGCGCAAGTGGCATCGCTGGTTATCGGTCTTCTTCGGCGTGTTTCTCCTCTGGATCGCAGTGACCGGCGTGCTGAGCCAGGTCGCCGTGCTCTGGCCCGGCGGCGGCAGTCCTGACCCGGCAGCGGCGTCCGCCAGCGCGCCCCCGGGGTTCGAGTGCCCCAAGGGCTGGCGTTGCATGCCGCCGCGACCGCAAGGCGGCATGCGTTCGCTCGTCGGGCTGTTCCACCATCTCCATTCGGGCGAGACCTTTGGCCCGATCGGCACGGCGATCTCCGTGCTGTCCGGCTTGGCCATGATCTTCTTCGCGTTCTCGGGCTTGTGGCTCTACATCCAGATGTGGCGCAACCGTAAGGAGCGCGCACTCATGCCGCGCTGGTTCTGGCGCTAGCTGCATTTCGCCATTGGCCTGTCATGGCGGGTGCCGATAGAATCGCGCCATGATTCCCTTCCGCATCCGCAGCCTCGCGCTGCTCCTTGCGCCGCTGCTCGCCGCCTGCGCGACCTCGCCCTTGCCCCGCCAGGCCGCAGCGGTGCCGCCCGACAAGCCGATCGAGATCGGCATCGTTGCCATCAACGACTTCCACGGCGCGCTCGAACCGCCCAAGCAGTCGGTCAACATCGCCAAGGGCGACGGCACTTATCTCGGCGTGCCGGCGGGCGGAGCGGCCTGGCTCGCCTCGGCCGTGGAGCAGATCAAGGCGGAGCACCCCAACCACGTGGTCGTCGCCGCCGGCGACCTGACGAGCGCCTCGCAACTCGCCTCCTCGCTCTATCTCGACGAGCCGTCGGTCGGCGTGATGAACCGCATCGGGCTGGAGTTCAACGCGGTCGGCAACCATGAGTTCGACCGGGGCCCGACCGAGCTGCGGCGCCTGCAGGACGGTGGGTGCGAGAAGAACACGCGGCTCGAGCCATGCCGGGTCGAACCGTTCGGCGGCGCACACTACAAGTACCTCTCGGCCAGCACCTTCAAGAGCGACGGTTCCACGCTCTTCCCCGGCACCGGCCTCAAGGTATTCGACACCCCGGCGGGCAAGATCACGATCGGCTTCATCGGCCTCTCGCTGCGCGCCGTGCCCTCGCTGGTGCGGCCGGAAGCGGTGGCCGAACTGCGCTTCGCCGACGAAGCCGACACGATCAACGCGCTGGTGCCGCGACTGAAGGCCCAGGGCGCCGACGCCGTCGTCGTGCTGATCCACCAGGGCGGCAAGACCAAGCCCGGCAGCGACGTCAACGGCTGCGAAGCCATGGACGGCGACATCCTGCCGATCATCGACCGGCTTGACCCCGGCGTCGATCTCATCGTCTCGGGCCATACGCATTGGGCCTATGTGTGCGAGCATGCCGGCAAGGACCCCGCCCATCCGATCCTGCTCACCAGCGCCGGCGTCTATGGCGAACTGGTGACCGACATCACGCTGGACTTCGACGCCAAGACCCATGCGCTTGTCGGCAAGTCCGCGCGCAACGTCATCGTCCAGTCGCAGCCCTACCAGGCGACGCGCGGGTTCATCGACAACACCGACCTCGTCCCGCGCTTCGCTCCGCGCGCCGATATCGCGGCTTACGTGAAGCGCTATACCGATGCGGTGGCGCAGCAGATCGCGCGGCCCGCAGGGCATCTCTCGGCCGGGGCGCCGAAGTGGGAAGGCGACGATGGGTGGATGGGTGGTCCGCTCGGCAACCTGATCGCCGACAGCCAGCTCGCCGGCACGCGCCAGCTCGGGGCGCAGCTTGCCTTCACCAACCCCTTCGGCATCCGCACCTCGCTGGTGCCCAAGGCGGATGGCACGGTGACCTTCGGCCAGCTCTACTCCGTGATGCCCTTCAGCAACCAGCTCGTCGTGCAGACGATGACCGGCGCACAGATCAAGGCGGTGCTGGAAGAGGGGCTGGACGACACCAATCCCCGGCAGATGCTCTCACCCTCGGCCAACGTGCACTTCACGTTCGACTTGCGCCACCCGGCCGGTTCGCGCGTCGTCTCGCTGCTGGTGGACGGCAAGCCGATCGACCCGGCCAAGTCCTACCGCGTCGCCACCAACAGCTTCCTGTCGGAAGGCGGCGACTTCTTCACGACCTTCACCAAGGCGACCGACAAAGTGCGCGCCGGCATCGACGTCGACGCGTTCGAAACGTGGCTTTCGGCCGTGCCCATGCGCACTCTGCCGGTGGAGACGCGCGGGGTGCGGCTGGACCAGTAGCGGTCCGGCTCAGCCGAACAGCCAGGTGCCCAGCAGGCGGTGGAAGGGGAACGTGAAGAAGCCGGCGGTCAGCAGGGCGCCGATCGTCAATCCGCGCACGATCCGGCGGTGCCGCCGATGATCGTGCCGCCGTGCGGTGATGACGAGCGCGGGTAGCAGGCAGAGCACCACCACCGAAAGAATGTGGATCAGGCTGAAATGGCCCGGCCGGGTCAGCTGCAGCGCGAAGCTGTCGAGCGCCGTCAGCCCGAGCGCGGCGACCCAGGCATAGCCGAGCACGCGGTGCCGCCGCGTTCCGCGCGGATGCCACAGGATCAGCGGCGTGAGCACGAGCGTGGCGATCATCGTCGCGAGATGGACCCAAAGCACCGCGGGCAGCCGGTGCCAGTCGGCGTGCCCTTTCGCGAGCGCCACCAGCACGAAGCCGAGCAGCACGATCGCAAGAACGCCCAAGATTCGCTCGGTCCGGTCGGGGGCGAGGTTATAAGTGCCATGAGCTCGCTGACCTGCGGCACCTGCGGTTGTCGCCATTAGAAGCCTTCCCCCTTGGGCCAGCCGGGAGCGGCCAGACCCATCACCTTGAACAGATCGCCCATCTGGTCGGCGGCGGTCAGGCGGTGCCTTGCCCGCTCGATGACCGCTGCATGCGCCGGCGCGGCGGCGGCAAGCGCGCGGGCGCGCATGTCGATGCCGAGAGCACGCAACCAGTCGCCTTGCGGCACCGTGCCGAGCACGCGGCAGTCCCGCGCCAGGGCCACGTCGCCGAGCGTCGCGAAGTCGACGAGCGCGGTCAGGTCCGCCTCGCCCGGCGCCGCGAAGGGATCGACCTTCTCATGCGCGCGCACCGCCTGCAGCGTCGAACCGGTGCGCGCCTCGTCGTAGCCGTAGTCGATGAACAAGGCCGCCCCGCCTTGCGCCACCAGCCGACCGGCCGCTTCGAACACCACCGCCGCCGCGCCCGGGCAGGTTTCCAGCAACGCCCCGACCTCGGCGTCGCGCAAGGCGGCAGGCACGGCCGCGTCCATCGGCCGATCGCCCGCCACCGCCACGAAAGCCTCGCCCTCGAGCGCGACCATCCGCTCGCGCCAGCCTTGCGGCGTCTTGACGAGTTGCCGCACCGGCAGCGCATCCAGGAACTCGTTGGCGACGAGCAGGATCGGGCCCGACTGAGGCACGGTCGAGAGGTCGTGGTGCCAGCGCGCCTGCGGCACCGCCTCCAGCTGCAGCGCCTTGAGCGTCGTCGATGTCTCGACGAAATGGACCTGGGGTTCGAGGCCGTGGGGCCGCGCGGCGCGCAGGACATCGCGCGCGAGCGTGCCGCGCCCAGGGCCGAGTTCGATGTAGTGCACGGGATCGGGCTTGCCGGCGCGAGTCCAGATGTCGGCCAGCCAGAGGCCGATCAGCTCGCCGAACATCTGGCTGATCTCGGGCGCGGTGATAAAATCGCCCGCATCGCCCAGCGGATCGCGCGAGGCGTAGTAGCGCGCGTTCGATTCGCCCATGTAATGCGAGAGGCTGATCGGGCCGGTGTTGACGATCAGCCGCCGGAAGATCTCGGCGAGCGGCGCGGCGCCGTCGTTGGTCATGCGGTGAGCGGTCGCCCGCTGGCCAGGGGCGGCTTGCTCAGCGCGCGGGCGATGATCAGCAGGCCCAGCGCCATCAGCGGCAGCGTCAGCCACTGGCCCATCGACAGGCCGGTGCGCATGGCGAAGTCCTGGAGTTGCTCGTCCGGCTCGCGGAAGAACTCGACGAAGAAGCGCGCCAAGGCGATCCCGGTCGCGAACACGCCGACAAGCAGGCCGGGGCGGTATCGGGCACGGGTCTGCCAGAACAGCAGCAGCATGATGATCATCATCGTCAGGCCCTCGAGCCCGGCCTCGTACAGCTGGCTCGGGTGCCGAGCCTCCGGGCCCGCGCCCGGAAAGACCATGGCCCAGGGGACGCCGGGGCCCGCCTTGCGGCCCCACAGCTCGCCGTTCACGAAGTTCGCCAGCCGGCCGAACATCATGCCGAACGGCACGCAGACCGAGATGTAGTCGGAAACGCGGATGAAGCTCAGCCCACCGCGCCAGGAGACCCACGCGATCGCCAGGATCACTCCGATCAGGCCGCCGTGAAAGCTCATGCCGCCGTGCCACAGCGAGACGAGCTCGGCCGGGTGCAGCCAGAGGCTGGGAATGCCGGTGTCCCCGCCGGTGTAGAACGTCGCGTAGCCGAGCCGGCCGCCCAGGATGATGCCGATCGTGCAGTAGAAGAACAGATCGTCGGCATGGCGCTGCGCCAGGGGCGCGCCGGGCGCCTTGATCATCCGGGTGAGGTGCCAATAGCCCAGGACGATGCCCGCCAGATAGGCGAGCGAGTAGTAGCGCAGCGTGAAGAAGCCCAGGTCGATGCCGTTGCGCAGGCCGAGATCGGCCCAGTGGATCGGCTCATGAACCGCGGCGGCGGCGGCGGAAAGAATCAGCAAGCGGGCGGCCTCGCGTAGGGGCGGCGCACGAAGGGTTCAGCGCCGCTTTCGGGCGCCTTCTGGCATAGCCCCGCCCGGGAGGAAAGGCGGGTTTTGCGCTTGAAAGGCGCTGCGATGCACAGCGGATGCAGCGCTTTTGCACGCCGGTGCACACCCATGGTCGTTGTCGTGCACCAAGCGTGCACCACACTCAGGTGGCGGCGGCCTCCGGCACGGTATCGGCCTGGGGTACGGAGTCCTCGGTAGCCGGCGCAGCGGGCCCGCCGGACCGCGCCGTCGCACCGAAGCCGGTATCCACCTCGGGCGCCGCGAGCGGTGGCGCCGATGTCGCGGTGTCGTAAGGCAGCATCGCGTCGCTGACCGAGCCGGGAAGGACCTTGCCCTCGGCCGGACCGGTGGCGCTGGCTTCCTTCTTGCTGCCGCAACCGGCGAGCGTGGCCAGCAGGAGCAGGCCCGCGACCCGCAGCGCGCTCATTCCGCCGCCTCGCGCGCGCAGGGACGGTCGAGCGCCGCCAGGAACGAATCGGCGTGGCGAAGCAGGGCATCGTCCCAGGCCTGCGCCGTGACCGGGCGGCCGAGCCGCGCCATGCTGGTCACTCCGAACTCCTCGATCCCGCACGGGACGATGCCGGCGAAATGCGAGAGATCGGGACTGAGATTGACCGAAAAGCCATGCATCGTCACCCACTTGCGAATGCGCACGCCGATGGCGCCGATCTTCGCCTCGCGCCCGTCGACGTCCTGCGTCCAGATACCGATGCGCCCTTCGCTGCGAAAGCCGGTGACGCCGAAGTCGGCCAGCGTATCGATCACCCACCCTTCCAGCGCGTGCACGAAGCCGCGCGCATCGCGTGCCCGCTTGCGCAAGTCGAGCAGCACATAGCCGACGCGCTGGCCGGGACCGTGATAGGTGTAGCGCCCGCCCCGGCCCGCCTCGACCACTTCGAACCGGGGATCGAGCAGCTCGGCGGCTGCAGCGCTGGTGCCGGCGGTGTAGACCGGCGGATGCTCCAGCAGCCAGACCAGCTCCCGAGCCTCGCCCGCCGCGATCGACGCGTTGCGTGCGCTCATCTCCTCCAACGCCTCGCGATAGTTCACCGGCTGGCTGGCGATGCGAAGCTCGATGTCGCCCGGAAGGGAAGGACCGGAGTGGGTCATGGCGCGGTGCGTGGCCCCAATCGCGGCGCTTATCAAGGGGGACTTTCTTCCGGAGCCGGGGCCGCGTAGGGCGGGGGCCCATGCCTGCGGAGACCACGATGAAGCTCGACAGCAACCGCGCCTGGAAAGAGGCGTCGCGCAACGTCTCGCGCAACCGGGAGCCGCTGCTGGCGGTCGCGGGCGTGTTCTTCCTCCTGCCGCAGCTCGTCCTGTCGCTGTTCTTCCCCCAGCCCGAGCAGACGGCGGGAATGAACCAGCAGCAAGTGATCGCGATGGTGCAGGACTACTACGTCGCGACCCTGCCCGCGATCATCCCGCTGGTCTTGTGCCAGGCGCTCGGCACCCTGGCCCTGCTGAGCCTGCTCAGGCACGCGGGCCGGCCGACGGTGGGCGAGGCCCTTCGCCTGGGCCTTGCCGGCGTGCTTTCCTATCTGGGCGCGCAGATCCTGCTGGGCATGGCTCTGGGCATCGCCGGCGGGACGGTGCTCGCCATCCTGGCCATGAGCGGCATCCCGGCGCTCGCGGTCGCCGGGCTGGGGCTCATGCTGGTGCTCGCCATCGCGATCGGCGTGCGGGTATCGCTGTCCGCAGCCGTCGTGGCGATCGACGGCGAGCGCAATCCCTGGCGGGCGCTGCGCCGGTCGTGGGAGATCACCGCAGGAAACGGCGCAAGGCTCCTGGGCTTCTACGCCCTGTTCATGATCGCGTTCATCGTCATCCAGATCATCGTCGAGCTGGTGGTCGGCATTCCGCTGACCTTCGTGGGCCGGGACAATTCGATCGCGAACACGATCGCCGCTCTGGTCACGTCAGCGACGAACACCCTGGTCGCGGTCTACCTGGTGGGCATCGTCGGCGCGGTGCATGCGCAGCTGACCGGCGCTCCCTCCGATCAGGAGCGCCGGGTCTTCGAGTGAGCCGCCGCGCTCAGCTGTCATCCTCGGCGAAATCCTCGTCGGCCGCGTTGCGCGCGCCATACTTGTTCTCGAGGTCGTCGTAAGTCTCTTCGCCGTCGAACGCGCCCATATCGAGGCGCCCGCTGCTCTCCATCTGATTCATCCGGTCGATCAGGTCCGGCGCGTCGATGTCCTCGATGCCGCTCTTGTCCTTGACGCTGTCGCCCGGCGCGTGCTCGTCGACCCCGTCGATAGCCTCGTCGGCGACGGTCTGCGCCTGGGTCTCCTCATCCTCCTGCTCGGGAACGATATCCTCGCGCGAGAGGTCGGTGCGGTCGATCATCAGCTGTCTCCTTCACCAGCAGAACGGCCGGGTGAAGGAGAGGGTTCCGCAGGAGCGGCGCGTGGATCGCGCCGCTTGGATCGAGGCGCTTGAATCGGGCCCCTTGGGTCGCGCCGGGCGGCTCAGCGGCTGGGGACGGGCTTCTCGCCGGAGTAGTCGTAGAAACCGCGGCCGGTCTTGCGTCCGTACCAGCCCGCTTCGACATATTTCTGCAGCAGCGGGGCGGGCCGGTACTTGGGATCGCCGGTGGTCGCGTGGAACACCTTCATGATCTCGTAGAGCGTATCGAGGCCGACGAAGTCGCACAGCGTCAGCGGACCCATCGGGTGGTTCAGGCCGAGGCGGCAGCCCGCGTCGATGTCCTCGACCGAGGCCAGCCCCTCGCCCAGGACGAAGATCGCCTCGTTGAGCATCGGGCACAGGATACGGTTCACGACGAAGCCGGGCGTGTCGCCGGCGAGCACCACGGTCTTGCCCAGTGCCTCGCCGAACGCCTTCATCCGCGCGACGGTGTCCTTGGAGGTCGCAAGCCCGGGGATCACCTCGACCAGGCCCATGAGCGGCACCGGATTGAAGAAGTGCAGGCCGCAAAAGCGCGTCGGATCGGGTGAGTTCGCCGCCATGCGCGTGATCGGGATCGAGCTGGTGTTCGAGGCCAGGATGGCATCGGCGCCCAACACCTTGCCCGCCGCCTCGAAGATCTTCGCCTTGATGTCCTCGCGCTCGGTCGCCGCCTCGATGATGAGATCGGCGCCGCTCATCGCGGAGTAGTCGGCGGCCGGGGTCACGCGCGCGAGCAGCGCGTCGGCATCGGCCTGCGTCATCTTTTCCTTGGCCACGAGCTTGGCAAGGCCCTTGGCGATGCCCGCCTTGCCTTTCTCGGCAAGCTCGATCGAGACGTCGGACAGGATCACGTCCATGCCCTTGGAGGCGACGGTCTGGGCGATGCCCGTGCCCATGATCCCCGCGCCGATGATCCCGACTGTCTGCACCGCAAGCCTCCCTCGATTGAGCCGAATGCCCGCTGCCTAGCGGCATTGCCGGTCCAAGGGAACGGGGCGTCGTGCGTCTAGCGGTTTTGCCCGGGCACCCAGAGCACGTCGCCCTCGCCGGCCGCGTTGACCGCCCTGGCGAGGACGAAGAGGTAGTCGCTCAGCCGGTTGATGTAGGCGAGCGCCGCCGGGTTGGCCGGCTCCATCGCCGCCAGCGCGGTCGCGGCGCGCTCCGCCCGGCGCACCGACGCGCGGGCGATGTGGACGCGCGCCGCCGCCTCGCTGCCGCCCGGCAGGATGAAGCTGCGCAAGGGCTCGAGGCTTTCGTTCAGGCTGTCGATCTGCGCCTCCAGCCAGTCCACTTGTCCGGCCACGATGCGCAAGGTCATCTCCCCGGGCGCGAAGTCGCTGCCGGGCGTCGCGAGATCGGCGCCGAGGTCGAACAAGTCGTTCTGGATGCGGGTCAGCGGGGCGGCGTGCTCGCTTCCGGCCAGTGCGCAGACGGCGAGGCCGATGGCGCTGTTCGCTTCATCGACGGCGCCGATCGCCTCCATGCGCGGCGCATGCTTGGCAAGGCGCGAACCGTCGACGAGACCCGTCGTCCCATCGTCTCCCGTACGCGTGTAGATGCGATTGAGGCGGACCAAGAGGGGAGCCGCTGCCGCTTAGCGCGAGGCGGCGAGCAGCACCGCGACGACGACGACCGCCATCGCCTGGTACTTGATGCGGGCGAACATCATCTTGTTCTGGAGCAGCTGCATCTCGCTCGCGCCCGTCGAAGGATCGCGTTCCAGATCCATCTTGGTGCTCTTCAGGAAGGCCACGATGCCGCGCACGAGGCTGACGACCACCATGATCATCAGCACGGCGATGACGGGGATGAGGATGTAGTTCATGGGCCCGTATGTAGGCTTTTCGACAGGGAAATGCCAGCCGGGAGGCACCCGGCCCGAAGGGCAGCGGCAAGCGCGCGCCCGTCCTCCCCGGCGCGCCTGCGGTCGGCCAGCGAAGGCGCGTTGCGGCGCTTCGCCAGCTTGCGTCCGTCGCCCTCGACCAGCAGCGCGTGGTGGTGCCACGTGGGCACCGGCAGATCGAGCAACGCCTGGAGCAGGCGGTGGACGTGAGTCGCGGCGAACAGGTCGAGGCCGCGCGTGACCAGCGTGATCCCGTCCGCCGCGTCGTCCAACGTGGCGGCAAGGTGATAGCTCGCCGGCAGATCCTTGCGCACCAGCACGACGTCGCCGAACAGTTCGGGCCGCGACTGCTGCACGCCGGCGCATTCGTCGACCCACGCCAGCGGACCGCTGCGCGCGATCGCCTGCGCCATGTCGAGCCGCCACGCGGCGCCGGCGGGATCGACGCTCAGGCCCCGGCATGTGCCCGGATAGATCGGCCCGTCCGGCCCCTGCTCGCGCGCCGCGGCCTCGATCTGCGCGCGAGTGCATCGGCATGGGTAGAGCAGGCCCATCGCGCGAAGCCGCTCGCCCGCCGCGGCATAGCGCTGCAGCCGCGCGGACTGGAACACCGGCTCGCCGCGCCACGCCAGCCCGAGCCAGGTGAGGTCGGCGAGGAACTCGGGCACAAGCTCGGGCCGGCTGCGCGCGCCGTCGATATCCTCGATGCGCAAGCGGAACTCTCCGCCGTCCCGCTCGGCCCGGTCGTGCGCGACGATCGCCGCGTAGGCGTGGCCGAGGTGCAAGGGGCCGTTGGGGCTGGGGGCGAAGCGCGTGCGGGTCATCGAAGAGCGAAGTCTCTAGCCTCTCGGCCGGCCTGGCGGAACGGCGATCCGGGTGGCGCTGCCTGCCTGTGGATTGCTGCGGCGCCGAGGCACACGAGCAACTTGACGGCGAGTCGCGCAAATGCTGCAATCGCGCGCATGACTTGCCATCAAACCGCAATGTCGCCCTGCGACTGGAGGCCATGCTCAAGGCGGAGCTGATCGAGCGCGCGGCGCGGTTCCGCAGCGCGGAGGATGATCCCTCCCGAAGTCTTGCCGACTGTCCCGCCTTGGTGTTGAACGCGGACTACACGCCGCTCTCGTACTATCCCTTGAGCCTCTGGCCTTGGCAGACGGCGGTCAAGGCCATCGTCCTGGAACGGGTCGATGTCGTCAGCACGTACGAGCGGGTGGTCCATTCGCCGAGCTGGTCGATGCAGATCCCCTCCGTGATCGCGCTGCGCCAGTACGTGCGGCCGTCCGAGTTCCCCGCCTTCACCCGCTTCAACGTGTTCCTGCGCGATCGCTTCAGCTGCCAGTACTGCGGCAGCCCGCACAACCTGACGTTCGATCACGTGGTGCCGCGGCGCCTTGGGGGGCGCACGAGTTGGGAGAACATCCTCACCGCCTGCGCGCCGTGCAACATGCGCAAGGGCGGCCGCACGCCCAAGCAGGCGAACATGCCGCCGTTGCTGCCGCCAATCCGGCCGACGAGCTGGCAATTGCAGGAACGCGGGCGCGCCTTTCCGCCCAACCATCTTCACGAGACCTGGCGCGATTGGCTCTACTGGGACGTCGAACTGGAGGCCTGACAGGTCAGGCTTTCTCCAGCGTGCACTGCAGCGGGTGCTGATTCTGGCGCGCGAAGTCCATCACCTGGTTCACCTTGGTCTCGGCGATCTCGTACGGGAAGATGCCGCACACGCCGACGCCCTTCTGGTGGACGTGCAGCATCACCCGCGTCGCCTGCTCCAGGTCCATGTGGAAGAAACGCTTGAGCACCATGACGACGAACTCCATCGGCGTGTAGTCGTCGTTCAGCATCAAGACCTTGAATTGGCTAGGCTTCTTGGGCTTTGCCCGAGTCTTGGTGGCGATGCCGATCTCGCCCTCGTCACCCGGGCGCCCGCCACCCTTGCCGCCGCCATCGCCGCCATCACCGTCCCCATCGTCGGCCGCGCGCGGCGGCAGGAGGCGCTGGGAATCGGTAAGGGCCATGTGGGGGGTCATCGTGACAGAATATCGCAAGCGCGGCGTGATCTTCAAGATGCCCAGGGGATTGCCTGGACACGCTTGTGACACACACGGCGCACATACAGCACAAGGGGCCGAACGGCGAACCGTCCGGCCCCTGAGGCAATCCGTGAGTCGGGATCAGAGCGAAGCGGTCTGACGCGCCTTCTCGACCGCGAGGCTGACGCGGCCCGAGATCGGAGCGAACGAATCGCTCACCAGCTTGAGCATCGCTTCGCTGTTCTTCGAGCCATACGCCACCGCGCTGTCGAAGCTCTTGCGGACCATGTCGCTCTGGATCTTGAGGAAGTCGGTCGGCGACTTGGCGGCGGCGAGTTCCTTGAGATCGCTGGTCGCGGTCTCGAACGCGGTGCGGCTTTCGGCCGCGAACGTGCTGCCGAGATCCTGCACGCCCTCGGCGAAGATCTTGCCCGATTCCATCAGGGCCTCGACGTTGCCCTTGGTGAATTCGCCGACTTCGCCAAGCACGCTCGTGCTCTTCTCGAAAGCGGCCTTGGCCTTCGCCTGGGCTTCGGTGATCGCGTCTTGGAAGCCGCTGAAATTGGTGGTCATGTTCATGGTGAGATCCTTGAAAGAGGCAGTTCGCGGGACGTTGAACGGGGTGCGGGTATGAGCGGCAAGCGGTGCTGACGCGCCGATTGCCCCGTTAGAAACAGCCGCGCTCGCGGCCTTCGCTGCCGGCCTGGGAACCGCACCCTCGACGGGTGTCGGCTTCACAGGTGCAGGAACTTTACGCGGCTTGGCCGGCACCACCGCCGCAATCGCAGCTTTGGCGGGAGCGGGCGGAGCCGAGATCTTCGCCTTCGGCGTGGGCACGCTTGGCTTCGAAGGGAGTGCCTTGGAAGCGACTGGCTTTGCTGCCCCAGTCTTTTCAACCAACGGCTTTGCGACGGCCGGCTTTTCGACCATCGCCTTTTCGGCCGGCTTACTGACCTTGGGGGCGTCCACTTTGGGACCAGCCACCTTGACCGCAGCGGCCGGAGCCGCCGCAACCGGAGGCGTCTCCGCGGCCACATCAGGCTTCACTTGTGGAGCCGGAGCCGGAGCCGGGACCGGAGGCGCAGGAACTTCCGATGCCGCCGTCACTGCAGGCGCTACCACAGGCGGAGCCGCCTTGGTCGCCACGGGCGCTTCGGTCTTCTTGTCTTGCGACTCGGCCATGTTCGGCAATCCTGCAATGCCACTGATTCGCTTGGCGAATTGCGGACTATTCCGCATGTTGCATCGCAAAATTAGGTTATCGCAGGTGCGAAGTCAAGACGGTTATGTTGCAGTGCAGCATAAATCTGCAGCATGCGATAACC